>Ga0272443_10002665_pt1 | contig 22337 bp, 22 predicted proteins | sample SSMAcet12_FD_193581 | JGI IMG/M metagenome (GOLD analysis project Ga0272443, IMG submission 193581) | Marine sediment archaeal communities from Little Sippewissett salt marsh, Falmouth, MA, United States - SSM-Acet-12 | ecosystem: Environmental > Aquatic > Marine > Wetlands > Sediment ...
GGGTGATATATCGCGCCTTCTATATATACCGTAATATACCTGTTACCTATCTACCCGGTCTAAAATGTTACCTATCCAACAGGTTTATACCGCCGGTCGATCCCACAACAAGTGGCGGGGCATCCTTATGGGCAACATTTATCGAAGCCGCCATATCAACCCATGTTGACAACTTGTTAATTGGGTGTGGAAAAGCACGGAAGGGCTATAAATCGGCCGATTTGGCCGTCTAACCCCGGATTATCATGCTGACGATATCTTTGCGGAGAAGGATACCGATTAGTTTATCATCCTTGACGACAAAAACCCGCCGAAGATCCTTAAATATCATCAATGCAGCCACTTCAACGATTTTGGTATCAAGCGACGCGACTTCATAATCAGTATTATATAGCTGCGAGACTTTAATCTTATCTTCCTTTTTCAAAAGCTCCTCAAACGGTTCGACATCCATAGAATAATTAAGATTCGAGATCAAAGACTTATAATCGGGTAAAGCGGCCTGAATCAGGTCCTTATCGGTAATCTGCCCCAGCAGTTTGCCATCATTATCGACCACCGCCAGCGCCGATATCCGGTTTTTAAACATCAGGTTGGCAACATCTTTCAGGCTATGTTCGGGGGTAACTGTTGTCACCCTGCGGCGCATGATATCTTTGACGAATAGTTCCTTTTCGACCCTGACACCGGACTGCCAGATAATTTCAATCACTTCTGAGATATTCTCCGCCGACCTGATTTTTTCAAGCATCCCCGCCGTTCGGGCAAAATTGGAAAAAGCTGACAGCGTTTGTAGATACAGTTTCGAGATATGCGATGGTGTCAGAAGCAGGACCACAACCGACAATGGGACCTTATCGGGTGTTTTGTCATCCAGCCCGTCTTGCGATATCCCCAAAAGGATATACATATCATCGACTTCGTCGGTGCGGGCATGAGGAAATGCGAAACCGTGACCGTACGACGTATTCTCGGTCTCTTCGCGTTCGAATATAAGCTGTCTGATAGTTTCGATATTAATATTCGGGATATCCCATTTCAAAAGCCACAACAATTCATCAATAGCCGCCTCTTTGGTCGTTGCTTTAAGTTTCTCGATAACATACTTCTCTTTGAGTATATTAGCTAACCGCATGGCGCTCCCCTGTTTCGGTATAAGTGACATCTTTACTATCACGCCTTAACAGCGGCGGCGTAACAATCCCGCCCGACACCAACAGTTTTATCGCTTCCTCGACCGTTATCTGCAGGGTGGTCACCTCGTTTTCGGGAACAAAAACAACAAAGCCGGAAACCGGCGTCGGGGTAGAAGGGACAAAAACACCGACTAATTTCTGCTCGTCGGAACCGTCCATGATACATCTTGTTCGGGAGGTGGCAAAGCCGATAATATATAAACCGCGACGGGGGTACTCTATCATAACAACTTCTTTGAACGACTCTATCTGCGGAATAGTGATAGCCTCGATCAACTGTTTGGCGGCCAGATAAACGATACGAATAACAGGTATTCGTGCCAGGACACGGTCGCCGTGTTTATATAACGTGGATCCAACAATACTGCGGATAAAAAATCCGGTCAGGAGAATTAAAAGCAGGGTAGCGATTATCCCCAATCCGGGGATAGTATAACCGAACATGTGGAATACAATAGGAAGAAGAATACCGTCGATAGCTTCAAAGAGAAAACGAAGGACGACGTACGTCAGGATAAGCGGAACGACGACCAGCACCCCTGAGACAAACTGTCGCCTTATGATATCTTTAACAATCTTTAATACAGACATCTTTAGCCGACCTGTTAAATTAATCGGCTCTTTTTATAATTTATACAGCCTCTACCGTAAAATCCGGGAAAAAATCAATGGGCAAAACAAAATCCCATCAAAAAATTTAAAACGCAAAAACCTTGGCGGCCTCAAGAGCGAAATCCAGAATCGGTTCGGGAAAAACACCAAACAGTATAATACCGACCACACCCATAATCAGAACGATACTGGCGGAAACCGCCGGTTTGATTTTTATATCCGACGTCTTTTTGGCGAAATACATCTGTTTGATAACATTGGCATAGTAATAAAGCGAAACGACTGCTGTCAGCAGACCCAGAATCACCAGCCAGAGATATCCGGCCTGAATACCCGCCGCAAAGACAAAATACTTGGCGGCAAATCCACCAAGCGGCGGGATACCGGCCAACGACAGTAAAAATATTGCCATATAGGCCGAGACGATCGGCGATGATTTCGCCAATCCCGCATAACTACCGATACCATCGCTTCCGGTTTCATCGTTAAATATAGTCGCGACGGCAAAAGCACCCATATTGGCGAACAGGTATATAAACATATAATATCCGACTGCGGCGACACCGATTTCGGTCGCAGCCACCATACCTATCATAACATAACCGATCTGGGCAATCGATGAATAAGCCAGCATCCGTTTGATATTCTTCTGCCGCAGGGCGGTAATATTACCAATAACCATCGCCGCCGCCGCCAGCACGGCAACTATAATTCCCCAGTCGAGCGGTGCCATTACTTCGTCGGCGAAGGCAATCAACCCATTGACAAAAATCCGTAAAAAGGCAACCACACCGGCTGCTTTGGAACCGACTGAAATAAGGGCGGTTATCGGTGTCGGTGCCCCCTGGAAAACATCGGGCGCCCACATGTGAAACGGCACCAGCGCCAGTTTGAATCCGATTCCGGCGATAATCATCACGGTCGCCAGAATAAATCCGGCACCCAGTTTACCGTAGGATAAGAAGACCAGCGACAGGTTGATTTTCATTTCGATTATATCGGTCGTGCCGGTGATACCATATATCAAAGAGATACCATAAAGCAGAATTGCGGAGGAAAACGCCCCAACAATCAAATATTTCAAACCGGCTTCAAGCGACAATTTGTCATCTTTATAAAAGGCGGCGAGTACAAACAGCGGAACGGTTGTCAATTCCAACCCGACATACAACGAAATCAGCTCGTCGGCCGATGAAAGGAACATCATACCGACGGTCGAAAGCAGAATCAAACCATAAAATTCGCCGCGATGATTTTTAATTTTTTCTTTGGTGACACCAAACGAAGAACCGATTGCCATAAAGGCGGAACCGAGGAAGATCACCTTGAAGAAATTAGCCAGGGGATCGGAACAAAACATACTTCCGAACGAACTACCGCCGTGGAAGAAAAACAGCAATACGCCAGTGGCGGCGACACCGATCATGGCCAGATAGCCGATCTGTTTGTGATTTTTCCGTTTGGTACCCAGATCGTATAAAAACAGGAAAAGCGCCCACAAAAAGAGGAACATCTCCGGGACAAGAACTCGTATGTTAAAATCCGGCATCATTAATATATCCTATCGAGCCAGTATGTTAACCAGATTTTCCAAAGTCGCCCGCATCATATTCGACAGCGGCGCGGGATACACACCGACGATAATCGTCAAAATCGCCAGCGGGGCCACCATCAGAATTTCGCGCACATTCATCTCGGTCAGACCGCCCCATTTTTCGGCGTTGAACTCACCGAGGAAAATTCTCTGCACCATGCGTAACATATATCCGGCGGTCAGCACCACGCCAAGCACTGCAATCGCTGTGATAACTTTAAAACTGGCAAAGGAACCGACAAACACCATGAACTCGGAAACAAATCCGGACATACCCGGCAGACCGAGCGAGCCCATCGAGAAGAGAACCATCAATCCGGTATAAATCGGCAGTTTGGCGCCGAGACCGCCAAAAGCGGCAATTTCACGAGTATGTGCGCGGTCATAAAGGACACCAACCATAAGGAACAATGCGCCGGTGAGAAGACCGTGACTGAACATCTGGAACATACACCCGGCAATAGCGGTCACCGAAGTGTACGCCCCCAGCGCCAGCATACAGAATCCCATGTGCGACACCGATGAGTAGGCGACCAGTTTTTTCAAATCTTTCTGCGCCATCGAAACCAGCGCACCATATATAATCGCTATCAATCCGAGTATTGCAATCGGTATATGGAAGTACCGCACCATATCGGGGAACATCGGCCAGGAAATCCGAAGCATACCGTATGTCCCCATTTTAAGGAGGACAGCGGCAAGAATCACCGAAACAGCGGTCGGCGCCTCAACGTGTGCATCGGGCAACCATGTGTGGAACGGCCAAACCGGAACCTTGATAGCGAAAGCGACAAAGAAGAAGATGAAGCATACCATCTGCATCGAATGCGTGACCGTCGTCGGGGCGGTCTGTATCAATTCGAGAATATTCAGCGTGTGCGGCTCGGAGGTGAAATACAGAACCAGAATCGCGACCAGCATGAAGATGGAACCGAACAATGTGTAGAGGAAAAACTTGATAGCGGCGTATTCTTTCCGCGGGCCACCCCAGATACCGATCAGGAAATACATCGGCACCAGCATAACTTCCCAGAAAACATAAAAGAGGAAGAAATCAAGGGCACAAAAAACGCCCATCATTCCGGTTTCCAGAAGCAGGAAGAATGCGAAATATTCTTTAACTCGTACGGCAATATTAAATGAAGCGATAATCGATATAAACGAAAGCAGTCCGGTCAAAAACAACATCGGCACCGAGATACCATCAACACCAAGATAATAAAAGGCGTTAATCGGTGCGATCCAGCTTAACGGTCCCTCGGTATAAACCATTGCGGCCGAACCGGAGTGAGCAAAATAGTAATCATACGTCAGCCAGAACGATAGAATCATCGGGACGAACGAAAAGAAGGCTGACACCCAGCGGATAGTCCAGAATTTTTCTCGCGGCAAAAACATAACCGCGATGAAACCTATCAGCGGGATAAATATCAGGTAACTCAATATGGGAAAATTCATAATTCTATTCTATCCTCCTAACCTTCAATATTCGAACCCGTTTTTGCACGGGCGGGGCGCACTATTTTTGCCAGTAAGCGCGCAAACGCCACCAGTATTATTCCCGCCAGGTAGTAAAAGAACCCTTCCGGCGTAACTCTATATATAACAAGTCCGGTCGCCGCAGCCATAATTATCAGGGTATAAAACTGCACCGTACCGGTTTGAATATACTTTAATATCCAGGCGCCGGCCATACAAATATAACCGAGCCCGTTGACAGTACCATCAATAATCCACTTATCGAACCACATCTTAACATCGGCCCACTTAATTGTAAACCAGGCGGTCAAATTGACCAAACCGTCAATGATATTACCATCAAACCACCACATCACTTTGGTGAATCCAAGTAGAGGCTTGATAATCAGGGCGTCATATATTTCGTCAAAATAAAATTTGTTATATGATAACTTATACAGAAAACCGAATTTCTCCGCGAGGGCATCGGCCGAAATCTTTTTCTTGTAATAAATCAGATATGCCAGACCGATTCCGGACAGCGCTACGATGGTCGAGACGACCATCAGGATGTACGACGGGTGATGTTCCATATGTTCACCGTGGTACACAAACGATGAGAACCCGTGATGCAGCCAGGGTAAACCGACCCATCCGGCAAAAACCGAAAGGAAGGCCAGAATCATCAGCGGGACGGTCATCGAGTATGGTGATTCATGGGCATGTTCATAACGATGCTGGTCGCGCGGTTTGCCGGTGAAAGTCAGGAAACAGAGACGGAACATATAAAAAGCGGTCATAAAGGCAATCAACAGGGTGAAGAACATAAAGATCGGATGCCCCGATGTAGCCGCGACGATTTCATCTTTGGACCAGAACCCGGATAATGGGAATATACCGGCAATCGATAACGATGCTATAAAGAAAGTCAGAGTCGTAATTTTCATCTTCTTCGAGAGACCACCCATCTCGGTAATCTCGTTGGTATGGACCGCATGAATGACCGAACCGGCACCGAGGAACAAGAGGGCCTTGAAGAAAGCATGGGTCATCAGGTGAAACGTTCCGGCGTAATAGCCGACCGAATGCGCGTGCGGATCGCGCGCCATATCGACACCATACAATCCCAGCGCCATAATCATATAACCAAGCTGACTGACCGTCGAATAAGCCAGCACTCGTTTGATATCGTTTTGTGTCAGAGCGGTCGAAGCGGCGAGGAATGAGGTAATCAATCCGATAACCGCGACCACCATCGCGGCAGTTTCCGAACCGACATACAGGGTCATCACACGCGCAACCAGATACACACCGGCGGCCACCATCGTTGCGGCATGAATCAATGCCGAAACCGGAGTGGGACCTTCCATCGCATCGGGAAGCCAGACATGCAGCGGGAACTGCGCCGATTTACCGACCGCACCGCAGAAAACAAAAATTCCGGTCGCGGCCAGGATACCCATCGGTATCGCTCCGGCAGAAACTTTGGCGAAAACTTCCTGATAGTTCAGGGTTCCGGCGTAAGTCATCAGTAATAAAAGCCCGACAATAAATCCGAGGTCACCGATACGGGTGGTGATAAAGGCTTTTTTACCGGCATCGGAGGCCGATTTTTTCTCGAACCAGAAACCGATAAGCAGGTAACTTGTCAGACCGACCAGCTCCCAGAAGATGAAAATCATAAAGAAATTGTTGGCGATTACCAGTCCCATCATCGAAAAAGTAAACAGTGATAAATATGAATAATACCGACTCCAGCGCGGGTCACCGTGCATGTAACCCCACGAATAAATCTGTACACAGCCGCTGACAATTGCCACAACCAAAAACATAACCGCCGTCAGCGGATCTATCCACATACCGATTTCGAGTTTCATCGCCGGATGCGTAATAAACGGTATCGACAGTTCAAACGGTACACCATGACGTCCGATCATCGCGAACAGCACTGCAACGGCATGCACGAAAGCGGTGAGAATCATCGCAATCGATATATAAGCTGAAAGTTTTTCTTTCCAGCGGGTGAAGAATACAATCACCAAAAAGGCAAAAAGCGGATAGAGCGGTATTAAAAAGGCTTTTTCGAGCATATCACCACTTCATTATATTAATGCGGTCAACATCAATACCCTTCCAGTTGCGATATAGCAGCAGCACAATCGCCAGTCCCACAACCGCCTCGGCGGCCGCAACGACAACAACAAACAGGGCAAAAATCTGACCGGTTAATTCGTCAGGTCTGATATATTTATTAAAAGCGACCAGATTGATATTCACTGCGTTGAACATCAATTCCAGCGACATCAAAATTCCGATAGCATTACGTCGAGTCAGGACACCGAACATACCGATAGCGAATAAAACCGCCGCCAGAGCCAGATATTGAAACATCTTACGAACGCTCCCTTCTGGCCAGCACGATAGCGCCAATCATGGCCGCCAGAAGCAGTATCGAGACTACTTCAAACGGCAGTACATATTCGGTCATAAGGTATTTACCCAAAGCCAATGTATTATTCTCAGGCAATGAGGTTTCAACCAGCCGCCATACGGTCCCCGGTATGGAACCGAGGCTGGACAACAAAAACCCGGCGCAGATGAAAAACGCTATCACTACATTCTCGTTGCTTTGTTTGATACTGGTAGACGTCAACTGCGAGGTTAACATTATCGCAAAAATCATCAACACCGCTACCGCACCGACATAAATTAACACCTGCACCGCCGCTAAAAATTCGGCTTCGAGAAGAATATATATCCCGGCTACGGCAAACAAAGTCAAAATCAAAAACAGCGCCGAATGGAAAATATTTTTTAAAGTGACAACCAGCATTGCCGCAACAATGATGACAAACGCCAGCAGATAAAAAACCGGCTGGGCAAGTATATCATGATATAGTTGCGCGAAAGCTTCCACTATTTCTTCTCCTCATCCGGTTTGTTGTCGTCAGTTTTTTTCTCCGCAGGTGTTTCGGCTTTCGGTTTTTCTTCAGGTTTCGCTTCCGGTTTCCTTTCTTCAGGTTTCACTTCAGGTTTGTCAGTTTTCTCAGCGGCAGGTTTATCGTCGGTTTTGGCCGCTTCCGGTTCTGGTGCCGGTTTCGCAGCGGATTTGGCAGCGGGTTTGGGGGCCGGTCTTTTTTTCTTCACCGGTTTCTCGTAAGGTACATCGCGGCCCATCTCTTGGAGTTTGTCCGTGTGCCAGATCAGGTCTTCTTTATTCAAAGTCGAAAATTCATATTTGGGGGCCAGTTTTATCGCCGCGAAATTACAGGCATCCTCACAAAGACCGCACAAACAACAGATATTATAATCAACGATAAAGTCTTTTAACTGCCGTTTTTTATTTTCATCTTTTTCATATTTAATCGTAATCGCCGAACTGGGGCAGGCACGGGCGCACAACAGACAGGTAGTACAATTCAGCTTGCCGGTCTCTTTATCCGACAGCAGGACTACAACCCCGCGCGAACGTTCCGGCATCGGCCATTTCTCTTTCGGGTACTGGAGCGTGACTGCATGACGTCCCAGATGTTTACTGGTCGTCATCATCCCTATCACCAGATTTTTAATGCCGTCTATCAATTGTTTTACCAATTAAACCACCCCGAATATTTCATCCATCCAGCCAAAATCAAATTTGCAAACGCCACCGGCAGAAGGAATTTCCACGAGAACTCCATCAACTGATCAACTCTCAAACGAGGGTATGTCCAGCGGAACAGCATAAAGACAAATACCAGCGCCAGTGTTTTTATAAAAAACCATATCCATGACGGCAGTAACGGTCCCTGCCAGCCGCCTAAAAATAAAGTCGTACCTATCGCCGAGACAGTAAACATATTGACAAATTCAGCCAGGAAAAACATCGCGAATTTCATTCCGGAATACTCGATATTAAATCCGGCCACCAGTTCCTGCTCGGCTTCGGGAATATCAAACGGTGTTCGGTTCGTTTCAGCGGTTGCGGCGATTATATAAATGATAAACGCAATCGGCCCGAACGGCAGTCGGAAAATATACCATTGGTATATTTTCGCCTGCGATTCGACAATATCGACCATCGATAACGAACCGGCGAAAAGCACCACCGCCAGCACCGATACCACCATCGGCACTTCGTAACTGACCACCTGCGCCGCCGAGCGCATCCCGCCCAGCAGTGCATATTTATTATTGGAACCCCATCCCGCCATCAGAAGCGAGATAATGGTAAAAGTCGTAATTGCGATAATAAATAAAATTCCGATATTTAGATCCGAAACAATCAATTCTTTCCCGAACGGAATCGTCACGTACGCCGCGAAAGCGGCGACAAAACAGATAATCGGCGCCCAGTAGAAAACAGGACGATCAACTGCCGAGGGTGTAATATCTTCTTTTTGTAATAATTTAACGGCATCTGCAACAGTCTGTCGCCAACCGTGCCAGCCGGTCATCATCGGGCCGAATCGCTGTTGGATGTGTCCCGATACTTTCCGTTCCCACCAGACAAGGAACAGAGCTATCAGGGCAAGAACACCAAACACCATCACTGCCGCCGCCACCAGCGCAATAATATCAACCCAGGTCTGAGATAATCCGCTTCCGGCCAGTAGTTCATACAGATATTTAAAGATGCCGGCTATTTCCATTATCTGTCCACCTCCGGCAGAATAATATCGAGTGAGGCCATAATCGCGACGACATCGGCGATTTTGTGCCCCTTAACCAGTTCCGGCATAACTTCCAGCTGGTTGTACGAACCACCGCGAAGTTTCACTCGCAGTGGTTTTTTCACCTTACCCGGCGATTGAATATATACACCCATCTCGCCACGCGAATTTTCGATCCGGCTGTAAACCTCACCTGCCGGCGGCTTATAATTCATCGTTGACTTGCCCGCTATTTCACCTTCGGGCAGTTGTTCCAACGCCTGCCGTACGATTTTGGCCGATTCGCGCATCTCAGCGATTCGAATCAAATACCGGTCATAACAGTCACCATTAAAAGTCACCGGGATATTAAATTTGAACCGGTCGTAAATTGAGTAGGGATCATCTTTTCTTATATCATACCGAACACCCGAAGCCCGCAGCGACGGACCGGAGACTCCGTAAGCAATCGCCAACTCGGCCGACATCACCCCGACATCTTTATTACGTGCAATAAAAATCGGGTTTTCGGTCAGCACTTTTTCATAGTCATCAACTTTGGCGTCGAAGGTATCCAGAAACTGTTTACATTTGGGAATAAACTCGGGCGGGATATCTTTAGCTACCCCGCCGACTCTTATATAATTGTATGTCAATCGCTGTCCGCAGGTCATTTCGAACAGGTCAAGAATATCTTCTCTTTCACGGAAACCGTACAAAAACGGGGTAATCGCACCGAGGTCAAGTGACGTGGTTCCAAACCAGATCAGGTGACTGGCAATACGATTCAACTCGAGCATTATCACCCGAAGGTATTCGGCTCGTTCCGGTACTTCCAGCCCGCCCAGCTTCTCCGCCGCGAGGGCGAAGGCTTCGTTGCACGACATCGAGGTACAGTATTCGAATCTATCCAGAACCGGAATACACTGCTGGTAGGTGCGGTTTTCGCAGATTTTTTCCAGCGCCCGGTGAAGGTAACCGATAACCGGTTCAGCCTCGACTATCTCCTCACCATCCATTGTCAATATAAAGCGGCAGACACCATGCGTCGAGGGATGGTGCGGCCCCATATTGACCTGAAATTCTTCGGTATTTAATCCCGGTTCGGTCATTCTACTTCAGGCATCCTCTTAAAATCAGGCGCATCCCAGTTTTTAAGCATCGGATAACCCTGATCCCAGTCATCAGGTAATAGAAAGCGTTTTAAGTTTCCATGGTTGCGAATATTTATTCCGTACAGCTCCCACATCTCGCGCTCGTACCAGTTGGCAGCCGGCCAGATTTCCTGAACCGAATCGACCTCGGCACCATCATATTTGAAACTCAGCTTAAAATCGAAACGAATTCGTTTTTTCATTGAAGCTACATTATAAACAACTTCGAAACGTTCGCCGGTATCGACTCCACCAAGACAACACAGGTAATCGATATCAAGTTTTTCATCTTTGTTGATTGCCTTGCAAAAAGCAACCAGATCATCTTTATTTTTCAAAAGGAAAAACGGCTCAATTTTGCCGGTTTCCAGAAGTTCGATTTTATCCGGGAATAATTCGGTAAGATGTTTGGTCAGTTCGTCGCGATCCATTTCAGGTTTGCCTTAACTCCAGTCTTTCATCTTTTCTTTTTTAACTTTATTCTGAAGTGTAATACATCCCTCCAGAAGCGATTCGGGCCGCGGGGGACATCCCGGAATATATACATCCACCGGAACGATATGGTCGATACCTTTTTCGACCGCGTAGCTGTCATAATAAAATGGCCCACCCCCGACGGTACATCCACCCATAGCAATGACATATCTTGGCTCGGCCATCTGGTCATAGAGAAGCCGTAATCTCGGCGCCATCTTTTTAGTGATGGTACCGGCCGCGATAATCAGGTCGGACTGACGCGGCGAGGCGCGGAAAATCATCCCGAGACGGTCAAAATCGTAGCGCGAGGCCCCGGTTGCCATCAGTTCGATAGCACAACAAGCGGTTCCGAATAAAAGATACCATAAAGAGCTGGCTCGCGACTGATCGAATACCCAATCGAGCGAGGTAGAAACAATTCCGCCGCCCGGAACTTTCTCGAGATAAACAGGCACTTTCTTGATTAAACCCATTTGAGAACTCCTCTTCTCCATGCGTAGTAGAGGCCGAAAACCAATATCAGGATAAATATTATCATTTCAATCAAGGCAAACAGACCCAGTTTCCCGAAAGCAACTGCCCAGGGGAACAGAAAAACCGCTTCAACATCAAAGACGACAAAAATCAGCGCAAAAATATAAAAGCGGTTATTGAACTTTATCCACGAGTTGCCGATCGGTTGCTCGGCACATTCATAGCTCTGGTTCTTGGCTTTGTAGGGATTTGATGGGCGTATCAAACGGGCGAAAAAGAATGTAAAGAGGACCAATCCTATTCCAACCAGAAGGAAAATCAAAACAGCCAGGTATTGTTCCATTTTCCCGTTTACCTTTCTCGCATCATATCAAGCTTGTGATATAAATCACAAATTAATAACTTGTGAAAATAGCCTATTTCGCCATCTTGTCAAGCAATTTATCAAATTATTTTGGATTTTATTCGAGGGTTTTTCGGGTTCTTTCGAATCAGCAGATTTTTTAGTTACAGGTGTAAAAAATAAAATCTGGATTTATGTCAATGTTTCAATTTTGATAACATTATATACACGACAATCACCAACATGGCCGCGATTGCTGAGAAATAGAATATAAACATCACGCCGTATTTGGCGGCAAGAAACCCGGCTGTGATACCGGCGATGACCTCACCGACCGAGCAGGCCATATTGTACGCGGACAAATATGTCGCGCGTCGTTCGGATGCTATTGCTCGATTAAGATGGGTCGATATCGCCGGACGGACAAGTTCTTTCAGAGCGAAATATACAACAAAACCGGCTATCGCGGGATAGATGGTCAATTCGGCCGTTATATATAATGATAGAGCCATCAGAATAAAACAGCCGGATAGATATAACGTAAGCTTGTTGTATAGCTTTTCGGTGAATCTGGCCGTGAAAACTACTAATATCAATCCGGCGGCGGTGATAATACCGAAATTTGAACTGTCGATATTTTTTATCTCAGAAAATAAAACCTGCCAGTACTGATCAGCAGGTTCATAAGCAAAATTAGCCAACAATCCAACCGCAAATAAAGCCATAACAATTGGTTTGTTTTTGAGAAGTCGGATAAATGTACCAGTAGGTCGGAATGCCCGAAGGGACGGAGTCCCGAGGGCTTCCGACATATTATCGTGTCGAAAGTCCGAAGGATATTCCGACCTACAGTTTTCTTCAAGGAACAACGTCAGTACAAATCCAATCAAAACAATAACGATGAACGGTACAAACAGACTTGTTAAGTAAGATCCGGCCAGATATCCGCCTGACAGCATCCCTATTAACAAAAATGATGTTTTATATATAGTACGGTTGGCGAATAATCGGGGAAGGCTTTTGTCACGACTCGATTTGTCGAGTGAATCAACCGCGAGCGCTTCCATCGCCCCGGAGATAAATGTTTCGGCGATACCGAAAATTATCTCCGCGATTACGAAACCGGCGAAATTAGTAAACCGAAAAAAGATAACACCTGATAGTGCATACAATAAAAAACCGATAATTGTCGATAGTTTTCTTCCATATTTATCGGCGATAGCGCCGGTTGGCACTTCAAAAATTATGATGGTTGCTTCGAACACGGCGGCAAGAACCGCGACCTGAAAGAGTGTGATTTCGAAAAATCGAAAATAGACAACATAGACCGGCAGGATTATCCCGCCGGTCAGCGAGAGAATCGATTCTAAAAGATAATAAAATCTTATATTGCGCCGGATCACATCAGATCGCCGCTATCGCCTCGATTTCGACCAAGACATCTTTCGGCAAACGCCCTACCTGCACCGCGGCGCGGGCCGGAAGCTGGCTCGTAAAATATTTCGCATAAACCTCATTCACCGCGCCGAAATCATCCATGTTGGCCATAAAAACAGTTGCCTTAACCACATTTTCCATCCCCGCCCCGGCCGCATTAAGAACCGCTTCCAGGTTTTTCAGAACCTGCTCGGCCTGCGATGCGGCATTTTCGCCGACTATCTCCCCGGTTTTGGGGTCAAGCGGTATCTGCCCGGAACAAAACAGCAACTGCCCGTATTTGATTTTCACCGCCTGCGAATACGGTCCGACCGCCGCCGGCGCTTCGGTAGTTTTAATTATCTCTTTCATGAATACCTCTGTTATTTTGTAATAACTTTTCTGAATCATAACCTGCCTGTCGATAAAATGTCAATCAATAAATTGGGCAATCCTATTGACAAACAGGCCGAATATTATTATAATTATATACGTCTCATTAACGGATAAATAAACACGGGGTATATGTTATTTACCCTTTATAGTTCTTTCAGGAGGAATTATTATGATGAAAAATTTACGAAACATGACAGCTCTGATTTTGCTTTTTTCTGTTTTTATGTATCTGGCCTGCTGCAACGACTGCCCCAGTTGCCCCCAGCAACAACCCGAGATAGTGTCGGACTACGATTTCTATATTGCCAGTCATGGTGTAGATCAAGGTATATATGTATATAATACAAAAAAAATGGAAATAACGGCTTTCCATTCATTAACGATTGACGGCGCTCGTGATTTTGCTTTATCTGCGGACGGAACAAAATTTTTATTCACATATAATCACACACTCTTTATTCTTGGGATTCCCGGTATGGACACCTTGGAAACTCTACCATTATATGGGTATCTCGAAGTATCGAACTCGGGCGCGTATATGGCGGTCATGGGCGACACGCTGAAGTTTTTAGATGCAACCAACTTTGAAATCCTATTTATTGACACGGGGCAGGCCCATGATGGCTGTTTTCTACTGGACGACAGTAAATTCTATGCGATTTTCAATGAAAATAGAATAAAAATCTATGACATGCCCGGGGAATCATTATATACTCAAATCGACTATACTGATGGTGACACTCTATTCCCCTCCTTGAGTCTTATACAACCTTCCCCGAATGGTGATAAAATTTATTTTAAAGCCGCGTATGGAAGTATCTATGAGCAATTTCTTATTTCCTACTATCCTGATACGGATTCAACCGGATTTAGGTACAAAGTGGGCACCGGTCTGGGGCAAATGCACATTACTCCCGACGGCTCAAGATTGATGGCTACAGATCCTTGTTCATCGCAAGATATTTACTGTACGGCGAGTCATACTGTAATTTCCATCGACGTGATTAACGATGTATTATTGCCGGTCGCTTCCGGGCTATATACGGTCGTCAATCATGATTTAATAACAGGATTCGATCCTATGTCATTTGCGATAACTCCAGACAGCAAATACGCTTTGGTCTCCGGAGGGCCTTACTACGGAGTTCTGGGTTTACTTGATATTGCTCAACATGAGTTCATTGATATTATGGCCAGCCCCCAACTTGATTCATTTGCAGTGGACGAAGTCGTATGTCAAAAAAAATTAAAATAATTCGGAGGAAATTTAATTATGTATAAAATAATCCTACTTATAATTATTACCATTTTGGGAAATTTAATTTCGATGGGCGAATCTAAGGCTCAGGATAGTCTTTATTATTACTTCAGAGGTGAGCCAACTTATTTACAAATAGATACTTCAAAGCTATTAATAAAATTCGATAGCTGTACGGCAGCCGAAGGTTATGATTTCATAAAGGATTCTGTATCATATTTAAACTATGATTCAACGTTGGCCGACAGACTTGAAAGTTTCGGTATTTTTGACGTTGAACCGACAAAAGGTTACGCATCTGCAATAAATGAACTTGAATCATTCGAAATGATTGAGTTTATAAATCCTTTAACGATGATTTACGATTCTATACCCATTTACATACTTGACAGATTTATTGTCCAATTTTATTCCTATGAATCACAATCTCTTATAGATAGCCTGATTGAGGCTTATTACTTAGAGATTATAGATAGCATCCCTGAGGCCGCTGGTGAATATATATTTCGTATCACCGAACAAACCGGATATTCGATTGATGAAATTTCAAATATTTTCTATAACATGGACTGTACTGCCTTTTCGCATCCCGATTTCCTTTGTCGGGCTACACCATGCGCATATCAAATAATCGACGATTTCTATGCGTATCAGACTAATATAAAAAAAAATCAATAGGATATGTCGATCACGGCAATTCCTGCTGGGAAATAACAAATGGTGATTCCGATATTATCGTTGCCGTGATTGATGACGGTTTCGAGCCACACGAAGATCTGGACTCTAATCTTACATTAACCGGCTACGATTTTTATGATAGCGATTTTGTCCTTACACCTATTTTCGATTATTATACTCACGGTATGGCCTGCGCCAGTCTTATAGCAGCAATGCATAACAATTTGGTTCCTGATTATCCGCCAACTGGCGCCCCAAAAAGTACCACCTCTATCGTTGGAATGGCTCCTAAATGCAAGTTGCTTCCAATTAAACATGCCTGGGAAAGCGGCTATTTAAATTCGTCAAGCGCAGAAACAGCAATTAGATATGCCATATTAAATGATGCCAGTATAATAAACTATAGTTATTCTATATTTGCATCGAGCGATAACTTAGAGGCTATAATAGACAGCGCATATAATAATGGCAGAAGCGGACTCGGTACAATTATAGTATTTGCCGCCGGTAATTATACTCCTTTCTCAAGTTATAACATCCTACCTCCGGCTGATTTGCCTACCGTATTATGTGTTGGGGGTGTATGGGATAATGATAATTGGTGGCAATTAAGCTGCTATGGGGATTCCATAGACCTCGTCGCTACCAGCGCTGATGTATGGTGTTGGGACAGGATGGATTCACTGGGCCGAAATCCGCTCTATATGGCTCAGGGCCAGTGCGAACCGATAAACAGGGTTCATTACCTTTGTTATGCCGACGGAACATCGCTTGCCGCACCTCTTGTTGCCGGCGCGGCGGCCTTGGCTTTATCTCGTCGACCCGATTTAACGGCGGCTGAGGTTTTCGACGTTTTAAAATACTCCGCTGATACATTATTAAATGATACGATTCATCCGCCCGATCCCTATTACGGTTATGGTAGAGTCAATGCTTTCAAAGCTTTATTGGCGGTTTGTAGAGGTGATGCCAATAATGATGGAACAATCGATATGCTCGATATATCATATATTATAAACTGGCAATATTATGAGGGACCGGCACCTTACCCGGATGAATTATTGGGTGATGCCAATTGCGATGGAATAGTCAATATTTTTGATATAACGTTTATCGGTTCTTACTTATATTCGGGCGGTGACGAACCGCCAATCTGTTTTGAATACAACGAATAATCTAAGACCAATAATAGAAGATTAATATTTGGGGATGGTTAGCTTACCATCCCCCTCTTATTTAAATATCCCCTGTTAAGAAAATGAACAAAATTTCCGATATTATTAAGCAGTATGGATAATGATTTTCTTTTATCGGAATTTCAACAGGCCGAAGTTAAAGAAAAGGTCAGTAAGCTTCGCGAAAAAAAGAAGCCCAAACCGCTTTGGCGCGAGTATCTTGAAGTTATTCTTATCTCGCTGATAGCGGCAATTTTTCTGCGACTTCTGGTCGTCTCCGCCTATCGGGTCGATTCCGGCTCGATGGAGGATGCTCTCTCTGAGGGAGATTATATATTTGTCAATAAGCTTGCATATAAATTCGGAGAGCCGGAAGTTGGCGATATTATAGTTTTTAAATATCCGCTCGATCCGACCAAAGATTATATCAAGCGGGTTATCGCTCTGCCCGGTCAGTCGGTTGAGATTTTCGATAAAATCGTTTATGTCGATAACCAACTGGCGCATATTTTCCCATCGGCCAAAAACAACGACCCGAAAATATTAGCCGCACAATTATCCTCTCGCGATAATTTCGGCCCGATTCAGGTCCCCGATGGAGAATATTTCGTGCTCGGCGATAATCGTGATGTCAGCCAGGACAGCCGTTACTGGGGATGTGTCTCCGAATCGTTTATCAAAGGCAAGGCGGTATTTGTGTACTGGTCGTGGGAGCCGGACCCGAACGCTCCGCAGTGGGAATTTCCGTATATCCACTCCGCTTTTCACTTTGCATATTATTTCATGACCGGTATATTTACTCATACCCGATGGGACAGACTGCTGACGGCATTATGACGAATGGCTCTATCATTATATATACATTTTCCGTTTTGCCATAGTCGCTGCGACTACTGCGACTTTTATAAAGAACGGCTTACTCCCGAACTTGAGGAGCAGTACGGTAAGGCGCTGTTGACCGAATTACGCCTCGCGAAAGAAAGTCTCGACGAGAGTCAACGAAAGCTGGAGACGATATATATCGGCGGCGGGACTCCCTCGCTTATCGATTTCTGGCATTTTAAATATCTCATCAGCATGATTAAAGAGTATTTCGAAATCGATCCGCTGGCCGAGTTTTCATTTGAGATAAATCCGGAATCAATCGACAGCGATAAACTTCTCGCCCTGCGCGACCTCGGTGTCAATCGTCCGGTGTTCGGTATTCAAAGTTTCGATGATCGTTTATTAAAGCGGCTGGGACGTAATCATAACACAAAAGATTCGTACCAGGCAGTATATCTTGCCCGCGCCACCGGATATGTCAATTTTGGAATCGATATGATATTCGGTTTGCCGGGGCAAACGACTAAAAAATTATCCGATGATCTAAATCAGTTGATCGATCTGTCACCGCCGCATATATCATACTATCAATTGACGGTCGAAGAAAAAACGATGCTCGATAAAAAAGTCAAGTCGGGTAAGATCAAACTCCCCGATAAAGATTTACAGGCGGCGATGTATCAAGCAATTAATTGCGAGTTAAAGGAATCAAGCTACTATCGATACGAAATTTCATCCTTTGCTATCCCGGGATTCGAGTGTAAACATAATCTCCGCTACTGGGAGGGCGGAGATTTCCTGGGATTGGGTCCGTCGGCGCATAGTTTTATCGACGGTCAACGATTCGCCAACACGTCGGATTTGAAAACGTACGTCGATAAATTGTCAAAAAACGAACGCCCGGTGACTTATGATACCGATAACGTCAAATCGCGAATCATAGAATCGGTCATGTTAGGATTGCGGACGGCGCGCGGTATTGACCGCGAAAAATTCCGTGAACGTTTCGGGATTACGGTTGAGGATACTCTTAACGATAAACAATTCAAAAAATTAATCGATTCCGATTTGATTACATTCGATGATGAGTCGATTCGACTGACCGAAAACGGTTTTCCTCTTGCCGATGAAATCATTCGGCAAATTGTTAAATAATTCAATTAACCATGCGCAATAAATTGCACGTTGTTTAAATTTTATTATATGTTCTATATCCCGGTTATTCTTAGTGACACGGGCAAAAGCCATAAATTATGTAAAAAATCCTTGCTTTTTTATAAAGATTTATTTAATTGTACCAACGAAATATTTTTACCATTCGTAGAACTAACATTAAGCATGTAAAGAGGACAATATTAATCCATGTTTACCGACCCAACCTATAGTTTTTTAGATTAATCACAGTCGGTAAATGCCGGAAAATGAAAGGAGGTTGTTAGGCATACGAAACGGTTTTATACTGTTTCTCTAATATTTTATTTACTTTGTTAACGTTTCAAACAAAAACTCTCACAAAGCAGGAGCTTCAAATCATGAGAAAGAGAAGCATATCCAACAAAATTTTATCTATGGCCATATTTATGATGGCTTTCTGCCTGGTTGGCAATATCTACGCCGCCGATCTCGACAACAAAGGTAACGACTTTATTATGACCTTTCTGCCCAATCATACGGGCGGAAGCGCGGTGGAATTGCATCTGGCCAGTGATGTTGCCACCGATGTAACAGTCGAATGGCCGTATCATTCACCGACATTCAGCACGACGGCAAGTGTCACACCCGGCAATGTCACGATCGTAACTCTGCCGACTGCGGCCGCCAACAGCTGGACCTTCGGTACTGTCTCGAATATGGCGGTACACGCTTACGCCGATGATGAATTCATATGTTATATGATTAACAGACATGGGTACACGTCGGATGCTGCGCTGGCGTTACCGACCGATGTAATGAATACCGACTTCATCGTTGTTAACAACACAGGGACCTCGCTCGGATCGTGGGATGGCGGCGAATTCGCCGTTGTCGCCCGCGAAGACAACACGACCGTTACTATCACTCCGACTCAGAATTTGCAGGGCGGATATTCGGCCGGTGTACCATTTGATATTACCCTCAATCTTGGTGAAGCCTTTTTGGGTCGAACGACCACAAATTCGGGTGCCACCGTTGACCTGACCGGTACTTTGATTGAAGCCGACAATCCTGTCAGTATGACCAACGGTAATCGTTGCACTAACATCCCATCCAACGTTACCGCGTGCGACCATATCTTTGAAGTCGCCCAGCCTTTGCAGTCGTGGGGCAATCAGGTTTATACGGCTAACCTGCCGCTGCGTCCCAATGGTTCGATTTACAAAATTATCGCCGGTGCCGATAACACCACGATAACGCAGGATGGTACATCTCTTGGTACTTTCAATAAAGGCGAATTCTATGTAACATCCTACCTCGCTGACAATCATGTTTTCGAAGGTGACAATGCTATTTTTGTTGTCCAGTTCATGCCCGGCAAAGATGCACCCGGCAACACCACTGGCGATCCGGCGATGGGCAACATGGCTCCATCGGAACAGTATTTGTACGATTACACTTTTTCGACTGTCGGCGGCGGTCAGTTCACCGTCAATTATCTGTCGATTATAGCCCACAACGATGATGTCGACGACGGAACGATTCTTCTCGATGGTTCGACGGTCAGCGCGGCATCATTCAGTGCTATTCCGGGTACCGATTGGTCGGCTGCAGTAATGCAGTTAGACGACGGCACACACACGACATCGTCAGCCTCGATGTCGCACGGTATAACGGTCGAAGGTTATAACAGCTATGATTCATACATCTACCCCGGTGGTGCGCTGTTTGTACCGATTAACCCGGTTAATGATACCATTCCGCCGGTATGCGAAACGGTCTCCAATGACGGTTGTATCGCCTGCGCTACGGCGACGGACGACGGCGAAGATGATGCCGGTATATTCCTCGTTCGTCTTGACGCCGGATATGACAATCTGGTATTGGATGTCGATCCTTTCGATCAGGGCGACCCGATGGTCAGCTATTGTGTCACCACAGACGATCAGACCATACCGGGCAGCGGCTCAGTGACGGTTATTGATGGTGAAGGTAATACCTGTACCATTCGTTACGAGCTTAACTGCGGTCAGCAGGAATACTGCGGTGAGGTTTCCGGATATGTTTACGAGAAAGAATCTCTGGAATATCTGATGGGTGTTATGGTCACGCTGTATAACAGCATGGGCGACCCGCTGGCCATGACATATACCGATGGAACCGGTTTTTATGAATTTCTCGAACTGGCCGAAGGCGATTATTATGTTGGTATCGAACCGCCGCTTGGTTTCTGTCCTCCGGATGATGAACAACAATCCCAGGCGAAGGTTGTTCAATCGGCTATGTATTCAAATGTCTCGAATATGCAGACAACGGTTAGCGATCCGACCGATTTGATGGTACCTTTCACTATCGTGGGCTGTTCTCAGCTTGGTATCGACTTTAAACTTGTAGATTGCTCAACCGGCAAACGGACCGACTTGTGGTGGTGGAAGAATCAGTTTAAGGCGATTAAAACCGGCGAAGAATTATGGAATGGTCTGACCGAAGCCGATGTTGAAGGTTACCTCGAGGATGTTTTCGTTCATTTCTACAGCCGTATGGACGGTTACGCCATTCAGATCGAAGGTGTTACCTACATGGGTTCCCCGGCCACACCGCTCGATTTTGATTACATTTGGGATATGTTCTTTGAAAACGTCGATGTTTCCGATGCCGGAATTACTCGCCGTTCATTGTTGGTCGTTATGTTAAATGTGGCCTCGGGCCGTCTTGGTCAGTTGACGGTGATCAGCGATGATGGTGCCACAGTCAGCCAGGCGATAACGCATTTCGCCAACGAATATCAGAGTTGCTGCGATTTGAACTGGATGACGTGGTACAACCTGAATAAGATACATATGGGTATGATGATTGCCGCCGGTGTTATTCCGTTGACAACACCGAACGTCATGTTCAAGGATGATCCTGATTCGATCGATGAACTCCGTCCGAACGAGTTCCGGGTCAAACAGAATTATCCGAACCCGTTCAACCCGACGACAACCATCCAGATGACCCTTTCTTCACCTTCCGACTGGACAGTATCAATATATAATGTCACCGGTCAGAGGGTACAGGATTTCAACGGTTCCGGTAATGCCGGTGAAACCATCTCGGTCGAGTGGGATGCTTCCGGTCATAGTTCCGGCGTTTACTTCTATAAAGTAGAAGCCGGTAAGGAATCGGTGACCAAAAAGATGGTTCTTTTAAAATAGGATAATTGGAAAGATATGCGCCAAATGATAGACGCATAAATAAAAGGATATAATTCCCTATCACACGACGGGGCAGGTATCGCACCTGCCCCGTATTTTTTTGCTGTAAATCGTAACGATAAATTGATTCCCCTAATTTCCAAAAAAGTTGCGCCGGATCCTTTCTATCCTCTCCTGAGGATAGGTGTGACCCGGTGCCATGATTTTACGAAAATTTACGCGTCAGTTCACACGCCCCATAAATGGGACGCAGGAACTGACGCAACCTACCCACAACGGCAATTAATGGATTTCGTCAGGTCTGCTATGTATCATGTCA
>Ga0272443_10002666_pt1 | contig 22308 bp, 9 predicted proteins | sample SSMAcet12_FD_193581 | JGI IMG/M metagenome (GOLD analysis project Ga0272443, IMG submission 193581) | Marine sediment archaeal communities from Little Sippewissett salt marsh, Falmouth, MA, United States - SSM-Acet-12 | ecosystem: Environmental > Aquatic > Marine > Wetlands > Sediment ...
GCGATTTACCTTCCTGCTGGCTTTCATAGGTCAGGTTGTAACAGACCCGACAGGAAAAGTAATGTTCGTCTGACGGCAGATAAAGAACCCGGCAACGTCTGCCACAGTCAGGGCAGAGGAACCACCACCGTTGACCGCCATAGTTACAGTCTGTCGATTCAATGTGAACATTGTATCTATACTCTCTTGGTTCATCATTGTCTTTGGTCACGGTGTAATAAAGCTTGATACGGCTAGGCGGGCAGATATCCAGCCCAACAGATGTTCGCGTACCCCGGTTACTTTTCCAGGACAATGTAGTCTGATAGTCCAGATCCAGATTGTATTCTTTGGCCAGATAAGTCATATCCAACCGACAGCAGGATTCGGTCGTCCGCTTCTTGAACCATACGCCACGCCCCACCGTCATTTTTCAACCCCCAGACTTTTCGAAATCAATAGAGTTTTATGCAACTTTGTGAAGTTGAGTATTCTACCTAAGTGGTTGATAAATAATCTGTTTAAAAAGGAATTGGTAATTTCAGGGCTGTCCAAGGGTATTAAGGGATTATCCTGGCGAAAATGGCGGTATTTGAGCCCCCTTATATAGCTCAAAATGGTCCAAAAAAGGCAATCCAAATGCCTCAAATATGATTTGTCTTTAAACTGATTTCTACGCCGTATTTTCATGATTTTAATCCTCCTCCCATATCAAACCATTGTGCTATATAGGTTCCTTCATATATGCCCCTTTATGGGCCTCTGAACTGATTTCTACGCCGTGTTTTTGACTTTTAAATCTTGACCGCTGACCTGCATTGGCCAATCTCTGACGATCCTTGTTTTTAAGGCATCTTCGGCGTCTCGGTTTGGCATATTCGGCGATGATATCAAACTGCCCCTGATCGAATATGAAAATAGCCTCGCCGTCATCGCTCCAGTTCTGGACCTCGATCTCGGGATGCTCTTTGTGCAGGCGTCCCCGGATTTTTTCCCCGGTGCAGTGAAAGCCCAGTTTCACATCCGAGACAGGGTAGATATCGCCGTATTTGCACATGATCTTGAAATACCAGGGATTTTTCGGGCTCTCTTTTTTGCAGAAGGCCGATTCATCGATGTCGATTTTGAATCTTTCGCCGTATTTCTCTTTCAGATTGATTGGATTCGGTGCCGTTGAATCTTCATTCATTCTTTAATCCCCTCTGCTTAATGTATCATTGGATAGTACTATTATGTGGTGAAATATTTCAGCGTACCGTGGTAACATTTTTCACCTCTGATTTATATTTGATTTCTTTAGACGGCTTTGGAATTGGGATGATTCGCTGTATTTCGGTGCCCCGGTGAAGCCAGACCTGGGAGCAGCCGATTTTCAGTTTAATCAGGCCGACTCGCTCAAGCTCGAGAAGAGCCTTTTTTATAGACTGATGACTCAGACTGGAGATTTCATTAATCTGCCGGTAAGATGTGAAGATTTTACCACCCGGGCCGACCTGATTTCTTTGCTCAATTTCTACCAGAGTAAGGTAATATGTGATTATGGCAATATTGCTCAGATATTGAGGCCAGTGATACTTGATAAAGGGGCGGTTGTTATAATTCCGCTTCTTGGATTTGACGCCCTTGTAATGCGGGCAGACATCCTTGCCAATACACGTTAGCTCCAAGTGAACATTGTTGCAACCATAGTCATATTTTCCTGAAAGGGCATTTCTTATAGCTTTGGTAAATTCAGAGCGTCTCAATGGTGGATCGTTTCTTTCGTTCCACAACTGAAGTCGATATTCAATCGCGGTCTGCTCAAGTCCGATTCTTTTCAGTTCACAAGCAATAATCAAGGCGGCGGTATTTCGGTCGGGAGAATCACCACGACAGTATGAGTTCTCCAGCATAGCGGCGATACAGGGTTTGATATCCTGGCCTGGATGATTCAATTCACCCGCCAAATCAGATGATGCGATCAATCCAGTCTCTATATCAGCTGCAATCACCATGTTTATCCTTTGGTGTTTCCATCGTTTTTTCCTTCACCCGATTATTAATACACAATCCATGCCAAAAAACGATTCGATTGCTAATGCATTGATATGCAACCGATTGTGGAAACCGGAAGGCTTTTATGAAAATGGCGAATTAGGGGAGAATTGGGAGGCGATCTCAATTATTGGGATTTACTATCAGAATATAGAGATCTTTTTTGCTTAATTGTCTTATGATTTTGACCCACTATCTTTGCAATAGCATGGTCCGAAAGGTGGGGATATCTTCGAAATATTGATCCATAGTAGCTCTCTTCAAATTTTGATTTGGCGCTTTTAAAGTCTTGATTGAGTGATATTTCCGATTCCTTGAGATCTGAGATGCTGTTTTTATATCGTATAAAATCCCAATACGTACCAAAAATCTGGCCAGTCATTGCCTTCAGCCATTTTTCCTCATCGGAATCATCGTAAGAGATTGTCTGGATGCTATTGCTGAATTTAAATTCAGGAATATATTTCAGGATTATATCAGGAAATAGATATTCTATTACCTTTTGCTTTTTGCCCATGTATTCTATACCCCATTGGGTTTTTCTTTTCTTTATAATTGGAACCCGATTAATGGTTTGACCAAAACCATCCTCCTGTAAAAAACGTAGGTAATTCATGTAATCCAAAACTTCAATTGGTTTTTCGGTCTCGCGCGAAATATAATAGTGAAATTTTAGATCACTATTCTGCTCTATGACGTCAACCGGGTAAGGGCTTTTGTAGTCAAAATATTTTGGATCGTCAAATATCCTTCGTGTTCCGCTACCAAAGAACTCATCCACCGCCTGAAATAAGTATATCTTCCTATTAATATGTGACAGTGCAGCATGCAAGCAAAAGTTTTTTAATTCTCTAATATTGCCTTCCCAATTATGTGTAAAGCAAAAAGCGTAAAAATGAAAGTCAACTATCTCTATACCTTCTGGTACTAAAATATTTTTTAAAAAATGCGGAATATCAAATTGTCGTTTATTTAATGGTTCCAGATTTATCGGGATGACATTTAATCTGTAAAACAAATCTTTTCTGAAATCTTCACCTGAAGTGATATTTCTATTTGTTGCAGATATTATTCGGACATCGATTGTCCTAAATTTCGATGCTTCCCTTTCTTCCTGGCCTAACCTTCTGATTTTTCCGGTCTCAAGTATCCTCAATAGACCTGCCTGCGCATCAAGAGGCAAATCGCCAATCTCATCGAGAAAAATCGTACCTCCATCAGCCTCCTCGAATAATCCTCTTCGAGTTTTTGTGACGCCCGTATATCTACCTCCCTCGACTCCGAAAAGCTCGCCATATAGATGATCTTTTGGAATCAGAGCGCAATTTACCGCCACAAGCGGCTTGTCTTTTCTAAGGCCATACTTATGGATAGCATTTGCCACAAGTTCCTTGCCAGTGCCAGTTTGCCCCAATATTAGGACAGGATGTTTGCTCCTGGACGCCAGAAATATCTGGGCCAGATGTCTTCTGGAAGAGGAAATATATTCCTTTGTTATCTGCTCAACAAATTCAAAGAAGTCTTCGATTGTGTATTCCATGCAATTATCATTCCTTATCGATAATGGTATTGGAAAGAATGACTAATATGCTTTGTATACAGTTTTGACATAACTGGGATGTTTTATGTTTGGCAAAAAGTTGATTATCTTAAAATCTACTTCTATTTTGAAGTGATAAAATATTTTAATATAAAAAATTCCATCAATTTCCTTTATACTTCTTGTAAATGAATTTACTTGGTTTACCCGCTGATGTAATGAGTACAGATTGTCTCGCACGCGTTATCGCTACATAGAGGAGCGATCGTTCTCTTAACTCATTTTGTGACCTGTCCGTGGGATTCTCCCCCTCAATGGCCTGATTCAAAGGGACTATTCCATCATTTGCACCTGCCACAATTACGTGCTCGAATTCTAATCCTTTGACCCTGTGCATGGTCGCAAACCTCAGTCCTTGGGCCTTTCTGTCCTCCGGCGTGCTTCGTCTAATCCGATATGACTCGTAACCTCTAGAACACAGGGCTCCTTCGAATTGTGCAAGTAAGTCGTGCGTTCTAGTTACTATACATATAGAATTGATGGCCACACCTTGTGTTTTCAGGTTCCTGAGGTGTTTTTCAATCGTGTCTATCTCAGCAACGAAGCTCTCATTGACGATCAACTGTGGCTCAGGTCCATGAAGCAATGACTTGTAACCGCTCCTGTCATCCGTCCCAATATCCATATCATCAAATACCTGTCCTTTTAGCAATCCTAATGCCCAGTTGCGCGTCTCCTCAGTAGTTCTATAGTTGATACGCAATCGTCTTCCGCGACCAACGATATTAATGCCACAATGGGATAGAACAACCCTGTGCCTGTATATCCTCTGATGGGCATCGCCTGTTATGAATAAGTCATTAGGCAGGCCTTGATCATTGGCAGGTATCATCTGGCGCAATAGGCGAAACACTTCAGCGCTCATATCCTGGGCTTCATCAATCACAACTCCTCTATATGGTAAAATAGCGCCACTTTGCGCTAGTAAGTGACGAGCGTCTCTGGCCGCATCAACAAGCTCCTTGAATCGTCTGTCGCTCAACTGCGATCGGTACTCCTCAAATACGGTCCAGACTCTTGGTCGTTCACGTCTACTCAACCTGCGGCCCCGACCTATTCTGTTAATCCGCAAGTACGATTCCATATCTGTGATTCCGTGGTGCTGAATTACTTGTTCCCATTCATCCTTATAGAACTGAGGCGACAACCCAAGAGACTCATCAGCTAGATTCAGTGCATTTTCCCAAAGCGATCGGAGCTGTTGATCAAACACAATTTCATGTTCATATCCATTTTGTCTAAGAAAGCGTACTATCCATGCATCGATATTGATGACTTCGATGTGTTTAAGAGATGTCACGGAGCATAGTTGCTGTAGATTCGCCTGAATGTCTGTAGCTAGATTCCGTGTGAATGTTGTTAATAGAATTTTATCATCTTTGTTGGGGCAGAAGTGCTCTGCAAGCCACTTGGCTCTATGCATCGCTACAACAGTTTTTCCGGTACCTGCGCCACCGAGCACACGAACTGGGCCATTGGCTTTCATTTCAACTACTCGTCTTTGAACAGGATGCAGAAACACTCGCCATAGCTCCAATGGGGCGGTAAGCATCTGTCGCAGCTCCAGATCGTCTTCGATTAAGGTAAATCTGCGCTGTGAATCCGGTCTTTTTAGAGCGCTTGAGAAGTCGGTAGTGTCGACTGCACTATCTGCATCAATGGCGACTAGTTCTCTATATACTTCATCCTGGCTAAATCCGGCAGCCAGCATGTATAGTGCTTCGAAAGCCTCTTCAGGAATGCTCTGAACGGATGCTTCAAGCTCCTCCTCAGATTTAAGCCGACGTATGACGGGCAGCAGATCACGAGGTACCCCAAGTCGCTCGAGTTCGCGATCACGATACTGCTCAAACAGACCAGTCGATACGGGTTTTGAGCTTGAATCCGATATACTTTCTGTTTGCGAGACGTCGATAACCTGTAATGCACCTGTATCAGGATGTATCTTAAATTGCCGCTCTCTTGACCAGTTATACGCATCATCATGTTTATCCACATAAAGTAGCATGAAGACATTGCCCTCTTGAGGGTTCAACACTATGGCGCGATATTGTTGATCAACACGTACAGACCTAAGATTCGTATCCTTCGCTCCGTTAATCTTCTCGTAGTTCAGCCCTGGCGATGTTGGATCACTCTTGAATTTTTCTATAAACTCTCTTACTTTGGCCTGCTTCTGTTTCGAAATGCGTGAGTAAGATTTCAAAAATTCCGCAGATATACCAACTTGAATCGCCTTACCAGTTTTGGCCATACTTACAATTCCTTGCTTCCAATTGGCAGCCCTTCTATCAGGGCTTCAATATTGTTCTGAAGACTGTCCAATGAATGAACGATCCATCCACGCCTGTCAAATTGATCGGAGAAATGTGACTGCTCTGGCAATAAGACGGCGATTTGCGATTTGGGCCAAGCAAGTTCAGCCACAGCCACAACTTCCCCACCATCTCCAGCAAGCTCATAACCAGATTCTGGTAGTAATCTGTGCGCCTTGAACGCGAGATCAATCACATTGTGCAGTCGTTCATCTGTATAGGTTAGCAGTTCGGCTATTCCATTGTCCATTTGTTCCTTCTGAATAAACTCATCACGGAATACCGGCTCAGGTAAATGCCCGTAAATATCTCGGGAAATACCATTTGTTGTGATGAACCTGGCTTGGGGAATAAATTGCATGAAGTTAAACAGCCGTAGGAATCCATTCCATACAGCTCGGAATATCTCTGTATTGGTAGCTATATCAGGGTCATCAAAGAGCCTAACGGAAAGCTGTAGAAGGTGCTTCTCGCTTAAATTCTTCACACTCTTACTAGGCATAGCGGCCAACATGATAATAAGCGGCCTATCAACTTCATCTCTCTTGACATAGATGTTGGTAAACCAATCATCCACCTCAGAAGACGAGCATTTGGGGATATCCAGTTCGTTCCAATTTCTTGACGATTCCAAATCTCGCATGGTGGCCTTTATCCATGAGTCACTGCCGTACCCGAGCTCCTCTCTCTTGCCGTTAATGGCCTGTAAGAACGCATAGAGTTGCCACAGCTTACTCTCAGGGTTGGCGAGATACGTTACAAATGCTTCGAGACTGTTCATTTTGTGGAAATCAGAGCATACACTCGTACCAAGATTCTCGTTGTAGGCATCTAGCAGTCTAGCTAGGGTAGATGAGCTGCGATCCAGGTAATTGTCATAATAATCTCCATTGTTGCGACCAAACTGACTTTCAACGTCCCGCCAGCTAAGTGACCACGTCAAGAACTTGCCAGATCTAACAAGGGCCATTCTCTGAGACAGATCTTTGGCAACACGTAGGTTGTTGGCTGCTAGATCGGCATGATACAAAAATCCATCTGTAAATACCGCGACAGGTAATCCCTGATTGCGTTTAACGGGATAAAACACAAAATCAGCAGTAGAAGGGATTGTCACTCCTTTTGATTCGCCTATAGGCACCTGTGGTTCGATAGCCCACGCCGTCTTATCTAATCTTAGGTGCCAACCGGGCTTACCGTTCACAACTTCTTTGGTAAGCACAGCCGGTTTCCCGCTAGGCCGGCTTCGCTGGATAGCTTCAATGAACCGCGCTTCAAGTTCGCTGTCGAGCAGCGTGTTAATAGCGATGTTGCTTACTGTGTCGATCTCGATCAAATGGTCTCGCGATGCAACTATACGTGATAGAAGGTTGATCGCCTCTCGGCGCGAAATCTCAGCCATATCCCTACTAACTTTGTAAGCATATAGGCATCTATAACAGCCGTCTTTTTCGGGATCATTCTGACATCTACATTCCTTCAAGGCACTGAGTGCTTGAGAAATCAAATCCATCATGCTGTTTTCAGTTCGAGAGAGTTCCTTAAGGTAGCCAGTGCCGCCGGGGATGCGATCATATAGAACTAAAAATTGCTTTCTTATCTCGCTCCCTATAACCGGTTCTTCTACTACCGTTGTAGCCAAATGATCGATGCTTCCCTTAAACATCTTCTCAAGCCCAAGGTACAAGGAAGCGACAAACGAGTGAAGCTTGACCGGCATGCCCGATGACGTCACTGGAAGGAGAATACGAATTGCTTCTGAAGTAAACTGGCGATAGAGATAAAGATAGTCGAGGAAGGGCTTGTCCGTGTTCTTGCCGTAGTATCTACAGGTAAGAGCATGGCGAAATTCCTTGTCTCTATCTGGATCCCAGACCTTGCCACATGACTTGCATACCATGAAGCCGTCAACAGGTACGGATCGTCCTGCGATTTCTATCGTATCACCAAGACCCGACTGTGACCCGAAATTGACTTCCATAAAATCGGCTTTACGCAGAAATTCATAGCCAAAGGGTACTTCATCAGAATCAATACAATAGGCCTTTTCAATATACTGGGGATCAGCATCAACCAGCATATGCTTATTATAGAACTGTGGTTCGCGCGAGTCGCTTGCATCATCTACTCGGCTTTCCTTATCAGAAGTACTCGCTTCTACCTGACCTAGTCTTAGCATACTACGTTTTTGACCCGCATCGGCCCATACCGGGCTGCCACAACGGGGACAACTTGACTTGTGAGTATTCAGAGCTTCTCTTACCGCATAACCGCAGTTATCACAGAATCGCCAGTCTTCTGGATGCGACAGTTCTATGCTAACTCGGTCAATTGTGACCTTTCGGCCATCGGCATAGAACATATTCGCCGGGGCCAATTCATGTATTGCCGTAGCGGCAGGCCTTTGGTACTCATATACTCGCGTGTCGAACTTTCCGAATTGATCAGGACTTCTTTTCTTTCGGTAGATGACGGAGCGCAGAAGAATTCCCGCTTCCGGAAACGCATAGTTAGGGAGTAATCCTTCATCCGTGAAGAAATTGAAAGTGTCCTTATCGTTTATGCTCCTAATTATCCCGTTTAATGACGCCTTGTCCCGCTTCAGCTCAATAATCTCACCTTCAGTATTCTGGTCACTCGTTCTCGAAGTTTCTTTAGCCTTGATAGTCCTGTTTATTTGCTGGACCCGACTCCGTAGATTATCCCGTTCCTTCTTTAGGCCATTGATTCTATTCAGCACCTTGTAGACAAGGCTCTCATCTCGATCGGTATTACCCTCAACGAAGGCCACGAGCCTCTCTTTTGATACTTCATTAAGCGTGTCCACAAAGAGCTCTTGGAAGGTTGAAAGCAGTTTTGTCCTTCGGGATTCGATAAAATCGAGCCAATTGAAAGGAAATAGGCCAGTTCTCTTGTCTCTGGATAAGCTGTTTAGGACCTGGCCAATCCTCCTGGGAAGAGCTGTCATGGGAATCCCACTCTCAGACCATCGATCAAAACAGTACCCAACGAACTGCCTCTCTAGGACAGCTGGAGCATTGAGAAATATCCCAGGTGGCTCAACGGCCCCGGCCAGCATGTCCTCCGGTTCTTCAAAGAAGTACAGATCATGTGGTCTACCCTCAGCCATTGTGAAGTTGAAGGCATTACCATCATGTCGTCCGGATCGCCCAATGCGCTGTAAATAATTGGCCTGAGATGGCGGAACTGAGCACAGGAGGACTGTTGACAAATCACCTATATTTATGCCCATTTCAAGTGTGGGGGTGCAGGATAGCAGATTTTCCGAGGCGGGCATGTCCTGATTGATAAACCGATGTTCTAGTCGCTCTCTTTCCTCGCGCTTTAGTAAGCCAGTGTGCTCTCTGGCAAATATACGATGCACTTCACCTGACTCATATAATCTTCCATAGTAATCTGTTACCGGCGATTGAAGAGTATAGTGTCCTGGACAGCGGAACCTTCGGCAAGGCATACCTTCCCAATGTGTTCTCTCTGAGCTTGGCCCAGACGCCATGTAGCTACAATGATCACATCGGTATTGATCCACCTCTCGAGAGACTCTGAGTGCATCTGGTCGGATGCTCCAAACAGAGTGTCCATTGCGCTCAGAATGCGAGGCTATTTCACAGTCGACAAGGGATTTAAGAACGATCTTGTATATGGCTTCAGAATAATCAACAATTGCTGGATGCAATTCACCTAGTGCACGCCTTAGCCAGTTTTCATACCAACTCTCGTTGGTGCCAGAGGCCAGTAGTGCATCGAAGCGCGTGCCTTTCTTCGTAGTCAAGAAGATTGGAGTGCGAGAGTGCTTACCAAACTTCGGTAAGAATGGTACTTTGTTTAGCTCATAGTAACCACCCCAGCGCTGCAAATAGGTATTGAGCGCTTCGGTATCTACTGCACCTCGAGTTCTAAGCTGAGTGAGTAAGCCCAGCACAAATGCTGTCACGGCTGGGACATCAAGAGATTTCCAACCGCCAATTTCGTTTTGAAGTTGTTCTACAATCCTGCGGGATACCTTATCCATGAAGGCTTTATCGGGATGTGCTATAGAACAGCCGGTTTTTTCGAGAGTCCTACCTATGCGGGATCGAAAACAATATTCGCTGGCGATTTCCCATTCAATACGTCTGTCAACCCATCGCCGTAACTCAGATCCTTTGGTGAGCTTGGCAGTATTCTTGAGTTTCTCGTAGTCTTCATGCCATTCCATGTCTGGAGCAACAAAAGTCGCAATATAATCCCCCTCTTGCATACGATATAACCAATAGTCCATGAACGCTTGTGATAGTTCTGCAAGTGGGGTTTCGTCCTGCAAACTTGATACAACACGTTGCAGTGCCGTGCGGAAGTTGAAGCGAAAAGTGCGCGCTTCAAAGAAACCGGCACGATGCGATGCGTCTTGGACAGAATCCGAAAAGGCAAGTAGTTTTCGATCCTGATCGTTGTAGTATGTTGAGTTATACAGCTGACCGATGACGACCGACAATATGCTGGCGGATCTACTACCAATGATAGTCATGCTGTCGTGTGATTCACAGTACGGACAGTCGTGGCTTCCAAACGAACGGTTCTTTCGCTTCACACGTTTGTTTACGATATGAGATGCCACAATTCTATCATGTAAACCACATGACGGACAGACCTCCGGAAGCTTGCCTTCACCTATATGCAAGCAGTGGCCACATATGTAGGACGGAAATTCCAGCTGAGTATCCTTGGATTGTAGGGATGGGAATATGAAATGGACATTAGGACTATAGTTGAAGAAGGCCTGATAGAATTTCTGGAGATCTGAAGCACACTCATTATCCTGCTGCCGCTTGACGGCAGCCCATCCCATAGCTCCACATTCTCTACAATGTACAAGTGGTAGATGGTTTTGAAGCTGCTCGGGCTTAAGATCATCAGAGAATCTGATGTGTGGTTCAGGTGCAACCTCAGAAACCACGCGTCTCAACTCTCGCATCCACACCTGTATTCTCACATCAAGAAAAGGCAGAAGTTCGGTTTTATCTTGCCCTGCCTTTCGACGAGCGACTGATATGAGAGCCAACATGCTATCAAGTAGCCCCTGAATAAAGTCTGAATCGGCCTCTAGTAAGGAAGGGTCAATCTTTCGTAGGTTTTCAGAGATTTGCTCAAATGAGAGCGTCTCGTTGTTGAGTACTAAAATGAGGCTTCTGAAGAACGAGTGTTGTTTTAATTCACTGGCAAGAGTCGTTGTCCACTCGGCAGAGGAGGTGTCGTCTGCTTGTCGCTCGAACCATAACTCATACTGGCGTGCAATGTATGTTTGCCAGTCGGTAAAACTGTCTGGAGACAGGTCTTTAGAGCTACTACCCTCAATGATGTTATGGCTTGATATTGGCGTATTGCCGAGAAACTCAGATGCCTCGTACCTGTCCTCCGTTACAACCGAATCATTATCAAAATCTTCAGCAAACACTTGCTGGGCGTATTCCCGCAGATCTGAGATATCCTCGTTTCCACCGAGAGTCGCGGAGGTTCCAATACAGCAGATGTAGTGTGACGGTGCCTTGACTCTTGCTTTAAGCCTCCTGATCAGGCACGCCAGATCTGTGCCCTGAGCACCATCGAATGTATGCAACTCGTCAACTACAAGAAACTTCAGAGTCTCTGGGGAGTTCTCCCTCCATAGCCTGAAATCACCTGGACGAATAAGCAAATAATCCAACATCTTGTAGTTGGTCAGAAGAATGTCCGGGGGAGATGTGCGCATGGTGTCTTTGTGGGTAATCACCATATCCCGAGTCATTGTCATCTGACCTTTACCAGATGGATCCTGTCCTACAAACAGACCGGCTGTGATATTACCCTTAAGGTTCTCACCTGAAGCCACAAGACCGGCAATACGTTTCGCTTGATCGTTTGCGAGAGCGTTCATTGGGTAGACAATGATCGCCTTGATTCCCGGTTCACCTCTGTGCCGGTAGCAGTAGTCAAGGATTGGGTACAAAAAGCACTCGGTCTTGCCGGATCCCGTCCCGGTTGATATTATCGTAGATTTAGCCTCTTCAGCGCGAAGCCTTGTGAACGCCTTCTCTTGATGCAAATAGGGGCGGTGAGTCATAGTAAACGACTCGAAGTACTCCGTATCTAATGTTCCCTCTCGGAAAGGCAACTTGACAGAGACATACGGACCCTTGAAAAGCCTATTTCGTTCCTCGAAGAGCCGATCTAAGATACCGTGAAAGAACGGATTCGAAGGTGGAAAAGTCGTACGAAGGAAATCCTCAATTCCACGCTCAACTTGGCTAGCGATGACAGATGGGATCACGACTGCCCCTCCTGTTCATCAGCGGCCGGTGCTTCCGCTTCGGCGTTTTCAACTACCTCTGGCTTTTTGGCCTCCAGCCAATCTTGGACCGGTTTAACGAACTCGTCCCAGCGATTGGATTCGGAGGCCAAGTCGATAACTTTCAGCAGGCCTTCGCGCCTACCGTAGCCCTGTTCCTCGACTAGCTTGTTGACGTAATCATGCCGATCTTGCGGCATCTGAATTTCTTTAGCCAGCGTAACGAGCTCTTTGTCCTCATCATTCAGACCTGCAACATCCAAATCGACAATCATGCCATGAATATACTGTTCTGGGTGTTGGCCTTCAGGAAGAGCTAAATCAGTCATGATCTCCACCGATTTAGTTCGGCGGTCATCGTCCTCCTGCTGATTTCCGGTAAGCACCTTCTTGATTTGCTCATCTTTCAATTGATCGGTTCGGTACTCGTCGCCGTCTAGCAGGCAGAGTGAACTATCGACATTGTCGCCCTTGAGCACCATACCACCAACTACGGTAAATGCGTTCTTAGCCGCACCGAAACGGTACGTCTCGACGTATTTCTTCATACCAAGGCTGCTGGCGACCTTGTTGACTATGGCGGTTGCCAGATCATCCTCTACGAGTATCTCCAATGGCCTAGTTTGCTGGCCGGTAAGTCGGCGCAGGGCGTCTGGCTTTGTGTCGTTTAGGCACACAGAATCACCGTCAACATTGTGCAAGTGACGTATGTTGATAAATTCATCGAGATCTAGCAATTGCTCTCGATGAGATGTGAATACTATCTGAAGTTCCTTATCTTTCGCCCTATCGTGAATCGCTTTTACGAATCGTTCCAGCGCATCACCGTGCAACATGATGTCCAGTTCATCTATCAGAATCAGGCCTTTCTTAGGAATTGAGTAGAGTGCTTCGAGTACATAAAGCAGTCGCTGCTCACCGGCACCCATCGATAGTGTCGAGTAACGAATATTGGTAGATTTAAGACCGCCGTATTTCTTGCTCCCGGCTGTATGTTCGTTTAGCTCATCATAACTGCGGTTCAAAACGCGGCCCAAAGCTGATAGAACCTGTTTCCCTAGGTTGTCATTCCGAGTCGCCGTTGTATAGTTGATCATATATTCGCGCTTCTCTAGCTCAATATGAGGGACACAACTACTAACTCCGATGTAAGCAATAGGTCTTGCCGGTCGTTTGTCGTAGCGCGGAATCCAACGAGTTGTTCGCTTCAAGTAGTCCGAAGTTCGCCGCTTGAGATCAACCACCTGAGTATTACCGGCGGCATCGGTTGTTTGGTATCGATAAGAGTGTGTGAGGACTAATTTGCTACCTTGCCACAGTGCGTCCGTGTTCGGAACAAAGAAGAAGCTGAACTTGTAGTTGAATTGTAATGAATTGGCGGGAGGTTGGTAGCAACAGGCCAGGGCATGCAGGATGGTCGACTTACCACAACAGTTGGGGCCAAATATGCCGGTAAGCGGTTTGTCTTCGAAGCTGATTTCATCAAGGTTCGAGAGATTCTTCAGCTTCTCAATTTCCATCGAGTGAACGCGATAGCCATTTCGTAGTGGCGCAGTTGCTGGCATTATCAAACCCCTCTCCGCTCAAATTCCTTCCACGCTACTCGGTAATCCTCCTCTCGGTCCTGGCGATCAAAAGGTGGGACGTAAGTAACGAGGCGCTCTACTGGCCCAGCAATTGGCTCCGGATAATCCGGGCAAGGACAATCCACAATATCTCCGCTAGCAAGACGGATTGTTGCATGGGCCAATCGATAGTCAGGCATTATGTCATCCACGATCCATTTATCAATAGATCCTGATTTCATTTCCTTTACTTCTTCCCATTCTGCACGAGTGAGGCCAACTCCAGGTAGTGCCTTGCTACAAGTAAATACTATCCTTCCTGTTTTATCATACCAAGTATCCAGCTCGTTTTGCCGTAGTACAGGAAATTGAATCCGATAAGCAGCACACAGCTCGTCACAAGTAATACCAAGTTCCATAGACGTAACTACATCAAGCTCGATAAGCGCTTGCCGCCGCTCGAAGTCTGATCGTAAACCGCTCCGTCTATCCCAACGTGCTGATAGTCCTTCAAAGAAGTCCCTGGACAAACGAGAATCCGTGTTAGTCCACGTGTCGTTCCTGAAGTCTGAATTAAAAGACCTCTCCCAGAGGTCAGAGAAGGCAGTAGTAAGACACACCAACGAAAGGAACCGCGATCTGAGAAGTCCGTTAGATAATAAAGGCAAGTTGCGTAACACCGATTCCCAAAGGGAGGTTCGGCCTGTGACTTTAATGAAAAAGTCAAATGGCAGTGCACAAGAGGTTGCCCCGAAGTCGACTAAATCAGTGGACTGGCGAAACAGCACTGACAGATTCGAGTGGATGTGTCCAGATCCTATTGGCATTACTGCACAGAATAGAGTATGTTCGTTTGCCGGAGGTAGACGACCGCGGAATATCAGACGATAATCCTCTGAAACAGCTACATCTTCATCCCAATCTGGCTTTGGCATTCTAGAACGATATGCGGTCTCGCTTAGTAATGGGACATAGTTGGTTCTCGGCACGTAGTCATCAGGAATTACTTCGAGGTCTATTACATCGTAATGACCTTTCTCCGTACAAATAGAACGCGGCGTCTTGTATATTGGATTACCGACGTAGAAGTGAGGCCCAGAAAATATCCAGTCTCGTGGCTTTTGAACAAACGTCGTATCCCGTTTGATGATCTTGTCACGTTGGGCATTCGTTTCATTCCACATCTGGGTTGAGAAATATGGCCCAGCACTTCCACCGAGAGACGTTTGCGCCTTGGCAAACTTCCTCAGAATATCTAGAACCTGCAAGGAATGAATACCAGGCAACGGTGCCTCCGTTGGCCTGTTACTTGATGATGCATATAACTCTTGGAACAGCCTCAACTCATCCATCCCAATGGTGACGAGTCTGTCGGGATGACCGACTACATTCCAGTTATTATTGTCATCCTTGATTCCTCCGACGGGTTTTCGGACACCCTTCTCAAAACAGCCATCGACGGTGGATGCGGCGAAGAGATTTGCTATAGTTGAGAAGTCTACGGTACGGGAAGCACCATTATAGATATTGATGCTAAACTGCTCGCGGTGTGCGACGTCCGGAAACAAGAACATACTGTTCTGGAACTGAAAGTGATATCGCAGTCTCTTATAGAGTTCGCAACGCAAGCGACCACCTTTAGGATCATCATATACTCCTTCCGGGTGTAAGAAACCAAAGATTCCGCAAGGAGTGCTAAAAGTGGAGGCCTGTGGGATAAAGCATTTATATAGATTCGATTTGGTACCCATCAGCCACGGATAGTTGCATACGCTATTCACGTAGAGTTGTGTTGCATCCAGCCCCTCAAATTCTCGAATGTATTCTGAGGCGGCACCTTTTTCGGTCAACACGTTCTCACGCATTAACGCCAAAGCCGACGCTGAGCGTTTTCTTAGGATGAACAGTGGGTCCAATTCCCCCATAACGCCTGCGTCAGACCATTCCACCTTGATCCACGGTGGATTACCTAAGGTGAGATCAAAACCGCCTCTGTCAGCGAATACGTCGGCGAACTCTAACTCCCAGTGGTGATACCGATAGGTAGCAACGAGATCGCTAGCCAATCGCAATCTAGGCAATTCAATTGAAAGCTTATTCAGATCAATAGTGCCAAATTCATCGGTCAGTGCCAACATTTCCTGCTTAGGCACCGTGTCGGGAAACAACGGAATCTGACCATTTTCATCTACAAAATTGTCTACCAGCTCGCCTTCAATAATCAGTTGAATATCTTCCAGGTATTGCTGACGAGTTGGCAGCAGAGCTGATTTCTCGATTGGCCAAAACCACAAGGCACACCAGTAGTCCATCGCTAATTTGAGTCGACGGTAGAGGCTGGAGTTTCGGATGTTCTTAGAGAGCAATTCTTGTTCGTATTTGCGATCCTTGGCCCTGGTACTCGTTCCCTCGCCATTAGTCTCTGATTTAGGCTTGCCAAATATGCCTATCGGGTCAGTTGTGTGCTTTCTTAGCTCCCGTAGCTGCTCCGTATGTTTATCCCACAACCGATCGATAGTGTCAGAGAGTTTCTGCAAAGTGCGTATCTGGCTTTCGGTGAATGGCTTCAAAAACTCCTTGCGCCAGGCATTGATCCGCGTGATATGATCAGGAGCGAGTTCCTTAATCACCTTGTCCTTGTAATTAGCCATTCCCGGATCAGGAACTAGAAAGTGATAGACTCTACCTTTGCGAGTTTCAACCTCCGAGGCTGGCGGATTGCCGCCCGCATCAGATGGCCAGTACCGTTTTGGTACTTCGTCCATCCACGTCTTTTGACCCCGCTCCTTCTTCCTGAGCAGTTCCGGGTTAAACATCTGCCGCCTTGCCCCGATCAGCGAGTTGCCGGTTACCAGTTGCATCCCAAACCAAGGTACGAACCCGCCGGAGTGGATGGAATTCAGCCAGAGGGATACCTCAGCAAGCTCTACCGCGATTGGATTGAGGTCGACGCCGAACACGTTCCGATCTGCAATATACATCTTTACTTTTTGCCGTTCGCTGGTGTATTCATCTGGTGCGAGGGTAACATCCAATTCTTTCTGCTTTAGCTGCATATATCGGTCCGCCAGCTGATTGATAGCTTCGTTCAAGAATGCTGCACTGCCCATTGCCGGCTCGCAAATGGTTAGATTGAGAATTTCATCTGCAGTCTTATCTTTTAGGAGTTCCTTAAGCGCATACTTGACCAGGCACTGGGTAAGAACTTCGGGTGTGTAGTAGCTGGCTGACTTCTCTCTATCACGTCCGGCCAAGCGATATATGAAAGCCCCTTTAGGATACTTCCGCAGAGTACCTTTCCTCCATGCCGGATTTCTTTCCTGGTCCTCATCTGTATTGAAGACCTTCTCTTCATCCTTGTACTTGGGCAGATCATCTTCTTTGACGAAGAAAGCCTGGTCGAGCTCATTAACTCGATCTTGGTCGGCTCGTTTGACCTCGTACAGGTCCGTCTCGGCGAAGAACCCGCGATACGAAAGCAGCCCTTCATAAACGGCACCCAGCTGGTTGATACCGAGTTGTGCATAACTGATTCTGCCGCGGCGGTTCTTTCGGCCTCCTTTGGGACGAGATAGTGACATTAACTCGAGAACTCGCTGCAATACTGAATTTCTGAACTTGACTCTATTCAGAAGTGGTGTTCGCTCAGGATCGAACAGATGCGACTTAAGCGGCTGGAGTGTGAACGAATGATGTTGTGGTTTACCCTCAAGTGCCAATGTTAGCTTGCGGGGATCAAAACCCTCATAAACAAGCTTAAAGAGCATCTTGACAGATTCGTCGAGGAAAAATCCATTTCGTGACTCCTGTGTTGTCAACGGTACTAATTCGAGATCTCGCAAAGACTCCAAGCTATAACCACTTAGATATACCTTGCTTTTCATGTCCGCGTAGTCGAGCTCTGGTCTGGCTTCGATATAGAACAGGAATAACAGTCGGTACATATACCGAAGACACTCAATGGTAAGTTGATCTGAGTATTCTTTTCCGTAGATTCCTTCCTTTAGGATGTTACGGAGATAGTGTATTGCTTCATTTCCAAGAACTTCAATCGCTTCACGAAGTGAATACTTTAGATCTTCCGAAACCTGGAATGCATGTTTGTGGGATTGATCGTCAAGTGTGTCCAAGAGGGCTTGTCCGTCATCAGGACAAATGCTATTACGATGCAAAAGAGCAGCCATTGCCCTAAAGGTGGATGGCTCTCTACGCCCGAAGATCTCGTTTATATCGAAACGCAGTAGGCGCTTTTCATTCCACTTGCTTCGATCGATCAACACAACAGAATTGAAGTCAAGTAATAGAATCCACCTCGGTGGCTGACTGAGTCCGAATATTTCGCGAGTTATTATCTCCACATATTCTTTATCCAGAATCTTCATTTCATCGGCTTCAGGATATTGCTCAGGTAGAAGCTGTTGTTGTAGGGGATCTTCAGGCTCGGTTACTGGTGTAACTGACTCCAAGATCCAAAGATCTGGCGCCCCCGATGATTTGGCAATTTCTCCCAGAATTGGAATCACTGCGCCGGTTTCTGTAAACCGCAATCCCGGTTCAATTTCATATCCGAGTGCATTGAGTAAGCTGTAGACAAACTCACTTTGACCGGCAAGAACGTCTGAGAGATGACGCAACTTTTCCAAATCGGCTTTTGTTTTGAAGTAGTCTTTGGGCAGAGCTCTCAGTAGTTGGTCCGGCGGTTTCTTGCCGCTTTCTTCGAAATCATCTTTCCAGCGTGAAAAGATTTCCTTCAGATCATCTTCGAGAATCGCCCTCAGATAGTGATCAGTGTAGAATTCATTCTCGTTGCTTATTCCAGTGGTATCTATTGGCATCAGTTACCTCCCCACAGAACAGCGGCGATCCGAAGATATGGATTGTCCTCGGTGGTCATAGTGTCTTCTATCCACTCATAGTACTCATCGAAGAGTCTATCTATTTCGCGGCGCTGGTTGTCTCGCCGGTTCTTGCGTACTTTTGTCAACTCACCATCAAATTCCAGCTCTAACTGGTTAAACCGACGACTGCGAAGGGATTCCAACCGAGACAATTGATCATTGAGTTTAGGATTGTTGAGGTCTTCCCATTCCTTACGATGTTTAGTCATTACGTCTTTCGACTTCGCGACCACGGTTGGTAGCAATGCTGTCAAGAATTCGCCATCAGTTTTGCTTCCCGGATTGGCGATCTTGCGCTTTCCTATTCCGGCAATCCTAAACACGTCTTCTAGGTCTAGCTCCTCCTCAAAGTCGTGACCTCGGAATCTCATCCCGAACCAGCGATCAATTAGAGGATGTCCCTTTCGGTTTGGAACTAATCCAGACACAATGAAAATACTCTCATCTTTCTTGAGTGAGTCAGGCAGAGTCAGAATCGGAGCTTCATGCCGTTGGAATGCCGACATCACTTTGTCAGTAATCCACTCTGCAACAGGATGTTGTTCCCAGAGAAGGTGCAGTTTTGGCCAAAGGCGGTCTTCTTTCCTGCACTCTGCAATCTCTGCCTGTATCTTATCGCGATTTGCGCTCAGAAGTATCTGGCCGTCATGTATTTCGATCTTAGGTGGAAGGAATCTAAGACGGCGTTCAAGTTCGCCTGGTATAGTAAGTGCAATGAACTCTTCGGTATCGTCAGCTTCGTATTGGATCTTCTTCTGACGGTCGATAAACCGAAGACCATGTTTTAGGTAGCTATATGCACTGGAGAAAAGCGACGGGGTGGCCGCAATGGCATCTTCGGCCTCCTGGCCTGTGGGGAACGTGATGTCTCCCATTAGGATTGCAAGAGGATCAACCTCTTTCTTCTCAATGTGCCTATCAAACTGCTCCACCGAGAGACCACGCTCTATAGCCTCAGCGGTTTTCTTCTCTTCTTCTTCTTGATCGTAGATGCCCGTGAACTCAGAGGGATCTCCAATGTTCTTTACAACCTGATCATCCTTCTCTGTGAGCAATTCAAGAATTCGAAGGTCGCCCTTGATCTTTGGATTATCACATTGAGTGATGAGGTAGGTGATAAGTGGAACTTGAGTTTGACCATATCGATCAATTCGACCATTCCTCTGCTGAAAGACCATAAGGGACCAAGGGATATCGAAGTGAATCAAACGATGAGAGAGGTAATGCAAATTGATGCCTTCAGCCGCCACATCAGAAGCTAATAATAGGCGTAATTTGTCGGATTCCCTACCAAACTGTTCAACGATCTCCTGTTGCTCGACATCAGAGAGAGTTCCATACAGTGAAGCAACTTGCTTTGAACTCAAGCTAAGATCGGCCGGAAGATTCTCCTCTAGGAATCGGAGCGTCTCTATACGTTCCGTGAAAATCACAAGCCTATCTGAAGTGTCATTTCCTGTCCAGCCTGATTTATCAATTTCTGCCAACAGCTTTTGATACTTACTTAATCTTTGCGGGGTTATGCCCGAGACCAAATCTATGAGAGTCGTGAGCTTTGATATGTCTTCATCAAACCGGCGATCATCGGCACTTTTTAGTTTCTTAATGCGATTTCTGGCTGTGTCTGCGCACGCGGCGGGGCTGGAAAACAGAGCTTTTTCAAGTGTTGTCTTGAAAAGCATGCTGCCGCCTCGATGTTGGTCCAGATTTGAGAACTCAAGGCTGGAGAAGAAATCGAATACCTGCTCCTCGGGACCGGAGGCTGAGCAATAAGCACGTGAAATAGCTCGTTCCTTGAATGATAAGGACACTTGGTCCTTAATGTCCTTCTTAAAACGGCGTATGAACAATCCTCGTATGTCTTCCGGTCCGTAATCGTCTGGATTAGTAATGGCAGTCGGATTTAGCATATTCATTAAGCTGGCAAATGACCGTTTCTTTCCATCGTGCGGTGTTGCTGATAGCATTACGAGCGTATCCGATCGCGATGATAGTAATCGCGCCAACTTTGACCGCATTGAGCTAGTACCACGCTCAGCAACATTGTGCGCTTCATCAATGACTATGACGTCCCAAAAACAATTCTCGATGTAGGCCCTGTATTCAGCCTCCTGCTTTAGAGTATCTATGGAGATTATGGCTTTATCATAATAGTAGAATGGATTCTGATTGGATGGGATCTTAGTGCGGATCCTTTGGATACCAATGGAGTCAAGCCTAACTAATGGTATTGTGAAACGAGCCCATAACTCTTTCTGAAACTGAGTTAGCATACTTTTCACGGCTAAGACCAAGATCCGCTTTCCCCGCCCCCTCTTTATCAGCTCACTCAGTAGAATGCCACATTCAATAGTCTTACCTAGTCCAACGGCATCGGCAATGAGTATTCTCTGTCGAGGTTCTCTCAATGCCTGAATTGTCGGATCTAATTGGTAGGGGACAGTATCCATTGCCCCCTTATGGCCTATGTACACTCTTTCGTCAGTAGGCGCCGACTGCCGAAGCAGGCTCTCAAGATAAACAACTGAGTCTGCGTACTCCCGAGACTGATCCGGAACCAAGCTAGTCTCCTCTGGTCGTAGAACGCGCATAGACTCCTCAAGCTCAGTGAGGAATGTCGCTTCTTTCTCTCTGACTAACTCGGAAAGGCCAACACAAGTAACAGCTTGCCCACCGCTAAAAGTCCGATCAACTCGTCTTATTAACCATTCAGAGTCACGAACCAAGATTCTTGCACCGGGCGCAAGAATCTTATTGGTTTTAGGCAACAACTTGTTTATTAGATTGTTGGACATTTGATTTTCTTGCAAAAATTATTTTTGAAATCTCTCTAAGTAGCCTGATTGCTAGCAACTTAAATGGATTTCAGATTTTCTCCTATGAACTCCTATGAATTTGATAAGCCTTTTTCATAATGACCCAGCCAAATATTATCTAAAGTATTAATGTTTTCAATCTTTGTCAAGATAGACTGTGAACATGTATTAATTGTGATTGCTTTGTAGACAAATTGCAAAACAAAAAATCCAATATAGCTTGGCTATAGTCCCTTTTCACAAAAAGCCGACACATTTGATTAGAATTCTATAATGATCTGTTTTTATTGCGATTTTATGAACATATTTATTAATCCGTCCGGTTTTGTCGCAAATATAGTCAAACACCAATATAATCCTTGCTAAATGTAATAGGGAATAAAGATAGAAATTGACTCACTGATTAATTAAATAATTTATTGGAATTTTAAGCCTTAAATTACAGATTAAATTTATTATACTTGATAATCAAGATTCCAAATTTTATTGAAAAAAAATATGTTTTTGTGACCAAAATGTGTCCATCGGTGGGAAAAAAATCCAAAAAAAGACAAAAACAAACAAAAGAATATAAAAGAATAATTTATAGCTAAGTCCATGAAAGACAATGTAATATATTGAATGTCAATAAATTACGCAAACACCCATTCGAGAATCCCACCTTCGGCATTTTTTATTGCCTGAATATTTTCTGATTATTATATTATACAAAAGTCGGATGTTTTTCTTTTAGCCGGAAATAAATTTAATGTTACTCGATGTCGAATACCGGGTTC
>Ga0272443_10002669_pt1 | contig 22295 bp, 12 predicted proteins | sample SSMAcet12_FD_193581 | JGI IMG/M metagenome (GOLD analysis project Ga0272443, IMG submission 193581) | Marine sediment archaeal communities from Little Sippewissett salt marsh, Falmouth, MA, United States - SSM-Acet-12 | ecosystem: Environmental > Aquatic > Marine > Wetlands > Sediment ...
ACCTTCCCCCCACTCTTTCTGGACCACGGGCAACTTATGCTGATGCCTTTGAGCAGCTTCATATCGCGTGACGATATGCCCTTCCCATCTGCTGTCATGCCCGTTCCTGTCAAGGACGGCTACAATGACCATGTGGTGGTTTGCCCCCGGCGCTACATACCGGGTCCTGGGATCTTCGCCGACAGCAATGACACTCTTGACCATTCGAATACGAGCCTTTTTGATCGGCACGTAGCGCCCATCGCGCGTCTTCATGACGGGATGATCCTGTGGCGACGTAAAGACCTTTCCATCTGTTCCTTTCAGTTCATGCATCTTTTCCTTGACATGCTTGCGAACAACCGGGTCTACAATGGAGTCAATTTCCGCCGAAGACATGCCGCTCAACGGCTTTCGCACATGGCGGTATTCCATCACGCGGCCCTTGTCGTTTTTGTAATGATGAGCTTTGCTGTAATTAGTGTCTTCGTGCAACGCTCCGCTAAGTTTCCGATTGACGTGCCTCGACACCCGAATATCCTGGATCGCCTTGCGCACGTCGTCGTGGAATCCGTTCCAGGGATAGGGTATCGACGCGAACAGCTTTCGCCGGTGCTGCTCGGGATGTTCGGCCGCGTCAGCCAGCATTTTCACCGTGCGCGGCTCCGAAAGGGCCGTCACGATCGCGTCAATGGCATGTTCGCGATGGTCCTTGCGCTCCTTGCGGCCGTCACTGTTGAGGATGTCGTTCAGCATCCACCCGTTGCGCAGATGATGGGTCAATCCGCCGGTGCACACCTGGATGCGCATTTTTCCATCGGCGTCACTACGCCCGCCGTACAAAAGGGCCAGGTAATCCCCCGACCATTTGGATGCGATCCGCGTATCATTGAGATGCCGCGCAACGAACCCCTCCGGTATCTCGGTCGCCTCGAAACGTTTGAGCTTGGTTCGGGCCGCGTCACCCTTGAACTTTCGGACCCGCTGGAGGATTTCCTCCCAACGTGCGGTGTTAGCCCCGTAGGCCTCGAACGGCGTGCGATTGCACTTGCCGTGCCTGTTTTCCTCGTGGTAGCACAACGTCTTGTTGAAAAATGAGTTGTCCATCGATCGGCACATCGGCCAGATGTGCTCGACGTCGAACTGGGGTGCATCGCCCAGCAGCGAGCGCGCGTCGATTACCTTGCCTGTGTATGGGCATTTCCACCCGCATTCCTCGGCCAACAGCCACTTTTCGATATCATCGCCCTTCGGCTGGAGTCCTGGGATCTGTCTGAGCATCTCGGCTATTGCCGCTTCGCGTATCCCTTGACGCTGTCGATTCTCTTTGCTTCTTTTCTCGCGGATTTTCCGCGGCTGTTTCAGGTCGCGCGCCAGCTCGATGCGGATCATGTCAGGTTTGCCGTACTTTCGGACAATGGCGTTGACGAGTTTGCGCAGCTCCGTCAGTGTCCGACATACGGCCGGGTTGCGCAACGCAGACAGGGCTTTGTAAACGGGTGGCAGCGCATCGAGGGGGTCGTGCGTGTCGAATTGCTCGGGAAACTCTTCTTTTCGCGCAGTCGCGTAGTGCGCGCCTTCTTCCATCCGGTCAACGAGGATTCGCAACGCCGTCCGGCAATGCGGCGCATACCCCGCCTCAAGCTCGATCTGCGAAAGCTTCCCGGCCTTCTCCCTGTCCAGGCCCCAGACACGTTGCGCGCGGCGCGCCAGGGTCTCATCCTTGTCGATGCTGAGGACATCTTCGACCACCGCGTCACGCTGCTGCTCGGTCAGAGTATCCCACCTGTTTTCGAATATCTCTCTCAGTTTGGCGTCCGTTCGGTTTCCGGGCAGTTTTTTCTCCCCGCCTTCCTGAAGATTAAAGCCCGTTTCTTTGGGCAAGCCCAGAACGCGCTTGCTCCGGATTGCCGCAAAGGTCAGGTCGCGTTTTCGGTCCAGGGCTTCGATCAGTTTGTCGCGTTCCTCGCGCGTCAACGCCCGCTGACGCCCGTCGGGCATGTATACGAGCAGGTCGTTGACTTTCTGTAACATGCGGAACCTCTGTGCGACACGTAGCGCCATTGGCGCTACTTTCTTGCCGGGGCGAAGCATGCATTCACCGATCAGCCCTTTTTGCGACTTCAGGGGGCGCTGAAAGAAAATGGCATCGTGGACAGACTTTTTGAGGGTATCGTCAAGCCCTTCGTGGAAGCGGGCCTGACTGGACCAGATCGCCTCGAATTCGGCTTCGTACATCGGACGTGAGGTCCAACGTTTGCGAATGCGTTCTTCCTCCGGGTCCAGTGAGGCGAAATACTCTCCAAGGGTACGTGCGCCGCTTTGAGCAATTTTGCCTGCCAGCTCGTTGATGCCGGCTTTGACCTTACTGCGTTCGTCCTCTTTGTCCTCGTCTGCTTTTTTGCGAATTTTACGGTTCGACAGAAACCCTCTCCGCTGGGCGAGGTGATAGAGGGCCCGGCCAAGTTCGTGCGGCTCTAATTTTTTGTCAAGCGCAAGTGTACGCAAACGATACGGCATCGTGTGCGCCGCACGACGGTCGCCGGGCGATAAATGCTTACGACGCAGGGTCTCATCCAACCTCAACAGGAACTCGTGGATTTCTTGTGGGGTTCGGATGTCCCCCTCAGGCAGCAAGCCGTGTCTCTGAAGCAATCGGAGAAGCTTTCTGAGCCGTCGGGCACGCCGCCAGTGCTGGCGTCGACTCAACCGGGCCTGTCGCCGGGGGGTGGCCCTGGACTCGTCCCGCCCGCTCTCATAATCGCCTTCGACCCCGGCATCGAAGCACCGGACACCGGCTGCCAGGACACCGCTCGGTTCGCCCTGCCGGCACGTAAGTAACGCCCAGCCAATGGATTCCGCGCCGATGTCCAGCCCCAGGACGAAATGTGCCGAATTTGCTGAAATCATAACTGCCACCTCTTGACATGCGGAGAAATGGGTGTATATTAAATGGCAGTGTATCCGAGCGACGCTTGTCCCGCAAATCACAGTAAGTGGGACTTTCGTCTCGCGTTAGGCAACGGCCTGCGGGCCTAACGGCGCGCATGGCCGACCAAGTCAACGTGCCTTCGGGTACGGTGACTGATGAACGCCTCCCAGTGGGGCGTTTTTTTATGGTGTTCTTGCCCTGACGTCTGAGACTTTAAGCTACCGTGTTAGTAGCTGACCCTTTAGGCCTTTTCTCAAAGCCGCCGACATTCAGAACGCCTTCGTGACGCCCGGGATGGCCACGGGATAACGCCCCTCTTCGTCGGGCACGACGGGCGGAGTCGAATCGTACGTGTAATTCTCCATGCCCGGCGCCAGGACGAGGTCCGAGTTGAGCGCCTCCTCCCAGGTGACCTCCTTGCCCGATTCGGCCGCCATCCGGCCGAGTATGCCGGAGAGCGAGGCATAGGCTGACCGCTCCGCTTCGCTGTAGGGCTTGTTCGTACGGATGGCATCGAACAGGTGATTCATCTCAGCCTGGTAGGGGTCGTTCTTTTCAGGCTCGTATCGCCAGATGACGTTCTCCTCCGTCCGCTTGTGCCCCTTGTAAAGAAGCGGGTCGGGAATGCCCTCGCCCAGAACCGCGGTCCCCTTCGCACCATGGATCACGTCGCCCCAGAAGCCCCAGCAGTCGGCCATGTGCCGGCCCTGGGCGAACATCCGCGTTCCGTCGGCGAACGTGTACTCGACGGCATAGTGATCGAACATCTGGTCCGGCACGGTACGCACCTGTCGGCCGCCCTGCCCCTGGGCCGAGACCGGCCAAGCGCCCTTGATCCAGCAGCAGATGTCGATGTTGTGAATCAGCCAATCCAGTATGAAACTGCCGCCCAGCCAGTTGAAATTGTGGAAATTGCGCACCTGGTGGACCATCTCGGTCACGTCGGGTTCCTTGGGTTTGAACCCTACCGGCCCGTGCTCGCGGTAGGACCAGCTCGTGACGACCTCGCCGATGCGCCCCTCGTGGATTTGCCGGACAGCCTCGATGAGCGGCTCGTAATGACGGCTCATCAGCCCGCCGGCGACCTTGAGATTTTTCCGGCTCGCTTCCCGGCCGACATCGAGCACCCGGCGAATGCCCGGACCGTCGACTGCGTGCGCTTTCTCCATGAACACGTTGCAGTTCCGGGAGACTGCGTACGTCAGATGCAACGGCCTGAACCCCGGCGGCGTCGCCAGCAGGACCACCCCCGAGCCCTCCAGGGAGTCGACGGCCTTTTTGTAAGCATCGAAGCCGAGGAATCGGTGTTCCTTCGGCACATCAACTGCCCTGCCGAGCCGTTGCGATAACCTTTTGAGACTGTTCTCGATCTGGTGATCGAACAGGTCGGCCATGGCCACCAGATTCGTCGGGCCGCTCTTCGTGGAGAGGGCATTCGCTGCGGCGCCGGTCCCCCGACCACCGCAGCCGACCAGCGCGATCTTGAGCGTGTTGTTTTCAGCCGCATGGACGGCCGGCACGGCCGCCAGCCCCAGCGCCGACGCAGCGGCGATCCGACCCGAGGTGCTCAGGAACTCGCGACGCGACGCGCGATGCTCTTTGTTTTGTGTCATTGTTTTTCCCTTTGACAGGTTGAGACCAGCCGACGCGCTGACCGGGCGCCGTCTTGCCATAATCCGCATCGGTGAGAAATGAACAGGACCCGCACCATCCGTGTTCACCTTCGCTTGGGTTGGCTCCACGTATCACGGTGGCGGCCGCTTTCCTTCAGATGACCTCGCCTGCACCCCGCGATTGGTATAACGCGCCGCCCTGTCGGACCGTGCTGACCGCTCTGCCGGCTCGGGGAAAACGCGTTTCGGGAGTGTCCGCCAAAACGTGGGGTCACTGTAAAGCCATTATTTTCAAAGAGTTGCGAACTGGGCGATACAGGACTCGAACCTGTGACCTCACGGGTGTGATCCGTGCGCTCTAGCCAACTGAGCTAATCGCCCATCGGGAATCCATTATCCGCCCGCCCTGCCGGGCTGTCAACGGCGCATCGAGAAACCGCCCTTTCGCGGACACGGCAAAGTCGGCCTAAGCCCTGTCCGATCGGTAACCACGTTTTTCGTGAATCTTTGGCGGAAAGCGTTTATTCTCACGGCTCAGGCGGTCCGCCACGAACGGCAGATCGAATAACCCCGGAGTGCATTGGGGCCGAGGAGAATCGCAAAGGAGAACTCTGCCATGAAACCAAGCCTGTTGATAAGCTTGCTGCTGGTCGTGGCTGCGCCGGTTCTGGGCGATCAGAGCGCATCCGAAAGCCGTCCGAATGTCCTCTTGATTGTCTCTGACGACCTGACTGCCTGCCTTGGAAGTTTCGGCAACAAGGTTTGCGAGACGCCGAACCTGGACAGGCTCGCGCGGGAAGGGGTCATGTTCGAAAGAGCGTATTGCCAGTACCCCGTTTGCGGCCCGTCGCGGGCTTCATTCATGAGCGGGCTGTACCCGCATACGACGAAGATGCTGAACAACTCCTACGAACTGGGGGCGTTCAAGGCCAGCAATCCCGACCTGGCGGATCATCCCAGTATCGGCGAACTGCTTCGGAAGAATGGTTACATCTCCGCCCGTGTATCCAAGATCTATCACATGGGCATCCCTGGCGGGATCATGGCGGGCGAAGCAGGCGGCGACGAGCCTGACTCCTGGGATTGGACGTACAACGTGATGGCGCCGGAAATATTCAGCCCGGGCCGGCTGGAGCTGCTGTCACCGCTGCGGTTGCACTGGGGCTCCAACTTCGCCACGGTGATCGTGCCGGACGAATGCGAAGCGACCCAGGCGGATTTCATCGCGGCCCAGCAGGCCGTCGCCTTTCTGGAAACGCGGGCCGGCCGGATTCCCTACGAGGAGGGCCGCCGCGGCCGCCTCAAGCCTGAAAGCCCGTTCTTCCTGGCCGTCGGATTCATTCGACCCCATGTGCCGCTCGTGGCTCCGGAACGCCTTTTCAAGAAATACCCTGAACAGAACATCACCCTGCCCTTCGTCCCCGACGGCGACCTGGAAGATGTCCCCGAGCCCGCTGCCGCCTTGCGAAACGCCGGCCGGTTCGGCATGAACGAGCAACAGCAGCGCAAAGCCGTCGCCGGCTACTACGCGGCCGTCAGCTTCATGGACGAGCAGGTAGGCCGCCTGCTGGAGGCGCTCGATCGCCTTGATCTGCGTCGCTCCACGATCGTCCTGTTCACGTCCGATCATGGATACAATCTCGGGGAACATGAATGCTGGCAGAAACTGAGCCTCTTCGAAGAAAGCGTCCGCGTGCCGCTTTTGATCTCTGCCCCCGGTTTCAGCCACAGTGCAGGTCAGGCATCTGACGCGATTGTCGAATTGATCGACATGTATCCCACCATCGCGGAGCTGACGGGTTTGAAATCGAAAACGCCCGGCATCGTGCAGGGCGTGAGCCTTCGGCCTCTGCTCGAGGATCCGAAGCGCACGGATTGGTCGAAATCCTTCGCGTACACCGTGACCCACCGGGAGGGCGAATCGGTCCGCACGGACCGATGGCGATACAACCGGTGGGGATCGGCCGGCGAGGAGCTTTACGACCATGACACCGATCCGTGCGAGTTCACGAATCTGGTCGACAGCCCCGACCATGCGGAGACTCTGAAGGAGCTGCGCGAAACGCTGAACCGCGCCCGTGCGCAAGCCGGCCGGAAGAGCCAGTAAACCGCGCGCCGCTTTGCCTCAGGCGACAGAGAGGGGCAAGTACGAATCTGTCGGGTTTGAATGTCAGCCGCCCGAAACGATCATGTTTCGGCCAGTCATGATCTTTGGCTGCGGGATGCCCATGAGTTGCAGAATCGTCGGCGCCACGTCGCCCAGGACGCCGTCCTCGCGGAGGGCCGTCTGCTTGTACGCGTCATCGACGAGCACGAAGGGCGTCGGCGTCGTCGTGTGCTGAGTATGCGGGCAGTTCTCCTGAAAGTTCCACATGAGCTCGGCGTTGCCGTGGTCGGCTGTGATGATCGCCCGGCCGCCCGTGTCCGTAATCGCGGGGACTACCCGCGCCAGGGCCGCATCGACTGCCTCGGCCGCCCGGATCGCCGCCTCGAGCACGCCCGTGTGGCCCACCATGTCGCCGTTGGCGAAGTTGGCCACGATCAGCGCGTAATCGCCCCCGCGGATCGCCTCTTCGAGCTTCGCGCTCACCTCCGGCAGCGACATCTCCGGCTGCAGGTCGTAGGTCGCCACTTTCGGCGAGGGAGCAAGAATACGGTCCTCCCCGTCGAAGGGTTGCTCGCGGCCGCCCGAAAAAAAGTACGTGACGTGCGCGTACTTTTCGGTCTCGGCGATCCGAAGCTGCCTCAGCCCAGCCTTGGAGACGACCTCTCCGAGCGTTTCGGTGATGTCCTCCGGCGGAAACGCGACGCGTGCGTTTAAACCCTCCTCGTATCGTGTCATCGTCGTCAGCTCGACCTTCAAGCCGTTCTCGCGCGGGAATGCGTCGAACGTTTCGTCCACGAAGGCGTGGCTGAGCTGCCTTGTACGGTCGGGGCGGAAGTTGAAAAAGATCAATTGGTCCCCCGAGGTGATCCGGCCCACGGGTTGCCCGTCGTTCTCGACCACGGTCGGCTGGACGAACTCGTCGGTTTCGCCGCGATCGTAGGCCGCCTGCACCGCCTGCACGCCCGAGGTCGCACGGAGCTCGCTGTCGCCGCGGACCATCGCGTCGTACGCACGCTGCGTACGGTCCCAGCGTTTGTCCCGGTCCATCGCAAAGTAGCGCCCCGAGACGACGCCGATCCGGCCGAGATTCTCGGCACTGAGGGTTTTTTCGAGCGCCCGAACGTACCCCAGACCGCTGTGCGGCGGAGTGTCCCGGCCATCCAGAAAACAGTGAAAAATCACCCGTTCGGACGGCATGTCGAGTTTTCTAGCCAACCGCAGCAGTGCAATGTAATGACGGTCGATCGAATGTACGCCCCCGTCGCTGACGAGGCCCATGAGGTGCAGCGCGTGCCCGCTGTCGCGCGCCTTTTCGATCGCCTGCACGAGCGCGTCGCGACCCATGAGGCCGTTTTGCTCGATCGCGTTGTCGATCCGCGTGATCTCCTGCCAGATAATGCGTCCCGCACCAAGGTTGAGATGGCCGACCTCCGAGTTACCCATGATCCCGTCCGGCAACCCGACCGCCTTGCCGCTCGTGTGGATAAGCGTGTGCGGCCGGGAGGCCAGCATCTCGTCCCAGAAGGGTGTGCGGGCCGCGGCAATCGCACTTTTGTCAACCGGATAATCGTCCGGCTTGTGGCCCCATCCATCCAGAACCAGCAGAAGCGTTGTCTTGCGTTCGCTCATCGCGCGGTATTCCTTCCAGGTCGTCGAAAAGCCCATTCAGTCGAAATATCATGGAAACTTCGTGCGGAGTTCCCCGCCCCTCGCCCAAGTCTCCGGTCCCTGGGCGACGGGCAGCGGCCAGCAGAACAGCCGCGGGCGGACGGAGGACCGATGCAACATTACACCGATCCGCCTGCTTGCTGTCAACTGGACGGGTCGGGAGTTTTGCAGTTCTAGCGGTTCAGCGCGTCGCGCCCGTCGATCGTCAACACCTGCACGCGGGCCGGCTCGCCGACCACGACCGTGGCCCGGCCGTCCGACAGAAGCACTTCGACAAGGTCGGTTCGCTCGCTGAGTTGCATCTCCATCGGCCCGCAGCGCAGCCGACTGCCCTGCGCCATCGCGATGCGTTCGATGGCCCCGTCTGTGCCGAAGCGCACAAGAGTGAGCGCCGCGTCCGAGGCGAATCCGGCATCCGGCTGGGCGACCCACGCGCCGGGTTCCAATTCGGGAGCGCACTTCAAAGGATTCTCGCTGTCGATCGCCACGAGAAGATCGTGCCGTCCGTCGGCCAGCGCGATTGTGACGGCTGCGTGTGCATCACCCAGTGCAATGCCCGCGTCCGTCGTCAAACGAACCCGTTCGATGTTCACGATGTGCGGCGTTTTTTCGTAAGGTTCGAGCACGCTGACGAATGTCGAAGCCAATGGCCCCTCCTCGCTGTGCCGCCTCGTCATGATGCGAGGGACCCACGCCTCCTCAACCGAATCGAACAGGCCAGCCACCACCCATGCCTCGCACAGGTTCGCCTCGGCCCCTTCCGTCAGGCTCGTGTAGCGCAGGTGCACGTCCGGCGCGGAGTCGGGCCGATGCCCGTGACGGTCGTCGATTTTGAAATCCACCTGCCAGGGCACGGTCGGTACCGGATCGCACCAGAAGTCGCGCAAGAGCGTGTTGTGCCCGTACTCCTTGCTCGGATGAAGCGCGAGCCCTTCCGTAGCGATGGTCGCGAACTGGCTGCTCGTGAACATGGCGTGGTCCGTCCCGCCCACGACGCGGAACACATCGAAGACGTAGAAAGCGTCTTCCGATATGTCGATGCTCGCCACGGTGCGCTCGTATTGCGGGATTTTGTAGGCATCGGACAGTGATGCGCGGATCGCTCCGAATGCCTGCCCGTCCGCCCACAGCTCAGTACGCCCGACGCCGTCGTGGCCCTGGTTTTCACCGTCCACGACGACGGTGTTGTGGGCAGCCGTCATCGTGTACCACCGCGCCCGCGGCGAACCCCACCCGCCGTACTGGACGGGCGGGTAGCCGAAGTCCGGCAGCAGGTCGAGCCCGTACGCGTAGAGCCCTAGGTTCAACCCGTCCTGGTGGCGGTGGGCTCCTACCGAGTCATAGTCGAGCCAGACCGCCCGGCGGGATTGCCCTTGACCGGAACGCAGGATCGCCAGGCACCATTGTGTCTTATTGACGCTGCCGACCTTCGGCGTCTCGCCCTCGCGTGCGATGACCTCACCGACCAGCGCACGGATGCGGTCGGGGTCCGTTGCGAACAGGTCGTACGGCAGCCCGTCCGGCGAGCGGTCGTTGGCTAGCCAGGTCACCTGGATGAAGGCCGGGTCGCCTGTCAACTCGTACATGCGGACCATGAATGTGTACATCGAGGGAGCCAGCGGCCCCGTCGCGAACGCCGTGGGGCGCCGCTGTTCCGGTCGCAGGAAATCGACTCCGGCGTAGCTGCTGTTGCGCGACGCAAACGAGCCGGCGTCCCCGCACGTCGGGTAATAATGGTTGAGACACCAGGTGTCGATGTGAAAACGGAAGCAATCGTAGAGCCGGGGATGCCGCTTGTAGATCTCCGCCAGTCGGCCAGGGGCAATCAGATCGAGCTGAGATAAAAACGCGGCGATACTCGTCGGCCCGATCCTGGCATAGCCGGCCAAACCCTTCTCGCCGGTTACGCCGTCGACGGCCGTCCCCTTGGTGATCAATGCATCAATGATCTCGTCAGCCTCCGCCTCATGCTCGGGTCCGGCGAGCACGAGGTGGATCACCGCGTTGGCGATGTCGGTTCTCGGGTAGTTCGATCGGATCTTGTGGTTGTTGGCGAGCGTGTCATGGAAGATGCGATGCTCGATGTTCCGCTGAACGTCGCTCCAGTCGTTTTTGGGGCTCGACAGACGGTAGTGTCGCGCCTTGTCGGCCAGGAACGTCAACAGGCCGGCGTCGTCCTTGATCGCATCGAAAACCTGGTCGTAGGCGATCGCCAGTTCGCGCACCTCTTCGCACGCATCGTGCCACGTCGAGACATAGCCGCGCGCCCCCGGCCCCTCGTAGAGGATCGCCTGTTCCTTGAAGTCGAACGTCGGGTAGACATCGGCCACGCGGTCGATCAGGATGCCCGCTTTGTGCGCATAGACCGGGTCCCCCGTCACCACGTAGGCGGCCGCCAACGCCCGAACCCCCCCGAGCACCGCATGTTTCCACTGCCCGTAGATGAGATACGCCCCGATGAACCGCCACCGCTTGTCGCCGTCCACGTATCCGTTGCCGTCGTCGACGCCGAACGTGTGGAGTGGGTCTGCCGGGTCCGGGTGCTCGACGTTGAACAGCAGGCTGCGGTCGGCTTTGTCCGGGTCGAAGATCCCGTGTTCGTCGAGGCCTGAACGGTAGAACGCCTCGAAGTCGTTTTTCGGGAACAGTTCCTGGCAGTGCGGGCAGCGCATTTTCCAGGGTTGTTCGATCGCGTCGACCTGCCAGTTGTACATCGGCACCGACTGCTTGCAGGCCGGACAATGCCCGTTCGACCATACCATCCAGGACCGCGTGATCGTCGGCCCGAACATGAGCGACCAGAGCTTCTCGTCGCTCATCTGGCTCCATGGCTCTGCCGTGGTGACGAGCAGGTCGCGTGTCTCGCGCGCCCATTCGTAACGCATGCAATTCGCGCGGATGGCCTCAAGCAGCGGCGTCGGAAAGAACGTGCCGGTCTGCTTGGTTGTCGTCGCGCCCTCGGCGATTCCCGCGAGGGAAAGGATACAGAGCCACCGGACGGCTCGGACAAGCCGCGCGCGAAAAAATGTGCAGCGCATGAATATCACTCCGCGGTTAACCCTCTTGAACGACCTTGACACCCAGCAGCCGGCTGAGGTGTTCGACATGAGGCCGGAGATCGCCATAGAACGTGACCCGGTGCCAGCCCCACTGATCCCAGTGCTCCAGCACCTTGTCAGCGTCTGCCACTTCGACAGCCAGCTTCGTCCGGCACGCCTTGTCGTCGTCGATGTTGGCCACGGACGTCCCCTGGTGCACGATGACTTCGTGTCGGGCTGCGAAAAACTTGAGTGTCGTGGTCATCTCGCCCAACGGCAGCAGCGACCGGATGCACGCCCCTTTGCGGTCCTCCGAATGCGAACGGATATGATACGGATTCGTCGGCCCGTCCTGCCCGAAAACCTTGGTCGGCGCGACGCAGTGGGCATAGATCACCTGGTTGGTGGCCGTATCCACCACGGGGTCGGAAATATAGCCCGGCCGGCCGGTCGCCAGCGTCATCGCCAGCATGGTGATCGTGGAATCCAGGTCGCATTCGCAGGCGCCGATCGCGCCGTTGTTGTTCAACTCCCAGAATCCGAGGCACGGATAGGCGGACATCAGGCCCGCGTAAAACAGCCCGAGGCAGTCGACCGTGATCGCCCGGGCATTGTGCTGATCCATCAGCGACCGCATCCCCAGGTACATCCGCGCCGATTTCTCGATCTCCTCGCGAGATGGCTCGACGACTTTTTCCGCCTGTGCGATCCACCGCTCCGCCCACGGCCGGGCTTCATCCAGGCTGGCGGACTCGTACGCCTTGTTCAGGTCCGCGCCGTGCAGATGCTTGACCGTCGTCCCGAAGACCTCGCCGATGTGCTTGGCGGCAGCCTCGACGTGTTTGCGTTCCGTAACAGCCAGGATCGTCGATTCGCGAAGCTTGCGGGTGCACGCCAGGCATTGGGCAGCCGCCACCACGTCCTCGAAGCGTGAGGATGAAACGCCGGTGACGCGCCGCCCCTCGCGTTTGGCGCGGGCGTACTCGATCAGGAACTCCCCGCTGCCCGCGTAGAAATCGTCCACCAGAACGACGGGCCGGCCCGACTCGACCAGTGCCCGCGGGGCGCCCGACCAGATGCCGACCAGGTAGACGAGGTAACCGTCCACCGCCGGCTGTTGGTTGAGAATCTGTTTGGCCTCATCAGCATTGTGCGCCGTGGCCGGCACCCATTCGATGTCCGGGCAGGCCTGGCGGAGCTTGTCAGCCAGTTCCCGTTTGCGCCCCTCGTAGTCGTATCCGACGTTGGGCCACGTCGGCCGATCCGGAGGAATATGCGTGAACACAAGGCCGATCCTCGTCCGGCTCGCATTCGAGGATGCCTGAGCAGCGCCCGCAGCCGCGGCGGCCAGCGCTCGGCCTATCGCACCGCTCGCACTCGTGCAGGCTGCACAGCCGGCCAGGAAGGTCCGGCGGGTCAGGTCCGAGGCTCCCTGAAAGGGGCATGAGTGATGTGACGTTCGCATCGTGTACCCTCCCACGTAAAAGTGGTGTATGGTTTACGTCGGCCGATCGCTTTCTCGCGACGGTCGCCGCATCCCGGAAAGCTCTTCCAGCGCCAGAATCAGCGCGTGCGTGCCGTTCAAGCCGTGTCCCTGGGCGCGGACCGCCAGGTACAACTGGTGGACGAGTGCCAGACCCGGCAGCGACAGGTTCATCCGTTCAGCCTCGTCCAGGGCAATGCCCATGTCCTTGATGAAATGCTAGACGAAAAAGCCCGGATCGAAGTTTCGATTCAGGATTCGTGGCGCGAGGATGTCGAGCGTCCAGCAGGCGGCCGCTCCGCCTGAAATCGACCGCAGCATCGTTTCGAGGTCGAGCCCTGCCCGCGCGCCGTAGAGCAGGCTCTCGCACACGCCGACCATCGTGCCGGCAATCACGATCTGGTTGCACATTTTCGTGTGCTGGCCCGCGCCGGCCTCTCCCTGGTAGACGATGTTGCTGCCCATCCGGTCCAGCAAGGGCCGGACTGCATCAAATGCCTCGCGCGGGCCGCCCACCATGATCGACAGCCGGGCTTCCTTGGCGCCGACGTCCCCGCCCGAAACCGGTGCGTCAAGCGCATGCGCTCCCCGCGCACGGGCCGCCTCGAATATTTCACGCGCCAGGCTCGGACGCGTCGTTGTCATGTCGATCGTGATTGAGCCCGGCCGTACACTAGCCAGGACACCGTCCTCGCCCAGGTAGACCGCGCGGACGTCCTCGGGGAACCCGACGATCGTGATAATCACATCCGATCGGGCCGCGACCTCGCGCGGCGAGTCCGCCCAAACGGCGCCGGCCTCAAGCAACGATTCCGCTCGGGCTCGTGTCCGGTTATGGACCGTCACCGGGTGGCCGGCCGCCAGCAACTGCCCGCACATCGGCGCGCCCATGACACCCGTACCGATCCAGCCGATCCGCGTTTTCGGGGTGACGGGATTCAGTGCCGCAGCCTCCGGCAAAGGAATCAGAAAAACAGGTCCCTTGGACATCGACGCTCGAGCTGGATTCGCACGGCACTGACCGTACGAACCCGCTCATTTTATCGGTTGAGGGCAGGTACTGGAAGGGTGCATCACGCCCCAGGTTCAACGGTTTGTAAAAGATTTCGGTGGGTGTCAGATGGGTTGAGTTGGAGCATCCGCTCCGTTGACGCACGTCACACCTTCGTGACGCGGGCGACTTCCTCGGGCGTGGTCAGACCGGCCTTGACCTTGTTCCATCCGTCTTCGCGCAGCAAATGCAGGCCGTTCCGCTGGGCCGCCGCGCGAATGCGTCCGGCCGACGCGCGCTGGACGATCAGCTCGCGAACCTCGTCATCGATCATGAGCATCTCGTAAATGCCGATGCGCCCCTTGTAGCCGATATGGCGGCATTCCCGGCAGCCGCGAGCACGGTAGAGCTTTTCGCCGTGCTCCAGACCCAGGTCCGCCGGCAGCGCGTCGTAATCCGGGACGTAGGTCTCCTTGCAGTGCTTGCACACGGTGCGCACGAGACGCTGCGCGAGGATCCCTTCGAGCGAGCTGGAGACCAGGAACGGCTCGACCCCCATGTCGAGCAGACGCGTCGGGGCGCCGGACGAATCGTTCGTATGCAGCGTGCTGAACACGAGGTGGCCCGTCAAAGACGCGTTGATAGCGACCTCGGCCGTTTCGCGGTCGCGAATCTCGCCGACCAGGATCACGTCCGGGTCGTGCCGCAAAAACGACCGCAGCGCGCGCGAAAAAGTGAGCCCCACCTTCTCGCTCGTCTGGACCTGGTTGATCCCGTCGAGGTAGTACTCGATCGGGTCCTCCACCGTCAGGATCTTGATCTGGTCGGAAACGATCGTGTGCAAGGCCGCGTAGAGCGTGGTCGTCTTACCGCTGCCCGTCGGCCCGGTCACCAGGATGATCCCGTGCGGCCGCGTGATGAGCGATTCGAAGTTGCCCAGGAGTTCATCGTCCATGCCCAGCTGCTGAAGCGACAGGTTGATCGACTGGCGGTCGAGAATACGCATGACGACCCCTTCGCCGAAACCCGTCGGGATGATCGACACGCGAAAATCGATCTCGCGACCGTGGATCCGTGCCTTGAACCCGCCGTCCTGCGGCAAACGCTTCTCAGCGATGTTCAGGTTGCTCATGATCTTGATGCGGCTGATGATCGCCGCCTGGAATCGCTGGATCTGCGGAGGCACGACCGTCTGCTGGAGAACGCCGTCGATGCGGTACCGGATCTTCAGCAGGTGCTCGTAAGGCTCGATGTGGATGTCGCTCGCGTTGTCCCGGATCGCCTCGCTGAGGATTTCGTTGACGAGCTTGACGACCGTTGCCTCCTGGGCCATCTCGAGGAGGTCGCCGTTCTCATCGACGGATTCGCTGAGCAGTTCGACCTCTTCGTCCTGGACCTCATGCTCGGTCATCATCTCGTCGATCGTCGAGCCGCCGACGCCGAAGTGCTGACGGATGAGCCGTTGAATCTCCAGTTCGCTGGCCAGCACCGGCTCGATCTTCAGCCCCGTCAGCATCCGCAGCTCGTCGAACGCACTGATGTCGTACGGGTCAGCCGTTGCCACCCGGAGAGTGTCGCCCCGCTTTTCGATCGGGATGAGCTGGCGCTTGTGGATAAGGCGGGTGGGCATCTGCTTGAGCAGGCCGACGTCGATCGTGACCTCGCTGAGGTCCACGACGTCGATACTCATCTGCTCGCCGACGACCTGGAGCACGTCCTGTTCCTTGACGAACCCCAGGCGCACGAGGATCCGGTCGATGCGATCATGCGGGCCTTTCTGGGCGGCCCTGGCCGCCTTCAGGTGCTCCGCGGTGATCTTGCCCCGCTCCAGCAGGATCTCGCCGATCGTCACTGCCCGATACCCTGTGCCTGTATTATCAAATCCCACGTTGGACCGCATCTTTCATTGAATTGTTTCAGGCCTGCCTCGTGATATCAAGTTCCGACCCACCCATTGCCGGCGCCGCCAAGCCCGACCCGACCAGCCTTCGTGTTCGCCTGGTCGCGACATGGCCCTTGATGCACGCAGTCGTCGGTTGCCTCCTGCAACCTGGAACCCGCGCGCAGGCGCTCCCCTTTCTGATACCGTGCAGATCGGTTGCGGTTGCGTCGACCGGCAGGAATTCCTGCGAACCCTTGGGAGGCACCGTATGCAATGTGCAAGGTAGGGCTGCCCTAACATCATGCAAAACAGAATTTTACGCTTCTTCGTCACGATCAGGTCGGCCGTTCGGTTACCGTCGCTTTAGAACTTCCAGCACGGCGGCACCGCTGTCGGCCGGGCTGTGTGCAGCCGTTGAACCGGCCGCCTCAGGGCTTCATTTTTTGCCGTCGGCCGTCGCTCGCCGTCGCTTCCGATCTGGCCGATGCGTACCTCGCATCCGTTCCCGGATCCCACTCGAAGAGGTCCAATAAATCGACGTAGCCGAGCACTTGGCTGGGTCGCCTCTTATTCCACCGTGTGCTGTTCTGGGCGATTCCATGTGCCGCCGCACCCAGAGGCCAGCCACCCTTCATACGTCAGTGTCCCACTCTGTGAGGATGCTCATCAGCCCGCATCGCTTTGCTTGTCGCTTTCAGGCCCGCCCGGCAGCAGGCCAACCGACCGCCGATAACGTCGATAGGCAGCCACGGCCTCCAGGTCGATCTCGGCCTCGACGATGCCCTTGTGGCCGGCTGTCACCGTCCGCTGCATCGTGTCGAAATCCGGCCTTCGGCCCGGGTCGACGATGCTGCTCGCTCCGCAGGTATAATGCACCGCCCGGACCTTCTGAGCGTGCGCGGAAGAAACGGCCTCATGTCGGCCCGCAGCCCAGTCGCTGATGACAACGGGCAGGCCGTTCTCCATCGCCCGAGTCAAGGCAAGGTTCCACCAGAGCTTCCGAGCGTAAGCCACGAAAGTATCCGAGGGAACCGTCGTTTTAGCCGGCACGCAAAGCACGTCCGCCTCGTCGAGCAACTCCCGCGCCAGGGCCGGCTCCCACAGGTCGCCGCAGATGAGTACGCCGATGCGCAGGCCGGCGACTTCGAAAATCCCCCGCGAGGTACCAGCCGTCGTGTGCTCCTGTTCGTGGGCGAACAGGACGCGCTTGGAGTAGGCCCCGCATTCGCGACCCGACGCATCGACGATGAAACACGTGTTCCGCCGGGGGCCGTCACCAACTTTCATGTCGATCGAGCCGCCCACGACCGTCGTGCCAAGCGCTGCGGCCAGTGTCCGCAGGAATTTCCGGGAGGGCGACCCGGCGAAGGGATCGACGTCAACGGGCATTCCGTTGAACGCCTCGGGCAGCACGACGACGTCAGCCGGCCGCTCGAAGAAGTGGGTTTCCAGCGTCTGCCGGATAAGATGCATGTTCGGCAGCGGCTGGAGCCAGCGCAGCGCCGGTTGGAGTGCTACGATCCGCACACTGGCCGATCGACCCACGAGAAAACCTTTCATTGCGAGCGATGACGATGCTGATCGTCATTGCCCGCGGCAGCCTGCCGGCACCGCCCGACCTACAGCTCACAAAGCTTGCGGCAGGCGGTGAACTGTCTCGTCTCACTGCCCATCGACCAGGGGCCGAAGGTGGTGCAGCGCGATGAGCAAACCGCGGTCTTCCAGTTGGAGTCCGTCGGCGTGGTCGCGGAAGACCGCGTCATGCCGACCCTCGATGTTCAGGTCGCCCCGGTAGCCGATGCGGAGCAGTTCCTTGACAATCAATCGCCAGTCGCTGTCGCCCAGCCCCGGAAAGCAGTGCTCCACCGCGCCGTCGTGGTAGAACCCGTACCGTGCGACGATGTCGCGGTCGACGTGCGCATCCTTTGCATGGACGTGATAAATCCGCGAAGCGAAACGACGGATGTTGACGATCGGGTCGATCCCCTGGCAGATGAGATGCGATGCATCCCACTCCAGGCCGATCGCGTCGGAGGCCACCGCGTCGAAGCACCGCTCCCACATCGCCGGCGTGCAGATCGCGTTGGTGCCCTCGAACGGCGAATGGAACTTGCCCATCGGACAGTGCTCGAAGGCGATTTTGATGCCCGCGTCCTCGGCCGCCCGCGCATGTTCGCTCCAGATCTTCTTGAACGGTGACAGGGACGCTTCGAGCGGTTCGCCCAGCACCCGTCCGCTGAAGCCGGCCACGACGGGCACCCCCATCTCGGCCGCCAGCACGATCACGTTCCGCACGTGGGCATGGTGGGCCTTGGCTTTGGCGGGGTCGGCATCCATGTGGTTGGCATAGAAGCCGGCCAGGCAACTGATCCGAATGCCGGCGTCTTCGAAGGCGGCCTTCGCGTCAGCCGCCCGGGCCTGCCAGTCGGGCTTGCCCGGGATGAACGGATCCTCCGGCCAAGCGAACAGCTCGACGCACCCGAACCCGTGCTTTTTCATGAACGCGATCCGATCTGGATCGACGGACGACATGAATCCGATACGCATGAGAAACTCTCCTGTCGTCGTGTGTCATTTGCATGACGTTATTTGTCAGGACGCATCCTGGCGGCGAAATAATACACCGGATCATATCCGCCTGTGCTGTGTCGCCTCATGGGGGCAGCGATCCTGCATCAGCCTTGCACAGTATCCACCGATCTTCCCGTTTCGACAAGCTGCGACCGCAACGGGGATCGCGGATCGATGTCCAGCGTCTTCCCTGTGCCGCTGCTCCGATCGCATTGCAGAGTGGCGGACAGGGTGTACGATAGCGCTGGCTGAAACGGACCGGTTGGGTATGAATAACGGGGCTTTGCTTCTGCCGCTGTGGAAAGGACGGTTGACATTCATGCGCGATCTGCACCGAATCGAGGGCCGAAGGATGGCCATTTCATGGTTGATAGGCGCGGGGTCGCTTTTCGCCTGTGGACCGGCCTGCACTTCGCAAGGAGCTCGGATGATGGACACGCTGCAACGGGCTGAGGGGCGGGTGGTTTTCACCGAACCCGACCAGGTCATCGACCGGGTCCGCCTGCTTCGTGAGTGGGACGGCCGCCTCTGTCGGCCGCGAGTGGTCAATGAGGGGGACAGCCCGGTCCGCATCCGGGAGGTCGTTCTGGCCTCTTACGCGCACGGCCTGCCGCCCGACAGCCAGCTCTACGGCGAAGGGTTCACCATGCTCTCGCAAACCGGCGGCACGCTGGCTGCCCCGGCCGCCATCGGTTTTTTCACCGACCGCGACCATTACAGAATTCCCGAACCGGCCGACGCGACCACCGTCTACAGCCTGCTCATCCTCACACCCCCCGCCGGTCCGCACCACCTCTGGGCGTTCACCTCGTGCCATCGTTTCAGCGGAGCGTTCCGCCTGCGCGAGGGTCGGCTCGAGATCGTCGTCGATACCGAGAACCTCGCACTGGAACCTGGCGCCAGCTGGTCGCTCGAAGAGTTCGTCTACGACATCGGCCCGGACCGCAACACCCTGCTGGACCGTCTGGCTGACCGGATTAACCGCAATCATCCCCCCCGCCGCCGACACGCGATCCCCACCGGCTGGTGTTCGTGGTACTGCTTCGGCCCGGACGTGAAGGCCCGGCAGATCCGCGACCAGATCCTGGTCATGAAGCGCGAATTTCCCAGCCTGCGCTTCGTACAGATCGACGACGGCTATCAGCCGGCCATGGGTGATTGGCTGACGACGCGACCGGGTTTCGGCGAAGAGCTCGACGCGCTCTGTCGCGACATCGATGCGGCCGGCCTGGACGTCGGTATCTGGGTCGCGCCCTTTGTGGCCGGGGAAAACTCGCGCCTTTTCCAGGAGCACCCCGACTGGTTCATCCGCGACGAGCGGGGCGCGCCGCTCCGCTCGGACCGCGTTTCGTTCGGAGGCTGGCGGCTGGGGCCGTGGTACGCGCTGGACGGCACGCACCCGGAGGCCCAAGCGCACCTCGAAAACCTCTTCCGACAACTCCGCGAACGCTACCGGGCCACTTATTTTAAGCTCGATGCCAACTACTGGGGGACGTTGCACGGCGGGAAGCTTCATGACCCCAATGCGACACGGATCGAGGCCTACCGCCGGGGCATGGAGGCGATCTTGCGCGGTGCGGGCGACAATTTCATTCTCGGCTGCAACCACCCCATGTGGCCGTCACTGGGTCTGATCGACGGGTCGCGCTGTTCGATGGACATCGTTTCGTCCGGTGAGGCCATGATCAAGGCCTCGCGCGAGTGTTTCTATCGCAACTGGCAACACGAACGGCTCTGGTACAACGATCCCGACGTGATCCTGCTGGCCGGCGACGTGTCCGAGCGGGACCGCCGGTTCCGTTCGACCGTGCTCTACGCGACCGGTGGGCTCATGATGGCCGGCGATGACCTGACCACGATGGAGCCGGCCGAAAAGCGGATGCTCGCCAAGCTCGTGCCGCCGACGGGTGTGGCTGCGGTTTTCGAAGACACGAGTTTCCGCGTGGGCCGCGTCGATCTGCCTGACGGGCGGTTGGCTATATGCCTGTTCAACTGGGACGATGGGCCGCAGGATGTTTCGGTGGATCTTACGGACCGGCGCTGCCGCGTCACGGATTTCTGGACGGACGAAGACCTCGGCACGCACGCGGATCACCTGACGATCGAGGCGATGCCTCCCCGATCGGCCCGGTTGCTCATCTGCCAGCCGCTGCCCTGACCGTTGCGTTGCCGCAGGTTGCGAGCGGCGCCCTGTGGGAGAGGGATCAAATCCAGCCGGCCGCCAATGCGATGGCGACCATCACGAGCATGACGGATACCACGAGCCGTACCGTTTTCAGCGTGGTCTTCCTGAGCAGACGATTGCCGAGAAATGTCCCCACAAAAGCCGTGAGGGTCGCCAAAATGAGCAAAGCGGTGTTGTTGCCGAAACCGGCAGCCACATTGATGGTAGGCAAGCCGACGACAACGGGACCATCCGCAAGAGCGGCCTTTTGTATATAGCCTCCGATGGTTCTTTACCGTAACGTAGGGCTGTTCGTGCGGGTCCGGAAGCGTCCCGCCCTGCTCGCGTGTGGGCACCGTGCGGGTGGCCGGGATGCCTTCGTTTGAGTGGTCGCGATGAATGCACCGTCAGCCATCACCCCATCACCCGACATACAGGGCCGCATTTTCGCCATGGACGTGTTCCGCGGGCTGATGATGCTCGCCATGGTCTTCGCCAACGAGCTGGACATGGCCGGCATCCAGGATGTCCCCGCATGGATGAAGCACGCCCTGGCTTCGGATCGCCTCACCTTCGTCGACGTGATCGCACCGGCCTTCCTCTTCATCGTGGGCATGGCCATCCCTCTGGCCATCCAGGCCCGGCGGTCGCGGGGCGCCTCGACGGGGCGGATCTGGCTGCACATCCTCGTCAGGACCGTCAGCCTGATGATCATCGGCCTGTACATGGGCAACATGCGGGCAACGGACGTGGTCCGCAATTCCAACGTCTACCCCATCGGCATGAGCCACGCGCTCTGGTCCGTCCTGCTGCTGGCCGGCTTCTTCCTGGTGTGGAACGACTATCCCCGATCCGACGGCTGGAAGCGCCTGCTCTCGTGGTGCCTGCGACTGGCTGGGGTAGCTGTCCTCGTCTGGCTGGCGATGATCTACCGCCAACGCCAGGGCGACGAGTTTACCGGCATGCAGCTGCGCTGGTACGTCATCGGGACGATCGGTTGGTCCTACCTCGTCGCCTGTGTCGTGTACTTTCTGTTTCGACGTCGGCCTGCCGGGATGATGGCCTGCCTGGCGCTGCTTATCGCTTTGTACATCGGCGACCGCGAGGGCGCGTTCGGCCGGTGGCCGTGGCTGACCACGTTCCGCGACTGGGTGCCGCTCGGCCCGTTGATCGGCGCGCACGGCTCCATCACCGTTGCAGGCCTGATCGTCGGCACGCTCTTCACAAACGATTCGACAGTCGAGACGCACGGGCGACGGCTGCGGTGGGTCCTGGTATTCGCCCTCGGCCTGTTTGCTGCCGGATTCCTGCTGCGCCCTCTCTACGGGCTGTCCAAAATGTATGTCACCCCCGCATGGAGTCTGTACAGCACCGGCTATTGCTGCCTCGTCTTTGCCGGCCTTTATTGGATCACGGATGTGTGGAGGCTGCGTCGGTGGGCCGGGTTCGCATTGCCGGCCGGCCGAAACCCGCTGCCGCCCTACTTCCTCTCGTTCATGTTCCACCCGCTGATCATCGTGTTGGGCGTCGACTGGGCCAACGACTACCTCAACGCCGGGCTCGTCGGTATCGCACGTACGGCGCTTGTGACTGTTTTCATCGGCGTGTTCCTGACCGCTGCCCTGACTCGTCTGGGTATCAGGCTGCGACTGTAAGTGCAACCGCGTGCAACGTCGCCGAACACCCACAGCCCCGCGCCGGCGTACAGGCTGCGCCTCAGGAACGATCGTCGTGTCGAGGCGGTATTCATCCGTTCAGTCTGTTCGGTTGCTCACTCGACCAGCTCGCTTCGGTCATTGTACTCGAACTTGACGTTGTGCGGCCCGGTCACGATGAAGGCAGAGCCCGTGTGCACCACGGTCCGCCG
>Ga0272443_10002670_pt1 | contig 22289 bp, 20 predicted proteins | sample SSMAcet12_FD_193581 | JGI IMG/M metagenome (GOLD analysis project Ga0272443, IMG submission 193581) | Marine sediment archaeal communities from Little Sippewissett salt marsh, Falmouth, MA, United States - SSM-Acet-12 | ecosystem: Environmental > Aquatic > Marine > Wetlands > Sediment ...
ATCCGATATCCTGCCAGGATATGGGCCCGCTTCCGGGCGACCTCCAACCGATGCTCGGTGCGCCGACGGACGACCTCCCGACGAAAATCGATAAAGCAGTTCAGGATCTCCTTCAAAGACAGCGTTCTCGGGTTGCCATCGATAATGACGAGGAACACCGCGGCGAACGTCCGCTCGAGCGGCGTGTACTTGTACAGCTGATTCAACACCACATTCGGATTCGCCGACCGCTTTAGATCGATGACGATCCGCAGGCCCTCACGGTCCGACTCGTCACGTAGATCGGAGATCCCGTCGATCTGTCCATTGCGAACCTTGTCTGCGATCGACTCCACGATCGTCGACTTGCGCACGAGATAGGGGATCTCGGTGATGATGATCCGATCGTCGTCGATCGTCGCATTCGCACGGACGGTCATCTTGCCCTGGCCGGTCCGGTACATCTCTTCGATCCCGTCTCGCCCCATCACGAGTCCCCCCGTTGGGAAGTCGGGGCCCGGAATGTGGCTCATCAGCTCCTTGACGGTCATGAATGGGTTGTCCATCAGCGCGATGACGCCATCGATCAGTTCGCCGAGGTGGTGCGGTGGGATCTGGGTCGTCATCCCGACGGAGATGCCCCACGCGCCGTTCATCAATAGGTTGGGGACCTTCGCCGGAAGGACGATCGGTTCCTCGAGTGAGTCATCGAAGTTCGGAGCCCAGGCGACCGTCCCCTCGTCCAGTTCCTCGAGGAACTCCAACGCGATTGGCGCGAGACGCGCCTCCGTGTACCGCGTCGCCGCGGCCGGATCGCCGTCGATCGAGCCGAAGTTCCCCTGGCCGTCGACCAACGGATACCGGTATGAGAACGGCTGCGCCATGTTGACCATCGTGTCGTAAATGGCCTGATCGCCGTGCGGATGGTACTTTCCCATCACTTCGCCGACGACGCGTGCCGACTTGCGGTGCGGCTTGTTCGGCGTCACGCCGAGCTCGCGCATTCCGTAGAGGATCCTCTTCTGCACCGGCTTCAGTCCATCCCGCACATCCGGGATCGCGCGGCCGCGAATGACGCTCATCGCGTAGTTGATGTACGACTGCTCCATCTCGTCTTCGATGAACGTCCGTTCGATGCGTTCCATGGCATACCCCCTCGATCAAACGAACAACCTAGGATACCGAATCTTCTGTCCTGAAGCAAGTTTCACGGTCATTCGTGTGGCCTCCGTGAGACGTCCGAAACGGCAAAGAAAAACCCCCGCTCATTGCGAGCGGGGGCCGATACTCTGCGTGGAGGATACCTAGACGACCGAGTACGGATCGACCGCGTCGCGCACGGCGTCCCCCATGAAATTGAATGCCAGAACCGACACAACGATAAACAGTCCTGGAACCAGGATCCACGGATGCTGCTCGATCGCCCCGACGTTTGTCGCGGCATTCAGCAGCGCACCCCAACTGGTCATCGGTTCCTGGATACCATAGCCGAGGAAGCTCAACGCCGCCTCGGTCAGCATCATCCCCGGGATCGTCAGTGTCGCGTTGACGATCAGGTAACTCATCACGTTCGGCGTGATGTGCCGGACGATCACCCGCATGTCGCTCGCGCCGGCCGCCCGCGCCGACGTCACGAAGTCCATCTCGCGGATCGCGAGGACCTGACCGCGAATGATGCGGGCGGTTCCGCCCCACGATACGATCGCCAGCGCGATGATCATCCCCATGAACACCATCCCCGCGGATAAGCCGAAGCCCCGCAGGGCGGCGCCCATCGCCATCAGGATCGGAAGCCCAGGGATCGCCATCATGACCTCGCAGGCGCGCTGGACGAACATGTCGACGCCTCCGCCGTAGTAGCCGGAGACCCCGCCCAGGATGATCGAGATCGGAATCACCAACAGGACAACCAGCGGTCCGACCGACAAGGACACCCAGCTGCCGACGATGCATCGGGTGAGCAAGTCTCGACCAAGCGAGTCAGTTCCCAACAAGAAGACTTGGGTTGCCGTGCCGTCGTCGGCCACCGCGCCGAACAGATGGACGTTCGACGGGATCAACCCAAACAGCTTGTACTCCGCTTCCCCGCGGGCGAAGAAACGAATCGGGTACTTCTTGCTCGTATCCTCCACGTACGTCACTTGGTACGTCGTTCGGTCGAGCGTCCGTTCGGTCGCGTAGACGTAGGGCCGCGTCAGCGACCCGTCTTCATCGCGCCAGTGGATCGTTGACGGTGGGGCATACGGGTGGTTCCGGTACTGCTTCCCGTAGTGGTACGGAGCGACGAACTCCGCGAACACCGCCAGCAGGATGAAGATCAGGATGATCACCGTGCCGATATTCCCCACGCGGTGGCGCTTGAATGCGCTCCAGATCATCTGCCCCTGCGAGCGGCTGACGTATCCCCGTTCCTCCGCCTTGCGCGAGCGCTTCTCTGCCTTCGATTCTCTGCGTCGTAGCCGTGCCATCTTCTCCTCGCTCTCCCTTTCGCGCCGTACTAGTCGTAGCGGATCCGCGGATCAACCCACGCGAGGAGGAAGTCCGCGACGACGTTTCCAATCAACAGGAAGAGGCTGAAGAAGAGCAGCCCTCCCATGATCACCGGCTCGTCCTGCCGCTGGAGCGCACTGAAGTACGCGCGCCCTACGGTCGGAATATTCAGTACGATCGCGGTGATCACTCCACCGTTGACCAGGCCGGGAAGTGCCAGACCGAGCACCGTGACCAAGGGGTTGATCGCGTTTCGGACCGCGTGCTTGTAGATCACGATCCGCTCCGCCAGCCCCTTCGAACGCGCCGTCTGCACGTACGGCAACGACAACGTATCCAGCAGGCTTCCGCGCATCAGACGGATCAGTCCGGCCATGTTGCTCGTACCGATAACGACCCAGATCGGCCACAGGTGCCAAAGATAGTTGACGAACTTGGCCCACGAGAACGGAGCATTGAAGAATTTCGAGTCGATCAAGCCGCCGACACCCAGTCCGAAGTCACCGACATGGAAGATCACCACCAGCATCCACAGGATGACCAAGGCGAAAAAGAAGTTCGGAATCGACAGCCCGAGAAACCCAAAAAACGTGACAAAATGATCGCTCGGTTTGTACTGATGGGTGGCCGAATAGATCCCGATGGGGATGGCGATGATCCATGACAGAATCAGCGTTGTCAGCGCGATGATCACCGTCCAGAACAGACGGTTCCCGAAGAAGAGCGTTTTGAATACCGGCATCCGCGTGTCGAACGACGTCCCGAAATCACCCTTAAGAACGTTCTTCAGCCAGAACCAGTACTGCACGATAAACGGCTTGTCCAGCCCAAATCGCTCGATCTGCTGCTGCAGCGTCTCCTCGGTAATCTGCGGGTTCATTCGCGCCGTCGTCAGATAATCCCCAGGCATGATCTTGATCAGGGAGAACGCAATCAGCGAAACGATCAACAACAGAGGGATCATGTAGAGCGTCCGGCGGATCATGTATGTAAGCATCTATCTACCTTCCGGTTGGCGTGGAAGATGAAGTAGAGGAGGTGCGGTCCGAGGCGTCGCCTCGGACCGCACCCCAATAAGGCGCTGGATTAGAGCGTCTTGTCGAAACACAGCTCCGTCAGAAGACCGTTGTTCCCAGCAGGCGTCGAGATCGGGCTCGCCATGAAGGCGTTTCCAACCTTGTTGTAGTACGTGTACTGGAACGTCGGCTGGCAGAGGTAGATGTACCCCAGCTGATTCGCCAGAAGCTGCTGATACTCCGTGTAGTATCCGAATGCCGCGTCGAGGTCGAACGTGTTCGCGCCAAGATCGAGCAGCTCGTCGATCCGCAGATCGATCTCGTCCGGGTCTTCACACGCCGAGAAACGGTAGGCGTGCAGCGTACCACAGGACGAGTACACGTTCTTCCCGCTGTTCGGCTCGTCTCCGCCGGTCAGACCGAGCATGATGATGTCGCCGGTTGAACCGAACAGTTGGCCGACGAGCGTGTTGAAGTCGATGACCTGGAAGTTGCAGTTCAGACCGACTGCACGGAAGTCATCCTGCATGATCAGGCAGTAGGCGATTCGGATCGTGTTATCGTTCGTGTTCATTTCGATTGTCAGCGGGGCTCCGCTCGGGAGATCCCTCCAACCATCGCCGTCCTGATCGACCACGCCGAGCGCGTCGAGCTTGCTCGCCGCGAGCGCCGGGTCGTACTCGAACCAGACCGCGTTGTTCTCGGTGATCGGTCCACCGTAGACGTCACGCCCCGCATAGAACGGAGACGGAACGGAAAGCGGTCCCCACTGCGCCGTTCCCAGCCCGTTCAGGACGTTCTGGACCATCGTGTCCTTGTCGAGCAGGTGCGCGATCGCCTGGCGGAACTCGACGTTCCGGTACAACGCACGCTTCTCCTCGTTCGTGCCGTCCGGAATACCGATGTCCTGGTTCGGCATGATCCAGGTCGTTCCGTACGTGGCCAGATCGGTGATCATAACCGAGTAATCCTTCGCACCCGCGTTCGGAAGAAGGATCGGGATGTCCTCGGGACGGAGACCGTAGACGTCGATCTCACCGTTGCGGAACTTCAGCATCGAGACATCCTGGTTCGCAACGATCGTCGTCTGGATCTTGTCGTAGTACGGAAGCTGCGTCCCCGCCGGGTCGTACCCGTAATAGTAGGGGTTGCGCTCCATCGTCACGCTGACGTTCGGCTGGTAGTCGGTCACGATGTAGGGACCGTTGCCGACGAGTTCCTCGAGCGGCGTATCCAGCGTCCACGTCTCGTTGAACGTTCCGGCCGGGACGTCCGGATTGAGCTTGTGGACGTACTGAGCCAGAACGTGCTTGGGCATGAGATTGAACGACAGCGAGTTGAGGATCGGCCGATAGATCGTCGACAGCGTGAACGTCACCGTGTAGTCGTCGACCTTTTCACAGACCGGGAACGTCCCGTCGGGAAGGATCTGACCGTCGCGGGAGTTGCAATCGACGTCTTCGTTGAGGATCAGGTCGTTGTACGTGAACAGCACGTCATCCGCCGTGATGTCGACGCCGTCCGACCACTTGATGCCTTCCCTCATGTGGAAGGTAATGACGAGGCCGTCATCGGAGATCTCGTATCCCTTCGCGAAATCGATAACGACAGCACCGCTGATGTGGTCGAGGTTCAGCAGACCGCGATGCATCCGGTTCGTGAACCACGTCGTGCTCGTCTCGTGCGCAGTATGGTTGTTCCAACCGCGCGGATCCTCGATGTTGGAGACGTTCAGGGTCCCACCGCGAACACCCAGCTCCATATCCTCATAGACGGTTCCTTCGACGCCGATCGGGAAAATAAGAGCGTCTTCGGGCATCGCGTCATATCCCTGCCCCAGAGCAGCAAGAGAGTAGAGGGCTAGTAGACCCACCAGAATCAGAGTCTTCCTCATACGAATACCTCCTCCCTGTTGCCTTTTATTGGCTGTACAGGTATGTCAGCAGCCCCTGATGCGCAAGGGCCAGTTCCGGGTTCACTCCTGAATTCGCACGGATCGCAGCTTCCACTTGCGAAATCGAGAGGTTGCCCTCCTGAATCCAATACGTTGTCAGCGCTGTGGCAGCAGCGATGCGCAACCCAAGGCTCTCTCCGACAACAACCAACCTGAGCAGCTCATCCTTGGGCTTGACTCCCAGAGGCGAGCCCGGCCCGTAGAAGCCGCCCAAGAGCATGCCCAGAGCAACCTCGATGGTCTCAACCTGGCTCGCAGCAATTGCCTCTTCAGCAAGCTCAGGCCGCTTGTAGTTCGCTCTCGCGTTGAAGACCCATGCATCTGCAGCATCCTGATTGCCGGCCGCTGCCATCGCGTAGAGCGTATCCTGATCAAGCCCCACCAACGAAAGAAGCCCGTCGTTGAGCCTGAACAGCGCCCGATCGGCCGCCAGCTGAATGCCCGGCGTCGCGCCATTTGCCGCAAGATCCGTCAGCTCTTCCGCTGTGTACGTGCTGATGTAGTCGTCGATCAGATTCAGGCCTGCCGCCTTGCTGATCTCCGGAACCTGTTCGGTTGCCACGATGTCATACAGATCCACTGCGAAACCAACCAGTGAAACGAGGACAATCGCGCAGCTCATCAGCCCTAGTGCCCGAAGGCCATTACGCTTCATTGTTCAACCTCCTTGTGCTCTTGCCCGAACGATGATCGGCACTCCTTGGCTACTCGTGTACCACCTCCCAGGCAGAGCTCGATCTAGTGTGGAAAGGCATACTCGCCTAGAGAATCAGTATACAGATCGTCTCGGCCACTGTCAATTCCCCGATCGTTCTCAATCGCACATCAGAACAGTATTTAGAAGCTCTTGCTCGACCTCGCGGCTCGACGTTCCCGCATATTCCAACATCGCGCTATCGAGCGAGCGAGCGCCACCCAACCGGGCCGTCGCCCGCCACAGCGTCGGGATGAGCTGCAAGCCGTACGTGTCGATCAGATACGAGACCAGCAGACCGCTCTCGATCTGGAAGAGGCTCGACGACACGCCGCCGAAGCCCAGCTGCCACAACGGCGTCCAGTCCCCGTCGACGAGAATCCCGCAGCCCGCTGCCGCCAGATCCTGATACGAGTTCAGGATCGCGGCAGCCAGCCCCTCCTGCAGCAGGTTCGACGCCGTCGTAATCCCGTAGGCGTACGACGGAAGCGAAGAGACAATCGCCCACCGGACATCCTGTCCCTTCACCACATGCCATGCCGTACGGCGGCTGTCCTTGTCGGACGTCAGATTCTGTCCGGCACGCCGCTCCTCCTCGCTGCCGTAGCAGAACACGGTCATCCGTTCCGGCATCTGCTCCGGCGCAAGGTCGAGCACGCTCGCAACCCGCCCGGCGGCCATGCGGACCGATTCAAGCACTTGAGTCGCCTCCGCTTCCGAAAGGTCGCCGAGAATCGTGATCCCATCGTCCTCGACCCTCGACCAGCCATCGAATAACGCTCCCCATTCCAGCAGTTGATCCGCTCCGGCTCCCGCTGTCGAGATCCACGCACCCGCCTCGTCGAACTCCCCGATGGCGATCGAGGCACGCACGGCCAGCGCCAGACCGGCCGGGCCGACCGAATCCGCTGTCCACAAGGACGTGATCCGGTAGGCGTCGCGGTAATCCCCCGCCTCGAACAGGTGGACCGCGCGGAAGTACTCGTACTCGTCGGCCGTCGAGCCCTCGTCCTCCGCGACCGCCCACCAGGACGCGTTGATCTCGTTCAATGGGCCACAGGCGAGTTGCTCGAACAGCGCCCTCGAACTCCCCGGCCCCCAGACGTCACGGATCGCATCGAGCCCACCGCGGCATTGCACGAGGTACTCGACCAGCGACGCCGCAGAAAGTGCGGCGAGATCTTCCTCCGCGACTCCTCCCGCGCCACTGAAGGTCGAATAGAAGGAAGCGATCCCCTCCAGAGAGCTCAGCGCCAAGCGCGCGGAGAACGGAGAATCGAACCTCTGATAGATCGTCGTCTCAAACGAGCCCGCGGCCTCGAGAGCCAGGAGATCCTCGAAGGAGTACCGGAATTCCTCCGGCGCGGCGGCGACGGCGGCATGGTAGCTGCGATCCGGATCGATCAGGATCGCCCGCGTTCCCTCATACAGCAGTTGGGAGAAACACTGACCCCAACCAAACGCCAGGACGAGCTCGGTCATCCGTGGGTACGGATCCTCGCCTCCCATCAGGTCGAACACGGCATAGAAGGTGTGCGTTCCGGCGGCGGTCTTCCGTTGTGCGATGCTCGTCTGCAGCTGCCGCGTGTCATCGTGCACGAGAACGTCGATGGGCAACGGGATCGTCTCCGGTTCCACATCGAGCCGGACGAGGAGGTCGTCGAACGCCGCCTCCAGCTGTTCGTCCAGATCGGCGTACATTGCACGATGCGGGGAGTCCTGATGATACCAGACGTTGAACCGCTCGCCGCGGACTGCGTAGATGTCGTGTGTCTCGATGGACATCTGCGGTTGGATCACGTAGTTCAGGAGGATGACGAAGATCGTCACGCCAAGGCCGCCGACAACCAGACCGCCGACCGTCATGACCCAGGGCTTGCGGCACTTGGAGAAAATGCCCTTCCAGTCTACCTTTTGCCCCATAACCGGATCATTGTAGCGATCCCCGAGACGGGGCGCAATCGAAGTCTCGCCTCTTCACATCAGACCCATACGATCTCCACAGAAAGCCCACAGACAAGAGGGTGATTGACACCGGAAAACGCCCACAATATACTGGCCACGCAGTTTTCGCAGACGCCGCACGATGACACGAGGAGAGGCATGGAGATTCTCAAGGTAGCTTCCCATTCGAATCCCAATTCCGTGTCCGGTGCCATCGCCGGCGCTCTCGAACAGCATGGCGTCGTCGAGCTTCACGCCATCGGGGCGGGTGCAGTAAATCAGACCGTCAAGGCGATCGCCATCGCGCGGCGCCTCATCGAGGACGGCGAATCCCCGCAACTCAAAGTCATCCCGGGATTCATGGAGCTCGACATCGGCGGAGAGAAGAAGACAGGGATCCGCTTCATCGTCGAGACGTAGCCTTCACGGAGTTCAAAGCTGATGCCCAACTACAAAGAGACCTATCTCGTGGACCGGATCCGAGACGCCGTGACGTCGGCGTACCGCGCCGTGCGAAGCGAACCCCTCGCCGCCGATGTCCAGGTCCGAGCCACGGATCGTCCCGACTTCGGGGACTACGCGACCAACATCGCGTTGCTCGAGGCGAAAGCCGCGGGCGTCCCACCCCGCCAACTGGCAGAGGAGCTCGCGGAAGCGTTGCGATCCCAAGCCAATCCGGAGGATCTGCCTCGGATCGACGTCGCCGGCCCCGGCTTCATCAACCTGTTCGTCAGTCCACACCTGATTCAAGGGGTACTGACTCGGATTCTTGCCGACGGGGACGCCTACGGCCGGTGGGCGATCGGTGCCGCATCACGAACCCAACTCGAGTTCGTCAGCTCGAACCCGACCGGACCGCTCACCGTCGGCCACGGCCGGCAAGCGGTACTCGGCGACGTTCTCGCGACCCTGTTCGAATGGCTCGGCCATGACGTCCACCGCGAGTACTACTTCAACGACGAGGGACGGCAGATCGAGCTGCTGACCGATTCGGCCGCCGAGCGCGTCCTCGAGGCGGCGTTCGGCATCGAGCCCGACATCCCGGAGGACGGGTACGCCGGCGAGTACCTGAAGCGAATCGCCGAGGAGATCGCCACGGCAAGCGAGCCGGTCGCGAACGCCATCGACGCGTTGCGCCGCGAGGGCGAGACGCGCATCTCGAGGGACGGCTTGTACGAACATCTCGACCCCACCAAACTCCGTCACGAAGCGACGCAGCGGATCATCACGTCGATCAAGGAGGATCTGGCCCTGCTCGGCGTCCGATTCGACACCTGGTTCAGTGAGGCAACGCTGCATCGATCGGGGGCGGTCGAAGGCGCGCTCGATGCCCTCCGAGCGCGGGACGCCGTCTACGAGAAGGATGGCGCGCAATGGCTGCGCGCCGAAAGGCACGGCGGCGCGAAGGACTCCGTCTTGATCCGTACCGACGGCCGACCGACGTACCTGATGGTCGACATCGCGTACCACATCGACAAACTCGCCCGCAGCTTCGAACGGGTGATCGACGTACAGGGCGCCGACCACCACGCCGAGCAGACCTGCGTCCTCGCGGCGATGAGGATCCTCGGCCATCCGGAGGAGTGGCTGTCCTACGCGTCGCATCAGTTCGTCTCCCTCAAAGAAGGTGGGGAAACGCTGAAGATGTCGACCCGCGCCGGGCGCTTCGTAACCCTTCGTCAACTGATCGACGAACTGGGAAAGGATATCGTCCGCTGGTTCATGATCTCGCGGAAGCCCGAGGCGCATCTCGACTTCGACCTCGATCTGGCCCGCGCGGAATCGCAAGACAACCCGGCGACGTACGTGCAGTACGCGCACACCCGGATCGCGTCGATCTTCCGCAAGGCGGATGTCACCGATCGGGCATGGGCCGACGTCGATCTCTCCCCGCTGGTCGAGTCAGAGGAGCTCGAGTTGATCAAGGAACTCGACCGCTTCCCCGACGTGATCCGAAGCGCCGCCGAGGGATTCGCGCCGCACCTGCTGGCCGAGTACGCGCTCGGCCTGTCGCGGTTCTTCCACGCCTATTACGACAAGCATCGCGTCCTCACCGACGACGAGCCGCGAACGCTCGCCCGCCTGGCACTCCTCCGCGCCCTGCAGACGGTCCTTCGCAATACGCTCCGGATCCTCGGCATGGAGACGCCGGAGGTGATGTGATGGCGTGGATCGATCGGCTGCGGGCCGGACTGAAGAAGACGCGCTCCGGACTGACCGAGCCGCTCGGCCGGCTGCTTTCGGGGCACCGCGCTTTGACCGCCGACGAGATCGAGCAGATCGAGGAGGTGTTGATCGGCGCCGATGTCGGCGCCGCCCTGGCGATGCAGCTCGCCGAGGATCTGGCCGCCCAGGGCCGCCGCGGCGACGATCGGGACCTGCTCGAAGCCCTGCGGGAGGACGTCCGCAAACGGCTGGCCGGATCCGAGCGGTCGCTCGAGCTGCGAGCCGACGGCGGGCCGACCGTCGTCCTGATGACCGGCGTCAACGGCACCGGGAAGACCACGTCGATCGCCAAGATCGCCGCCCACCTGCGCGAGGACCGTCCCGATCTGCCGATAACGTTCGCCGCCGCCGATACGTTCCGCGCCGCAGCGATCGAGCAGCTCGCGATCTGGGCCGATCGGATCGGCGCGGATTTGATCAAGCATCGATCGGGAGGCGACCCGTCCGCCGTCGTCTTCGACGCCGTCGATCACACGATCCGGGCCGGGGGGATCCTGTTCGTGGACACGGCCGGCCGCCTGCAGACGAAGCACAACCTGATGGAGGAGCTGAAGAAGATCGAGCGGACGATCGCGAAGAAGCTCGGTCGCGACTCGGACGAACGACTCCTTGTGCTCGATGCGACCACCGGACAAAATGGGATCTCGCAAGCGGAGCGTTTTCACGACGCGATCGGCCTCACCGGGATCGTCCTGACGAAACTCGACGGCACGGCGAAGGGCGGCGGGGTCCTGGCCATCTGGGATGCGCTGAAGATCCCGCTGATGTTCGTCGGCGTCGGCGAGACCGCCGACGACCTGCATGCCTTCTCGGCGGGCGATTTCGTCGACGCGCTCTTCTCTGCATAGAAAAGACTTAGGGACCTATACGGAGGTAGATCGGATGAAGAGCGTGTACTACTTCGGCAAAGGACAGACCGAAGGCAGCGCCAAGATGAAGGAGACGCTCGGCGGCAAGGGAGCGAACCTCGCCGAGATGGCCGAACTGGGAATCCCCGTACCGCCAGGCTTCACCCTGACGACCGAGGTGTGTGCCCACTACCAGGAACACGACGGCGCATATCCTGAGGGACTCCAGGCCGACGTCGAGGCGAACCTGCAGAAGCTCGAGGCGGCGACCGGCAAGGCGTTCGGCGACCCGTCGAACCCCCTTCTGCTTTCCGTTCGCTCCGGTGCGGCCGTGTCGATGCCCGGGATGATGGACACGATCCTGAATCTCGGCCTAAACGACGAGACGGCCGCCGGGCTCGCCGAGAAGTCGGGCAACGAGCGGTTTGCGTACGATTCGTACCGTCGCCTGCTGCAGATGTACGGCGACGTCGTGATGGAGCTCAAGCCGGAAACCGAGACCGATCTCGACCCGTTCGAGGAGATCCTCGATGCGGTCAAGGAAGAGGCCGGGGCGAAGCTCGACACCGACCTGTCCGCCGACGACCTGAAGACGCTCGTCGCCCGATTCAAGGACGCGATCGAGAAGAAGGCCGGCCGGCCGTTCCCGCAGGACCCGAAGGAGCAGCTGTGGGGCGCGATCGATGCGGTCTTTCGCTCGTGGGACAATCCGCGCGCGATCAAGTACCGCGAACTGAACGACATCACCGGCCTGCTTGGCACGGCAGTCAACGTTCAGACGATGGTCTTCGGGAACATGGGTGACGGATGCGGCACCGGCGTCGCGTTCACCCGAAACCCGGCCACCGGCGAGAACGTCTTCTACGGCGAGTATCTGATGAACGCCCAGGGCGAGGACGTCGTCGCCGGCATCCGGACGCCCCAGCCGATCTCGACGCTGAAGGACGTGATGCCCGCCGCGTTCGACGAACTCCTCTCGATCCGTGCGACGCTCGAGCAGCACTACCGCGACATGCAGGATATCGAGTTCACGATCGAGGACGGCCATCTGTACATGCTGCAGACGCGCACCGGCAAGCGAACGGCCGCGGCGGCCGTCCGGACCGCCGTCGAGATGGTCGACGAAGGGATGATCGACAAGAAGACCGCCGTCCTGCGCGTTCAGCCGGAACAGATCGATCAGCTCCTTCACCCGATGTTCGACCCGGCGGAGGAATCGTCCGCGAAGACCCTCACGAAAGGTCTTCCGGCCAGTCCCGGGGCGGCGACCGGCACCGTCGTGTTCTCCGCCGAGGCGGCCGAGGCCGCAGCCGAGAAGGGCGAACAGGTCATTCTCGTTCGAATCGAAACGTCGCCGGAGGACATCGGCGGCATGAACGCCGCGCAGGGCATCCTCACCGCGCGCGGCGGCATGACGAGTCACGCCGCGGTCGTGGCCCGCGGAATGGGCAAGTGCTGCGTCGCGGGTGCCGGCGACCTGCAGATCGATTACGCCGCCGGACGATTCGTCGTCGGAGGCGTCACCGTTCAGGCCGGAGACGCCGTCAGCCTGAACGGGTCGACCGGCGCGGTGTACGACGGTCGAATCCCGACGATCGAACCGGAGCTCTCCGGAACATTCGGGACGCTTCTTGAGTGGGCCGATGAGATTCGGACTCTCGGCGTTCGCACGAACGCCGACACGCCGGGCGACACGGAGACCGCGGTTCGATTTGGCGCCGAAGGGATCGGGCTGACCCGGACCGAGCACATGTTCTTCGAAGGCGATCGGATCATCGCCGTTCGCGAGATGATCCTCGCCGACGACGAAGCCGGCCGGCGCGAGGCGCTGGCGAAGCTGCTGCCGATGCAGCAGGGCGACTTCGAGGGCATCTTCAAGGCGCTCGACGGCCGCCCGGCGACGATCCGGTTGCTCGATCCGCCGCTGCACGAGTTCCTGCCTCACGATGCGGAAGGGCAGAAGGAAGTCGCCGCCGTGATGGGCGTCTCGGCCGAGGTCATCCGCGACAAGGTCGACGCCCTGCACGAGTTCAATCCGATGCTCGGGCACCGCGGCTGCCGCCTGGGGATCGTCTACCCCGAGATCTCCGAGATGCAGGTCCGCGCGATCGTCGAGGCCGCCTGTGCCGTGAAGAAGAGCGGCATCGAGGTGCATCCCGAGATCATGATTCCGCTCGTCGGGAACGTGAAGGAGCTGAAGCTCCAGCGCGAGCTGGCCGAGCAGGTCGCCGAGGAGGTCCTCGCAGCGAACGGACTCACGAAGAGCGACATCCCCTACATGATCGGCACGATGATCGAGGTGCCGCGTGCCGCGGTCACCGCCGACGAGATCGCCGAGCAGGCCGAGTTCTTCAGTTTCGGCACGAACGACCTGACGCAGATGGGGTGCGGCTTCTCGCGCGACGACGCCGGAAAGTTCCTGAAGGAGTACGTCGCGAGGGGCATCTACGAGAAGGACCCGTTCCAGGTCCTCGATCAGGCCGGCGTCGGCAAGCTCGTCGCGATGGCCTGCGAACTCGGGCGCAAGACGCGGCCGAACCTCAAGCTCGGCATCTGCGGAGAGCACGGCGGGGAGCCGTCGTCGGTCGCCTTCTGTCACAAGGTCGGCCTGAACTACGTCTCCTGCAGCCCGTACCGCGTCCCGATCGCGAGGTTGGCGGCCGCACAGGCAGCGATCCGTTCGTAGCCTGTGTGACCAGAGAGGCCCGGCGTAAGTGTTGAGTCGGGCTTCTCTCCAAGCCACTCGTATCGACGACGCAGCGAGTGGCATCGCGGCCCAAGCAGCCATAGGTGGGTAGCAGCCAACGCGAAGTCTCGGCGCCGAAGGCTGAGGCTTCGCTCAAGCTACTTGACCTCTCCAAATCGATGTCGAGTAGCATCTTGGCGCGCCGCACAGGCAGCGATCGAAGCCTAGGCTGAGCAGCAAGAGAAGCCCGACGCTGAATCGGGCTTCTCTTCAAGCCCTTCGCAGCGCGGAAGCGGCAGAATGGCACGGCGAGATCAAGCTGCAGCGCGGACTGCGGGCCGTTCGATCGAAGGCGATCGGAGGAAGCCTCGCCGCGCCGGCATCCTTTGCCCGGACTAGCACACGGCTCACGCGGCGCGCGGGCGGTACCGCATGTACAACGCCAAATCGACGGCGACCAGGATCAGGTTGAGGATGTAGAGCACAATCACGCCGTCCATCGCGTAGACCGCCTTGTGGATGATCCCGCAACCGTAGCCGAGACAGATGATGCCCATGAACAGCGGGCTCTTCCCCAAGACGACCCGGGTTCTCACCGCCTTGGCGATCGAGATCGGCCAACTCACCCCGAAGCAGACCAACATCGTGATTTCGAAGACACTCATCGACATCGACCCTCCCCTTCGATTGCAGACCGTAAGGCTACCGGACCGCCCTCAAGACGGCCAACGCTCCGTGCCCGACCCTTTGGGAAGCCCCTGTTCCACGGTACAATCCCGGCGAGTTCGCGAAGGAGAGAAATGCAGGACAAACACGCAGTTCTCGGCGTCACAGGATCGATCGCCGCGTACAAGGCGATCGATCTGGCCAGCAAGCTGACGCAGGCCGGTGTCGCAGTCCATGCGGTCCTGACCGACAGCGCGACGAAGCTCGTCGGACCGGCGTCGTTTCGCGCGATCACCGGGCAGCCGGTATCGACCGATCTGTTCGAGCTGACGAACCCGTTCGCGATCGAGCACATCTCGCTTGCGGAGACGGCGGATCTGATGGTCGTCGCCCCGGCCACGGCGAACGTCATCGCGAAGATCGCCCACGGGATCGCCGACGACCTGCTGACCTGCACCGTGCTCGCCACACGGGCGCCAATACTGGTCGCCCCGGCGATGCACACCGCGATGTGGGAGAACCCGGCGACGCAAGCGAACGTCGAGACGCTCCGCGCTCGCGGTGTGACCTTTGTCGGGCCGGTCGAGGGCCGGCTCGCCTCCGGCGGCACCGGCGCTGGGCGGTTTGCCCCGGTCCCCGATGTCCTCGGAGAGATCCTCCGGATCCTCGGGCGAACGGGCGACCTGGCCGGCCGCAGGATCGTCGTGACCGCCGGCGGGACCCGGGAGCCGATCGATCCGGTCCGATTTGTCGGGAACCGCTCGAGCGGTCGGATGGGCTTCGCCGTCGCCGAGGCGGCTCGCGACCGCGGCGCCGACGTGCAGCTGATCTGCGGTGCCACGACGGCACCGAGGCCGAGCGGTGTGACGATCGTCGATGCCCCCACGGCGTCGGACATGCTCGACGCGGTGCGGGCAGCCGTCGAATCGAGCGACGTCCTGATCATGGCCGCCGCCGTGGCGGACTTCACGCCGACTTCCCCGGCAAACGACAAGATCAAGAAATCCACGGCCGATCTGTCGATCGAGCTCGAGCGGACGGCCGATATCCTCGGAACGATCGAGGGGCCGTCGGTCCGTGTCGGCTTCGCCGCCGAGACGGAGGACGTGGCTGGGCCTGCACGAGGCAAACTCGAATCGAAGCAGCTCGATCTGATCGTCGCCAACCGGATCGCGCAGGACGGTTCGCCGTTCGACGCGGACACGAACCGTGCCGTGCTGATCGATGCCGGCTCCGAGGACGCGCTGCCGCTGCTGCCCAAACGCGCACTCGCGGACCGAATCCTCGACCGCGTCGTCGGGCTGCTCGGTCCCGCGTAGGAGGTCGTCGTGGATCGCCCCTGCATCGGATTCATCGGGCCGGGCACCGTCGGAACCGCACTCGCCATCGCGCTGTCGAACGCCGGCTACCCCGTCGTCGCGATCGCCGGACGGTCGATCGAGCCGGCCCGCCGACTCGCCGATCGGATCGCAGGATGCGCCGCGGTCGAGACCCCCCAGGACGTCGTCGCGGCGTCCGACCTGGTCTTTCTCACCGTGCCGGACGATGCCGTCGAGACGCTATGCGATTCGATCGCTTGGCCCCCCGGGCGCGCCGTCGTGCACTGCAGCGGCGTCGCGTCGGTCAACCTGCTCGCCCACGCGGTGAAGGACGGCGCCGAGGCCGGCGTCTTCCACCCCCTGCAGACGTTCGCCACCTCCGAGCAAGCGAAGCGGAACCTGCCGGGCAGCGCGTTCGGCATCGAGGCAACGACGGAAACGCTCCTCGCCACGCTCTCCGAGATGGCCGAATCACTCGGAGGAACACCGCGAACGATTCGCGGCGACAGAGCGATCTATCACGCCAGCGCCGTCATCGCATCGAACTACGTGGTCACGCTGCTCGATGCCGCATCGAGCCTGTGGCGAACGCTCGGGCTGTCGCCGGAAGAGGGTCTAAAGGCGCTGTTGCCGCTCGTTCGCGGCACGATCGAGAACCTCGAGACCGTCGGGCTTCCGGGGGCATTGACCGGACCGATCGCTCGCGGCGACCTGCGAACGATCGCACAGCATCTCGACGCGCTCGCGCGGGTTGCGCCGAAGCTGCTCGACGTGTACAAGGGGCTCGCCCGGCGGGCGATCCCGATCGCTCGCGCCAAGGGCGGGCTGACCGAGGACGCCGCCGAACGACTCGCGACGATGCTCGATCGCCCGACCGAAGGAGGGGACGCATGCGAGTCACGATCGCGGACATCCGAAAGCTGAAGGAGCAGGGCGTGCGGTTCGCCGCGCTGACGGCCTATGATGTCGTCACGGCTCGAATCGCCGACGAGGTCGGCATCCCGATCCTACTGGTCGGGGACAGTCTCGGCATGGTCGTGCTCGGCTATGACAGCACGATCCCCGTCACGCTCGATGCGATCGTTCATCACACCCGGGCGGTCGTCCGCGGAGCAAAGAAAGCGCTGATCGTCGCCGACCTGCCGTTCATGACGTACCACAAGTCGGCCGAGCAGGCGCTCGAGTCCGCCGCGCGTTGCCTGCAGGAGGGCGGCGCCCAAGCGGTGAAGCTCGAGGGCGGACGGACGATCGCGCCGACGATCGATCGGCTGACCCATGCGGGGATCCCGGTCATGGCGCACCTCGGCCTGACACCGCAATCGATCCACCAACTCGGCGGGTACAAGGCGCAGGGAAAGACCTCGGCACAGGCGCGCGTGCTGGTCGAGGATGCGTTGGCCGTCGAAGCGGCGGGGGCGTTTGCCCTTGTCCTCGAGTGCGTCCCGTCGGAGCTGTCGCGACGGGTGACGGAGCGGCTGTCGATCCCGACGATCGGCATCGGCGCCGGGCCGCACTGCGACGCCGAGATCCAGGTCGTCAGCGACGTGCTCGGCTGGTTCTCCGAATTCGTTCCGAAGCATGCGCGGCAGTATGCGAAGCTCGCCGACGCTGCCGCCACAGCGATCCGCGAGTACGTGACCGACGTTCAGGCGGGGCACTTCCCGACCGAGAAGGAATCGATCCCCCTGCCGGAGGATGTCGCCGCCGACCTCGACCGCTCCTTCCCGAAACGACCATGAACGTCGCACGGACGATCCGCGCCTTTCGCGCCCTGCGAGCCGAGCTTCCGGCGCCGGTCGGCTTCGTCCCGACGATGGGCTTCTTGCATGAGGGGCACCTCTCGCTGGTGCGAATCGCTCGCGAGCGCTGTGCGTCCGTCGTCGCCAGCATCTACGTCAATCCGACCCAATTCGCGCCGAGCGAAGACCTCGCCGACTACCCCCGCGACCTCGATCGGGATCTCGCCCTCCTCGAACAGGAGGATGTCGATCTCGTCTTCGCCCCGGAAGAGGGCGCCAGCCTGTACCCGGAAGGGCATGACACCTGGATCGAGCTTCCGTCGATCACCGCACGCCTCGAGGGCGCGTCGCGTCCGACCCACTTCCGGGGGGTGGCGACGATCGTGGCGAAGCTGTTCCACATCGTCGAGCCGGACGTCGCCGTATTCGGGCAGAAGGACGCACAGCAGGCGCTCGTGATCGATCGACTGATCCGCGACCTCGACTTCGACATCGAGCTCGTCCTCGGTCCGATCGTGCGCGAGTCCGACGGCCTCGCGATGAGCAGCCGGAACAGCTACCTGACACCCGACGAACGCGTCGCCGCCACCGTGCTCAGCCGGTCGCTTCGTCTGGCCGAAGATCTCCACGCGGGCGGGGAGCGGAGGGCCGACGTGATCCGCAGCCGGATGCATGCGCTGATCGCAACGGAGCCGCTCGTCGAGCCCCTCTACGTCAGCGTAGCCGATCTCCGATCACTCGACGAGGTTGGAAGCGTCGAGGGAGACGTCCTTGTTTCTCTCGCCGCACGTGTGGGCAGGACGCGGCTCATCGACAACACGGTCTTGCCGCCCGGCGAACCGCTACTGTAGGAGGGGAACGCATGCTTCTCACATATGACGTCGGCAACACGAACATCGTCGTCGGCCTGTTCGACGGCGACGCGTTGGCCGCACACTGGAGGTTCGCCAGCGATCGCAGTCGGACCGGCGACGAGCTCCGATTGATGACCCGAAGCCTGCTGGCGGAGGCCGGCGTGTCGCCGGAACGGATTGACGGAGTTGCGATTGCGTCGGTCGTCCCCTCGCTGAACACGCCGCTTCGTCGCGGATTGACTCCGTTGATCCGCGGGCCGATCCGGTTCCTTCACGCCGACACCGCCCCGATTCCGCTGCGCGTCGAGCAGCCACGGAATGTGGGAGCCGATCGGATCGCCAACTGCATCGCCGGCCATGCACTGTACGGCGGACCGCTTCTCGTCCTCGACTTCGGCACGGCGATCAACTTCGATCTGGTGTCGGAAGACGGCGCGTTCCTCGGCGGCGCCATCGCACCGGAGATGCGCCTGGCCGCCCGCGCGCTGACGGACACCGCCGCGCAGCTCCATTCGGTCGAGTGGACCCTTCCCGAGTCCGTCGTCGGCAGGAACACCGCGCACAACCTCCAGGCCGGCGTCGTCCTCGGATACCTCGACCTGGTTGATGGGTTGATCGGGCGCTTCCGGCAGGAGGTCGGGACCGAGCTGGCCGTCCTTGCCACCGGCGGGAAGGGAGAGCTCTTCCACCGAGAACTCGACGCGATCGCCCACTACGACCCGTTCCTGACGCAGAAGGGGCTGCGGATCTGGTGGTCGTGCACGGAGGAGGCGTCCGGCTAGACTCGAGACGCGTAGATCAGTCCGCCGACGGCCCCGAAGGCGACCCCCACGAGCCCGCCTACGATCGCCCCCGTGATCAGCCCCGATGGGGTCACGGCAAACGCCAGGCCGCCGTCGAGCGTCCGGTCGATGCCAGCCGATGCCGCCCAGACGAGAGAAGCCGGGAGGATCGCCGAGAGGGAACCGCCCGCGGCCATCGATCCGAAACCGTCCGGCCCGCCGGACCGCATCGAGATTCGTCCGAAGAGGAACCCGACGATCCCGGCGAGGACGACGGTGAAGACCGCCTCGAGAATCGGAGCATCGACGAGGTGGAAGACCGCGCCATCCACAACGGCAATGAGGAAACCCCACGTCGCGGCCTTCACGATCGAAAGCACGTCGAGGCGCATCGCCGCTCATCTCCCATTGAATGGAATCTCCTCAATGATATGGAGAGGCGGCGACGGCGGCAACCCGTCTATCCAATCGCCGGTTCATCCCACCGATCGATGCGAAGCCGCTCCTCGACGTCGACCGACAGCTGTTCGGGCGCGAACGCATCCTCCCTCGGGTATCCCAGCGCCAGGTAGCAGGGGATCTCGTACTCCACGGGGATTCCGAGCGTCAAGCGGACGTGGTCGGTCTCCGAGGGCCGCGAGATGATCTTCGTCACACCGAAGACTCCCTCGCTCGCCGCGGCAACGAGAACGTTCTCCAGAACCGCCCAGATCGACGCGAAGGCATTAAGCTCGTGCAGGGATTCCTTGGCGCCGAGCAGCGCTCCCTGCTGCACGAAACAAGGAACGACGAGCGCCCCGGCGTCGAGGATCATCGACGCCTGCTTCGGAATCGCGTCGTAGTACATCGCGTACTGGCGATCGTCCGTCATGCTCCAGCCGTCGAGGAGCTCGCGGAGATCCTCTTCCGTGCGCTCGATCTGAAAACCGCCGATGAGCCGCCTCCGCTGCTCGGGATCCTCGACGAGCACGAACTGCCATCGACGCAGGTGGTTGTGGCTCGGCGCCCTCATCCCGGCGTCGAGGATCCTCGACAGCGTATCCCGCTCGATCGGGCGGGTATCGAAGTCGCGCATCGTCCGCCGCGCGGCGATCGCTTCGTAGACGTTCATGACCCTCCTCTCACGGCAGATCGAATCGCATCTTGACGCCGAAGCGCCAAAGCTTCCCGGAGTACGGGACGAACCGGAGCGGGGTGTAGTCCGGATCGTCGACACCTTTCGGGTAGAACTGCTCGCACCCGTCCTCCCACAGCCGCTCCCGGGCCTCGCGATCCCGCCGAATCTCCGCGCGTCCGCGGAGCAGGAGCCCGGTCCACGGCTCCCTCTCCTGCTGGACGAAGTACAGACAGGCTCGCGGATCCCGCTCGAGCTGGCCGACGTGCTCGCTCGACGTATTCGTCGAGATCCAAACCGCATCCATTCCCTCCCGGTCCGCCACCAGCACCGCCTTGATCTCCGGCCCGCCGTCGCTCCCGATCGTCCCCAGGAAGGCGATGTCCGATCGTTCGACCAACTCGCGCGACGCCTCGCGTATCTGTGCCTCGTTCATGCATCCCCCTTCTCGTCATGCTCGGTCAGGTTTCCGAGGATCCGTTCCAGCGTCCGCTCGAACGAGTCGATCTCTTTCGCGGCGAGGCCGGCGTAGTACAGCTCGGCCATCTCCTTTGATACACGTTCATAGGCTGCCTGGGCCGCGCGATCCTTCGCCGTTCGGCGAACGAGGATCACCCGGCGATCGGCGTCCGATCGGTCGCGGGCGATGTAGCCCGCCTGCTCCAATCGGTCGAGCATGCTGGTCAACGTCGATTTCCGAAGCGACGTTCGCCTCGCCAGCTCGCGGATCGGGATCCCGTCCTCGCGCCACAGGACGAACAGGATCCGCCCCTGGGCCGGGTTGATCTCGATATCATGGTCCCGGAGCATCCGGGCGAAGACCCGGCCCGAGAGACGATGGATCTTCGAGATCAGGAAGCCCCCTTGCCGCTCGATCGTCATGCCGCGAAGGTGAGCTCGAACGTCTCGAGCCCGGTCCATCCCCTGGCGTTCGCCGGGAATAGGCACAGCAACGTGTAGTCCGGGTCGTCCGGCGTCCCGGTGGTGGGGAAGTACACCTCCCAGCCGTCAGCCCAGACCGCCGCCTTCGTCGACGGGTCGTCTACGATCTCCACATCGCCGGCCAACGCCATCCCGAACCGCTTGTCGGGATGGCGGTAGTACAGCCCGATCCGCGGATCCGCTTCGATGTCCCGCCGCTTCTTCGACGCCGTGTTCGTCGCGATGTAGACCATGAAGTCGTCGTCATGCCCTTCGTAGAGATGCACGTGATCCGGGTAGTCGGACCGGTTGCGCAGGTTCAACATCGCCCGAATCCGTGGATAGCCCGACGCCTCGTTCGCCGCCAAGTAGACGGTGTCCGCGATCGCCATCAACTCCAGACACGCCGCACGCAGCTCCTTCTCGTCCATGACCGTCTCCTCCGGTGCTTCGATATCGTATCGTACGATATCGAACTATAAAACGCAAGATCTCTCCCTTCTGGAATCAGAACGAGGGTTTCCTCGGATGCAACGATCCACCCAGGCTACTCGCCAACCTGTCCCCACGACACAACGTGCTTCCGTCGCCGCCCGTAGAAGACGCCAAGCGGGAGTCAGCACCTAGCAGGTCATCCACCGCAGGTTCGATGCCGCAGAGCCTCTCCATCGAAGCTTCGCAACGCGATCTCCTCAGGTCAACGACTCGAGGGAAGCGAGTCGAAGAGGACACCAACCGCAGGTTCGACGCGCCGATCCTTCGGCGAACCTGCACCTGCAACACAACGTACTTCGGTCGCCACTCCGAAGAAGACGCAAGCTCCCGGCACAGCAGGAAGTCCGCAGACACGGGAAGGACACGCAACGCCCTTATCGTTCTTCGCGAATCAACCAGGTGTGTAACCTCACCCATACAGGTTTGACGCCGCAAACCGATGCGTCGAACCTGTCCCCGCGACACAACGTACTTCGGTCGCCACCCCGTAGAAGACCCAAGCTCCCGGCGCAGCAGGAAGTCCGCAGACACGGGAAGGACACGCAACGCCCTTATCGTTCTT
>Ga0272443_10002671_pt1 | contig 22289 bp, 19 predicted proteins | sample SSMAcet12_FD_193581 | JGI IMG/M metagenome (GOLD analysis project Ga0272443, IMG submission 193581) | Marine sediment archaeal communities from Little Sippewissett salt marsh, Falmouth, MA, United States - SSM-Acet-12 | ecosystem: Environmental > Aquatic > Marine > Wetlands > Sediment ...
TACCCCGGCCAGCGAACGCGAGGAAATCCTTGCCGGCCTGGTAGATGGCACCGTGAAAGTCCTGGTCGGCACGCATGCTCTGCTTGAAGGTTCGGTGGTCTTCAAAGACCTGCAAATGGTCGTGGTAGATGAGCAGCATCGTTTCGGCGTTGCACAAAGAGCAGCCCTGCGGGAAAAGGGCGAGAATCCCCACCTGCTGGTGATGACCGCCACCCCCATCCCCCGCTCCCTGGCACTGACCATCTATGGCGACCTGGATCTCAGCGTGATGGATGAGATGCCGGCCGGCCGCCAGCCTGTCAGCACCCACATCCTCTATCCCACGGAGCGCGAACGGGTATATACCCTGATCAAATCCCAGGTGGAAGATGGACATCAGGCCTTCATCATCTATCCGCTGGTTGAACAGGGTGAAAATGAGGACCAAATGGCTGCCGTGGAAGAACAGGAACGGCTGCAAAAAGAGGTCTTCCCCCACCTGCGGGTCGGCCTGCTGCATGGCAGGCTTCGCCCGGACGAGAAGGAAGCCGTCATGAAACAGTTCCGCGATCAGGAACTGGACGTTCTGGTCTCCACTTCGGTGGTTGAAGTGGGTGTAGACATCCCCAACGCCACCGTCATGCTGATCGAAGGCGCGAACCGCTTTGGTTTGGCCCAGCTGCATCAATTCCGGGGTCGGGTTGGCCGCGGAAAGGACAAGTCCTATTGCATCCTGATCCCCGAAACCAAGGACGCCGCCGAGAATGAACGTCTGCTGGCTATGGAAAGCACCAACGACGGCTTTGAACTCGCTGAACGCGATTTGAACCAACGTGGCCCGGGTGAATTCCTCGGCACCCGCCAATCCGGATATACCAACCTGCGCCTGGCGAACCTGACCGACATCCACCTGATCGAAAAAGCAGCCCATTGCGCCAAACTGGTCTTTGAAAACGACCCGGAATTAACCGCATCGGAACACCAACTAATGCTGAACGCCCTTAACCATTTCTGGCCTGTGGGCGAAGGAGATTTAAGCTGAAATGACAACTGTCGTATTTCCCGGAACCTTTGATCCAATTCATTACGGTCATATCAATATTGCCAAACGCGCAGCCGACCTTTTTGATGAAGTGATTGTGGCAGTCTATGCTCGGGATCAGTCGAATATCCTCTTCCCACCCGAACAACGCCTGGCCCTGGTTGAAGAATCCTTCAAAAATGTAGGCAACATCAGCGTGACGGCCTATACCGGGCTGACCGTGAAATTTGTCAAGGAAATTGGCGCCCGGGCGATGATCCGCGGGCTGCGGGTCTTCTCCGATTTTGAATATGAGTTCCGGATGGCTTTGGCCAATAACCGCCTGGAACCGGAAATTGACGTGATTGCGCTCATCACATCTGAAGAACACACCTTCCTTTCATCCACAACCGTCCGGGAAATTGCGGCCCTGGGTGGAGATGTCTCCAGCATGGTACCGCCCAACGTGGAAAAAGCCCTCAAAGAGCGGTTCCATACCCTGGGAAGTGACCAGAAGGTCGTCCCGCTGACCTCACTCCGGGATTGATTCACAAAAGAACCGGAATATGTTAAGATTGGTATGGGGCTTGCAACTAAAACGATGACAATACTAAGTGGAGGATGTCATGGATATACTACATCTTGTTGATCGATTGGAAGAGCTCTTCAATGAGAGCCGTCCCGTCTGGTTAACCCATAGTGTCATCGTGGATGAGGATCGCATGTTGGACCTGATTGATCAAATGCGGGTGGCTATTCCCGAAGAGATCAAAAAAGCCCAGCAGATCATCGCCCAGCGTGACCGGATCATGGCGCAGGCCAAGGAAGAAGCCAACCGGACCCTTTCACTGGCGCGGGATAAGGCTGAACGGAGCCTGGACGATAACGAATTGATCCTGGCCGCTAACAGTCAGGCCAAGCAGATCGTTGAACGCGCCCACCAGGAAGCCGCACTGACCCAACATGAAGCCGATCAGTATATTCTCGATTCTCTCAACAAATTGGAAATCGACCTCGATAAGCTACTGTCTCAGGTCAGGAATGGGATCACAACCCTGAAAATGGATTCCCATCATCAGGCGCCGCAGGACGAGGCCCAGCCCCCGATGGATAACGGCCTGCTCTAACCGGAATAATAATTAACTAGCTTTTCGCAGCATCTGATTTTTCAGATGCTGTTTTCTTTTTAGGCTTGCGCTTGCTGGTCTTGGCCTCCCTCGGGGCATCATGTAAGGCAATTGGCAAAACCTGATCCATGTGGGTCACAAAGACCAGCTCCAACTCTTTCAACACGCTCCGCGGAAGTTCCTCAAGGTCCTTCTCATTCCGGGCCGGTAAAATCACCTTTTCCAACCCTGCCCGGTGAGCGGCCAGCACCTTTTCCTTCACGCCGCCAATCGGCAAAACCCTGCCGCGCAGTGTAATCTCGCCAGTCATGGCGACGCTGTGATAGCTGGGGCGATCGGTCAGTGCAGAGATCATCGCAGTCGAAATCGTGATCCCCGCGCTGGGGCCATCCTTGGGAATTGCGCCCTCCGGCACATGGAGATGCACGTCAATATTCTCAAAAATTTCAGGATCAATTTCCAGGATGTCCGCTCGGGACTTGATATAAGACAAAGCTGCCTGGGCCGACTCCTGCATCACATCCCCGATCTGGCCGGTGATCTGCAGGTTTCCCTTGCCATCCAGAATCAGGACTTCCACCGGCATGATCTCACCGCCGTTCTCCGTCCAGGCCAGGGCAGTCGCCACGCCAACTTCATCGTTCCCTTCCGCCTGGGTCTCAAAGAACTGTTGAGGCCCCAGGAATTTCGTAATTGCCGCAGGGGTAATCCGCTTGGGATAATCTTTCTTTTCCGTTTTTAAACGGGCAATCTTCCGCAGGACACGGCCAATTTCCCTTTCAAAATTACGGACGCCAGCCTCAAATGTATATTCCCGGATGATTTTGGTCAGTGTAGGGTTCTGGAAAAGGATGCCCTCTTCTTCCAACCCGGCCTCTTCCAATTGACGCGGAATCAGGAAGCGCCGGGCAATTTCCAGCTTTTCCTCCAGAATGTAGCCCGAGAATTCGATCACCTCCAACCGGTCCAGAAGCGCCGGCGGGATGGAATTCAGGCTATTGGCGGTCGTGATAAAGATCACCTTGGAGAGGTCATAGTCCACTTCCAGATAGTGATCAGAAAAGGCATAGTTCTGCTCCGGGTCCAGCACTTCCAGCAGAGCCGAAGAGGGATCGCCCCGGAAATCCGCCCCCAGCTTGTCAATCTCATCCAGCATGAAGAGCGGGTTATTGGTCTGCACCTTACGCATGGTCTGGATGATCCGGCCGGGCAATGCGCCGATGTAGGTCCGCCTGTGCCCCCGGATCTCAGCCTCATCACGTACGCCGCCCAGTGAAAGGCGCACAAACTTTCGTCCCAGTGCGCTGGCAATCGACTTACCCAGCGAGGTTTTGCCCGTGCCGGGAGGGCCAACAAAACAAAGAATCGGCTGGCGCAGCTTGGTCGGTTTCAGGCTCCGGATAGCAATATATTCGATGATGCGGTCCTTGGGTTTCTTCAAACCATAATGATCCCGCTCCAGAACCTCGTTGGCATGTACCACATCGAGATTATCCTCGCTGGAATCATTCCAGGGCAGTTCCAGCAGCCAATCCAGATAGGTGCGGATAATGCCCACTTCCGGCGCCATCGGCGGCATCTGCTGCAAGCGCTGCAGCTCGCGCCCGGCCTGAAGCCGGACTTCATCAGGCATATCCTTTTCCTTGATCTGTTTGCGCAGTTCAAGGATTTCTTCGGTCCAGATATCCCCTTCCCCCAATTCGGTCTGGATCGCCTTCATTTGCTCCCGCAGATAAAATTCCCGGTGCGACCGGTTCACTTCCGTCTGCACCTGGGCCTGGATCTCATCCTCCAGTTCCAGGACATCCAGTTCCTCGGCCAGAATCTGGTTGACCCGTTGAAGCCTGTCGGCCGGGTGGAAAAGTACCATTAATTCCTTTCGCAGATCATTTTCCAGCGAAAGTGAGGTGATGATCATATCCGCCAGCCAGGAGGGGTCATTGATGTTCATGGAAAAGAGCTGGGCTTCATCGGGGATCGAATCATTCAGCTCCACACAGCGTTCAAACAGACTGCGCGCCGTCCGCATCAGGGCCGTCATCTGGCGCGTCATACGATATTCATCCTGGATCGGTCGGGCTTCAACGATCATATAAGGTTCTGTTTCAAGAATATTCACGATCTCAACCCGTCGCCGCCCCTGCACCAGCGCGGAATGGTTACCCCCCTGCATGTTCAGCAGCCGCCCAACGGCCAGTTCCATACCCACCGGCAAATACTGGCTCATCAGGTCGCCTTCCTTGCCCTCATCCGAAAGGAACAGGGCAATCGCCGACTTATTTTGTCCCTGGGCGGCTTCAATCGCCTTGGGGCTGATCTCATTACTGATAAAGATCGGGGAGATCATACGCGGGAAGACCACCACATCCTTTAGGACAAAGGCCGGGCTGACAAACACCCCTTCCTCGTTCACATCCCGGTCCGCGATCCGGTAAAGTTCTTCCGTCCGCTGATGGATGTTCCCCATCAGGTCATTATCATCTTCAGATGGCGGAAACCATTGTTCGTCGTTCATAATCTCTCCAAGGATAAGTTAAAGATAAATAATTTCGTTCATGCGTTATTTTATCACCCCGAAATGGCAGTTTTAGCCTGGCCCAGGACCTCCCGTGCCGCAGCGGCAATAAAAACGCTCCCTGCGATCAAAACCACGGCCTCACTCCCCGCCTCGCGGAGCGCTTCAGCCAGCGCATCTTCCACCGGGACAATCGCCCTGGCAGCTCGACCGCTGCGGTGGACCATGTCCACCAGTTCGCTCGCATCATAAGCCCGCGGGTGAACGGATTGGGTGGTGATCACCTGCCGTACCCGGGGCAGCAGTTCCTGAAACATCCCGCTGACGTCCTTATCCTCCGAAGCCCCAAACACCAGCACAATCGGCAGCCCGGGGAAATAGTCGTCCATTGCCTGCCGCAGCCGGAGGGCCGAATAGCGGTTATGGGCCGAATCCACCACCACAGGCGGCGATTTTCGCAGGACTTCCAGACGACCCGGCCAGTTCACCCGGGCAAATCCGTCCTCATAAGCCTGCTGTGTCAATTCAAGGCCGTACTTTTCAGCCGTCTTGAGTGCGGCAAAAGCCGTCGCCGCGTTTTCCACCTGGTGGAAGCCGAGAAGCGGAATGTGAAATCGTAGCGGACTCCAAAGGTCTCTTCCGCCGCTTTCAATGAATTCATCCACCATTGTTTGTTCATCGGGCGTCCAGACCAAAAAAGCCTGACCGCTGAGGCTGTGCGAATCAGCCGCAAAAAGGTAATCCCGCCCGACCTGGATCATCGGCGCGCCGCGCTCTGCGGCGAGCTGTTCCAGCTTCAATCGGGCTTCTTCCTTCTGCGGTGCAACGACCACCGGCCGGCCGGGCTTGATGATCCCACCTTTTTCCCCGGCGATCTCGCTAAGCGTATCACCTAAAATCTTGGTATGGTCATAAGAAATGGACGTGATTACCGCCACGATCGGGTCAACGATATTGGTGGCGTCCAGCCGTCCACCCAGGCCAACCTCAAAAACCGCATAATCCACCTTTTGGTGGGAAAAGTGAAGGAAAGCCAAAGCAGTGGTCAATTCAAAGGTTGTGACCTCGGGAACCACCTCGGTGATCGGCCGGATCTCATCCACCAGGGAAACCAGGTCTTCCCGGTTGATCTCTTCGCCATTGATCCTAAACCGCTCGGTGAAATTCACCATATGCGGGGAGGTATAAAGTCCCGTCCGGTAACCCTGCGCCTTGAGAACGCTGGCGCACATGGACGAGACCGAACCCTTGCCTTTGGTGCCGGCTACATGGATAATGCCATAATCTTTTTGCGGATCACCCAAAAGGGACATAAAATGCCGCATACGGTCCAGATTAAACTTTTCGGCCGCATTCCGAAAATTCCGCTTCAAACTGTAATCAATGAAACTATAAAGAAAATCCAATGATTCCTGATAACGAGTCTCTAAATCCTGCATCTTCATCCTTCTCAACAATATTGGTGTAAAGTGAGCTAATTATATCCCCTGCTGAACAACATCCAAAGCCGGGATAGGCCGTTGACCTGATATCGTAACTATTCCATAAATGATAGAATATCGGTATAACTAACGGGATAATTGCTCATAGAGAGATGGTCTCAGGTGGATTTCCCCTGTGAGGACCATCTTCTCCTGGGAATTGCTTATAGATTGACTCATCTGCGGTTACAATAGACCCCAGACCAGTACAAATAACAACCCTCTTTGAAGGAAGGTTTTATGGCAGGACTCTCACATGAACTCGGAATAGATCTGGGGACCCTCAATACCAGGATTGCGGAAGGCAAGGATATCCTTATCCAGGAGCCAACCGTGGTCGCCATCCTTTTGGATGAGCTGAAACTGGTCGAAATCGGAAAATCAGCCCTGGATATGCTTGGCCGGGTTCCCGATACCATCGAAGTCAACCATCCGATGCGCTACGGCGTCATCGCAGAGTTTGAAATTGCAGAAAACCTTCTGCGGGAGCTGGTTCGGCAAGTGACTGGGCGAATGCTGCTCTTCCGCCCCAATCTGATGATCACCATTCCGTATGGAATCACCAGCGTGGAGCGCCGCGCAGTTTATGAAGCCGGGCTGGGCGCGGGCAGCCGTGATGTCTATCTGATCCAGCAACCCCTGGCAGCCGCCATCGGCGTGGATCTACCCATCAGCACCCCCACCGGCAATATGATCGTCAGTCTGGGCGGCGGCACCTCACAGGCAGCCGTGCTGGCCATGAACGGGATTGTCTCGGCCGAGACCACCCAGGTCGCCGGTCTCAAAATGGACGATGCCATCGTGGATTACGTCCGCCATAAATACGGTTTGATCATCGGGCAGCCAACTGCGGAAATGCTGAAGATCAAAATTGGGGCAGCCATTCCCCAGGATGAACAACATTCCCTGGAAATCCAGGGACAGGATCAGGTCAGCGGTCTGCCCAAACCTGTAATTCTGACAACGGATGAGATCGTGGAAGCCCTCCAAAAACCTCTGGAGGATGTGGTCGACATGATCAAGCACGTACTCGAAAAAACTCCACCAGAACTCATCTCCGACATCATCGACCGCGGCGTTGCCCTTTGCGGCGGTACGGCGCTGATGCGCGGTGTTGATAAATATCTCACCAAATCGCTGGGCATCCCGGCTTATCTCGTGGATAATCCCACCACCTGCGTGGTGGAAGGGGCAGCCAAAGCTTTCTCAATGATGGATGAACTGAGCCGGAACCTCCCTCCAAAAACCTAAGGAGCACATCCAATGAACGGACCTGATAAGAACCAGCCGGTGCACAGCAGAAATCTGCCAGGGCAACCTGTCAGGCAGGATGGGTTGGTCAGGTTCTTCCCTGTCCGTCATCAACAACTTAGAAATTGGGTGACGCTCCCGCTTGGGATTCTGCTACTCCTATTGGCAGCAGCTTCGCTGCTCTATGGTTTCTTCATCACCTGGTATGCCGTCCAACGTTTTGGCCGGGCAGTGATATTACAAACGCTGCCGGTCCCTTTGCTGATCTTCACTGCCGCCCTCATTTCCGGCTTGGTTATCCTCATCACGACCCTGCGTTACTGGAAGAAGGGTATTGAACTCAGTCCTTCCGGGTTGACCTTTCAAAAAGGACGCAGCAGCAAAACCATCCCCTGGGACTCGATCACTCGACTGGACGCGCGAATCAATGTTGTGAAATTCGCCACCAGTGTGATTGATATCCAATCCAGGGCTGAGATCGAAACCGATCAGGGTGAAACCTTCCAGATCACGGATAAAATTTCCAATTCGCGGGAGCTGATCAAGCGCTGCCGGGAAAACGTCCTCCCCCGTTTATTCCACAAATATCAAAGAGCCATCCGGCGAGGCGAGAAAATCACTTTCCACCATGACCTGGTTGCCGCCCCGCAAGCACTTCTCGTCCGTAATATGCCCTATGACTGGCGGGATGTTGAACCGGTTCTTAAGCGAAAGAAAATCGCCCTTCAGGAAAAGACCACAAAGCGCGAATTAATTTCCCTGCCGATAAATCAGTTGGAAAATGCGGATATTTTGCTGACAATGCTTGAAAATCCCCCGAGCTGAGTTAGAGCATCGGATCCCCAAGATAATACATCATGCGCTGCAAATGGAGCACAGGATCGATATGCTGAACATGGACTGATTCCGGCGTGATCAGGGTGATCGGTGCGTAGTTCAGAATAGATTTGATCCCGGCCTTAACCAGGCGGTCCGCAGTCTGTTGGGCCGCCTGGGCAGGGACTGTCAGGATCGCGATTTTGATGCCATTTTCGCGAATTTTCTCTTCCATATTAGCCACATCTTCAACCACAACCGAACCAACAGCCGTCCCAACGACCTTGGGGTCAACGTCAAAGAGCAGCCCAATCTCAATCCCCCGGCTGGCAAAGCCCTGATAACGCGTGAGTGCGCGACCCAGGTCGCCCGCGCCCACCACTACGACCTGCCAGACCCGGTCCAGATTGAGGATTTTCTGGAGCTGTTCAATCAGATAATAGATCGAATATCCCGTCCCTTGCTTGCCAAATCCTCCAAAATAGGACAAATCTTTGCGAATCTGGGCAGCGGTTGAGCCCAGGCGTTCAGCCAGCATCTGCGAGGAAACAGTATGCATCCCCTGCCGTGCCAACTGGTTGAGGGTTTGTAAATACCAGGGTAACCGGCTGATTACAACGTCTGGGACAATTTCTTCTGCCATAGGTCAGTATCCTGTATAATAAAAGCTGTTGATATGGATTTCTCTCAAACACATCTATTATACGCTATATCATGGTAACAACCTCTTACCGGTTGGATCAAAGCCTGTGATTTTCTCAGGTACGATAGTGAATCTTCGGCTAAAATAACCATAGATAAAATAAATAACTCAATATTGGAGGTCCTATGCGTGCAGGAAGAATCATTGCTTTCATAACTGCTGCCGTCTTCATCATCTTCGGATTTCTGTTCGTTCTGGGTGCGTTCAGCCCAGAAGGTTCCCCGGGTTGGATTTTCATCGGGCTGATTGGCCTGGTGATTGGCTTTGTGTTGATCTTTGTCGGCACCAAGCTCTCACCCCCACAGAAGGCCGGAGACCAGGTTGTCAATCTGCAGGTCGATCTGCCGGCTGATGTGAACCTGGATACGATCAAATGCCAGTCTTGTGGTGCGCCCCTCTCCGCCGAAGACATCAAAATGGTCGCTGGTGCACCCGTTGTCGAGTGCCCAAATTGCGGCACAACCTATCAACTGACTGAAGAACCTAAGTGGTGAAAAAATGAAAAAATTTAAGTTCATCCTTCTCATCATCGTCATATTGGGTGTCTTTGGGCTCCCTGCGCCGGTTTCGGCTCAGGATTATGCCTTCCAGGTCACCGCAATGGAGGTGGAAGCCTATATTGAAGAGGATGGCACCCTTTCGCTCTGGTATCTGTACGAATTCCAGAACCTGCCCACCGGCGCGCCCATCGAATACGTTGATATCGGTATGCCGTCCTCATCCTACAGCCGCAGCGCGATTCAGGCTGAAGTGGATGGCAAGCCGATCACCAAGGTGGAAAGCTCACCCTATGTGACCAATGGCTTTGCTCTAAACCTGGATGAAAATGCTATCCAACCCGGGCAAAGCGGCACAGTGACCGCCTGGATTTCCGGTGTCGGGGACGTGGTGACGCCCTATGATAACGGCGACCGGGAAAACTATGCGAATTTCCAGTTCAGCCCGAACTGGTTCGATTCCCAATATGATAAAAGCAGCGGCACCGCCTACCGGGTGACGATCATCCTCCCACCTGACGTAGGGGATGAGGAAGGTGTTTATTATTACCCAGATAACTGGCCGGGAGATGACACACCCGATGACATCGGCAGGACTTCTGCTGAGGATCGGATGTATTATTCCTGGTACACCGAAAACGCCGACTTGCATTCGCAATATACTTTTGGCGTTGCCTTCCCGGATCAATATATCCCCATGGAGAACATTGTAAAAACCATTCCCAGTGGCAGCACTCCCTCGAGTGGGCCCTCCGGGATCCTCTCCACCATCTTCTCTGCCTTCAGCGGCAATTTCTGCTGCTTCGGCTTTGGCCTTTTGTTCATGGCGATCTTTGGGTGGAGCATCTACCAGGGCACCGTCGGCGCTAAGAAACGCAAGATGAAATACCTGCCGCCCAAGATGAAAATTGAAGGCCATGGCATCAAGCGCGGCCTGACTGCGGTCGAAGCGGCCATCCTGATGGAACAGCCGATGGACAAGATCATGACCATGATCCTCTTCGGCACCATCAAGAAAAACGCCGCCACAGTGGAACAGTCCGAGCCCCTGAAACTGACGGTTGCCGATCCGTTACCCGAAGGCCTGCATCAATATGAAATTGATTTCCTGAATGCCTTCAAGGAATCGGATGCCAAACGACGAACCTCCCTTCAAAAGATGATGGTGGACCTGGTCAAGAGTGTCTCTAAAAAACTGAAGGGTTTCAGCCGCAAGGAAACCATTGCATATTACGAAGACATTATGCGCCGGGCCTGGAAAATGGTGGAAGAAGCCCAGACACCCAAAGTCAAGAGCGAATATTACGACCAGACCCTGGAATGGACCATGCTGGACGACGATTACGCCGAACGCACCCGCCGCACCTTTGTTGGCGGCCCGGTCTTCGTTCCCATGTGGTGGCCACGCTATTCGCCCACCTATCGCCGCAACATCGGCCGCCTGAGCGGTTCCACGCCATCCGTTGGCAAGGTCTCTTCCGGTGGTTCGAGCAGCAGCTCGCCCTCCCTGCCCCATATCCCCGGCTCGGATTTCGCAGCCGGTGTGGTCAACGGCGTGACGGGCATGTCCGCCGGCGTGATCGCAGTCTGACCTCCTTCACCAGTGGCGTCACAACCCGCACCAACCCGATCCCCGTTTCCAGTAAGTCCGGCAGCGGTGGTTTCCGGGGTGGCGGCGGACACAGCGGTGGCTGTGCCTGTGCCTGTGCTTGCGCTGGATGTGCCTGCGCCTGTGCCGGCGGCGGTCGCTAAAAACAAAATCAACACACTATCGCTCCTGGCGCAATGAGCGCCAGGAGCCTTTCACACTTATGAAACCATCAAACGCCTTTACTGGCAAATTGACCAAGATCTTCCAGCGTACACCCTCACCCAAAACCGGACTGTATCATTACCGCCGTGAGGATGAAAACGAGAAGACTCGCATCCATCTCCGGATTGATCCGGATGGCCGCGGGCTGTTAATCGTCAACGCCAACCGGGTGGTGCATCTCAACCCATCTGCTACGGCGATGACCTTCTATCACCTCGAAGGACTCGCGCCTGAGGTCGCCTCACGTGCCCTCCAACGGGAATTCAAAGTTTCCGCTCAGGACGCTCAAAACGACTTCACGGACTTCATCAATCAGGTTGAGGAACTCCTCAGACCGGACGGAGCCTGCCCGGTTTGCGAACTGGACCTGGAAACCACAGCACCCTTCAGCGCCAAACCCAGCGCCCCTTACCGGATGGACCTCGCGATCACCTATCGCTGCAACAACAACTGCAGCCATTGCTATAATGCCAGATCGCGCCAGTATCCTGAACTAAGTTTGGACGAGTGGAAAAGGATCATTGACCGGGTTTGGAACCAACGCATCCCGCATATCGTTTTCACCGGCGGTGAACCGACCCTCTCCCCACATCTACCGGAGCTGATCGCTTATGCTGAATCGCTGGGCGTGATCACCGGTCTGAACACCAATGGGCGCAAGCTGGCAGACCCGGCTTTTGTTCAGTCTCTGGTGGATGCCGGCCTGGACCATGTCCAGATCACGCTTGAATCCCATGATCCGGCCATCCATGACAAAATGGTGGCCGCCAAAGGCGCCTGGGAGCAAACGGTAGCTGGAGTCCGCAACGTAGTCGCTTCGCCTCTCTACATTATGACCAACACCACCCTGCTGACCCATAACAGCCCCACTGCCCGAGAGACTCTCAATTTCCTGGGAGAACTGGGCGTGCCGACCGTGGGTCTCAACGCGCTGATCTATTCCGGCAAGGGTGAGGAAGTGGAAACAGGACTACCGGAAGAAGACCTGCCGCCCCTTCTGGAAATTGCCCGGGAGGTCACCCAGGCCCAGGGGCAGCGCCTGATCTGGTACACACCCACCCAATACTGTCATTTCAACCCCCTGCAACTCGATCTGGGAGTCAAGGGTTGTACAGCAGCGCTTTATAACATGTGTATTGAACCCAATGGGGACGTAATCCCCTGCCAATCCTATTATCAGGCCCTGGGCAATATGCTTCAGGACCCCTGGAAATCAATCTGGGAACACCCCCTGGCGCTCTCCCTCCGCAACCGGAGTGATGTCCCGGAGGGTTGCCTGACCTGCGACTTCCTGCCGGAATGCGGTGGGGGTTGCCCGCTGGCCAGGGAACATCAGACGATCAAACCCATCCAAAATCCAATTTTTTCAAAATAAACGGAGCGGATATGGCCAATATCTTTCAATCTGTCAAGCAGTTTTTCTCTCAAAAACAACCCCTTCCTTCCGGCATGTACAGCTATCTGGCGCCGGCAAATCAGGACGGCCAATACCGGCTGCACCTCCGAATTGAAGGCGATGGCAGCGGTATTCTGGTTATCAACGCCTCCACCGTCTTGCACCTCAACCAGACAGCCGTGGAATATGCCTACCACATCATTCAGGAAACCCCGCCAGCGGAAGTTATCCAGGAAGTCGCCAAACGCTATCAGGTGGATCCGGAGCAGGTAAGCCTGGATTTCGAAGCCTTTCAGGACCAGATTCAGGCCCTGATCCACACGCCGGACCTGGACCCGGTCACCTACCTGGGGATCGAACGCCAGGAGCCCTATGAAGCGGAGATCTCAGCCCCTTACCGGTTGGATTGCGCCCTGACCTACCGGGTGGACGGCGATAGCCTGCAGAGCGATGCCCCGGTGGACCGTGTGGACCGAGAGCTCAGCACTGAGGAATGGAAAGCCATCCTCAACAAAGCCTATCAGGCTGGCATTCCCCACCTACTCTTCACCGGTGGCGAGCCGACTCTGCGCGAAGACCTGGCCGAGATTCTTCAAGAAGCAGAGGACCTGGGGCTGGTGACCGGTCTGCTTTCCGACGGACTAAAGCTCGGGAATAAAGACTATCTGGACACCTTGCTGGTCAGCGGTCTGGACCACCTCATGATGGTTTTTGACCCTGAAGATGATCGGGACTGGCAGGTGCTGGAAACCGTCCTGCCCGAGGACCTCTTCACTACCGTCCATCTCACGCTCCGTAACGGCTCTGATCTGCAGCCCGTGATCCAGCGGCTGGCGGAAATGGGTGCCAATGCCCTTTCCCTGAGCGCCGTTGACCCCAAATTAGCTGATAAACTTCAAAGTCTGCGAGATTACGCCGCAGTCCAACAACTGGATCTGGTTTGGGATATGCCCGTCCCCTATTCCAGCAATAATCCCGTGTCGCTGGAACTGGAACAGGACAGCGATCAAGCCGTCATTGAAGGCGCCGGTAAAGCCTGGCTTTATGTCGAACCGGATGGCGATGTACTGCCCGCGCAGGGCCTTGCTGACCAGATTATGGGTAACCTGCTGACCGATGAATGGGAGCAGATCTGGTCTAAATGACACCGGAACTCACCCTGACCGACTGGCATGCCCGGTTCCAACAGCAGGCCGGCTGGACCGCAGAACTCCGCCGGCACCTCTTTGAGCAGGCGGGCCTGACACCCGGCAGCCATGTTCTGGAAGTTGGCTGCGGAACAGGTGCGGTGATGGGTACCATTTCAGACAAATTTGACTTTAACCTGACTGGGGTGGATATTGACCGCCCCAGTCTTTCCTTTGCCCAATCCGAAAATCCCGAAACCCAACTTACCCAGGCGGATGGTCACCGACTGCCCTTTGCGGACAACCAGTTTGACGCAGTTTATTGCCACTACCTGCTACTATGGGTGGCCGACCCCGTCCAGGTGCTGGCTGAGATGCACCGCGTGACCCGACCCGGAGGCGCTGTGATCGCTCTGGCGGAACCGGATTACGCCGGACGGATTGACTATCCCCCACCGCTGGATGAATTGGGACGCTTGCAAACCGAATCACTGAAAAAGCAAGGTGCGGATGTCGAATTGGGATCCAAATTGGATGCCCTCTTCCAACAGACCGGACTAATCAATATTTACACAAATACACTTGAAACAGAAGGCGATCAGGAGCAGGACCTGACAGACTCACTGGAATGGAGCGTCCTCAGCTCCGATCTGCAAGGGTTAATCTCCGAAGCGGACCTGCTTCAATGCGAATTATACGAGCGGGATGCCCGGGCCAATGGCGAGCGAGTGATGATCCTCCCGACATACTACGCAATTGGCTGGGTTGGTAAATAAATTTCGTCATTGGCTTGCCAAATCACTCAAAGGCGGCTATAATATCACTCTGAAATCGGGGCGTGGCGCAGTCCGGCTAGCGCGCTTGCATGGGGTGTAAGAGGCCCTGGGTTCGAATCCCAGCGCCCCGACTAAATCTTTAGGGTTGTTCATCAGCAACCCTATTATTTTGGGGGTGTTTATGGAGAATATGATTAACAAAAAAGCGGTTTGTATTTATTATTCTTGATTATCTATAAAATTTGACAGCGCTTGACCTCAAAGCGAACGGAATCGCCAACAACATGAACCGCATTGCCGGGAGCAAAGGTGGTGAGATGCACACCGCCTGAACAAAGGATGACATATTCCGTTCGATCGCCCTTGAATATCACCTTTTCAATCACCCCATGGTGTGCTGCATCATCAGATAACTCAATATCCTCCGGGCGTACGGCAACCGCTTTGCGTGCTTTACAGTGGCAATGGCGAGCCAGGAAGCTTGGAAACGAACCCCTGGAATTATCAAAAATATTGTTCTTGCCGATGAAATCCGCAACGAATAGATTTTGGCTGTCGTTATAAATCTCCTGAGGGGTTCCCTGCTGCATAATCTTCCCCTCATTCATAATCACAATTCGGTCCGCAATCTCAAAGGCTTCGCTCTGATCATGTGTCACATAAATGGCAGTGACACCCAATTTCCGTTGAATTTCTTTGATCTCCCGGATCAGGGACTCTTTCAAATTTGCATCCAGGTTTGCAAGAGGTTCATCCAACAGCAATAAAGATGGCTGATAAACCAATGAGCGCACCAACGCGATGCGCTGCCTTTCTCCACCTGACAGCGACCCCGGATAACGATGCCCATAGCCGCGCATATGAACCGTTTCGAGCATGTCCGCCACACGACTTTTGATCTGTTTCTTCGCCATTTTCCGTGAACGCAGTGGAAAAGCGATATTTTGGTAAACGGTCATATGCGGCCAGAGAGCATAAGTCTGAAAAACAAAGCCGATATTGCGCTCCTCCGCTTGGACATTGATTCGATCTGCTTTGTTAAAAAAACAGGTGTCGCCGAAACTGATTTCACCATCATCCGGCTGTTTTAATCCACTGATCGCAGATAAGAGCGTACTCTTGCCGCACCCACTGGGACCAAGGATAACAACCAATTCTTTTTTATTTACTGTCAAAGAATACTCTTCCAATACAGGGTTGCGATCTTTATTGGCATTGCCGTTAACACTATCCGTGCTTCGATAGGAGACACGCAGGTTGCTGATCTTCAATTCGTTCATGATTGATATCCTCTTGCCCCAAGTTTATTCAAAATCAAGTTCCCCGTGACGCTCAACGCGATTACAATGACAGCAACGGAAGAAGTCATCTCCAGACCATAGGCATTCGATTGAATGCTGAAAAGCATGACGCCCAAAGTCTTTGTTCCAGCGCTATATAAAAGCAGAGATATCGGAATCTCTTTCAATGAAATCAGGAAACAAATCAAAAATCCCGAGATCAAGCTGTCTTTGATCTGCGGCAGAAAGAGCCGTGCATAGCGCATTGTCACAGGAATGCCCATCGTTTGAGCTGCCTTGTCCATCGAGCGGTCTATGTTTTTTGCTGCCCCCAGCATCTGCTTGATGCAGATCGGAATAAATAACACCGTATAGGTCACAACAATGATGGAAGCCGTGCCATAGAGCTTGAAGGGCTCGTTAATCCAGGCAACCATGGCCGCAACAGCCAGAATGATGTTTGGGATCGCAATCGGCAATTGGGAGATGCTCATCAGCCAGTTTGCCACCCGGTTATGCTTATATTGATAGAAATAGACGATCAGGCTGGCTATCATAACGGCGGTTGTAGCTGCAATGATGCCATAGATCAGACTATTGAGCAGTGGTCGCGTCAGGAGTTTTTCCTCTGTAAACAGTCGGACATAGTTCTGAAATGTCAGATGTTTCATTTCAAAAGACAAGCCCCAGCATTTGAACAAGGATGTCACAATAATCGTGAGAAATGGAATAAGGATCGAGATCGTAAAGAAAATACCGGTGATCACGCGGATGGGCCCCTGCCATTTCCCAAGCTTGATAGAGATGATCTCAGTATCCTTTGATAGATCTTCGCTGTCATACACTCGTTTCTTCAACACCCGCTCGGAAACCAGGAATAATCCCAGGGAGATAACAACCAACAGGAGCGCATAAACGGCTACAACCGGTAAATTCAGATCAGCCATTGCGCTATAAAGCCGGGTGGTCAGCACTTCTTTTCCAATCGGCATGGCCAGTTGAGCAGGAACGCCGAAATTCGCCAAGGTCCGGCTGACGACCAGCAGCCCTGTTGAGATAAATGCGGGCAGAACGAGGGGCAGAATCACCCGGAAAATGATGCGTGTTTTGCTTGCGCCGCAAACTTTTGCGCTTTGTTCATAGGAATTCCCCAGCAGTTTCAGGGCGTTGCCAACACCAAAATAGACCAGCGGATAGACATGCAACACCAGAATAATAATACAGGCCCCGATTGAATAGGCATTGTAGTTGTACTGAACATTTGGCAGGATCACCTTCAGGATACGGCGGAGATAGCCATTGCGGGCTGCAACCTGAATCCAGGAAACTGAAAGAATATAGGCCGGGATCGTGAAGTTCAGGAAAACAAAGATATCCAATAAGTGCTTAGATTTATAATCAGTTTTATGCCGTAAAAAAGCGAGCGAACCGCCCACAAAACACGCTCCAAACAGGACCCCGACTTCCATCTGAAGCGTATTTAGCAGAGCTTTATAGGTTGATGATGATGAAAAAACCGAAGCGTAACCTGAAAAGGTGAAAGCGCCTTCCTGATCAAAACTCGTAACCAATAGCATGATCATGGGGTAAAGGATAAATACCCCGACCAGGAGCAGCAGAAGAAAAGGGAGGGCGCGGCTGGCGCGCTCTCCCAGTTTCATATTCGATAGCGGGGATGACTTAGTGGAAGATCGCCGTGTAATCATTCGTGACGGCTTCCTCATTTTCATTACCCAGATCCCAATTAACAGTGAAGACCGCCGCATCGGCAGGCAGATGCTCGTTGGGCATATCGGTTCGGACGCTGCTGAAACCATTGCTGCCCATGATAGTTTGGGCCTTCTTCGAGACCAGGAAGTTAACAAAAGCCTTGGCGACCGCATCCTGCTCAGGGGTGCGGCTGTCGTCAACGGGGATGGCGATCGGTCGCTGCATGGCGATTGCGCCTTCTTCAGGCCAGATTGCGGCCAAAGGCACTTCAAATCCCTCTTTCTCGCCCTTATTGTTCAGACGAACAACCGGGTCATAAGGAGCAATACCCAGCGAGAACTGACCTTCCATGACACCGGAAGCGATCGCGCCATTGGATTTGGCCAGCACGATATTATTATCTTTCAGCCCCTGGAAGAAAGAATCACCATCAAACATCTCATAGAAAGCAGTGGCAATGGCAAAGGCGGTTGAGGACTGGGTTGCATCAGCCTTGGCAAACATATTGTCATAGGCGGGATCCATCAAGTCTGCCCAGCTATTGGGAAGCTCAACACCCTCCATCAGATTGGTATTGTAAAGAATGGTGATGTAGCGTTCGCTGACCAGTGCATAATTTCCATCCGTGACCTGGAATTCTTCAGCGATCATGTCACTCTCTTTCAACTCCAGCGGCTCAAGAAAGCCGACTGCATCCAATTTCTTATAAAGAAGAGGATTGGAGCCCCAGAACACATCAGCTTCGATCTGCCCAGCCTGGCTCTCGGTCCAAACTTTGGTGCGTAATTGACCACAGCCCATTATGCTAATTTCCAGCACATCGCCGTGCTGCTCTTCAAAGGCCTGTTCAAGTTTGTTGACCATGCCTTCGGGACCGGAAATATAAACCAGGATCTTCTCGTCCGCAGCCTCAACAGATTCTGTCTTTGTCTCCATTTCTGTTTCCGCTGTAGGTTCTGCGGTTTCTTCTACTGCTGTGCTTTCTCTCTCAACGACAGGAGCGGTTGGCTCCTCAGTAACGACTGCTGTTGGATTACAGGCAGTTATGGAAAACACAAGCAAGCATGTTAACAGTAAAAGGGTTCCTTTTTTCACTATAACCTCCTTAAAGATTATGCGTAATGTCTGGGCGCACCCAGACCTGACAATTATTAACTGGGAAATATTATACACTTATTTATCATATTATTCATAAATATATTACAAATGTCATATTTTGCCATAACTTATCCATGTGATTAACACAACAAAAGCAGTGAACAACTCCTGCGGCTTTAATTAATTACCTTTCAAAACCATTTGGAAACAATTGGCAATATGCCTATAATATGGATAGAACTGTCTAACAAAACACACCATCAAAGCTTTCACACCCCATCACCAACAGTTTATTAACGCGCTAATCTGCTTGGGTCTACTCAAATTAGTCTTTAGGGAGGGCAACATGTGCAAATATAGAAAAACCGCTATTCCTATGGTTCTGGCAATCACAATGTTAATTTTTTCAGGACTCGGCTGCAGTTTGTTTTCCAACCTGGGATTCACTTCTTCAGCTGACGCCACGCCGACTCCAACTGAGTTTATCGGAGGCGTTATTGTCACACCTGCTGAAGGGCAAAATCCCTGCGAAGGTTTGACAGGCACCCTTGAGTTGCAGTTTTTGATTGGCCCGTCGGAGGCGGCTGGCCTTTCCCCCTACACCTTTGCCACCATCCCCTTCCAGGTCATCTCTGAGGGCAATGCCTATCTCGTTCAAGGCGGCGGCCCGGTTGAATATTACGAGGACATCCTGACAGCCGACTGGGGATCCTTTGCCGTGACATTTGAGGGAGATACATCCGTCAGCGGGGAATGTGTCGCCTCGGAAGGCGATGGCACACTGGCTGTTAGCGTTGAAATGGCCGGGCAGCAAAATGTCGTGGTTACCGTTGATGGGATGGAATATTCCTATCCCTGGGAGGGTTCACCCACCGTCGAAGCCACCTTCCCATTGATCGATGGCGCACAGGTCGGTGGAGAAGGCTGGAACCTGACCCTGCATTTGCAGTAAAACTATCCAATCAGCTTATAATGTGATCCAAGACCAGAAACCGCCAATAAAACTGGCGGTTTCCTCGTATAATGATAGAAAACATCGGAGGCTATCATGGAAAAAACATTTCGGATTGGATTCCTGGGCACGGGCAGCATTGCTCAGGCGCATACCTATGCATTGGATGCCGTTCAACACTATTACGAAAGCATCCCAAAGATTGAACGGGTGGTGGCGGCTTCGCCCACACCAGAGCACCGGGAGGCTTTCGCCAAACGTTACGGTTTTGCTGAAACCTGTGCGCCGGAAGCCGTCTGGGAGAGAGATGATCTGGACGCGGTCTATATAATCGGGGCCAACCCCGCCCACACCCCGCAATTATTAAGCGCCATTACCAACCCCTCCATCAAGCGCATTTATCTGGAAAAACCCGTCGCATCTTCCCGCAAAGAGCTGTCCCAACTGGAAGAGATCAGCCAGACCGATCACGGCAAGTTCATTATGATCGGCTTCCAGTTCCTGCAAAAATCCCCCATTCGACAGGCACTCGCCCATTGGCGTACAGGAAAATTTGGCGCACCTGTCCATTTTCGCACGGAATACCTGCACAGCAGCTATCTCGACCAGGCCTATCGGGATAAACGTCCCAGTCGCATGCAACCTATCCCGGTCAACGGGGCAACGGCGGACCTTGGCTCTCATGTCCTCAGCATGCTGACGGCTTTCCTCGGTGACGGGCTCACCGTCAGGGACGCTTTCTTCACCAACGCAAACCAGGCCGGTGTCCCGGAAAGAAACGACCTCTGCACGATCGCCATGCTCGAAGAAGCTCAATCCGGCGCGATAGGCACAATGACCGCCAGTCGCATCTCGGCCGGGACAGGCGATCAGCTCAAGGTGGAAATCTTCGGCACCCGGGGATCCATCCAGTTTGATACAGCCCAACCAGATATCTACACCAGTTACTTACCCGAAGAAGGTTGGCGGCGACATGATGTCTACAGTAATTATCAGCCCACCTCCAAGTTCTATTCGGGTTACAGTCCCTCCGGCTGGCTCCGCGCTCTGATTCACAACCACTACCTCTTCCTCGGTGGTGAACCGGATATCAGCTTCATTCCCGGACTCGAACACGGGATTCAGGTGCAGCGTCTGGTTCAACAAATCGCCGACTCTCTGGATTAAGTTAAATTACGTTTCTTGATTTGGCGGATTGCGTCCTCCGGATCAGGCGGACAAGCCCCTCGCCATCATACAGCACGATCGGTTTCCCCTCTGCCCATTCCACGGCCTGCCGGGTCAGCCCGCCTGTGGTGATCAGGTAGGCCTGTTGGGCGCTTTCATGCAGCAGGGTGCCGTAAAGATCCCGCACAACCGGTTCTCCCACGGAACCGCTGTAGCGTTTGCATTGCACAATCCATTTTTCCCCCTCGGCAGTGGTCACGACCACATCCACGCCGTGATCACCATTGCCACCCATCACCCTCGTCTGGTGCCCATAAGCCTCAAATAGCTCAGCGATCAGCGCTTCAAAATCATCCGGCGAAAGCGCCATCAGATCTTCCAAGGTCTGCGCATCGGCCAGGCTCATCCGGCGTTGTTGGCGCTGGTGGATCCAAAAGCCAATCGCTGCCCCACCCGAAACAAGACCTAAACCAAAGAACAGAATAGTATTCAACGGCTCTGGAATCAATGAAAAAGGGGGTTGGTCATTGACAAGCAGAGTAGCCCAGAAAGCTGCCCAGATGAGCCAGCCCCAAAAGACATGGTTTGCGGCCTGACGTACCCGATCCAGGAAAGGTTCCCCGCGTTTAAATAACGGCCGGACTCCAAAAAAGATGATCAGCGGCCAGAAGGCATATAAAATTGTAAAAATGGCGATGAAACCTTCCATCAGGGTCATTCCTTTGGATTAAAAAGAAAACCGGCTGCCAAACCTGGCAAGCCCTGACTCATTTGGGATTATACCATGACCATCTGACGGCCGCGAAGCACCGTAAAGTACGAATTGGCAGGTTTCTTGCACGTCCAAAGATGACAATAAGCGTGCCTCGTGCTAGAATCAGGTTATGGGGAACTTCCTTCCATAACAACACGTCAATTACTAGGACCTCAAAATATTTACCGAATGGATGGCGATATGAAGAAGAAAATAACTTTCATTTCAATTGTAATCTTGGCTCTGCTCCTGGCGGGCTGTAACATGCCCAGCAGTCAACCCTCCGGCGAACCCACGGATGACAGCATGGCAACCGAAATTGCCAAGATCCTCACCGGGACTCCCGCGGTTGTCCAGATCTCTCCCACCCCTGATACAGTACAGGAACAGACCGAAACGGAAGAACCGACAGAAGAGATTGTGGAAAACACAGCCACCGCAACGGCAACTGCCACATCCACCGTCGGCCCAACCGCTACAATGACCGACACCGACCCCGCCGCCTCGCTGGGTACACCGGATTGGGTGGATAACCTGGATAACGGCAATAACTGGCTGACCGACAACGATGCCTACACAAAGATCAAATTTGATGGCTACATGAAGCTGACGGCCATCACCGATCTGGATGGCTGGCGGCTGTCCTGGCCCGCACCAGACAACTTCTATCTGGAAGGTAAATTCCAGACCCCCGCCTGCTCCGGCACCGACCATTATGGTCTGATGTTCCGCACACCCAAGAATTCCGGTGCCAGCCAGGGTTATCTGTTTGGCATCACCTGCGATGGGAAATACAGCCTCCGCTTATGGGATGATCCCGATATGA
>Ga0272443_10002672_pt1 | contig 22283 bp, 21 predicted proteins | sample SSMAcet12_FD_193581 | JGI IMG/M metagenome (GOLD analysis project Ga0272443, IMG submission 193581) | Marine sediment archaeal communities from Little Sippewissett salt marsh, Falmouth, MA, United States - SSM-Acet-12 | ecosystem: Environmental > Aquatic > Marine > Wetlands > Sediment ...
AAATTGTTGCTTCCGATGATCTAATTTTGCATACCTCTTAACTACGTGCAAAACCAACGGATTAAAAACTGGGTTTTACCGTTACAAAATCAGGGTTTGTCCATGCAGATAAAATTCTAAACTAAATTCTTTTCGTCCTTATGATTTAATTCCCACGGAACCACATATTGTTGTTCCAATGTTGGTTTTTTAACCTCAGACGGAATTGAATAGCCTTTAAAAAATTGATTCCTCTGCTCACCCTCTCTTCCAGCTATTTTCTTCTTGGTCTTCATAACAAAAATAAAAAGGGACATTGAAGTTATGCCAAAACATGACAAAAATCAAATTTTTTGTGTTAAATCTTACTTTTCTAACGAATAAAGTCAAAATTGATTGTGTGAAATTTCAAAACACAAAGGTTACTGCGCCCTGCTGTTTATGTTTGTCGCCCATAAAATCATTATAGCTGATTACTCCGGCAGGAGCAAAATTTCCATTTTTCATTTTTCCCTTCCAACCTTTCTCCCGATTTTTTGATTCGAAAATTACTTCACCCCACCGATCGAATACCAGCAGTTGATAACCTTTATCCGAAATACCTTCAGCATGAATCCTGAATTCGCGATCTTCTTCATTGAAAGCATTGGGCGAAAATGCATTGGGAGGAAATATTTTATCAAAAGCAACAGCTACATGATGACTTGTTGTGTCTTCACACCCAAAATCATTATTTGCAGTTAAAACAACATTATGGAATCCCATTTTTGTATAAAAATGATCCGGGTTTTCTGCATTTGAAGATGCAGAATTATCTCCAAAATCCCACTCATATGATGATGCATCTTTACTGTAATTTGCAATGGAAATTTTCATCTATTCTGTTCGTTCATCAATTTTTATACTTTTAATGGTAATTTTTGGAGTTGCGGCAACGGAATCGTTACAATAACATATAATTTCTGTCTCATCAGGATTAACAATTTGTGGAGGAATTGTATCGTTTGTTTGTGAAAATACAAAACCGGTATTCAAAAAGAGAAAGAATAAAAAAATAACAAATACTGGTTTCATCACAATATCACAAAAATAAAAATAGAACTATTTCTTATTCGAAAAATATTTCATAAACTGGGATCGTTCATACATTAAAGGATCCGGGATATTTTTATAGGACAATCTTCCTCTGAAATCCTCAATATTATTAAAATTCCATTTTTTCATGAACACTGAAATATCTGTCAGAATCTGCTCAACGAAATTAACACCGTTTAAATAAAGTGTTGAACAAAGTTGAGCCACCTGGGCACCCGCCAATAGTTGCTTTATTACAGCATCGCCATTATGAATACCAGTTGAAGCGGCAATATCAAGATTTGAAACAGTTGAAGAAACCATTCCAACCCAGCGTAAAGACCGGCGCAAATCTGTTGGTGAACTAAAAACTTCTGATGAAGTTAGTTCCAGAGTTTCCAGATTAATATCAGGTTCGTAAAACCGGTTAAACATAACAACACCGGCTGCTCCGTTGGCTTTCAATTTATCAGCCATACCAATAATGTTACTGTGATTCAAACCAAACTTAACGGCAACCGGAATTGAAACTTCGCTTTTCACTTTTTTCAGAACATCAAGATAAAGCTGTTCCACAACTCCAGGCTTTTCATTTCTGTCGGTTGGCACATAGAAAATGTTCAGCTCAATGGCATCGGCTCCCGCTTCTTCAAAATCTTTGGCAAAAGTTGTCCACTCTTCAGAAGAAATACAGTTTATACTGGCTATTACGGGTATGCTAACTGCTTCTTTCACTGTACGAAGCAGTTCGAGATGTTTGGTCACGGTGTTATCACGTAAATAATTCTTTATGTAGTCTTCAGCCTCCGGGTAAGCCATGTTCTGTTGGTCTTTCTCCAGCATACTGGTTACCTCGTTGTTGATCTGTTCCTCAAAAATTGATTTTAGGACTACAGCTCCGATACCTGCAGATTCAAGCTCTTTTATTTTTTCAACCGAACTGGTTAATCCTGAACTTGCTGCAATTAATGGATTTCTTAGTTTTATCCCTAAATACGTGGTTACCAAGTTACTCATCATAATTTCCTTGCTATTAATAATTTCTTGCACCGAATATTTTACTTCCAACGCGAATTAGTGTACTTCCTTCTTCAATCGCAATAGGGTAATCGTCTGACATTCCCATTGATACTTCAGTAAACAATACAGATTTGGCAAAGTATCTTTTTTTCAGCGAATTAAAAATACTTTTTAACACGCGAAACTCATTTCTTATCTGGTCTTCATCATCAGTATAGGTTGCCATCCCCATAACACCTATAATTTTTACATGCTGTAATTCCTTGTATTCTGGTGAATCTAATATCTCAATGGCTTCCGGTTCTGAAAGTCCAAATTTTGTTGACTCTTCTGCTATGTGAAACTGAAGCAAACATTTAATTGTACGGTTATTTTTTAAAGCTTCTTTATTAATAACCTTTAATAGCTTCAGTGAATCAACACCGTGAATCAGACTAATAAAAGGAGCGATGTATTTCACTTTATTCGATTGAGGATGACCAATAAAATGCCATTCAATATCTTTAGGTAATTCCTCGTATTTTCTCATCAGATCCTGAACTTTGTTCTCCCCAAAAATTTTATGTCCGGCCTTATAGACAGTCAGAATATCTTTATTTGGTTTGGTTTTTGAAACGGCTACCAATCGCACATTTTCAGGCAAATTTTGTTTTAATTCAAAAATATTTTTTTCAATATCCATTCGATACAGAATTTCCGGTAAAAATAGAAATAAGTTGGAAGACGAAAGACTGAAGTTAAAAGATATTTTATCAATCATGTAAAATGAAATTTCCCAAAACAAGCTTTAGCTTTAACAAAAACTTCATAAAGTTGGAAAAAAGTTCCCAATTAGTGTTAGCTCTATACTTTAAATTACTGAATTTTTAACTTCCTTTTTTACCTTTGCAGCCACAAAATGAAGGTCAGAAAAGAAATAACGCAACAGATGAATATCCTTGGAAAAAATGGTAAAGAATTTGTTTTTCTGATCGATTTTGAAGGAAATTCAGCCCATGTGTTCTCTCCTGAATTAACTGAAAAAATTCTGTGGCAGGCAAATAATAAATCAAATACAGATAAAAGAGAAGCGAAGAGTTCGATTGAAAAGTGGATAGCAAACACTGTTTCTTTTGAAAAATATAAGCATGGCTATGACTTAGTTCAGAAACACATACAAAACGGTGACACCTATCTGCTTAATTACACCCAACCAACAAAAATTGAAACAAATATTTCATTGGAAGATATCTTTTATGATAGTTCTGCAAAGTACAAGGTTTTAATGAAAGATGAATTTGTTTGTTTTTCTCCTGAAACTTTTGTTAAAATAAAAAACGGCCGGATTTCATCATATCCTATGAAAGGAACCATGGATGCATCCATTGAGAATTCGAAAGAACGTATTCTTAACGATTCCAAGGAACTGGCTGAACACAACACGATTGTTGACCTGATTCGTAATGATCTGAGTTTGGTTGCCGAAAATGTTACGGTAGAAAAATTTCGTTATCTGGAACGAATAAATACCAACAAACGGGATTTGTGGCAGGTAAGTTCAAAAATAACAGGCGATTTACCTAAGAATTATACCGAGAACATTGGTGAAATTGTTTTCAGGATGCTTCCTGCAGGATCGATATCCGGTGCACCCAAAATGAAAACTGTCGAAATTATAAAAAAAGTAGAAAAATACCATCGTGGTTTTTACACAGGTATATTTGGCTATTTTGACGGAAAAGATCTGGACAGCTGCGTTTTGATTCGATATATTGAAAAACAAAACGGACAACTGGTTTATAAGAGTGGAGGAGGAATTACTTTTATGAGTGAAGCGGAAAAAGAATACGAAGAATTACTAAAAAAAGTATATGTCCCCATTGCTACTTGAAACCATAAAATGTCAGGATGGGAATCTCTTTCACCTGGATTACCATCAGGCCCGTTTTAATTTGGCAAGAATAAATCTCTTTGCCCGAACAGACAAAATCGATCTTTCTGATTTCATCACCATTCCAAAAGAGTTACAAACGGGTTTTTATCGTTGTCGTGTAATTTATTCTGAATCTATTAAAAAAGTGGAATTTATACCTCATGAATACCGCGATGTAAATAGGCTAAAAATAATAGAAAGCAATGAAATTGATTATCAGTTCAAATATTCAGACAGGAAAAAGCTTACTGAACTTTTCGAAAAACGCGGGGATTGCGACGACATATTGATCGTAAAAAATGGTTACATTTCCGATAGCTTCACTGCCAACCCGATTTTTTTTGATGGAGAAAAATGGTGGACTTCTGACACCCCTCTTTTACCCGGCACACAGCGTGCACGATTACTTTCTGAAGGAAAAATTTTTATGTGTAAAATCACTCCTTCCGATTTTACAAAATATCAAAAAGTTGGATTAATTAATGCTTTACAGGATTTGAAAGAAATGCCGGTTATTGATATTGATAGTGTCTATTTTTAATTAACTGATTTTTATACTTGAGATATTTATAACCTCCTTACTTTTCTTGCAATCTTATTTTGTATTTTTTCAAATGTTGGAGGAGGTCCTGTTCGTATTTGTTTATCATCAACATATAAAGCATCTGTAATTCCCCATTCCCCAAAAACATCTCTATTGAAAGTATTTATTTCATTAAAAATCACTTTATCTCCAAATTCAGCTGAAGCTTTTTTAGCCCTTTCAAAAACAATATTTTGGGCAGGACACCATCCGTTAATAAAACCGGTGACTGTAACCTGACCTGGTATTTTCCGGGGCTTTTTTTTTCTTCTAGTCCATTTTGGGGGTATTGCATCATCTGAAAATGGCTTCCATAGAAGAACAGCACCCGGAAATCCCAAAGCATCTACTTTTTTATATCCTTGTTTCCGATACCATGCCGCCCGCATCCAAAATGGAAGGGCAATTCCCCATGCTACAAGACCTTTTGCCCCTCTTTCTCTAACATCATCCTCTGCGGCACTCAGCAATGCTTTGCCCATCCCTTTTTTTTGAAAGTTTCCTCTTCCTTTTTTATATCCATGTACCCAAGTACAGTTGACAAAATATAAATCCTTACCAACTGCCGGAGAATATTCAATGGGAATATACTGTATCATACCTCCCACATTTTTATCATTGTCCAAAGCCAGTTTTACTCCCAGCCCTTTATTTTTCATTTTATTATACCAACACTCTTTATGATTGCCGGCTTCTTTTATTTCGTCCGACCAATCCTCCAGACATGCAAAATACAATTCTTTATGTTCTTCTGTTAAATCAATTATTTCCATCTGATTTTTGATTTATTTTTTTCTTTGTTGTACGAATCGTATATCAAATTGTTTACATGAACTTTCAGATCATAAAAAAAGCTCCACATTCCTGCAGAGCCTATATGTATTTATTTCAACAATTTCTTATGGACACTTTTGTTGAGTCCCATTTCCATTGCCTGTTACTTCCCAAGTATTTCCGGAATTTAATAATTCATCAACACAGGTAATTTTGCGGTTCTGTTGTATGTATTTTATTTGTGCTTCCATTTCCACATCATAAACAGGAGCAGGCACACCTCTGATCACACCAAGAGCAACCGGCATATCTGGCAACTGCATATTAATTAAGGCCATATGCAATATTGGATCTACTTCTTTGGCATCATGCACAAGTATGTCATCTTCTGTAATTCCATTCTGTCCAACAATAACCACCCTCAATTTCCCATTCTCGAAAACAAGTCCTTTCTCATTTTCCTTACCAAACAGCATTGGTTTTCCGTGTTCAAGAATAAGTTGGCGATCTGCCCGATGGTTAGGATCAGTAATTGCACTATGAATTCCATTGTTAAAAATTACACAGTTTTGCAGCACTTCTACCATAGAGGTACCCTTATGTTGAGTAGCCGCTTCAAAAATCGACTGGTTCAGTTTAAGATTTCCGTCAACTGAACGGGCAAAGAAAGTTCCTCTTGAACCTATTACAAGTTGACCTGGCACAAATGGATCTTCAACTGTACCAAACGGAGAGGTTTTACTTTTAAAACCACGTTCCGAAGTAGGAGAATATTGTCCTTTTGTTAATCCATAAATCCGGTTATTAAAAAGAACAACATTAATATCAATATTTCTTCTAATTAAATGAATAAAATGGTTTCCACCAATTGCCATGGCATCGCCATCGCCTGTCATTACCCAAACACTTAAATCAGGATTAGCTGCTTTAACGCCAGAGGCTACAGCAGTCGCCCGCCCATGAATGGTATGAAAGCCGAAGGTATTCATATAATAAGGAAAGCGGGAAGAACATCCAATACCGGAAATAACTGCATATTTTTCTTTTGGAATCCCTAATCCGGCCATCGTCCGTTGCACAGCATTCATAATTGCAAAGTCACCACAACCTGCACACCAGCGAACTTCGTTTTCACTCTTGAAATCTTTTATGGTATAATTTAAATCCGTCATTTTTAATCCTCCAGCAATTTGGTGATACTTTCTTTTAACTCACTCACTGTAAATGGCAATCCTTTAACTTTATTTGCCTGGTGATAAGTAAATCCTGGCACCTTATCTCTCAAATAGGATGCAAATTGTCCGAGGTTCAACTCGCAAACAATTATCTTTTTGAATTTGCTAAATATGTCACCGGTATTTTTAGGGAGAGGTTTTATATAGTTAAAGTGTGCTAAGCTAACGTTTTTCCCTTCCAGACGTAATTCTCGTACTGTACTGATAAGGTGTCCATATGTTCCACCCCATCCAACAATTAACACTTCACCATCTTCATCGCCACAAACTTCCAAATCCGGAACCATATCAATTACACGTTGTACTTTTTCTTCACGTATTTCACAATTCACCTGGTGATTTTCAGGATTGTGACTTACTGTTCCTGTAATATTTTTCTCAAGTCCACCAATACGGTGCTCAAATCCTTCCATACCGGGGAATGCCCATTCACGTGCCAGAATCTTTTCATCGCGTTTATAAGCTTTAAATCCGTCCGCATCTCTTGCAATCCGTGGTGTTATTTCCGGTAGTTCAGCCATGGTTGGAATCTTCCATGGTTCACTTCCATTGCCTAAAAAACCATCTGTTAAAAGAATTACAGGAACCATACGTTCCAGCGCAATTTTTGAGGCTATATAAGCATAGTGGAAACAATCACTTGGTGTACTTGCTGCAATTACCACGACAGGACTTTCTCCGTTACGTCCGTAGAGAGCCTGCATTAGATCTGATTGTTCTGTTTTAGTTGGCAGACCCGTTGAAGGCCCCCCTCGTTGTACATTCACAATAACCACAGGAAGCTCGGCCATAACTGCCAAACCTATGGCTTCTGACTTTAATGCCAAACCAGGTCCTGATGTGGTCGTAATAGCCAGATCACCGGCAAATGCGGCACCAATTGCTGAACAAATTCCCGCAATTTCATCTTCAGCCTGGAATGTTTTTACTCCCAGGTCCTTTCTTTCTGAAAGTGCAGCAAGAATATCTGTTGCCGGAGTAATTGGATAAGAACCCAGAAACAATTCCAATCCGGATTTTTCAGCAGCGGCCAAAAATCCCCATGCAGTTGCATGATTACCATTTATATTTCGATAAGTTCCTGCTTCAATTTGAGCAGCATGGATTATATAACTAGGTGTCATATGTTGCATATTCATCCCGTAATTAAAACCATCATGCAACACTTTGATATTTGAATCAACAACTACAGGTTTTTTAGCAAATTTAACTTGTATAAACTCTTCAATATAATCTAAAGGACGATTAAACATCCAGCAAACCAGTCCTAAAGCAAACATATTTTTGCTTCGCAGAATACTTTTATTATCCAGACCAAAGTCTTTTAAACTCTCTTTCGTTAAACTTGTTATTGGTACGGCGATTTTAAAAAAATCTTCCAAATTACATTCTGCAAATGGATCTTCTGAAACAAAATTGGCCTTTTTTAGATTTTTTTCGTTAAACGAATCCTTATCATAAATAATGGTTCCACCCGGATTCATAAACTTCGCATTTGCTTTTACCGCAGCTGGATTCATTGCAACCAATACATGTGCAAAATCACCAGGTGTAGTAATTTGTTTTTGCCCAAACTGGACCTGAAATCCAGACACTCCTCCTACAGTTCCCTGTGGGGCACGAATCTCTGATGGATAATCCGGAAAAGTTGAGATGTCGTTCCCAAGAAGAGCAGTAGCATCTGAAAAAAGAGTACCGGTAAGTTGCATTCCGTCACCTGAATCGCCCGAGAACCTAATAGCAACTTCTTCCAGTTCGATTACTTTTGTTTCTTTCATAATAGTCTTGTTGTCTGTTTATATAATATCTTTGAAAATTATAGAAACTTTCAATTATATACTTTTATCGATTTAGTTTCTTTAATCCATAAAAAAAACGACCCTAAAATTAATAAATCATAATCTCAGAACCGGTTTTATTGATGGTTGTTTCGAAAAATTGGAAACAAATGTAACCATTATTTAACAAGTTGTGAATGACTTAGCGTATAGTTTTTAGGTTTTTATATTTTTACATTCTATTTAAAATTAGTTTAGATAATGGCACTTATTAAAGAACTTAATAATATTACCCCAAAAATAGGTGAAAACTGTTTTTTGGCAGAGACCGCAACATTAATCGGAAATGTTGAAATTGGGAACAACTGCAGTATTTGGTACAGTGCAGTGCTAAGAGGTGATGTTCATTATATTAAAATCGGTAACAATACCAATGTACAAGATAATGCTACTATTCATGCAACATACAAAAAATCGCCAACCAATATTGGTAACAATGTTACAATAGCACACGGTGCAATCGTTCACGGATGTACTTTAAAAGATAATGTTATGATTGGGATGAATGCAGTTATATTAGACGATGCTCTGATTGAAAGTAATTCTATTGTAGCTGCAGGATCGGTGGTTACAAAAGGTACTGTGGTAGAATCAGGTAGTGTTTATGCCGGTGTTCCTGCTAAAAAGGTAAAAGATATAAGTACAGAATTGTTACACGGTGAGGTCAACAGAATTGCTAATGCCTATAATACTTATGCAGGCTGGTATAAGTAGAAAAGTTGTACTTGGCAGTATTAGAATAAAAATACTTTATTCCACAAGATCAATTTATTGCTCGATTCTTCCGAAATAAAAATCCAACAAACTCTACTCTTTTTAAAATTATTAAAAACTTTTTGCTGTTTTATTTTTAATTCACAATTAGTTTTTATTCTTTCGTAAGCGATTTATAATTCACTGTTAAAAAGTATTATAAGTAATAAACGGTAATTGGTCAGGGTTAACGAAAGATATACATTTGCTTTAATTAACCACAATAATTTAATTAAATGAAACCCACACTTCTTATTCTTGCAGCAGGCATGGGCAGCCGTTTTGGTGGATTAAAACAAGTAGAGCCCGTTGGGCCTAATGGTGAAGCAATAATCGACTATACGATCTATGATGCTATTCGGGCCGGCTTTGGTAAGGTAGTATTTATTATTCGCGAAAGTTTTGCAGATGCTTTTAAAGAAAAATTCGATAACAAGCTAAAAGGCAAAATTGAAGTTGAATACGTTTTTCAGGAGTTGGATATACTTCCTGCTGGATTTACTTTACCGGAAGGTAGAGAAAAACCATGGGGTACTGCCCACGCAATTCTTGTTGCCAAAGAGGTTGTTAAAGAGCCGTTTTGTGCATTAAACGCCGATGACTTTTACGGGAAAAATGCCTATGAAGTAATGGCACGATTTTTAACCTCATCAAAAGATGATTCAGAATACTCAATGGTAGGTTACAGACTTAATAAAACATTATCGGATCACGGTTCCGTTTCACGAGGCATTTGTGATGTTGATGATAATCAAAATCTCACAAAAATTGTAGAGACGCTGAAAATTGTAAAACGAGATGATGAGGTGATTTCAATTGAAGAAGATGGTAGAGAAATCAAACTGACAGGTAACGAAAGTGTATCGATGAATAATTGGGGATTTAAACCTTCAATTTTTGAAAAGCTTGAACGCAAATTTGTAGATTTTCTTAAAACGGAAATAGATAAACCCAAATCTGAGATGTATATTCCATCAGTGGTATTTGAACTGATCAATGAAAATCAGGTAACTGCCAAAGTTCTGGAAGCCAATTCTCCTTGGTTTGGAGTTACTTACAAAAAAGATAAGCCAGTTGTAATAGAAAAAATAAAAGCGCTAGTTGATCAGGGAGAATATCCCGTACAATTATGGGATTAAAATGGACTAACGACCGATGACAGATAACGGTAGCTGATCTTTAGTTTTCTGTCTTCGGTTGTCCATCCAATACAAAATAAACCAATATGAATACCGATTTAATTAAGATTGCCGAAAAATTTAAACTAAAAGGAGAAGTAGCAGAAGTAAAACCACTTGGTGAAGGATTTATAAACGACACCTTCGTTATTACAACTAAAGGTAAAACACCTAATTATATTCTCCAACGAAAAAACAAGAACATTTTCTCTCCTATTCCCGCGATGATGGATAACATCCAAAAGGTATGTCTTCACATTAAGAATAAAGTTGAGAAAGCGGGAGGTGATCCAATGCGGGAAGCAATGACAATAATTCCGGCAACAGACGGGAAACTCTATTTTTTGGATGAGGAGCAGGAATACTGGGCAGTTTGTCTTTTTATCGACGATACCATAGCTTATGAGGCTGCAGAAACACCGGAGTTGGCGTATGCCGGAGGAAAGGGAATTGGTAAATTTCAATCACTGGTTTCTGATTTAAATGAATCATTAGTCAATATTTTACCAGGTTTTCACGATATCCGCTATCGCTTTAAACAATGGGATGAAGTACTTGCTAAAGATCCTGTAGGAAGAAAAGCTGAAGTTAACACTGAAATTGAATGGATTGAAAGTCGACGCAATGAAATGCTTGATTTCTGGAAATTGGTTGAAGATGGTACAATTCCAACACGCATCAGTCATAACGATACTAAAATCAACAATATTCTTTTTGATAAAGAAGGGGAAGTACTTTGCGTCATCGATCTGGACACTGTTTTAAGTAGTACTGTCCTGAACGATTATGGTGATGCTATGCGTTTTTACACCAATACCGGTACTGAAGATGATGAAAATCTGGATAATGTTTCAATGGATATTGAAATATATAAAGCTTTTGCAAAAGGTTATTTAGAAGAAACGGCATCATTTTTATCGGATAAAGAAATTGAATACCTGGCCTTCTCTGCCAAATACATAACCTATGAGCAGGTACTTCGTTTCCTTATGGACTATATTGATGGTGATAATTACTACAAGACCAAATCACCTGAACACAACCTTATTCGAACTCGTGCACAATACAAATTATTGTTGAGTATGGAAGAGCAGTTTGAAGAGATGAATAGGATAGTTAAAGAATTTGTTGCTTAAATAAAAAAGCCACTTTCACAAAAAGATTGTGGCTTTCAAATTATATTTTTTGTTGTCATATAATAATTACGTAATAAGCACTCCGCTCCAAACCGTTATCATCAATCATTCCGGTTTCCAATTCCTGGCTTCCTGCAGGTACTGTAAATTTAAAACTTACATAATGTTTTGATCCATCCACTTCAATCTCCTTTTTAACACCTGCTATATTAATCCAGGCTTTTTGAACATTAAAGGCTTTTCCGGCCTGATACAATTGTCCTGCCTCGTCTGTATCTCCTTGAGGCGCTTCAGCATTTAATGCCAGTCCAGATTCTTTAGGCCAACGATACAATCTAAATTCATATTTTTTTTCTTCTGCAAAGTTCAGTGCCCAATGTCCCTGAGCAGAAGTGAGATTTCTTAACTGGTTTTGATTCCAGGTAACCGGACCATCACTGATTAAATCATGACTGCTCAGAACAACCGGATTTTCTTTGCTAAAATCAACACCGATTTCAGTCGGTTCATGGCTATTTGCAGAGACCTTAACCCACCATTCTTCATATTCTTGCCGAAGTTCTGCCACAACATCCTGATGCATCTCTGCCACATCATTAGTTTGACCCGGATCAACCTCCATATCATACAATTCTTTTCCGTCAATCAAACGCCATTTATTAGTCATAACAGCACAATCCTTCCATTTTTTTAGCTCTTTCATCCGTTGGGTATCTGTAAAAACCACTCTCGCTTTATCTTCCGTTCCATCAATATAATCTGACCAACTAACCCCATCAAATTCAAGATCCTCAGGAATATTAAGATTACACCAATCTACCAAAGTTGGCAGAACGTCGGAATATGAGGTTACAGTAGTCTGATCAGTTCCTTGATTCCAATCTTTTGCCGGCCAGCGAACAAAAAACGGAACACGATGACCACCTTCGTATTTAGAACCTTTCTTACCACGCATGCCAGCCCCGAAACCTTTGGTCACAAATGCTCCTTTTCCTGTTGTCACACCTGCCGATGTTCCATTATCTGTTGTAAAAATAAATATGGTATTTTCTTTCAAACCCCATTCTTCTATCTTTTTGTCCAGAATCACGAGGTTATCATCTATGTTTGTAATCATTCCATAAAATGAAGCATTTACAACTTCGGGATTAGATTCATACATTTCCTTATATTTCCTGGCAACCCTGAAAGGCCCGTGCGGAGCGTTAGTGGATATGTAACAAAAGAAAGGTTTATCCTTATTTTTTTCAATAAAAGATATCGCCTCTGAAAACCAAATATCCGTGCAGTAACCTTCAAACTTTTTCGGTTTATCATTTATGAAATAGGTATCACCAAAATAATCATTATTCCAATAATCAGGAGCTTGCCCAACCCCACCTGCTTTATGCCATACCGCCAATTGAAAACCACGGTCTTGCGGACGGAATGGATAATTATCACCAAGATGCCACTTTCCAAACATTCCCGTAGCGTAACCGTTATCGCTAAATGCATTAGCCATGGTATACTCCTCTTTTCTAAGCAATTCACGTCCCAGAATTGTATGCCATACATTTACATGGTTACAATATTTTCCGGTCATAATTCCGGAACGTGTTGGCGCACAAGTAGTTCCGCAATGGTAATTGGTAAATCGAATACTTTCTTTATACAAATTATCCATTTTAGGAGTTTTTATCCATGGGTTTCCATTACAAGCTAAATCACCATACCCCTGGTCATCTGTAATTACAAATATCACATTGGGGGGTTTAATTTTTTCTTCTTTTTTACTCGTACAACTTACAGTTATTATTAATAACAGGATTGAAATAAAAATAACCTGGAATGGTTTCATAGCGAAGATTTTAAAGGTGAATCTTTTGGGCTTTAATTTTATTGTCTAAGAATAGCGCGGCTTTATTTTCAAAAGTGTCTGCTGACTCTGTGGTTTGGTATTCAACATGTCCCGATTTGGATAGCCGACATTCTATTTCTGGATGTCGATTCAGGTAATCGGTTAGTTTTTCGGCAACAATATGACCTTGTTTTAATATGTGAATATTTTTGGGAACATATCTTTCAATCACTTCAGAAAGTAAAGGATAATGTGTACAACCTAATATAAGGGTATCAATACATTTGTCTTTGGCCAGAATATTATGAATGTTTTTTTTAACAAAGAAGTCTGCACCGTCAGATTCTATTTCATTATTTTCAACAAGAGGTACCCACATCGGACAAGCTTCCTGTACAGTAGATTTCACCTTTCCATCTGACCATTTTGAGAGTTCAATCGGGTATGATTCAGATACAACTGTACCGATGGTTCCAAGTACTCCAACATGTCCGTTTTTTGTAATCTCAGAGACTTTCTCCACACTTGGACGTATAACACCCAGAACACGATTTTCAGGTGCAATAATGGGCAAATCCAGCATTTGAATATTACGCAAGGCTTTGGCTGAAGCAGTATTGCATGCAATAATTATCAAGGGACAATTCTGTTTAAAAAGATATTTCACCGCCTGAAGAGTATATTCATACACAACATTAAATGAGCGGGTTCCATAAGGAGTTCTGGCGTTATCTCCCAAGTATAAAAAATCGTAAGAGGGTAATAATTTAACTAGCTCTTTTAAAACTGTAAGACCACCATAGCCGGAATCAAAAACACCTATAGGAGCATACTTCATAAACTAAGATTTAGCGCTCAATAGCCATATTATATGCTTCGTCGTAATATTTGCCCAGGTTAGACCAGTCGAAATGTAATGAAGAATCCTCACAATGATACCTTAAAGCAATTCTATCCCGTCGTGACATTTGCACAAATTCAAACATAATATTTGCCAACTCTTCTGCAGCTCTGTGGAAATTACCATCCCGCCGATCAATTATATACATTCCTTTATCTTCATGCTCAGGTACATTTTTAACCACATAATCACCAAAACCAGCCAGATTACTGGTAACCGATGGCACACCACTTGCCAGACATTCCAATGGAGTATAGCCCCATGGTTCATACATACTTGGGAAAAGACCAAGATGACAACCACGGACAAACTGATTATAATCCATTTTAAATAGCGGGTTTGCGGTAGAAACAAAATCCGGATGATATACAATCTTCACCTTATCATGTCGGTTATTTACCAGATTTGCAGTTCGCAGAAAATTCAGGATTTCATCTTTCGAATCATCAACCAAAGTATGTGTAACGATTTTTGGTAAATAATGTGTTTTCCAACTCTGAATATTCCGACGTAACTTAAGTCGCAGATAATCATCAACCATTTCTCTCAGATCAGGAAACTCGTACGGACCGTCAGATGAAGTAATTTTGGTATATAAACGTTCGCCTACCTGTTTCTTTATTTCTTCCACAACCCTGTGTATGTCATCAATTAGTGCTTTAGATTCCAGCACCTGTGGATTATAGGTATAATAAGGCCGTTTTGTAATAAAAAAGGAAACAACTGTCATATCAGAATCTGCCTGTTGCATTTTCCAGTTTAGGCGTGCTAAAGCTTCAAGGGTTAAATCATATCCTTTATTATGATATTCATAACGACCTGAAGTAAAAAAATAAAGTGTTTTATCAAGATCAAACGAATAACTTTGGAAAAAATGGCCCATAACGAAATTATGGATTTGTTCTTTTACTTCAACATGCTGATTCTGGATTTGATGTAATGCTTCAAATCGTTCAATATTCAAACCATTGGGTAATATCTTATCAGGTGTTCTTCCCAATAAATGAGTACATTCCTCAGCTGTAACCTCGCTAACAGTTGTAAAAACATGAGCTCCATGGGCAGAAGCCCGTTCAATATCAGCAATTGGTTTAACATTAAAATTAAGGGCTTCTTGTTCCCAATTATAAAAAGATAAGTGATCATAAAACTTCTGGTCGTTCATTGCCAGATATCGTCCGAGCAATGTGGCATGAGTTGTAAATACAACTTTTATATTGAGATTTGATTTTCGGAGGCATGGAATTGGCAAGCCAGCCATCCACTCATGAAAATGAGCTATAACATTTCTTTCACAAAAACGTATGTCGCATAAATAATGAAAAAACTCCTTTACCTGGTATCCAAATGCAGCAACTTTATCCAGTAAGTCATCTCCGGCAGGAACTGAAATATGGTAATCCTGGTAAAGAAGATGCTTTATTTCATCTAATTTATCATATACTGAATAAGGATTAAAAAGAACTACATTCGGACGTCCGGATATAATCCATTGGCCGTAATGTATGTCAAATCCACGCGACTGCATTTCCAGAACTGCTTTCCCAATTGGTGTTGAAAAATCTTTTGCAGGATCAAAATGTGCAGCAGCCTGTTCTTCAAAATATGGTCCAATCAGGCAATAATCCTCTTTTCCCCATTTATCAATTACTGAAGGAACCTTAGAGCGAATAACTGTATAAATACCGCCTACCTGATTACAAACTTCCCAGGCAATTTCAAACAAAAAGGTTTTTGCTGGAATAGTATTTGTTGATTTTATTTCTTTTGAGATTGCCATATTCGTGAATTTATTGAGAATAATCTTGCCTTTAAATATAAGTTTTATAAATCACCCTTCCAATACATTAGATCTACAATTAAACAAAAAAAAGCCATCAGTTGGATTACTGATGGCTTTCTTTCTTATATTTTTTAAAAACTATTGTATCCCCAATTTTACTTTTACCTGAGGTAAAACGTCAATACTTTCATTTGACTTATACAACAGACTATTTGCTTCAAAAACATAAATCAATCCTTCTTCTTTAGCCACTTCTTCAATTGCTTTCCTGGCTTTTTCGACAATAGGTTGAAATAATTCTGCATTTTTTTGTTGAATCTGCCCCTGAGCTGCCTGACCATAATTTTGAATTCGTTGCTGTAAATCCTGAATTTCAGCAACTTTTGCATTTCTTTTTATTTCAGAAGCATCAGCACCCAATTGTTCGAATTGCTGCATCGAGGTATTCAGGTTATTTTGCATTTCGGCCAAAACATCTTCCATTTCTTTCTGGACCTTGTTTAATTCTTCTTCTGCAGTTACCCTTTCCGGCATAACCTGAACCAAAGCCTGAAAATCAATATGTCCGAATTTTTGTGCCTGAGAGCTTACGCTTGCTGCTACAACAAATAGAAGAACAGCAGTTAGTTTTAATAAATTTCTCATAATCAATGTCGTGTTAAAAAATTTTTGGTTGCAAATATAGTATTTAATACCAATTAAAAAACAGAAAGTTATTCCCTTTTCTGGAGACACTCCTATTTCTATTTTGGCTTTATCTATATCACCAAATTATTTATGGTTTTATTTATATCCCAGTTTCTGCAGAACCTGGTCACTTAAATCGTATCTGGGATTAGTAAAAAACAACGTTGTCCCCCCGGCTTTATCAAAAATAACTGCATAACTACCCTCTGTTGCAATTTCCTGAACTGCATTAAAAATATCATCCTGTATAGGTTTAACCAATCCCTGACGCTTTGTAAATAAATCACCATTAGGTCCAAAATACTTACGTTGTAGTTGTTTGTATTCTTTTTCTTTTGTAATAATTACATCTTCACGTTTTCGTTTCATATCTTCAGAAAGAAGTACACTTTCAGCCTGGAAATCCTTATACATTTGTTCCACTTCTGAATGCATTGACTCCAACTCTTTTTGATACTGTGATGATAGTTGATTTAATTGTTCCTGAGCAGCTGTAAAAGCGGGAATATTTTCCATTATATATTCTGAATCAATAAATCCATACTTTTGTGCACTTGCAGCAATAAATAGCGTAAATATAACTGCGATTGTCAAAACTATTTTCTTCATGGTTAATTATTTTTTTATTAAGCTGAAACACATTTTACATATTCCATGCCAAACCTTTTAAAACTGCTGCCCAATTACAAAATGGAACTGGCTTCCGTTCGCATCAGTTACTCCAGGGACATCATCAAATCCATACCCCCAGTCGATTCCCATTAAACCAAACATTGGCAGGAATATACGAACACCAACGCCAGCCGAACGATGTAACTTAAACGGTACGTAATTATGGAAACTCAAACCTGCATTACCCGCTTCTAAAAATGCCAGTGCATAAATAGTGGCACTAGGTTTTAGTGTGATAGGGAAACGTAATTCGGTTGTAAATTTTGTGTAAATATTCGATCCGTTATTTGGGCTTAAACTATAGTCTTTATATCCACGTAAAGCAATGTAGTCTGTACCATATATATTGTAACCTGACATACCGGATCCTCCAACGATAAATCCTTCAAATGGCGATTTTCGGTATTCATCAAAATACCCAAGGAATCCCAATTCAAAAGCAGTTTTTAACACCAGCGTATGCTCTTGATTTTTAGTAAGAGGAGTAAACAACGAGCCTTTGAACAACCACTTGTGATACTCTATCCACTTGTAACGTTCTTCATTTGTGACATCCGGGTCGCTATAGTCTGTATCAGTAAACCAGGAATATGGCGGGGTTAATTTAAGCGCCAGAGAAAGGTTAGAACCTCTTCTTGAATATAATGGATTATCGACAGAGCTTCTTCCAAATACGGTTTTAAAACTAAAGTTGTTAAAAGTACCATTAACCTGTCCATCCTCATCTGCGAGGAAGTAAAAATAACTACCCATGTTTCGCAGGTTATAATGTTCAAAAGACAGCTCATGATATACTGTAAAATAATCATCAGGCCATGATAAACGATAACCATAACCTAATGCCAGCGCGGTTGTTTCCCAAATCTGATCGTCCTCACTATCATCATCTTCCGAATCATAATTATATTGGTACTGTGGGTAACCATAACCACCTCCATAACCGTATGGCGAATATCCATAACCACCACCACCATAAGGTGAATAACCATAACCGCCGCCATAACCATAACTTCCATAACCGTATGGATTATAACCATAACCACCTCCATAACCATAAGGATTGTACGATTGGTAATATTTATTTGCGCTATAGTTAATTCTTGAGTGTGAAAGCGATAATGAGAATGAATTTGGTTTTTTACCTCCCAACCATGGCTCTATAAATGATATACTTACTGTACGATAATACCTTCCACTGGTTTGATAGCGTAAACTCAGCGTTTGTCCATCACCTGTTGGTAAAGGCCTCCAGGCTTCTTTATTGAAGATATTACGAACAGAGAAATTGGCAAACTTTAACCCAATAGATCCGACAAACATTCCTGCACCCCAACCACCGGAAAGCTCGATCTGGTCATTAGCCTTTTCCTGAAGTTGGTACTCTAAATCTACCGTTCCATTCTCCGGATTCGGAATTACCTCAGGATTAATGGCCTCAGGATCAAAATGTCCCAACTGAGCCAATTCCCTGTAGGAACGCATTAATAAATCTTTACTAAACAAATCTCCCGGAAATGTTCTTATTTCGCGTCGTGCAACATGCTCATGAGTTTTTGTATTACCTACAATGCGAACCTCATTAATTGTAGCCTGTTTACCCTCAACAATTCTCATCTCGTAATCAATTGAATCGTTGTTAATTTTAACTTCTACCGGATCCAGATTAAAAAACAGGTACCCTTGATTCAGGTATAAATTGTTTAATCCTTCTTCATTATCAAACAACCTCTTATCAAGTATTTTTTGGTTAAAGACATCGCCTTTCTTAATACCAAGTGCACTGTTCAGTGCATCTGAGGGATAAATGGTATTTCCAACCCATCGAATATCACCAAAGTAATATTTCCGACCTTCCTCTAATTCCAGGTCAATGTTAACTCTTGGTTTCTGCTTCCTTCCAATTGGAACCTGATATACAGAATCATGTATAATCATTGCATCCCGATATCCTTTCTCGTTATACTTATCAATCAAAAGACCTTTATCTTTTTTATACTCCTCCTGAAGGAATTTTTTAGTTTTAAAGAAGTTCCGTAACTTTTTAGCGTTGGTTTTTTTCATCGCTCTTTCAAGCGTAATCGATTTGATTTCTTTATTACCGGTAATAAAGATTTCGTTTACCTTAACCTTCTCTTTTTTATCGACATATATATCCAATATCAGACTGTTATTCTGAGTTGAATCATCGCGTTGTACAATATTTACTTCCGTATTCAGAAATCCTTTTTCATGAAAAATTCCCTTTATTGTGCGTTCTGCATTATTTACCTGGTGATCTGTTATCTGACTTCCTTTTAATAACAATACTTTTTCAGTAATATCATCTTTTTCAGATTTTGAAACGCCAATAAAATTCACATCTGAAAGCCGGGGGCGTTCCTGTAAATATATATCGAACCAAATTCTATCACGAACTATTTTAGTGGCCGTTATCTTCACGTCAGAAAATAATCCTTGCTGCCACAGCTTCTTTATTGCTGTAGTTACCATTTCTCCCGGTACTTCTATTTCATCGCCAACTTTTAATCCTGAAAGTTGAATCAGTACAGTTTTATCCAGGTATTTTATACCTGAAACTTGTACATCTGCGATTGTATACTTTTTAGGACTTGAATAGTATATTGAAAAATTCGTACTATCCTGAACCTGGGAAAACACTCCCGGTACCATGGCTATAATAAAAAACAGGACAAATAGTATTGATTTCCGCATTCTGATCATTCAAAAATTAACTGATTAACTGTTCACTTGTTTTTCCAAATCTCCTCTCCCTGCTTTGAAAGTCATACAACGCTTCGTACAGGTCTTCTGCTCCAAAGTCCGGCCATAATTTTTCTGTGAAATACAACTCGGAATAAGCTATTTGCCAAAGCAAAAAATTGCTGATTCTATATTCCCCGCTGGTTCGTATTAAAAGTTCAGGATCAGGAATATTTGATGTATTCAAATAGCTCTCGAACAGTTCATTATTTATTTTTTCCGGATTTATTTTGTTTTCATTTGACTCTTTAAGTAAACATTTTACTGCATTTACAATTTCCCACTTAGAACTATAACTTAGTGCGAGAACCAGATTTATTCCGGTGTTAGCATCCAGTTTTGACATACATTCATCCAACTTTCTTCGTACTTTTTGTGGCATTGAATTTATATCTCCAATAACTGAGAGCCTGACATTATTTATATTTAGTTCTTCTGTTTCCATTTCCATTGCATGCACCAACAGTTCCATTAACGCATCAACCTCTTGTTTTGGCCGATTCCAGTTTTCCGTTGAAAATGCATAAAGTGTAAGATATCTGATGCCTATTTCTCCAGCAGCTTTTAAGACTTTACGAACAGAATCAACGCCGCGTTCATGACCGAAAAATCTGGCTTTACCATTCTTTTCAGCCCAACGACCATTTCCATCCATAATTATGGCAACGTGTTCCGGTATTTTCTTTTCTTCTAGTTTCTCTCTGAACGACACCATTATTTTTATCTCACTTATCTTTACCGCGCTATATTCTCATAGACAGGACATATATTTTTCCCTATATATATTTTATATGTAAGGTGAACACCTAAATACCCAATCCAATCATTATTATGATAGCTACCGGTATATAATACCTGGCTACCTCCCGGACTAATATATGCCAAAGGATCATCAAGATCATCCAACTTATCGGTCAATAATTTTCTCATCTGATATTCGATACCAATTCCCAGTCTCCGGCTAAGCGAATATTTAAAACCAAAACCGAAGGGTATTGAAGCGGCAATTTCTGCTCCTTCTATCACTTCTGTTCCATCTGGTCCTCCTTTATTGTGAGCCGGATTAAATCTGGAATATTCCGCAGGATCTATAGTATAAGGTACATAGGCTACCCCCAAACCGGCAGTTATATAAGATGTAAACGGGGTTTTTTTATTACCTAAAATATATTTCAAATAATTGATTTCTGCTTGTATCGACAAATCCTGAATACCTTTATCAAAACTCCAGGGTGTACCTTCAATAACTCCGCTTTCACTTACCTTACCTGCAAGCAACATAGCCCGGATGCTCAATCTTGCATCGAAATTGTACCGATAATAAATCCCTCCTGTTGGAACAAATGATTGCAATGGAGCTGTTTCATTTAAATCGCCAAAATACATTGATGTACCACCCCAAATACCAATATCGGCGGTTCTTTGGGCAAATCCTGTAGTAGCTATACAAAATGTGGTAAACATTAACAATACTAATTTCTTGTGTTTAACAATTAATTTCCGAAACACACTGAACTCGCCTGAATTATTTAATTCTTTTAAGAAGTAATTTTTATCGGCTTTTTTCATACTGGTACTTAAATGTTTAATTAACAATAATTCCAGATATGTTGCAAATTCATTTCATCTAAAAAAAATGATGTTCCGAAAAGAAGAACTGTGATTATTTTTACAATTGGATACATGTATCCCCAAACTATTCCTTCTCACTGAAACACCGTATAACACTCTGAATATCAACAAACTTAATTTCATAATCTTAAAAGAATTATGGCTTTTAAGACGTACAAAAGTAATATAATTCAGAAAATAACATACCTGAATGTTATTATAAAACTCAAAAGAAGATTAAAAATTGTTAAGGCATTAAGAATAATGGGTGTTACAAGTCTGTTTGGCAAGCCTTAAAAGGTATTTATTGCGACACTCGATATCTAATTTAAAATGATTCTTTGTCACACTTCAAAAACATATAAACATGATTAGAAATAGTCTAATTTCTTTTATCCACTCCCCACATTAATTTGTTTCGAAGTGTATTAAAAAAAGCATGCTCTGGTAACTGTAAAGTCTTTAGCATAAACTTTGCTTTTTTAACCTTAATCACCGTTGTAAATTCAACAGCTTCAGACCTTGAATCAAGTGCTGTTAAATAATT
>Ga0272443_10002673_pt1 | contig 22275 bp, 15 predicted proteins | sample SSMAcet12_FD_193581 | JGI IMG/M metagenome (GOLD analysis project Ga0272443, IMG submission 193581) | Marine sediment archaeal communities from Little Sippewissett salt marsh, Falmouth, MA, United States - SSM-Acet-12 | ecosystem: Environmental > Aquatic > Marine > Wetlands > Sediment ...
GGCCTGTACGTGTTGGAGGATCATATCGAGGTTGGTTTCGGTGACCAGATAGAGGTCATCGGGGAGCTTGTCGGATTGGCCGTTGTCGCCGCGCAGCAGACGCAGGGCGCGCATCTTGATCTGGCGCTCGGATTCCTCACCGGAAACATAGAGCACCGTGTTACCGTCGGCCATCTGCATGGTCATCTGCAGCATCAGGGTGGACTTGCCGATTCCGGGATCCCCGCCAATCAGCACAATGGACCCGGGGACAACGCCGCCGCCCAGCACGCGGGAAAATTCCTCAATCGGCACGGAGATACGTTCTTCACTGTCCCCGTCAATTTCGTTCAGGCGTTTGGGAACGGAAAATCCGCCCAGGCCAGGCAAAGCCTGACTCAGGGCGGACTTGGATTCTTCTACAATGATTTCTTCGACCATGCTATCCCATGCACCGCATTGGGGACAGCGACCCAGCGCTTTGGGTGCGGTTCGGCCGCATTCCTGACAGACGTAACGGGTCTTGGTCTTGGCCATGGATTAGAGTCCCACGGCGGCGAGATCGGGTTTTGCCTGATGATCGCCTTCGGTGTCGTGCTTCAGGACGATCTTCTTCACTTCCGTGCCGTCTTCCATCACGGTTTCCACATCCACCAGGATGTTTTCACCATCTTTGAAAGTGTTGGCAAGCAGGGCATCGGAGAGTTTATCTTCCACGTTCTGCTGGATCACCCGGCGAAGCGGACGGGCGCCCATCTCTGGGTTATAGCCCTCATCGGCGAGTAATTCCAGCGCTTCTTCACTGGCCCGCAGGCGGATATTGTTTTCTTCCAGGCGGGAATTGACCTTATCCAGTTCGAGCTTGACGATCTTATGGATGTCCTCTTTGCTCAGCGAGCGGAAGATGATCACCGAATCCAGCCGGTTGATAAACTCGGGTCGGAAAGTACGTTTGAGTGCATCGGTCAGCTTCTTGCGCATTTCCTTGTAGGATTGTGCTTCTTCCTGGGCTTCATCCATGGTCAGTGCGAAGCCGAAGTTCGACTGCCGCTGGATCATATCTGCGCCCACATTGGTGGTCATGATGATGATCGCGTTGCGGAAATCCACCTTATGGCCGCGGGCATCGGTGAGATGGCCCTCTTCCATGATCTGCAGCAGCATGTTGTGTGCTTCAGGGTGGGCCTTTTCGATCTCGTCAAAGACGACAATCGAGTAGGGGCGGCGGCGAATGGCTTCGGTGAGCTGGCCGGCGTCTTCATAGCCGACATACCCGGGAGGCGCACCCACCAGGCGGCTGACGCTGTGCCGTTCCATAAACTCGGACATATCAAGCTGGATCAGCGCTTCTTCGCTGCCAAACATGAATTTTGCCAGAGCTTTGGTCAGTTCTGTTTTGCCGACCCCGGTCGGGCCGAGGAAGATGAAGGAGCCTACCGGACGGTTGGGGTCTTTCAGCCCGGCCCGCGCTCGGCGGATGGCCTTTGAAATGGTTTCAATGGCTTCTTCCTGGCCGATGATGTGTTCCCGCAGGCTTTTTTCCATATTCAGCAGGCGGGCTGATTCTTCAGTTTCAAGCTGCATCAGGGGCACACCGGTCCACATCGAGATCACCTCGGCAATGTCTTCGGAGGTGACATGGGGGCTGGTGCTGCGGTCCCAAATGGTCCGCATTTCTTCAATCTGGCCCTCCAGGTCCTCGATCTGGCTTTGCAGATCTTCCACCCGGTCAAATTGTTCTTCTTCCTTGGCCAGTTCAAGTGCTTTGCGGCGATCCCGCAGGGCGGTGATGATTTCCTTGGCGTCCACCTGGGCGGGGCTTTTGTACATCCGCACCCGGGAAGCTGATTCGTCAATCAGGTCAATGGCCTTGTCGGGCAGGAAGCGGTCGCTTACATAACGGGCGGAGAGCTTCGCTGCGGATTCCAGGGCCTCGTCTTCGATGGTCAGCCGGTGGTGGTCTTCATAGGCCGAACGGATCCCATGCAGGATCTGGATGGTCTCATCCACGGTTGGTTCTTCCACCACGATGGGCTGGAAGCGGCGCTCGAGGGCGGCATCACTTTCGATGTTCTTGCGGTACTCATCCAGCGTGGTTGCACCGATCACCTGCAGTTCGCCCCGGGAAAGGGCGGGCTTGAGGATATTGGCGGCATCCACGGAGGATCCGGCGGAACCGGCGCCAACCAGCATGTGCACTTCGTCAATGAAGAGGATCGCATCGGAGGATTTGAGTTCGTCAATCACCCGTTTGAGGCGTTCCTCGAATTGGCCGCGGTACATCGTGCCGGCGACCAGTGAGCCGACATCCAATTGGAGCAGGCGTTTATTCAACAGGGGCGCAGGGATATCACCTTCGATGATCCGCTGGGCCAGCCCCTCCACAATGGCGGTTTTGCCCACACCGGGTTCACCGATCAGGGCGGGGTTGTTCTTGGTGCGGCGGGCCAGGATCTGGATCACACGTTCAATTTCCGTCTGGCGGCCAACGACGGGGTCCAGTTTGCCATCCTCGGCCAGGGACGTGAGGTCCGTGGCTAGTTGGTCCACCAGAGGGGTTTTTTCCTCGTCCTTCTTTTCGGATTTTCGGCGGCGAGAGCTGGAGCGTCCGGCCAGCGAGGCCTTGGATTCGCTCTGCTGCGATTCCCGCAGGATGCGATCAATTTGTTTACGGATTTGCTCCGGGGTGACGCCCAGTTTACCGAGGATGTTCATCGCCTCGCAGTTGTTCAGTCGAATCAGCCCCAGCAGTAAATGTTCCGTGCCGACTTCTTTCTTGTCACGTTGGCGGGCTTCATCAAAGGTATAGTGGATCACCTGCTGCATCCCTGGGGAGAGGGATCCCTGCCCTGTATAATCGCCAAAGCCGATTTCCTTTTCGACAATCTCTTTGACGTTTTCTGATTCCAGTCCTAATTCTCGTAAAACACGACTGGCAACGCTGCCATCCATATCAATCAGCGCAATCAATAAGTGTTCGGTGCTGATCTGGGGCTTGCGTAGACGTTCAGCCTCTTTTTGAGCCAGGCTGAGGACTTGACGAGCTTTGGGGGTGAAATTATCAATTCCAGCCACGGCTTACCTCCTTAATTTATTTGGTATACCTTTAAATAGTAATCTGGATTGAGTCAAGCATGTTTTCTTGAAGTGAATCCAGGGGGAAGTTGGAGACCCAGGCAACTTCAAACGATACGAGAGACCGCAAGGGCCTTTTCATTTTCTTTTTCAGGGTCTGTCCTCATTCTACCAAATTTTGCTCGAAAGGGTACTACCCGCGGACATTTATAATAGATTGTTAATAAAAACGGGGATGGGGGGAATAGGTGAATGGGGAACAGTTGGATGGGTCGCTGACCCACCAAAACGCATAAAAGTGTCACGTGCGCGGCTCCTCTGCGGCACATGACCTACAAATTATTTATGTGCAGTGTGCATGAGAAAAGCTAAAATGTCATCTTCCAGGGAAATTCTTCCCCGGCCGCCAGCCAGTGTTCATCCGGTACGTAGTCAATATCCGCCAAACCTGCCGCTGCGGCTCGCTCGAAAGCTGCTTTGATCAAAAGATAGGGTGTGTCTTCGCCGGTGTGGAGGCTTTCCAGAAAAGCCCGGCTGAATGGGTAGGCGGCCTCGTAGAAGCCGGTTTCCTTGAAGGAATTCTGAATGGCCTTGTAATCGGGCTGGAGGGTGTGAATCTCTGGCTGCCAGGCCTCACCATCCCATGTCAGGCTGGCATAGCTGATCTGGGATTTCCCCACCAGGTTGTTGCTGAGTGCGCCGGCATTCACGGCCAGTTTTCCATTTACGTGGTAGATGCCTGGCTGGTGGATATGCCCCATGACCAGCACCTTCTCTTCGATCGCTTCCAGCGCCTGCTGGAGGAGTTGGGGATGCTGATCGGGATACATCAATTGGACAGGGCTCCAGGGGGTGGCGTGCACCACACGGATCGGGTCCGCACCGTCCAATGCCAGGCGGAGCTGCTCCGGTAGGCCCGAAATGAAGGTCAGGTCTTTCTCGGTCAGTTGGTTGAACACGTAACGTCCCAGATCGAACTGGCGATAGGTCCACCAGGCTTCCGGGGCTGTCCCCTCGTACATTTGCAGCATGCGGATCTCGCCATTCCCGAGGATGAAATGACAGTCCAGTTCCCGCAGACGGGCGAGGGTCTCATGGCTTTGGGGGCCGCCCACAAAGTCCCCGGAAACGATGATTTCATCCGGCGGGTCGCGCAGGATCTCATCGAGGGCCGTGTTGAGGGAGGCCAGGATGCCGTGGATATCTGAGAGGATGACGATTCGGTGAGGGGTCATGAGGATTTTGGGGCTAGAGGTTTGACCCGATAAATGTATCACGATTCACGGGTTTTTGCAGGGTGTGTGAAATCCAAGGTGACAAGAAATGAATTTATCAATGACATTATTGGGGTCGCCCCTACATTTGTACGGAAGGTTGGTCAAACCCCGTTGACAGTGCCCGCGGATTACTTTAGACTGTAATAAGTCTAGGCCTCACTCATCTCTCGAAAGGAACCTTCATTATGGAAAAAAGCGCCCTCCCCGCCGAACCAAAGAAACGCCTTTCACGCCCCCTTTGGGGTGCCCTCCTGCTGCTGGGCTTTGCCGGGCAGCTGGCCTGGGCCGTGGAAAACCAATTCTTCAATACCTTTCTTTATAACGAGATCACGCCGGACCCCCGTCCCATTAGCTGGATGGTGGCGATCACCGCGCTGGTTGCCACGCTGACCGCGATCTTCATGGGCGCGCTCAGCGACCGCACCCGCTCCCGCTGGGGACGGCGCAAGCCCTTCCTGGTGGTCGGCTACATCGCCTGGGGCATTTTTACAGCACTTTTCCCCACCTCGGCCAGCTTTGATACGGTCTCAGCCGGGGTGTTAATGGCGATCCTGCTCGATTCGCTGATGACCTTTTTTGGGTCCACTGCCAATGACGCGGCTTTCAATGCTTATGTCGCCGATGTGACCACAGTGGAAAACCGCGGCAAGGTGACGGGTGTATTGGAGATCATGAAATGGGTCGCAATCCTCATCGTCTATGGCGGAGCCGGGATCGTGATTGACCTGGTGGGCTATCCGATGTTCTTCTATATCATTGGCGGGCTGGTGCTGCTGGTCGGGCTGATCAGCATCCCATTGGTCAAGGAAGAGGTGCCCGCCGAACCGCCCAAGGGTTCCTATTGGCAGCAGATCATCGGCACTTTCAAGGTCAAGAACCTCCGCAAGAACCGGGATTTCTTCCTGGTGATGGCTGCGGTGGCCCTTTTTGGCCTGGGACAAAACGTGTTCTTCCCCTACCTGTTGGTTTATCTGGAGCATTATATCCAACTGGATTCGCTTCAGTATTCGATTTTGGTGGGCGGTGCGATCCTGATCGGCGGCATTGGGGCGGCTTATCCCCTGGGCATTTTGGTGGATAAATGGGGCCGCTTCCCGGTGGCTGTGCTGGCGGTGATTTTGGAGGCGGTTGGGTTGGTGGCCTTTTCGCTGACCAATAACTTCATCCTGCTGATGGTCACTGGCATCATGTGGCTGGCGCCGATGGCTGCCTGGGCGATTGCTGCGATGACCTGGAGCAAGGACCTCTTCCCGGCCGAAAGCCGGGGGCTGTATGCCGGTTATTATGTGCTCTTTATGGTGGCATTTGCGATGATCCCCGGGCCATTAATTGGTGGCTGGCTGGGCTCCAGTTTTGGCCAACCGATTATGCTGGACGGGCAGGCGGGTTTTGTCCCGACCTCTCTAATCTTCCAGGTGGCGGCCGGAATCACGCTGCTGGCGTTGATCCCTCTCCTGTTCACCAAACGAAAACCTGTTCAGACTGAAAAGCAAGTGGAAAACGCAGAATGAACGTTGGACACAGCGCCAATGCTCAGGATCCTCAGGTGCAGCCGGAGGTTCAAAGGCTGAATCGTTATCCCAGGGGCAGCCTGTTCAAACGGCTGTTCAGGATTGGCCTGCAGGCCGAAGCCGTGGTCAATCTGGATGATGTGGTTGGTGAGATTGACCCCCGGATCTACGGGCATTTCGTGGAAAGCCTAGAAAATGGCATCTTTCATGGCGCCAGTCTGAACGAGGATGGGGCGGCCTTGATGGGCGAACTGCATCCATCACTGATCCGCTTCTCGCCCGGTCGATATGAAAGCGAGAAAAACAGGTTAGCGCTGGATGCGTTCCTGGTCTTCTGCCGGTCGGTTGGCGCAGCGCCCTACCTGACGCTGGATGTCCACACAGAGACACCAGAAGACGCTGCCCGCTGGGTGGCGCATTGCAATGCGGGAATGTCCAGTGAGGCTGGGCTGTGGGGGTTGGGAATCGGGGATAGCGGTGAGGGGCAGGCAGCGGACACCAGTGCAGATGCATATGTTCAGCAGGCTCAGCAATTCATCACGGCCATGCGGGCTGTGAACCCGGATATCCAATTCGTAGCGGCAGGGATGGCTATGCTCCCCGGCGATTCGCAAGATGCGGAGGGCTGGAACCGGACCGTGTTGGCGGGCATCGGCGGGCAGATTGAAGCGCTTTCTTTCCGGATTCGCCAGCCCGATGAGGTCGGACGGTTGGAAACCCGCGACCCTGAGCAGTGGTATCACAGCATACTTTCCGCACCACACAGCGCGGAAGAGGCGCTCCAGCGCATGGGACGTTTGATTCGGGAAGTTATCCCCGACCGGGAGATTGGGATCGCATTGGACGCCTTCGACAGCATGCCGCCTGCCGGTATGCCCCCCGCTTTGCAGGATGGACTTTATGTTGCCGGGATGCTGAACGTGTTTCAGCGGCAATGTGAAGTCCTAAAGGTGGCGAACCATGCTCACGGGGTGAACGCGCCGTTGATCGTCAAAACGGAGGGACAGCCTGCCTACTCCACGCCCCCATACTTTCCCTACTTACTTTATCAAAAGATGGAATCCCAATTGCTTTCCTTGGTCTATTGGTCGCCCGTTTTCACTGCGGATGCCCTGGGCGATAACATCAGTGCGCGCAACCAGGTGCCCTATATCGACATCACCGCCACGCGTTCACCGGATGGGAAGCGGGTGGTGCTGGGGATCACGAACCGGAGCCCGCTGCGAAGGGTCAAGGTGATGGTGAACCTCAAGAGCGAGAAGAAGCGCAAGTTTCGGGTGGCAGCGGCGCAGATGATGACCGGCCCCGACCCCCTGGCGGCCAACACGGATGGAGCACCGGACACGGTGTCGGTGCAGTCGATCCGGTCGCCCAGGCTGCGATTTGCCTGGCTGGATGGGGACCTGCCGCCCGCATCTTTGATGGTGGTGGAACTGGAGAAGAAGGGGTAAGGGGGAAAAAGATAGGTTAAACCGTAGGGGCGGCCCTTGTGGCTGCCTGTAATAGCCGCGACTATCAGATGAATACTGTTTATCTATTTTGTGCGCTTAAATAGGAAGCACACTTTTTTGTCATGCTGGAAGCGTGACCTACGGAATAAAAAGCCTTCCCCTTGGCGGGGAAGGTGGAACGAAGTGCCGGGTGAGGGGGTGTTTTTCAATCTATGTGGATCATAGGATAGCAGATCATGTAAGTCACGTGCGCTGCGCGGCACATGACCTACGGCACACACGATAAAAATGTAGGTCATGTACCGCGGCGAAGCCGCGTACGTGACATGATGTTAAATAAAAGAGACGTCCCAAAAAAGGACGTCTCTCTGTTTATCGAAATACAGTGATCTTATTCCGCTTCCATAATTCCATCACCCACGGCCGGCTCGCCGGGGCCCTTGGGTTGGTCTTTAATACCGAACAGTGCCAGCGTGGAGATCAGGAAGAGCAGGCCGAAGATACCCATCAGCACGGTGAAGCCCACGCCATCGCCAATCGGGCCGCCGATATAGGCGCCGATCGCACCTGCGCCGGCCCCAGCCAGGTTCTGAATGCCGAGGTAGCGTCCGGCTTCTTCCTTCGGCACCATGCTGGTTCCCAACGCCCAACTGGCGGAATAGAAAATGCCGATAGCCACACCGACCATCAGCCCGCCGATATAGAGCATGGTCATGCTCACGGAAGCCAGGACCACAACCGTCCCGACGGTCGCCAGCACACCGCTGAAAGCGCAGAGGGGCTTGCGGCCGAATTTGTCGGTGAGCCATCCGGCGGGAATACTGGAGATCAGGATGGCGATCCCCACGAACATCACCAGCATGGCGGTCGGCCCTGCTGCGGCAGTCCCTTCCAGTTCGGGGAACCGTTCCTGCAGGAAATAAAGCACAAAGGAGGCCAGGTTGGTGGACCCCACCAGGAAAGCCAGCCGGTTAATGACCCACCAGGTGAATGATGATTTATCGCGGGTTCCTTTTTTGCCGCCGCCCAGGCTGATGCGCACACTGGCCCACACCCCGAGGATCACGGCAACGGCCATCCCCAACACGCCCATGGCGGCCGTGACGATCAGCGCCGTCGTGTCCGGAAGATCCACCGCCAGGCCATTGACGAAGCTCACCAGTTCCCCGGAGCCGAGGATGATGACGGTGAAGACAGCCGTCATCGCCACCAGCCGCAGGATGGGTTTCCAGTCCATCTCATAAGGCGGTTGTTTGATAGGCTTTTCCGGCACGAACATGGTGATCAGTGTGCAGAGCAGTACAATCCCGCTCAGTGTTAGCAGTGCGCCCCAGATATTGCCCGCTTCAACCATTTTGGTGATCACGAAAGATACGAAGATCAGGGGGGCGGGAAGTTCAAAGAAGGCTTTGACGCCGGAGAAGATCCCGTGTTTCTTTTCCGGGATCAGGTCTGGAATCAGTCCCTGTGCGGCTGCGTGGCCAGTGTTGGAGGAGAGCATTGAGAGGATATAAGCCCCAAAGAGGGTCCAATAGCCCGCCGGGCCTTCCATGGTGGCGGCGATCACACCGATCCCCAGAAAGACCAGCACTTCCGTCACCCCGCCGATCAGGATGAAAGGACGCCGCCGGCCCAGTCGGGAGGTGCTGCGATCCGAAAGGAGCCCAACCAGCCCCTGCACCAGCACGGCGATCATCAGGGCCCACAGACGCAAATTGCCATAGGCCGCGCCCTTCACATCGTCGCCCATGAAGGCCTGCACCAGCAGTGGCAAGATCAGCGGCGTGAGGGTTTGTGAGCGAGCGGTCAGGGCAAAGAAGTAAATATTGACGGTGATATAGTCATACCAGTGGATTTTGCGTTCCATGTGTCTTCCTCCGGGCGGTCAAATATGAATGGTTGAATGCAATTGTCGGTACGATATTAAAAACGCATTCGGCTGCCATTGGACACGGTTCAGTCCAGCAGAAGGATGCTGTAGATATCCAGGTAGAGCGAGATATTTTTCCCTTTCAACTCAATAATTTCATCACTGTCCGGTGAAATCACCCGGGCATTGACGGACTCGCTGAAATGGACGGTAACTTTTTGCGGCTGGTTGGCATAGTTCATCAGATGTACCTGCGTTTCCCGGCCTTTTTGCCAGGTCTCGATCAGCACCGGGTCGGCGGCTGAGACGGTGGGCGTGAGGTCATCGGGGAGGGCTTTCAACAGCGTTTCCATCACCGGACTTGCGGGCAGGGTAAACATGTTGGTCTGGATGACCAGCGAGGCCATGTTGAGCCGGTCCATCAGAAGCCGGGCGAACTTGCTGCTGTGATAGGCCCGCACCAATCCCAACCCAACGGATTGCACCAGCGAGTGGGCGAGGCCGCCCCGGGCAACCGTCGTGGGCTTACGCCAGCCCCAGCCGGGCTGGTCAGGGATATGAACCCGCGGGACAGATTCATCCGATTCGAGGGCTTTGTCAGCGGGCGTGAAAGTGAGCAGGGCCGCCAGCCCGTCCAAGGGTTCGCCCTTGCGCACCACCCGCCAGGGAATCCCGGCTACGGTCAGCGTTTGCCCTGCGCCGAGATAGATCGGCGCCAGTTCGAACCAGTGCCGCCAAAGGTCTTCCTCGGGATGCAGCAGGCCGATCGGGGCGATGTTTTCCCGCCCTTTAAACAGGCCGGCATGTTCCTCCAGCCAGCGGTTGTATTTACCGATCGCGGCATGCTGGGCGTGATAGGCGGGATCGGTAAGCATGGTCATCTTCTCACCGTCGTTATACTCGGTGCCTTTGACGGTCGTGCTGGCGCCGCCCGCTACGGCTTCGGCGATGCCTTGTTGGTGCCGGCGGGGCGGGTAGACCGGGTCAAAGCCGATCCCGACATCGTAGGAGAGCATGCTCAGGTGCACGTCTTTGCCGATCAGGGCCTGGGTGTTATGGATGGTGAGGGCGTTGTTGGCCAGGCGGGGTTTGGGTTCCCGATCCCAGCGGGGCAGGGCAAAATCTTCCACCATAATCAGGTCCTGAATTTTTGCCAGCGCTTCCACATCCAGCCCGTAGATCAGGGGGCTGTTGCGCATGGTCATATCAAAGTCGTTGGCGCTGATCGGTGCATCCGGCTTGATGTCATGGATGAAATCGGCCAGTTCCTGCAGGGTGGCGGTCACCTGACCGGCTCGCCAGCGCAGGTAATCCGCGACATCGTCCCGGCCGGGGAGGATTTTCTCGGGAATGACCTTCCCGGTGGCTTCACGATAGATGGCCTGACAACGCTCGCAATGACAGCCCGCGCCACCCAACCAGGCCCCCATCAGCCCGTTGGGTTCCTCGCCATACCAGAGATTATCGAAGAAGATCCCATCCGCGCCCCTTTCCAGCGCACCCTTGGCCAGGTCCTTAAGGTGCTGGAGCCAATCGGGGTGGGTCCAATCGACCATGTAGCGGCCGGAGTAATAGTAGACTTTCCTGCCGCGGGCATCTTTGGCATACCAATCCTTCTCCACGAAGCTGCCGTCATAGACGCAGTTGGAGCTTTGGATATAGGCAAAGACCGGTGACCCGAGGTGGTGATAGGTCTCAGCGCCTTTGCGGAAGTCTTCCCAATCTTCTTCTTCGATCTCGGGAGGGAAGCCCCAATCATACATCAGGTGGACCCAGTTGCAGTCCATTTCTTCCACCACCACTTTTACGGCCGGTTCTTCGTGCACGGCCATGTGTGCGGCCTCGTCCACGGGGTAGTTCATGAACTTGACGCGGTTCATCCGGATGGTGCCGGGGCCGCCCCAAAGGTAGATCGGCCGGTATTTTCCAATTTCAAAGTGATGGGTCAATGTGAAGTCCTCCTCAATTAAAAACCCTGCCCGGTCAGAAACCGTGGCAGGGGATGTTTCGTGGCTTTCATAGGGGCGGGGTGTTCATCAGGCCGGGTTTAGAGGTCATGCAGCAGGGAGCCTTTGGGGTCACGGTCCATCTCCCAGGGATAGACGATATAGGCATCGGTGATGGCGGCAAAGTAATCCGGTCGGTTGGTCCCAAAGAGGTTGCGGTAGGGGTTGAAATGCAGGACGCAGGTGTAGGGGAAGCCGCCCGCCGCCGCCACCCGGTTTTTCACCGAGGTGATCGTCCGGCCGGAGCCCCAGACATCGTCCACGATCAGGATCCTTTCGCCATCCACCAGTTCATTCTCCGGGAACATCAGGAAATTGGGCCAGGCCAGCAGGCGGGGGCGCTCCATCTCGGTCAGTTCAGAGGGGAAATCCACCGCGGCAATCAGGATCTTTTGGATATTCATGGCTTCGGCCAGCAGCCCGCCGGGGACAACCCCGCCGCGGGAGATCATGAGCATGGCGTCGAAGGTCAGTTCAAATTGGGGAAGGAGATGGTCGATCAGTTTATCGACATCATTCCAGGTGAGTACTTCTTGTCGTTGAACCATTTTATTTTTCCTTCTTATGCTGGCTTGTCGTGCCAAGGGCCAGGGCCAGGATTGCAGGAGGTTGGGCTTTGCCCGGGTCATCACTGCCGCGGGCATCGGCGACATTGCCGACCCATTGGTAAAGCGCAGTGGCATAGCAGGCCCGGGAGAAGGTGCTGAACATGATGCCGATGATGGCGGGCACCCAGGCGATCAGCATGGCGATCCCGGCGGCGAGCACACGCTGCCAGGGACCGACGGATGCGGGATCGGCGATTTTCAATCCCACCGCAAACCCGAGGACAATTCCACCTACGATCAACAGCGCCTCAACTAGCCCGGCCACCAGTCGGACGCCGATCAGGTCCTCACGGAACCGCAGCAAATTATCCGCAACGATCTGGCGGAGGCGGTCCAGCGTGGCAGGGAAGGAAATGTCTTCCACCGCGATGATGGGCAAGGCCAGCGTACGGGCTTCCAGCCAGCGATCTTTCTCGTCCGGGGCCGAATCCGGTTTAGCAAACAGGCCTCGAAGTGTGCGGCCCAGTGAAAGCAGTGGCAGGGTGAAGGCGAGCAGGATCACAGCGCCGGTGTGTGAAATGAGAAATTTTAGATTGGCAGGGGTTTCGGCTGGCTCCTCTGAATCGAGGGTCGCAAAGGTGCGACAGGTGAGCAGGGAAGTGATATCGCCCCAGATCAGCAGATCCACCAGGGCGAGGAGCGCCAGTGCCCCGATCAGGATCAGGCCCAATGGAGTCAACCCGATCAGGCCAACCACGGCCCCAATCGGCAGGAACCAGAAGAACAGGATAACCAGGCCGCCCAAACCAAGGGCGAACCAGGGCTCCTGCAATTTGACTTTTTTGAGGGCCAGCGAAAGACTGGCGCCGATGAACCGGAAACCGTTCTTGATTGATTGCATGGATTTATCCTGTTGGATTCTTGTGATTTTGATGGTTCTATTATAACGTGAGGCGGCTCGCTTTGGCACCCGACTGGGTTGAAATTCGGATGGATATCATAGCAGGCTGGGCGGGTCCACCTCAACGATCCAGTCCGTCAGGGGACGCTCGCGCAGCAGGGCGGCGGGGTCTTGTCCCTTTAGGATGATCTGCCAGCGATAGCGGCCATAGAGCCGGGTGAAGAAGCAGGGCACGGGGCCGATCATCTCGGTTCGGCTATCCGCTTTGCGGATCCATTCCCGCAGTGTGCCGGCCAGGGCTTTGGCGGTACTTTCCGCTTTGCGAGAGTCACTGTTTTGATATTCCAGCCGCACCAAGCGGCTGAAGGGCGGGTATTGGGTTTCACGACGGAAGGCCAGTTCCTTTTGATAGAAGCCCTCGAAGTCATGCCGGGCGGCGGCCTGGATGGCGTAATTATCCGGCTCGTAGGTTTGCAGCACCACCTGGCCGCCCAGCGGGCTGCGGCCGGCGCGGCCCGCCACCTGGGTCAGCACCTGGAAAGTACGCTCGCCCGATCGGTAATCCGGCAGGTTCAGGCCCACTTCGGCCAGGATTACGCCCACCAGTGTGACCAGCGGCAAATCCAGTCCTTTGGCCAGCATCTGGGTGCCGATCAGGATGTCCGCCTTATGGTTGGTGAAGAGATTGAGGATCAGCTCATGGGCGCCTTTTTTGCGGGTGGTCTCCGCATCCCAGCGGAGCGTGCGCGCCTGGGGAAATTGTTCCCGCACCATCTGCTCCACTTTCTCGGTCCCGGTGCCCAACTGGCGGATCTGCTTGCCGCCGCATTGGGGGCAGACTTTGGGCATTTTGCGCTGGTAGCCGCAGGTATGGCAGATCAACTGGTCGCCGCGGCTGTGGTAGGTCAGCGGTTTATCATCCCGCGGACATTTGACCACATAGCCGCACTCCCGGCAAAAGACATAAGTGGCCGTCCCCCTACGGTTGAGGAACAGGATTGCCTGCTGGTGCGTTGCCAGGATATGCTCAATCCCGGCGCGTAGCTCACGACTGAAAATGCTGCGGTTACCGGTGATCAGCTCCTGGCGCATATCCACCACCGCGACCTTTGGCAAGCCCAGGTCGGCCGCATCGCCTTCACCGGGCGTCAGGGGTAGTTCGATACCCAATCGCTGGGCGTGATGGGCGATGGCATCCCGGTGGGCAAGGATCCGGTGGGGCAGGTCGATCAGGGTCCAGTTTCCGCTGGTCGCCTGGAAATACTGCGTCACGCGAGGCGTGGCCGATCCCAACAAAATGGCGGCCCGGTTAAGGCGGGCGGCGGCCACGGCCGTTGAAACGGCGTGGTAATAGGGCAGGCTGTCCGACTGGTCATAGGATTCATGGTGGCATTCATCCACCACGATCAGTCCCAGGTTTTCCAGCGGCATGAAGAGCGCGCTGCGCGGCCCGATGATCACGGAAAGGTCGCCATTGCGGACGCGCCGCCAGGTATCATAGCGTTCACCTTCGGAAAGCTGGGAATGGATCACGCCAACCTGATCGGGGAAGCGCGAGAGGAAGCGTTTGATGGTCTGGGGGGTGAGGGAGATTTCCGGTACGAGGATCAGAGCCGTTTTCCCGGCTTCAAGGGTCTCCCGCACGGCGCGCAGATAGAGCTCCGTCTTGCCGGAGCCGGTCACGCCATGCAGCAGGAAGGGCGTGATTGGTTGACCCTGCCGGACCTTCTCCAGCCCTGTGTGAATCCGGTCCCAGGCCCGGGTTTGATCCTGCGTCAGTTGGGGGGCAACTTCGGGGACGTAAACTGCATCTTCCAGCGGGTCGCGCCAGACTTCGGTCTGCCGCAGGCTGATTAACCCAGCCCCCGAGAGCATCTTCAGGTCGCCATTATTGGCCCCGGTCTGGGCATAGATCCAACTGGGTTCCACCAGCCCCTCTTCACTGGCCAGAAAGCGCAAGACACGCAAGCGCCGCTCATGCACTTTTTGAATTCTGCTGAGCGGGTCGGGCAAGGTTTCGATTTCTTCAGGGGGAAGGTTCAGCGCCACCTTGCGGACCGTCTTGGGGTGCACCCGGGTCGGCGGCAGCACTGCGTGGGTATACAGGATGCCCTCGCGGGCCAGCTTACGCACCGTGCCGCGCCATTTGACATGTCGCAATGAAGCGTTCAGCTGACGGCCGCGCAGTTCGCCGCGTTCCTGCAATAGGTGCACGATCCGCTTTTCGAGTGGTGAGAGGGAACTTTCATCAAACACCCGTGCCGGGTTCAGCCGCACGAGGGTGTCGGTGCGTTGACTCAGGCCGGGGGGCAGCATCAGGTTGATGCAGGCACCCAGCGGGGCAAGGGTCTCCTCCGCCATCCAGGCTGCCAGAGCGATCTGACTGGATGTGAGAGCCGGTTTTTCATCCACCAGTTCCTCGACATCCTTGACCTTAGTCACCTCGGGCTGTTCCACCCGCCGAAGCACGACCCCCTGAGCCCGCTGTCTGCCGAATGGGACAATCACCAGCGAACCGGGCTGGACGGTCCCTTCCAGGTCAGCAGGCAGGCGGTAATGATAGGTGTTGGAAATTTGCGGGAGGTTGATCGCTACTTCAACATAGGAAGCCATAGCATGATTTTACCTTGAAAGCCCCCGTTTACCGTGATATGAGATTGATCATCTAGAGGACTGGCATGGATTAAACCTTTAAAGAAATTATTGAATACGTTGTGAAATTCGTTGCCAATTGGTTTTTCTGATCCCTTTCTCGTTCCTCCCCCTGCAATCAGGGGGAGGATGCCTGCAAGCGAAGTGCAGCAGGTAGGAAGGGGTTGACTATCTACTCCCCCTTGATGATGATCAGGGTCCGGCTGCTGTAGGCATAGAGGCCGACGGGCATATCCGCACCATTGAGGATGTGATCGGTCAGGGCGGTGGCAAAGGCGCTTTGGCCGGTCAGCCGGTCATAATCGTCCATTTCAAAGAAGGGCTGGTAACGGGCAGCCAAATAGCTGACCCGACTCATGTCGAGTTTGATCTGCGGCCAGTCATCCTGCGGAAAGAGGATGGGATGGTCAGCCAGCAGGATCACCTCCTCCGGCAGGGTGGGTAAGAGGGTCTGCAGGTCCTTGAGGAAGTACAGCGGATAGCTCTCATCGCGGTAGGGGTAGACCCGATTGGCGTCCCGGTGGGTGACAAAGGGGGCGAAGTTTTCCCACGATTCGCGCACCTGGACCTGAACATAGGCTGTTCCACCAGCGGGGATATCCTTGATGGCGACATCTTTGCCGGGCGTCCCGCCCAGCACCAACTGCATCTGAACCATTTCTCCATCAAACTCGTGTGCCACATTCAGGTAATAGACCGTGATCGTCTCGCCGAGGAAGGTCAGGTTACGGTGATAGATGGCCCGGTCCAGCAACTGGAATCCCATGAAGGCCCAAAGGTCATTGACCTCATTAAACTGGTCGTACCCAATCCGGGTCACATGGTCGTAGGACCAGTCCACGGTTTTTCCGTTGGTATCCTGATAGGGGAACAGGATCGCGGGCTGTTCGGGGATGGGGCTGGGTTCCGGGGTGGGACTGAGGGTGTTATAGGGTGTCGTGGTGACGGTGGGTGTGCTCGAAGGCCGCGGCGTAATGGTGAAGGCCGGTGTTGAGGTTTGGGTCGGGGTGGGTGTCTGCGTGACGGTGGCGGTTGGGGGAAGGCTTGCTTCAATGGACGCCCTGGCGGAGCCGCTGCAGCCGGTCAGGAATGCCAGAGTCAGGGCAAAAAGTAACAGGAGCAGGCGTTGGGTGGGCGTCTTGAACGTCATGGGTTTGGGAAGAGCCTCAGCTTGGGCGGGTGATGGCGGCCGCACCGTAACCGACCACTGAGGAGCGGTCGCCGGTGATGGCGGCGGAGGTGTTGTAGTCCAGCAGGGTCACCCGATCAGCGCCCCACTGTTTAGCCGTCCAAAGGATTGTGGCGATCGGTGAAAGCCCGCAGGCCTGGCCTAATCCCCGATCCTGCAGGTCAAACAGGTCGTTGGGCGAAAATTTCGCCAGGGTTTTCAGGAAGAGGCCGTCTAACTGGTTGGCCTGAGATTCCGAATAGAAGTGGGATAGGTCGCTGCTGGCAACCAGCAATGTGCTGTCCTTATCCAGTGCTTCGGCGAGCGCCAGCCCCAGATCATGCGCCACCTGGCGGGTTTGGTCCCGGATCATGATCGGAATGAGGTCATATTCCCCGGATAGGGTCCTTTGCAGGAAGGGCAGCTCAATTTCAAGGGAATGTTCCCGGTCATTGGCGATGGGTGTGAAGTTGAGGCCTGTTCTGGCCTGGAAGGCAGCTTCCACGGCTGCAACCTCCTCCTGATTAATCGGCAGGGTGCCGAGGGGCGTTTTGTACGCTTCGTGCGCGCTGGTCAGGATGGGGTGCGGGTCATATTGGTGCAGCGGAGAAAGGACGACCACGTGGTCAAAATGGTGGCCCATGACCGTCTTGAAGGCATAGGCCGCGACCGGGCCGGAATAGATGTGGCCGGCATGGGGCGCAACCAGTCCAACTACCTCGCCGGAGAGGGGCTGCGGGTCGGCGGCCTCAAGATAGGCGTCAATCGTCTGGGCCAGTTCCTGGGGGTTGGCGGTGTACCACGAACCGGCAATAGGCGAAGGTCGAATGGGATCGATATTTTTCATCATGATTAATTCTAGCATATCACCCGTCTGAGGAATATTAGAATCGTGGAGAGTGAATGAATTAATGAACCAATCCATCTTTGAAGCCTCAGCAGGCTATAATTTTAATATAGGACAGAGGGTTGTCCCCGGTATGCTTGGTTTGAACGTTTAAATATTGAACTATCACCGGCGGAGTATTTCAGGGGATAAATATTCCCTCACGGATTAATGGGTGGATACGGACATTCAGTAGGGACGCAGTGTGCGCTGCGCCCCTACTGTTATTAACCGCTATAATTGAACAACCTGATAGAATACAAAAGACACTTACCCTGTTGGAGGATGACCATGGAACCCTGGAAGACCCTCAAGAAGGAACCGCTTTTGGATTTCTCCCCTTTTATGAAAATTGAAAAGCATACTGTCAAATTGCCGGATGGTCAGGTGATTGAAAACTGGCCCTGGATCATCACGCCGGATTATGTCAATGTCGTGGTGATCACGACGGAAGGGGAATACCTTGTCTTTCGCCAGACCAAGTACAGTGTCAAAGGCACCACGCTGGCATTGGTCGGCGGCTATATTGAGCCGGGAGAAGAACCGCTGTCCGCCGCCAAACGGGAACTGCTGGAGGAAACCGGTTTCACGGCCGACCATTGGGAAAACCTGGGGGAGTTCTCGGTGGATGGCAGCCGCGGCAACGGGATTGCCCACCTATTCCTGGCGCGTGGGGCGCATCAGGTGGCGGAATCTGACGCGGATGACCTTGAGGATCAGGAAATGCTGCGGCTGAGCCGGGCGGAAGTGGAGGCGTCCGTCGCACGGGGCGCATTCAAGGTGCTGCCCTGGCAGACGGCAATGGCATTGGCTTTGCTGCGCTGGTGAAATTCTGAGAATCGTCTATAATGGGGAAACCACCCTGAGTGACTAGGGTTCCGCCGCTTTGCGGGCCTGGACCGAGCGTCACAAAAGCCGGATGGCGTAGCACCTGATCGGATAAAAGCCGGGAGGGATGAGGTTGGTACGTTAGTTCGTCGTGCCTATTCAAATGCAAGGAGCTGCAATGAAAACCTCTGACCGAACCCGAGCCATCTTCCAAGCCCTGCTGGTAACTTTTCTCTGGTCCACTTCCTGGGTGCTGATCAAAATCTCCCTGAACGACATTCCTCCCCTGACTTTCGCAGGCCTGCGTTACACCTTGGCGGCTTTGATCTTGTTTCCCGGATTGATCAAACATAAAGCAGCAGTCAAGGCTTTGAGCCGGAAGGACTGGCGCAACCTGATCCTGTTGGGGGTGGTATTTTACGCCCTGGCTCAGGGCGGCCAATTCCTCACGATGAAATATCTGGATAACGTCACACTGAGCTTGCTGCTCAATTTCACCACGGTGGTGGTGGCGTTTCTGGCGATTGTCGGACTGCGGGAAATGCCCACGCCGCTGCAATGGGCTGGTGTGGCGCTTTTTCTGGGTGGCGTCCTGCTCTATTTTCTGCCCCAGGGCGGCCTGGTGGGATCAACCCTGGGCTATTTCCTGGCGGGGATGGTCGTGCTGGCTAACGCGGTGGGGTCATTATTGGGCCGGGGCGTGAATCGTGAGAAACGAATCCCGCCGATGGTTGTGACGGGGATCAGCATGGGGATTGGTGCGGTTCTGATGTTAGGCATTGGGATAGCCAGCGAGCCTGCACCGCAATTCAACCTGGTGAACATTCTGGTGATCATCTGGCTGGGGGCGGTCAACACAGCTTTTGCTTTTTATCTCTTGAACCTCAGCCTGCAGCACCTTTCCGCAATGGAATCCAGCATCATCAACAACACCATGATGATCCAGATTGCGATCCTGTCCTGGATTTTTCTGCAGCAGCGCCTGGACTGGCTGGAGATTGTGGCCTTGCTGATCGCCGCGGTCGGGATCTTCCTGGCGAATGTCCGTAAACGGGCGATCACTGATGAGCCGGAGATTTAATTTTCGGCTGCTTCTTTTTTACAAGGAATGTTCAGAATTTTATAACAAACAGCCCCTTTCTCTTTCCTTCCCCTGAATTCAGGGGAAGGATGCCTGTAAACGAAGTATAGCAGGCAGGAAGGGGCCGATATTTTTTTATGTTTGTTTAATCCCAATATTTTTCAGCCTAAATGAAAACAACAATTTTATTTTTCCGATTCCCTTTTCTTTTTCAGAAAAAAGGAATAGTACATTGCGATGGAGATGGTGTACATGATGATGGTCCCGATGAAGGGTGGGCCAAAGCCATAGGACACCTGCATCCAGCCGCTGATGGTTGGGCTGAAGGCCCGGCCAAAGGACTGTACCATGCTGTTTAGGCTGGCGACCATTGCGCGGGATTCACTGTTGACCTGCTCCATCACGAAGGTCTGGTAGACCGGTGAGCTCATGTTCATCAGGATGACCCGGAAGAAATAGGCGACCAGGCTCAGACTGAACCAGGGGGAAAAGCCCAGTATGATCAGGAAGGGGATTGACAGCGCCTGCGTGACCACCACCACCTTGATTTTGCCATAACGGTCGGCAAAGGCCGGCGCAATGATGAAACCAACGCCCATTGCCAGCGATCCCCAGGCGAAGATCGCACCGATCACCGGGTCCGGCTGGTGATGAACCGTGCTGAAAAAGATATTCATGAAGGGCATGATCAGACCCGCACCGATGGAGGTCATGAACATTGGCAGGAGGAGCTTGCTCAACTTGCCGGGATTCTTGCGGGCAAAACTGATCGGTGCGAAAGCCGTTTTCCCTTCACCGGGGTACTTGTTGCGTTTGAGCATCAGGCGGGGGAAGACGGCAAAGACAATCAGACAGCCTGAGGCCCCGATGGCCCAGGTGTAGGCGGCGGGGCTGGTAGCGGTGGTGCCAAGCAGGCCGCCAAACCAGGTGGGGAGATAGCCGCCGATCCAGTTACCGACGGACAGGGCAGCCATCCTGAGGCCGGAGGCGATGCTGAAGAGATAGGTCCGTTCCAGTTCCTCACTGTTTTCCATCAGAAACGGTCCGGTGGTGACGCCGCCCAGGCTGGAGCCGATACCGAGAATGACATTCATTGCGATCATCATTGCCGAGGAGGGAAAGGCGACCATCAGGACGATGGAGGGACCGATCAGCAGGCTGGAGATGACCAGTGAGCGTTTGCGTCCGAGGATGTCGGCCAGATAGCCCATGGGCAGGGCCGCGATCAGGACGGTCATGCTGGCGGTGGTGGCAACCAGGCCCATGAAGGTCTCGTCATAGCCCAGGCTGCGCAGGTAGAAATTTAACAGGATGTTATAGATGCCATATCCCATGCCATAGATCAGGATACTGATCAGGTATTTCCAGGCATTTGGCTTGAACGCGCGGATCCGGGCGATATAGGTCTTTATCACGCCATTGGTGGCTTCGGTGTGTTTTTCGTGTAAGGACAAGGCGGGTTATTCTCCTGATAGGAAGTCCTGAAAATCAACAATGGTGGTTTCCAGGCCTTCTTGACGGATGGCATAGCGCCGTTCGGTTTTGGGTGCAACGGTCACCAGGACCAGCCCGGCCAGGCGCAGGATGCGGAGGTGATGTACTACCGTGGGCGGGCGCAGCCTGAGGCGTTTGGCAAGCTCGCTTGGGGTGGAGGGCGCTTCCAGCAGGGTGCGCAGGATGCGCAGGCGGGTGGGGTCGGCCAGGGCTTTCAGAGCGTTCAGCAGGTCTTCCGGCACCAGTTCGCCGGGGACCAGCGCCGTGCCTTTGGGCCGGGCACCGAAGGCGATCAGGCTGGTTTCCGTATTGCGAGAATCGAAAAAGACGAAGGGCGACCCCCAAAAGGAGGGGGCCAGCACCAATTGGTCAACGTCCTGCACCCAATCCATGCGCACACCGTTAGAAATATCTTCCAGCACGGTCAGCAGATCTTCCTGTTCAAGCCGCGCCCGCACCTTGTCCAGTGCTGCTTTCTGGGCGGGCAGGATTCGGGCTTCTTCTTCGTGGAAGAAGTTCTGGTCATAGGTTTCCAGCGCCTGGTAAAGCGCCTCACCGAAAGCTGCGGGGTTGGCGCAGGCCTTGAAGAGTGCCTGGATGAAGGGTTTGTTGGCCAATCCGGGTTTGGGGAAGAGTTCCTTAATCCGTTTTTCGATCCCGGTGGTCAGCGTCTGCTGACCTTTCAGCGAGTCCAAGAAGCTGAGGATTTCACGGCTCTGGTCATCCTCCAACTCGGCAAATCTCATCGCGGTGAAGCGCTCAGCCGGGGGGATGGATTTCAGGGTTTGCAGGACAGCCTGGGCATCTTTTGGGTCCGGCAGGGTATGAACCCAGTATATCGGAACCCGGAGGATCAGCACGGCTTGTTCCAGGGTCTCCCGGAGGGGATTGGGGAGGCGGGAACGGACCCCGGCTGCCCAGGAGGGTCGCAGACCGAATTCGTCCGGCTGGTGCAGGATCCAGAGGCTGATGAAGAGGTCATAGGCGGTGCCCTGGTCCCAGATGATGTGCGGGTGTTGAGCCATTTTTAAAATGATCTTTCGTTGATATCCAATAATGACCGCAGGTGATGCGGATATATGGAATTAGATAATAATCTAATTCAGAGAGGTTGTCAAACAGGCGGTAACGGTGGCGGTTGGCCATGGGATATAGCATCAATCTAAAATCGCGTTATGCAACAACCCCTTCCAGACTGCTTCCGCAGTTTCCCTTCTCAACTTCCTGCATTTCTTTTCGGGGGCTTCGTCATCTTGTTCCAAGGGGGAAGAATACCAAAGATAGGATGGGGTATTTTGTTTGAAAGGCGCACTCCGGGTTTGAGAAATTCGCTTGTGCTGTACAATATTGATATCCGTGAGTAACCGCTTAGGCAGGGATCGGAAGAAATGATCATAACGAAGGACCTTATCCAATTGAGGCTTGACGCGCAGGATTGGCAAGGCGCATTAACTGCCCTGGCGGAGCGACTGCTCGCCCGGGGTTATGTCCGGCAGGGGTTTCTGGACAGCCTGCTTACCAGGGAAGCGGTCTACCCCACGGCTTGCG
>Ga0272443_10002675_pt1 | contig 22273 bp, 13 predicted proteins | sample SSMAcet12_FD_193581 | JGI IMG/M metagenome (GOLD analysis project Ga0272443, IMG submission 193581) | Marine sediment archaeal communities from Little Sippewissett salt marsh, Falmouth, MA, United States - SSM-Acet-12 | ecosystem: Environmental > Aquatic > Marine > Wetlands > Sediment ...
AGGGCATCCTCGACCCTGTCCTTTTTCTCCTTCATTTCAGTCTCCGTGGCCGCACCGACGTGGATAACGGCCACGCCCCCGATCAATTTTGCCATGCGTTCCTGGAGCTTTTCCCTGTCATAGTCGCTGGTGGTCTCTTCGATTTGAGACCTGAGCTGTTTTACACGACCCTCCAGGGCCTTGCGGTCGCCCCCGCCGTCAATGATCGTTGTGTTATCCTTGTCGATGGTAATGCGTACGGCCGTGCCCAGGTCCTTGAGGTTAATGTTTTCCAGCTTGACGCCCAAATCCTCACTGATCACCCGACCCCCGGTCAGGACGGCGATATCTTCCAGCATGGCCTTTCGTCTGTCGCCAAAGCCCGGGGCCTTGACCGCCGCGCAATGAAGCGTTCCTCTCAACTGATTAACCACCAGGGTCGCCAGGGCCTCCCCTTCCACATCCTCTGCAATGATCAAGAGCGGTTTACCGCCTTGTGCAACCTGCTCTAAGACGGGCAGCAGGTCTTTCATGGCGCTGATCTTCTTTTCGTTTAAAAGGATATAGGGCTCCTCGAGATCAATCAGCATCTTCTCGGGGTCCGTCACGAAGTAGGGGCTCAGGTAGCCTCGATCGAACTGCATTCCCTCAACGACCGTGAGTGTGGTTTCCATGACCTTGGCTTCCTCAACGGTAATGACACCCTCCTTACCTACTTTTTCCATGGCATCGGCAATAATGTCACCGATGGCGCGGTCGTTGTTTGCCGATATAGTCCCGACCTGAGAGATGTCTTTTTTATCTTTTGTGGGCTTGGAGATTTTTTTCAGTTCAGCCACCACCATGCCGACGGCCTTTTCAATGCCCCGCTTGACCGACATGGGGTTGCAGCCCGCGGCCAAAAGCTTGATCCCCTCGCGATAGATGGCCTGTGCCAGAATTGTCGCCGTGGTGGTGCCGTCCCCAGCGACGTCGGATGTCCTGGAGGCCACCTCCTTGACCATCTGCGCGCCTATGTTTTCAAATCTGTCTTTCAGGTCGATCTCCTTGGCAACGGTCACGCCATCCTTGCTGATCTTGGGCGCACCCCAGGACTTTTCGAGGAGGACATTCCGTCCTTTCGGGCCAAGGGTCACCTTCACCGCGTCGGCCAGAATATTCACACCTTTGAGCATCTTATCTCTTGCCTTTGCCCCGTATTTAATCTCTTTTCCCGACATTGCTTGTGACCTCCGTCAATCACTTTCCGATGATACCCAGGATATCATCCTCTCTCATAATGAGATGTTCCACACCATCGATCTTGATTTCACTTCCCGCATATTTGCCGAATAGCACTCGATCATCTTTTTTGACTCCAAGGGGAATACGGTTTCCCTTTTCATCCCATCTTCCGGGACCAACCGCTACGACCTTTCCTTCTTGCGGTTTTTCCTTTGCCGTGTCTGGAATGATGATCCCGCCGGCGGTCTTGTCCTTCTCCTCAATTCCGACAACAAGCACCCTGTCTTTCGATGGTTTTACCTTCATTTCAATTCTCCGAGTTAAATTTGTTAAGGGAAGCCAACCGGCGTACGAACTCCACTACTGTCCGGTTAAGATTTGAATATTCAAATATGGCCTTGTAAGTGACTGATATTTTTAGCAGTAAAAATATTTGTGGTTTCAATTCGAGTACGACTTAAAACCGCTGAAAACCTTTGATAACGAGGTTTTTAGAATCTTAAAACAGTTTTAACCGGACACCAGTGTACGAACTCAGCGGGATGTTTTCCACGCATCTTTAAAAGCCCGAATCATATTCATCACCGGCGTCAATGGCCATGTTTATGGCGGCGATTTCATCCTCAGCCTGTTCATTAAAAGACTGCAAACTCCTTTTGTCTGTACTCCTTGACCGACAGAACCGGCAATGATTAAATTAATTTTTTGAATAGGGTCCTATTTGTCTCCAGTCCCTGCTACTGTATTAAGCCGATTATCAGGCGGTAAGTGTGGCGGCCGACAGCATCTTTCTAAGCTCCTCCCCCGGCACGACTTCTTTTTGCGAAACAAGATGGGCCAATTCGTCCAAGACATTCCGGCGAGCGGAAAGGATTTCCTGCACCCTTTGATGGCTCTGCTCGATCATCCGGGAAATTTCTTCGTCTATCTGGCCGGCTTTCTCCTCGCTGTATGTTTTATTGGGAGAGGTCATCCCTGGTATAAGAGAGATCCAGCAGAGCCTAATCTCTTAAGTGACTCCTTCCCCTTACTCACAATGACATCCGATTCTGGGCCATAATTTTGTTTAAAAAATAACCTTTTAAATGGTTTACTTATAATATAAGCTTTTCAATAATTTATCGAGCTTAATTTTTGCTTTTAAATTCACCTTAAAGAACATTGTCGTAATTTTATTATAATATATTTTATGCTGATTAATTTATCTATTTAAGCTTAACATTATAATATCATCGTATTGAACAGATAATATTTCATCCTTAAAGGAATCTCTGATATCCTGAAGAATTACTTTCTGTAAAAAATTATAGTCTTTCTTATCAATCATCTTTGTCGTCCATAAATAATGCGGGGGGTAAGGCTTCCCGTAATTACCCTCCACTTTCTTAAACAGATGGCGAATGATTGGTGTGTCAATGGCCCCGTTCAACATTGGCATCAAAGATTCCGCCTTTGCCGGACTTGGCATTTTGCAATAGTAAACGTAGACCTTGAGAGCAAGATCGAGAACCCCTGCAGCGTGACCATATGACGGAGGTTCCGGGGTATTAGCCAACTTGATTGTATTAAGAAACCACTGGCAAAAGTCTCTGTGCATTTCACCGAAGTCTTGATCCGTACTGATGCGGTCAAGACCTTCAAAGAAATCCGTCAGTCTCCTTTTGATAAGATCTCTTGAACGTTCTTGAAACAAAGGCATCATGGCGGAAAAACCAACAGCCATGGTGACGATGTTTTTTTTCTTTGCTTTTTCCGCTAGTTCCAGCGCATTCATTTTCTCACCTGCGTTTTTTTGCTTTTTGCTATTAAAGACAAAGGGCAAAAGCTGCTCTTCTGCAGTCTCCTCCATTAACTCGACCCTGATATTTCTTCAGAATTTTTAAGCGGCAACGCTACAAACCGGGTTGAGTGCTCTATCTCTACGTTTATCCTCACCTCGACGGAGTGTTCTCTTTTGTCGTTAACAAGAGGGATACCATTATCGTGCTGCTCGACACCATCAACGATCACGTAAATTTTTTCATTCTCATCGTGTATTTGCAGCACGTCGATGTGGTAGACGGTCTCTCGATACCGGTAGTGCATCTTGAACCCCTCCCAATCCACGGGGAGGCACGGCACGACATGCAGCCTATCCACTTCCAGCCTCAACCCGAGAAGTGATTCAACGATCAACCGGTACATCCAGGCGGCTGAGCCCGTATACCATGTCCAGCCGCCGCGGCCGGTATGCGGTGGAACCGCATAGACATCGGCTGCAACGACGTACGGTTCCACTTTATAGGTTGCAATCGCCTCCAGTGATCCGGCATGGTTCACCGGGTTTATCATGGAGAACAGTTCCCAGGCGCGGCGGCTATCGCCCAATGCGGCGAATGCCATTGCCACCCATATCGCTGCATGAGTGTACTGCCCGCCATTTTCTCTCACACCGGGAACATATCCCCTGATGTAGCCGGGATTCAAATCCGATTTATCGAACGGCGGGTCCAAAAGCTGGATCAGCGCATGGTCACGGCGAACGAGGTGCTTATCTACCGCATCCATGGCCATACGAGATCGAGTTGCATCGGCCGCACCTGACAGAACAGACCAGCTTTGTGCAATCGCATCAATCCGGCATTCAGAGTTGCTCGCCGACCCAAGCGGCGAACCGTCGTCGAAGTAAGCGCGTCGGTACCACCCTCCATCCCAGCCATTACGTTCGAGATTGCGGCGAAGTTGATCCGTCTCCCTTTGGCAATGTTCGGCGAATGATTGGTCACCCCGCACAATGGCAACGTCAGTGAACTTCATGAGAACTTCATAAAGGAAAAAACCCAACCAGACGCTTTCGCCCTTGCCCTGTCGGCCAACCAGATTCATGCCGTCGTTCCAGTCGCCGGAGCCCATGAGCGGCAGGCCGTGCTTACCCATCTTGAGACCTCTTAGGATGGCTCGCACACAGTGTTCGTACAAAGATCCTGATTCTTCCGACCGGTCGGGCTGATCATAATAGGAGTCCTCGTCCGCTTTGACCGGCCGCCCCTCAACAAAGGGGATGGTTTCATCCAACACCCCTGTGTCACCCGTGTTTAGAACATAGCGGCAGACCGCCAAAGGCAACCAGAGGTAGTCATCCGAACAGCGCGTGCGCACGCCTCGCCCTGTGGGGGGATGCCACCAGTGCTGAACATCTCCTTCCCGGAACTGACGGGCCGCGCAGCGCAGTAAGTGCTCGCGCAGAAGACGCGGCTCGGCGTGGACGAGCGCCATTACATCTTGCAGTTGATCGCGGAAACCGAAGGCACCCCCGGGTTGATAGGTTCCGCTCCTTGCCCAGAGACGGCACGCCAGGGTCTGGTATAGGAGCCAACCGTTAGCCAGAACATTGAGGGAAGGGTCGGGTGTTTCCACCTGTATTGCGCCGAGAGCATGGCTCCAGTATTGCCACACCTCGTCGAGGACCTGTCGGGCCGCGTCGGAACCCCGGTATCGATTGATCATGTTGATAGCGTCACTGGTGTCTTGTCCCAGGCCAAGTATGAAGACAATCTCACGCTCCTGCCCATCTTCTATCTCGAAGGCCACCTGGAGCGCTGCACATGGGTCCAGAGCGGCCCCCACCCTGCCTGAAAGCCGAGATCGAGTCATGACAGCCGGATCCCGAAGCGTGCCGTTTCGCCCGATAAACTCCTTCCTATCGCCACACACGGTCCGGGTTGCATCGTCCACATCAAAAAAAGCAACCCGGTGGTCAAACTCCGTGCTGTAACGATTCTGTGCGAAAAGCGCTCCGGTTCCAGGATCGATTTTGGTAATCACTTGCATGGCCGTTTTCGGCCGCAGATCTCCCAGCACCCATTCCACATATCCGGTTGCTGAAAGGCTCCGGGATCGGCCGGACTCGTTTCGCACCTTCAAGACCGTAAACTTGATGGGCTCGTTCAGGGCCACATAAACCCAGAGTTCTGAGCGGATGCCTCGCTCCGTATGCTCAAAAACGCTGTAGCCGAACCCGTGCCGAGTCGCATAGGGCATCACCCCTTGTCTCGGCAGCGGTGTGGGGGACCAAAAGTGGCCCCTCTCTTCATCTCGAAGGTAAAAGGCCTCCCCGCTCGAATCGTTTACGGTGTCGTTGTTCCAGGGGGTGAGGCGGAACTCGTGGGCATTTTCGCTCCAGGTGCAGCATGGCCCGCTCTCCGAGATGAGAGTTCCGAAGTCCGGGTTTGCAAGCACATTTACCCATGGCGCCGGGGTCGCCACTTCATGCGCGGTGGTAATGACGTATTCGCGCCCATCCGGGGTGAACCCGCCCAGGCCGTTGAAAAAGATAAGATCTCCTCGAGGCAATGCGTCCACCGCCAAGGGAGAAGCGCGGCGGGTTCGCCTTGGGGTGAGGTGCGGCACGTCAGTTTCCACAAGGCTCCGACGGTTGATCTGATCCTCCAACGCCCCTCGATTATCGGTTATGATGGCACGGGCGACCGTTTGGAACAGGACACGATCCTCGTTCGATATCTGGTCCCCGGGCCGAACAAAAATGCCGCCCGGTCGATCGGTCACATTGGATTCAATACCCGTTTCAATTTGCTCCATAATTTGTTCGTGGAGCCCTTGCCTATAACCGGAGTGATCTTCGTTCCAGATCATCAGGTCCACGGTCAGTCCTTTTAAACGCCAGTATGCATGGGCCTTCACGAGTTGACGTACCAAATCGATATTGGCGGAGTCCGCGATTCGCAACAGCACAACCGGAAAATCGCCTGAAACGGCATAGCTCCATAGACCGGATTGTCCCCGGCGGTTCTTGACGAGGACCCTCTGGTCGGCACGCAGGGATGAATTAGCGTAAATGATTGAGCCGGCGAGACGTCCATAGAGCTGGGCGTCCGTCTCGGTGGCGTTAATATGCCGTAAAAACACCTGGTTATGAGTCCACGCCAGGTCGAACACTCGATCCGTAATACGCCGATCTTGGTACTTCTCAACCAACTTCAGGCAGATGTCGCGGGTTTCGCCGATGCCGAAGACCATATTGATCGTGGCCGATTCCTGCGGGTGGATTTTGATCCGGTACCGGATGGAGGCGATAGGATCAAGCACGGAGCCCTCGCTGCCCGAAAGCGAAGCAGGACCCCCCATTGCTTGTGGGTCGACAGCGGTGTTTCCACGGCCGATGAACCGCATACGGTCTGTCTCATAGGAGACATCGCCAACGTTTGCTCCATGCACGGCCATCAAGTGAAACATCCAAGGCGGTTGCTCGTCCGGGGAACGAGGCCGGCGGGTGCATAGAATCGCCCGCTGTGAATGGAGAATTTCTGTTTGAACAAAGAGATTGCCGAAGGCGGGATGCAGGGCATCCCCCGTCTGCGAGGCCAGAACGACCTCCGCATAACTCGTGACCTCGATCGACCGGGAAGTTCGAGCGCGGTTGGTGACGGTGATTCGCCGCACTTCAATGTCATCCTCCGGCGAAACGGTGATCTCCGTATAACTATCAAAATCGCTTTGACGGCAACGGAACTCCGCCTTCGCCTCCGAAAAAACCACCTCATAAGTGTCTGATCGCTTGAGTGTCGGCTGATAGGCGGCCGACCAGAACTCCCCGCTCGAAACGTCACGGAGGTAACAGAAGGTGCCCCAGTTGTCGCATGTCCCGTCTTCTCGCCAGCGGGTGACGGCCATGTCCTTCCACCGGCTGTACCCGCCGCCCGCATTCGTGACCATCACGTGGTACCTGCCGTTCGACAGAAGCAGCACCTCGGGTATCGGAGTGTCGGGACTATTGAAAGCGCGCACCGCCGCCTCCGAACCATTTGGAATCACGGGTTCATCGGAAAGCTCCGCCGTGTGCCAAAAGAACGCCGAGGCCTTGGGAATCCGCTCTTGGAGCAACAGCGTCGTCGCCTGAAAAATCGGATCCGATTCAAATCGCTTCTGCATCGGACGGTCCAGGAGCAGATAGGCCAGAGACAGAAAACTCATGCCCTGGTGATGGGCCATATACGAGCAGACCACTGCGTTCGGTTTCCCACGGGGCACGCGCGACGGAGTGTAGTCGATGGCTTCATAGAGTCCGTACTTTCCATCCAACCCTTCGGCCGCGAGTCGCTGTAAATTCAGGCATGCCTCCACCGGCGACACCATCAGCGCCAGCGCCGAGGCATAGGGTGCAATGACGAGATCTTCTGCCAATCCCCTTTTGAGTCCCAGTCCGGGCACGCCAAAGGCGCGATACTGGTAGTTTCGGTTGACGTCGATCGCATTGTAACCGGATTCCGACATGCCCCACGGCAGCCCTCGGTTTCTCCCGTACTCGATCTGTCTTTCGACCACGGCCTGGTAGGTCTGGTCGAGCAAGGTGTCTTTGTAGGTCGGCATCACCAGAAGCGGCATGAGGTACTCAAACATTGAACCGCTCCACGAAAGCAGGATCGATTTTCCCCCAACATTGGTGAGCAAGCGCCCCAGGGAAAACCAGCTCTCCTGGGGCAGTTTTCCCTGAGCAATTGCCACGAAACTGCACAACCTCGCTTCCGAAGCCAGAAGATCATAGTAACTCGAATCCAACCGGCGCTCCGCAACGTTGTAGCCGATCGCCAGTAGATGACGCGCTTTGTCGAACAGGAAATCATATTCCATATCGGCAAATTCGCCGGATTGCCGCGCCAGTTGTTCAATGTCCGCAACCCTTGTCTGAGCGCGTTGGCTTGCCTGTGTGATAAACCGGTGAAGCTCACTCAAAAGATCGCTTTCCTGAGGGGTTGGTTTGGAGTTCAGACGTTCCTCAATGGAGGGTAGCCACTCATCGTCAAATCCGGCCAGTTCACCTAGCGTGGGAATTTCATCAAGGCCATTAAAGTCGCTTCTCCAGTCCGGCGAGGTCGGAAGCATCAGGACCCAGGGTGCCAGAAACGTAAGCTCATCGAGTACGCTCCGACACTGCCGAGTAAAGGCATGGGCCCACTCTATTGCCCGACTCTCGGTGTCTTCATCGAGGCTCTCTAAAACCTCCTCGGCGTTCCACGCCAGCTGTTCAAGGCGCAGCCGCGCCGAGGTGAGTGTCGTTGCATTTGAAATTGATATTGACTCCATTAGCTTCTTGATTTGACTAATCCGGGCCGTCGCAGTTTCTGTTGCAGTGTCCACGAGAATCCCCAGGGTATCGCTGAGCCCTTCAAAACATCGCGCTTCCAGGATTCGTTGGTTGGGAAGGGCGAGCAGACCGGCCCGCAAGGTCAGCAGATGACCCGCCAGATTCCCGCTGTCTACGGTCGAAATATAATTCGGCTGCAGCGGTTTCAGAGATTGGGTGTCGTACCAGTTGTAGAAGTGGCCTTGATGGCGTTCCAAGGTTTTCATTGTTTGGAAAGCCTTCGCCGTTCTCTCTATGAGCAGCCCTGCCGGAATGAAGCCGAAGTCGTAAGCGGCCAAATTCGCAAGGAGTGCCATTCCCATGTTGGTAGGCGAAGTTCGATGCCCAATCAAGGAGTCGGGATTTTCTTGATAGTTATCCGGCGGCAGCCAATGATCTTCCGGGCCGACGAAAGTCTCGAAGAACGCCCATGTTTTTCGGGAAAGCTTCCGGAGAAACAGGGTCTGTTCAGTCGTCAATTTTGATCCACGACTAAGGAGCGGTCGGCTGAGCCACCAGGCGATTGCCGGGGATGCAAACCAAAGGATCAGAATGGGCCCGGCCACTGCGAGTGCGGCCGGCCTCGAAAGGGTCAGATAAATCCCCGCAAGAGCGGCAAGGGCGGGGGCAAACCACATTGTTCGCCAGGAGGTGGCGAGGCCCGTACGGATTTGGAGATCCCCGTCGTTCGACGGGTTCCACTCCAGAAGTCGTTTATGGGTGACCCACATTCGCCAGGCCGTGCGCACAACGGCATCCAGACTGAAAAAGGCCTCATAGGGAAGACAGCTGAAAGTGAAGGCCGCCTGAGCGAAACGTCTGCCAGCCGAGCGCGCCGTGGTCGAAAGATGCTGACGCATCAGCATGTCGCTCGATTTCTGAAACAGATCAAGAAAAGAGACCATCCCGGGAGGGATCAAGACGACCCCGATTACAGCGAGGGTCCACAGCCAGGGCGGGGAAAAAACGGTCCAGCCGAGGAGCAATATCAAGGTCAACGCCGCAGGTACGAGACTCCGACGAAGATTGTCGAAAATCTTCCATCGGGATACTCCGGAGAGCGTATTCTTCAGGCGGCCTCCCTCGATGCCGGGAACGCCCGGAAGCAGCCAGCGCGCAATTTGCCAATCCCCGCGAATCCATCGGTGCCGGCGGCTTATGTCCGCGCTGTAACTGGATGGAAATTCTTCATACAGCAGCACGTCGCTTAGCAGACCCGCCCGCGCATAGCATCCTTCCACAAGGTCATGGCTGAGGATTCGGTTCTCGGGAAAGCGCCCCTTGAGGGTCTGCTCGAACGCATCAACATCATAGATCCCTTTGCCGATGAATGAGCCTTCGTCGAACAGGTCCTGGTAGACATCGGAGACAACCCTGGTATACGGATCAATGCCCGGCTCACTTCCGTACAATCGCGCGTATCGAGATCGGTTCATCCCCGGCAGGCTCACGGCTACTCGGGGCTGAAGAATGCCGTACCCGCCATCGATCCGCTGCTTTTTTTTATCGTACCGTGGCCGATTCAATGGATGCGCCATGGTTCCAACAAACTGCCGTGCCGAGTCGCGTGGAAGTTGCGTATCCGTGTCCAGGGTGATCACATACTTTACGTTCGATAAAACGGCAAGATCTCCTACAATGATGGAGAAGCGATTCCTTGTATCACCGCGCAAAATCGAATTCAAATCCGCAAGCTTCCCCCGCTTCCGCTCGTGACCCATCCAAATTTGCTCCTGCTGATTCCAGCGGCGCGGACGATGAAAGAGGTAAAACATATCGGATTTCGTGCCTCGGTACTTTTCATTCAGCTGCTGAATTTTCTTTTGAGCCAACCGCAACAAAGGTTCGTCCCCTGGAAGCATTCCCTCAGATGCGTCCCGGAAATCCGTCAGAAGACCGAAGTGCAGGCGCTCGTCTTTATTGGCCAGAAACCGAACTTCAAGGGCTTCGATCAGATCCTCGATATTTTTCTCGCTCGTGAGCATTGTCGGGATAACGGCCAAGGTGCGAAATTGCCGAGGAATTCCTTTGGAAAAATCCATTCGAGGCAATAAGTGCGGCGTCGACAGCAAGGTCGCCACCCAGTTCACCAGCGCCACGGCCAGATGACTTGTGGCCAGAAGCAAGGGGAGGCCTGCCAATGCAATCAACCAGGTTTGGTAACCCATGCTATGCGACTTTGCCAGCAAACCCATGGTGAAAACAGCCGTAATCAGAGCGATCAGGCCCAGATAGAAGAGCAAAGGGACCCGACGGCATAATCGCCTTATAGATTCAAGTGGAGATCGGCGCACCTGCACCGTTTCTTCGAGTTGCCCTAAACCCTTGTCGATCAGGTAGAACCCAACATGGGCTGCTCGATCTTGACTACTATTCTTGGTTTCAACCTTTCGGGCCAATCGGATAGATTCCCGGGCTACCTCGTTTTCGGTTCGCCTGCTGATCCTTGCGAGCTTTTCCACGACGTGGCGGTAGCTATCCCGAGTTGTAAAATCCATCCCGCCATAGATGCCCCCAGGATCCGAGCGGAGGGTCTTTTCGACAGCGCTCATCGTCTCGACGAACTCACGCCAGTCCATCGCTCCCATAAATCGAAGGGTGCCGATACTGTTGCTGAGGGAAACCTGATCTGTGGCCTGTTGTTGGTTCTCCGCATGCACCAGTTGCTCAATCGTCAGGCCTGATTCGGAGAGCCGCTGCTCAATCCAGGTGAGCGGCAAGGTCATTTCTGGGCTTTGTCCCTGCAAGCGCCAAGAGAATTCCGCGACAAAAGAACTCGCCAACGGCGGCTTGGACCGGGTCATATCCGCAATCACCAGAATCATGCTCTTTGGGTCTTTCTCCCCGACTTCAATTATCTGGTCCGCCCAGTGGTCTGCAAGGTTGCGATCCACTTGGTTGGCTGCAATCCGGGTCCCAACACGACGCAGATTCTCGATCAGGGCCAGGCGAAGCATGATCGGGACAGCCCACAATTCGCCAAGCTTCAGGATGTTCACTGTTTGGTAAGCGGTCACGAAACTGCTTAGATTTTCCGGATCCGCCCGCCCGTCGCCGTGCGAAATAATCTCCAGCGCAATGTCGTAGACGCGAGGCAGCCCGGCCGATGGTCCGTTCAGCAAACGAGGCAGTTCCCTGCTGTAACCCCTGGGTAGGTGTCGCTTGGCCATGCGAATCTGTTCTTCAACAAGATAGAAGTTGTCGAGCAGCCATTCACCGGCCGGCACAACCCGGCGGTTGGCCTTGACAGTCTCCGCCAGAAGGTTGCGGGTTCCAATCAGTACACTTTCATTTTCAGCCAAGCGCGTCAGAAGCCGGTCAGAAGGACGTCCCGAACTCAGCTTGTGCGAAGCCGCCAAAACCGTGCCGTGCCGCTTCATCTGGTCGCAGCTGAACAGTTCCGATCGCAATGGCGGCTCGTCACCGGCGTGATTTTGCACCAAACCGGTTTTGCCGAAACGCCCTCCCAAATGGAGCAAAACCCGTAGAATACTCTTGCTACTCATCCTCAACCTTTGTGTCTCCTTCTGACAACATGCTACGCGCTGCGAGAGATCTCTGGACTTTCTCGGAGAATATTCTTTGATCTTTTTTGTGTTAAAAAAGGTAACCCGCAAAAGGGTTACCTCTAACACTCAAACTCATTTATCGATAAGAGGTTCAAGCCCATCGGCACATGCCCGAGCCACATCATAGGTACCGTTTTCCTGCCCTGGCATCCTGGCCCAACCCCCTTTTTCGATGAATTCAGCTCGCTTCCACGAATCCATTTCCTGCAGTTCCTTGAATTTCTCTTCATGTTTCGGATCGTTCATGAATTGGGCAACGCAGATCGCGGCTTGGCTCGCCAAGACGGCTTCGTGATTCATTGCCTTGGCCGTGCTGGCGGTTGTCCACCCACCCCACGAAAAACCGATAATCATTGTTATAACCCCTCCAATAACAAGGCCCCAAATTCCATACTTCATTTTTCCTGCATTTTCTAGTTTCATTGAATACCTCCTTGAGTTTAATTGTGAATTTTTTCATTCAATTGAATATTTGATCGAGAGCCGAACAGCATCATCGACCCTGGGCAACACACTTAGTAATCTTCAGTTTGCAAATTTTTCGAAAATGGTAGCCATAGATCGCGATGGTCACCGTCAAGGGTAGCATTTCAGGTCGGCGAAAAAGGGTCCAGAACATGATCTTCCAGTACTGGAATCGCTCCCTGCCGAATACACCCAACCGGATACTCGAACGTACGATCGCCAGGAGATGCTGAACACTCAAGGGGGGCCTGATCTGAGGATTCTCGTATTCCCTTAGGAATATACTGGCTCTTTTGTAGTAATTACGTGGCGAATAAATGTTTTTAATTAGTTTAAAATATCCCTTACGTAAGGTTTCAAGTCCCATTTCTGGGATAATATTGGTCGTACCATCAACATTATCTCCAGACATAGCATCCACCAAGCGGCCCTCTTTTTTCATCCTTTCGTAAAGCCTGGTGCCCGGGGGAGCGTTCAGCAGGCCCACCATGGCCGTCACAATGCCGCTTTTCTGGATAAACTCGATCTGACGCTGGAAGATGGAAGGCGTGTCGCTGTCGAACCCAACGATGAACCCTCCTGTGACCTGGAGCCCGGCCCTCTGCATGAGCTTTACACTTCCGACCAGGTCACGGTTCTTATTCTGCAGTTTGTTGCATTCGGTCAGACTTTCCTCGTTGGGCGTTTCAATCCCAATGAAAACCGTGTCAAAACCCGCTTTGACCATCATGTCCATCAATTCAGGGTCATCGGCCAGATTGATCGAGGCCTCGGTATTGAATGGTATCCCCTTTTTTCCCCGTTGCCACTTGATGAGCGCCGGCAGAAGGCTGGACTTGAGATAGATTTTGTTACCGATGAAGTTGTCATCCACAAAAAAGACCGGGCTACGCCATCCCAGGTTGTAAAGCCCGTCCAGCTCGACGATCACCTGCTCGACCGTTTTCATGCGTGGGCGATGCCCGAAGAGCGCGGTTACGTTACAGAATTCGCAGTTAAACGGGCAGCCGCGTGAAAACTGGATGCCCATGGTGGCATAGTGCTTCAGGTTGATCAGATCCCACAGCGGAGGAGGGGTCGTGCCGATGTCGCAAAACTCGGATGTCTCGTACACACGCCGCGCACAGCCCTTTTCCAGGTCCTCGAGAAACGGGGGGAGGGTCAGTTCGGCCTCGTTGAGCACTAAGTGGTCCACGACCTCAAACTGTTCGTGTTCACCGCTGAAAAGCGGACCGCCGGCCACCACCCTGAGGTTGGACTCCTTGCACCTGGTGATGATATCGCGCGCGGACTCTCTCTGCAGGGCCATGCCGCTGATAAAGGCCACATCGGCCCAGCCCAGGTCTTTGTCCTTGAGCTTCGTCACATTCACGTCGACCAGTTTCTTGGGCCACTCGTCGGGCAGCATCGCCCCGATCGTCAGAAGCCCCAGGGGAGGCAGGGCCGCCCTTTTGTGAATGAATTTGAGGGCGTACTTGAAACTCCAAAACGTGGCGGGATATTCGGGGTAAATCAAGAGGACGTTCATGAATGTCCCTTTCTCATTCCGGGATGGTTTTCAGGAACCGGTAATAATCCGAGTCGGTTCCTAGAATAATAAAAGTGTTCTTATAGGCGGCCTGTTTGTAGGTCTCCAGTGTCTTGAAAAATGCATAAAAGGATGGGTCTTGGTTGTACGCATCACCATAGATCCTGGTGGCCTCGGCATCCGCCCCTCCGCGGATCTCCTCTGCTGTCCGGTATGCCCCCGAGATGATCGATTTCAGCTCCTTTTCCATCTGCCCGAGGATCTCCGCCTTCTTGCCCTCTCCCTCGGATCGAAACTGCGCGGCCTTGCGCTTTCTTTCAGACACCATCCGTTCGTACACCTTCTTGCGGACTTGCTCGACATAGTTGATGCGCTTGATGCGAACATCCACCAGCTCCATCCCAAAGGCGGGCATCGCCTTGGAGGCCTCGAGCAGGATTGCCCGAGTGATCTTTTCTCTACCAAGACGAACGGTTTCCAAGGCGGTTGATTGCGGGAACGGGGAGAGCACTTTCCCTTCCCCTGCCTCCACGGTCGGCATCTCGTTTGTGGTCCGGACGAGCTCCACCAGTGGATTCGCCGACACATAATCCCTGAGGACTGCATCGATGATGTCATCCAGCTTGGCATATGCCTGGGTGTAGGTCCCTAGAACCTCGAGGAATTTTTGCGGGTCCACGATTCGCCACCGGGCCGTGGTGTCGACATAGATAAAGCGCTTATCCCGTGTGGGAATTTCTTTGGGGTCTCCATCCCACCTCATGATCCGTTTCTCATAGCGATGGATCTCCTGAATGAATGGGATCTTGAATTTGAGACCCGCATCGGTCTTTGGTTCTCCAACAGGCCTCCCAAACTGCGTTATCACGACTTGGTCCCATTCCCGGACCGAGTAAAAGGCACCTGAAAACAGTAGGATAAGAAATATTCCAATAACAATACATACGGTCGCTCCCATTCGTTTCACTGGATCTCACCTCCCTTTGCTGCGGCCTGCTCCTTGAGTTGGAGGAGCGGGAGCACGCCATTTTGATCGCTGTCGATGATGTATATCTGCTGTGCATTGGGCAGGACCGCCTCATAGGCCTCCAGGTAGAGGCGCTGTTTGGTGACCTCTTTCGAGTTTCCGTACTCTTTGAGAACGGCGGAGAATCTCGCCACCTCACCCTTGGCGCGGTTCACGCGCTCCACCGCAAATCCCCTGGCCCCGTTGATCGTTCTCTCGGCCTCTCCCCTGGCCTTGGGAATCTCCCGGTTATAAGTCTCCTGAGCCTCGTTAATAAGTCTCTCCTTTTCCTGCTGGGCCTCGTTGACCTCGTTGAAAGCTCCTTTTACAGGATCGGGCGGCACAACGTTTTGAAGTCTCACGTTGACGATGCGGATTCCGGTTTCATACTCGTCCAGGATGTTTTGAAGCTCTTCCTGCGCCATCCTGTTCACCTCTTCCCGGTTCTGAAGTACATAGTCAAAGCTCCTGTTCCCCACGATGCGCCGATTCACGGACTCGCTGATATCCCGGATGGTCATCACAGGGTTTTGGACGTTGAAGAGATACTTCCGGGGGTCTTCCCTCCGAAACTGGATGATCCACTCCACATCAATGACATTCAGATCACCGGTGAGCATGAGGGACTCCAGTTCCGTCATAGCGCTCTTTTCATACTGTGTCCGAATACCCGGACTCACGGTCTTGAAACCAAATGTTTCCGTGTCCACTTGTTCCGTGTGGACCTTGAAAACCTGATCTATCCCAAGAGGGATTTTGAAGTGAAGTCCCGGCTGGACCATACCGGAATACCTGCCGAATCGCAGCAAGACCCCCTGGTGCCCTGCGGGAATGGTGTAGATGCCGGTATAGGCCATAAAAAGTGTTAGGAGAAGGACGACCACAACAAGCCACAGGGGTTTTCCTACCTTCCCATAGCTCAGTGAACTGCCGACTTTCTTGATTATTTGATTAAAATCCGGTGGGCCCTGTTGCCCGCCGGGTGTGATGTCATCCCAGGACATAAATTTTCTCCTTTGTTACAAATATGTTTTTACGGCTCTATCCCCCCTGAGGGTCCGCACGACTTCCACACCTTCCGAGTGGGAGACGGTGTGTATCTTGATATCTAACGGTTGGGCTAAAAGGCTCTTTGTGCCGAGCAAAACACTGAATCTTTCGGACCGGATATGACGGTTCAGGTCTTCACGTGTCGCCCACTCCCCGATCAGACTGAAGGTGGTGTCGTCTCCCAGATGGCAACAGCCGTCATAGCTCAAACATCCTCTCTCCAGTCCAGTTGTCTCAATCATGGAGAGGAGTGTCTGCATGAGCTCTTTTTGTTTTTCCGGAAGGGCGTTCATGGTAATCCTGACAATGATCATGAGGGCACACTCCTCCCAAAGAGGCAAATAGCAAAAAGAGGATTGCCGGGTTCGGCATTTGAGAACGCTTCCTGAACGGGCATGGATTCAACACCATCCAACATGTCCCGGGCCGTTTGATCTCAGCCCTTTGTACATTCGCTGCTTATTCACAATACACGCTTTGTGCCAAATATGCCCAGACCACTGGAACCATTCTATCTTGTTGATTTCAATCTAATAATTATGCATCCTGAACACCGGGGAAACTCGGAACACTTTAAACAAAGTGGTCACATCTGACCAGTGGTCTTATACGGCCAGCTCCTTGCAATCCTGTCGGTTGGTTGTGAATGTGTTTGGATTGGGGTAAAGAACTCTCACTTGGCGGGAGTCGGGACAAACAGTAAGAGGGCGGAAGCGCTCAGCGCCGGCTTATGCCGAGTTTCCGCATGCGCGCTCGCAGTGTGCTGCGGTTGAGACCGAGGATCTCGGCCGCACCGTTTTTCCCGCTGACCTTCCATTGAGTTTGCTCAAGGATTCGCACGATGTGTTCACGCTCCACCACTTCAAGGGTCTCCTGCCTGTTCAATGGATCCTTTTGTAGAGGCTTCAGTTCATCCACCAGGTGCAGCTTGGGCCCGGAGGAGTTGATCACCGCGCGTTCGAGGACGTTTTCCAGCTCACGGACATTGCCTGGCCAGTGATAATTCAGCAAGGCGTTCATGGCGCTTGTCGGTATGATCTCAATGGTCTTGCCCATTCGTTTGGAGATCTTTTTGACATAAAAGTCCGCAAGGAGAGGAATGTCATCGAGCCTGTCCCGAAGCGGTGGCATGGTAATAGGGAAAACATTCAAACGGTACCAGAGGTCATCACGAAAACGGCCCCTTCGGACCTCATCTTCCAGATTGCGATTTGTGGCCGAAATGATCCTCACATCCACTTTTACGGTTTGGGAGCTCCCAAGCCTCTCAAACTCACCGTCCTGGATTACCCGGAGCAACTTGGACTGCAATTCCAAAGTCAGCTCGCCTATCTCGTCCAGGAAAAGGGTGGCGCCGTTGGCGATCTCAAACCGCCCCAAGTTTCTTGACTGGGCACCGGTGAATGCGCCTTTTACATGACCAAAAAGCTCGCTTTCGATAAGGTTTGAAGGTAAAGCGGCGCAGTTCACTTTCACCAGGGGCCGCTCTTTTCGCGGGCTCAGAGCATGAATGGACCTGGCGACAAGCTCCTTGCCCGTTCCTGTTTCTCCAAGAACCAGGACAATCGTGTTGCTAGGTGCAATCTGTTCAACTTTAAAGAGCACATAATTGAGCCCGTCACTCTGGCCGATAATATTTTCATGGTTGTATTCCAGATTGATTTCTTCCTGCAAATACGCGCTTTCGGCTTCAAGCTGCTCTTTTAGCTTTTTTACCTCAAGAAGTGCTTCTTCAGCGACTTTTTTGCCCTTTTCGGCTTCTTCCCACGCACGCCTGCTTTCGGCTGTACGCTTCTCGACCAACTCCTCGAGATGCCTTTTATAGTATTCACGTTCGGAGACATCCTCTATGGAGAGGAGTATCATACGGGTCTTTTTCGGCTCACCGTAAATTCTCCTGGCATTCAAATGCATGATTTTTCGACCTATGGCTTGAAAGTCATGCTCCACCTCGAAATCATTGAATGTAGAGTTTTGAGGAAGGATATCTTCAAGCAATTCCCTGAACCTTGGGATGTCCCACTGCCGGTTGCCCAGGTCATATATTAAAAAACCCTCTGTTTCCTCCGGCTTGACCTTGAAGGTCTGGTAAAAGGTTTCATTGGCCTTTACAACCTTTAAATCGCCATCAAGCAGGAGCAAGGGGGCGCGAACCGATCCCAAAATATTATCAAAAATATCTATCAGATATTGAAATTTTTCCGTTTTTATAATATTCATCATTTTCTTTTTCAAACCTTCCTCTTCAAAGGGATCCCTAAATGCAAGAGATTTCGTATCAAGATTTAATAATGTCTCGTTCGGCGAAAGCGAGAACATCCCCCGCCTTCACGTGAAGACTCTAGATAATCTTGGTGTAGAGTGAAGATCCACGCCGTAAGCGCCTTACACTAATTTTTTTCTCTTCCCTAAGCATATGAAAATAAGACATACTGAGATATAATTCTATGAAATCAAACGATTTTTTCTCCATTGTAAGGTAGACTTCAATCCCTCTTTGGCTACTTGTGAACCTTCTAATTCATCAAATAAAATATAATTTATAGCATTTATTGTGTCAATATTTTGGTTTTTAATATCCTTAAAAGGTTCCATGTCCAAAATTTCTCGATAAATGGATATAAATTCCTGTATTCTTTTCTTTGTCAAAATTTTTTGAAAGAAGCTTTTAGACCGCTGTGTGTACCCTAATTTATCGAACCGTCTAAAAATATACGTGAGTGTTCTTACTGATGGTTTAAAGCCAAATGTCTTTTCCAATACCACTTGTAAAGCTGGAGGAGGGAGCTTTGATCGATAAGCAACACCATTAGAAGCCTTTTTTTCCCTATATTTAGGGGCAACCAGAGCTTCTTTCTTCCTCTTGTCCCTTCGGGGCGTTGAAAACCTATAAGCCTCGACTTCTCGGCACAAATGCTCTGCCTGCATAGCGGCAGCTTGAAGGTATGCACTCAGATTGTAGAAACCCGAATGTATATGCTCGGGAATAGTATCTCCAATTCGGCTATAAACATATCTATATTTGTGGTCGATTTCCCCCCATGCCTCCTCAAGAATTGTTCTTAATTGCAACTCTATTTGAATGTCTTTAAAGTCTTCAAATGCATCTGAATTCATACCCAATCTGACCTGGTAATGAATGGATGAATATCCACTATATTGAAGATTTATATATTTTGGGGCGCTTTCACCAGGATCTAGCGGCAAAACGAATGATCTCTTGTGGTCGGGTTTTCGTATAAATTGCAATATCTTCTCATCAACCAATAGTTCAAGGTAAGCCTCGACTTCTAAAATATCTGAAAGGCGAAGACAAATAATTCTAATTCCTATTATGTCGCCAACTCTTTCCTGAAAGTTTTTGTGTGTGATACTTTCAATATCAATAACCGAACTGGCATTCTCTAGTTCAATTTTTTCTATAAGTCTTGTTTCATCTTTGATGCGATATAAAATTGTATGAATATTTTCCTTTGGTGCTGAAGGATCATCTCTAATTAGACTAACAACGTACTCAGCAAATTTCTTATATTTTTCTCTCTCCTTGAAAAAAGAGATTAGAATATTGTCCCTCTGGTTTTTTTTCATGATTCAAATCCTAAAGAAAAATATTTCAATAATTATATTTTCCTAATTTGGATCAGTGATTTCCGGTTAAGTGCTTGCATAAAAATCTAAAAACCTAGTGTAATTTGTTTTTAATTTATTATCACCAATGCTTCTAAACTCATTTTGAATTTTGATTCTAAGTTCCCTTACTCTTTTTATTGTTACTTTTTCGTTGTGATGTTTGCGAAAATAAATGGAAAGCAACAAATAGGTGATAAGGCCACCAAGAATCTGGACCATGAGGCCATACTCGCTACGGGCAATGAGGTGATAGACTTTAAGGTGACGCTTCCACCAGGCAAATAATTTCTCGATTTCCCATCTGAGCTTATAGATAAACGCTATTTGCTTAGCCGAAAGGTCATAACGATTTGTGGCGACCCAATATTTGATGCCGTCAACAACGTATCCTACCACTCTTACGGGCTCTTTGCTTTGATTGACCCCTGGCGTGCCCAGTAGAACGACTGCATCATAGAAAACAGTGTCTTGAGGATTGATTTGTTGGGCTTTTAGATTGGTTTTCTTGGTACTTGCTTTGATACGACAGACGAAAAACTGGTTGTCATTTTGCCACTTATCAAATGAGTAGTGTGATTGATAGCCCCGATCCAGCACACCGGTTTGGCCCGGAGATAGGATGCTTCCGACAAATGGACGTTCAGCTCCTTTGCCGTTGGTGAGGAAGATTTTTCTTGGAATGGAGTGGTTCAAATCAAAGCCGAGATGCACTTTGGCCTTTTTGGATCCTTTTCTATAGTCGGCCCATCTCATTGAAAGGCATGCATCTATAAGGGAGCCGTCGATGGCTATGAGTTCACCAAGGTCAGCATGCTCCTTGGGTAAAATGCTAAGAGCCTGACCTTGGAGGTTTTCGTAAATATAGAAGAGTTGCTCAAGGCCTCTTGTATTGACGGCTTCGGCAAAGCTGCTTTTTTTTATGCCTCCCGAAGGGGCGATATTCTTGCGAGCGAAATCATCCTCTTCAAGTATCTGGAGTAGATGCTGAGCGGAGGTGTGCTCTTCGAGATGGAAGAAGACGAGAGCTTTAATTTGGTCTTCAAAGGTCATTTGCAAAGGCCTGTTTCCCCTTGCCAGCAAAGGCGGCATGCCGCTCATGGCATTTTCGATGGGTGAGAATAAATCGCTGAACGAAACTTTCTGTCTATTTTGATCTGCACCGAGAGCATAGGGCATTTTGTAACTCCTTGTAATCATTAGAGATACAAAATTTTCGCCCACACCCTCATGGGTATGTCAAGCATAAAATGTACTTAAGCGGCAATTTTTTTAACTTATTTCCATAATTTTATATGCAATATCTTAACCGGAATTTACTGAATTTGGATAGAAACAATTTTCTATAAATATTAAAATTCATTGAGATTAAATTACTATCTTAATTGCTTAGACGGCCATTTATCTGGCGGTATGTGACTATATATGTCATAGTTATTGGCTTCACAATATATTTCAGCTAGACGTACACTTAATAAAACAAATATAATCATTAATTTCAAGTAGTTCCTGGCTTTTCGAAAAGTTTCACAATTTTATCGAACGAAGAAGTCTTTTAATTTCAGTGAGAAACGATGATTGTATTATATCAGAAATTTGGGCCGAATTTCAATATGCTATATATAATCAGGTGTAAAACATTACAAGCGAAGGAAACGTCGGCTGCGGTAAGGGGTGAATGGAAATGACTGCCATGCAAGCAATTTCGACGCGACAGCTTCCACATCCACAGGCTGATTTGCAAGTAATCCAAAGTCATTTGCCTTTAACCCTACAACGCAACTTAATTAGATTTTGAAGTTGAAGCTTTTTTTTAGATGTGGTATCCTTTGCCATCCTTATTCACCTTATCCAGGAGGGCTTTGCGATGGTGCCACAACAACCCCACCAGAATTTATTGAGGCTGTGGAAAATACCCCAGGTCTTCGCTATTTCGTCTCGGTCCCCTCGGACGTCAAATGCTGGCTCAAAGCCCCTCTCACCCGAAAGAAAACGTATCGATATAGGGATAAAATAAAAGAAAAAATAGTCATTGAGTCTACTGAGAAGAAACCGATAAAAGTGGCCACAGTAGCGGAAAATATCCATGATGTGTATTGGTATCGCCGTAAAGTTTCGGAGGGAACCAAGGGGCCGATCGAATACGAATTCTGCTCCGCACGAACGTGCCCGCCGGATCCTTGCGACCCCGATTTTCCTTAATTTCATAGGACGCCTGGGACGCGTATGCTCAAGATGATCATCAGCGGTGGTCAAACTGGGGCAGACCAGGCACCTCTTGACTCAGCAATGGATCTTGCCTTCCCACATGGCGGGTGGATCCCCAATGGCAGGCTTACGGAGGCCGCCCCCCTGCCCTCCAAGTACAAGCTCAAGGAGATGCCGAAAAAGGACTACCTCAAACGCGCCAGGCAAAACGTTCATGACTCTGACGGGACCGTCATTTTCTCACACGGAGGACTTAAGGGAGGATCCAAACGGACGGGGGAGTTCGCGGTGGAGCTGAAAAAACCCTACCTCTAAATCGGGAGCATTACGTGTTTCTGAGAAGACGCTTAGCCCTAGCCCGTGTTGCATGGGCAGAGAACACGTTGTCGAATGTCCCGTTGTAGATGGAGCAACGCAGTTTGAGCATATTGTTGCAGTTTGAAACGAGCCACCATGCTCCACTTCTCTTTAACCGGGTATTGCATATAAATTTGTTT
>Ga0272443_10002676_pt1 | contig 22270 bp, 22 predicted proteins | sample SSMAcet12_FD_193581 | JGI IMG/M metagenome (GOLD analysis project Ga0272443, IMG submission 193581) | Marine sediment archaeal communities from Little Sippewissett salt marsh, Falmouth, MA, United States - SSM-Acet-12 | ecosystem: Environmental > Aquatic > Marine > Wetlands > Sediment ...
TCTTGTCGTACCGCGTAACATACGCGGCAGAAGGATCGTTCTTGTTCAGGAGGGGATGACTGAGCCGGAGACGCTTCTTTATCACCTTGCCCGCAGTGCCCGCTGGGTGCCGCGGTGGATAGCGGGAACTGCAGCGACCGGCCTTTCAAGGCAGTACGTCAGGTTTTGTGTCGCCAGTGAGGGGTATCGTGAGCTGTTTATTGGAAAAGGAGTGGATCGTGATACCATCGAGGTGACAAGTATTCCGAATTTTGACGACTGTGAGCGCTATCTGGACAATGATTTTGAGCACCGGGACTATGTGCTTGTCTGTACGTCGGATAATCGGGAAACTTTCATTTATGAAAACCGCAGAAAAAATATTGAAAAATATCTGAGACTTGCCGATGGGAGGCAGCTGATCTTTAAACTGCATCCCAATGAGCGTGTGGTGCGCGCCAAGGGCGAAATTGAGCGTTTTTCACCCGGTAGCCTGGTCTATGCCGAAGGCCGAACCGAGGAGATGATCGCCAATTGCAGCATGATGATCGCTCAGTATTCGTCAACCATTTTTGTCGGTTCAGCCCTCAATAAAGTTGTTCACTGCAGTCTGGATCCTCATGTACTCAAGGCGCTGACACCATTGCAGAATAAATCGGCAGCCCGCAGGATAGCCGATGTCTGCCGGCAGGTGCTTGAGGCATAGTTTTTTCTTACATTTTTCCTGGACAGTGCTATGAATCGATCTGTTGCCGTTATCCCTGCAAGAGGGGGATCAAAAGGTCTTGTCAATAAGAATATTTACCCTGTTGCAGGCAAGCCGCTGCTGGCGTGGTCGATTCTTCAGGCTAAAGCAGCCGAGGGGATCATTGAGGTGTTTGTTTCTACAGACAGTCCGCTTATAGCTGACGTTGCCATTGAGTACGGTGCCAGGGTTATCGATCGCCCGCCGCACCTGGCTACCGATACGTCCACTTCTGAGGCGGCGCTTCATCACGCTCTTGAGGAGATTGAGCAGCACCATCAGCTGCCTTCAGACAGGGTTGTTTTTCTTCAGGCCACCTCTCCTCTCCGCTTGCCGGGGGATATCGACAATGCGCTGCAGCTTTTTGTGTCAGAATGTGCCGATTCGCTGATGTCTGTCACAAGACCTGACGACCTGACGCTTTGGGAGAAACGTGCGACCGGATGGGAGAGTGTCAATTTCGATTTTCGCAACAGGGCAATGCGCCAGGACCGGCCGCAGCAGTATATTGAAAACGGTTCTATTTACATTGTATCGAGAGATGTTCTTGAGCGTGTCAATAACCGTATAGGCGCTAAACTCTCGGTGTACTGCATGCAATTCTGGCAGACATGGGAGGTCGACACCATTGAAGAAATAGACCTGATCGAGTTTTACATGCACAAAAAAAAGCTGGTGTAACGCGCAGCGTAATTTTGAACAACCAGGTAAACTGAAGACCATGAACTTTTTTCTTGCAACAGACATCGTTATTGATCTTCGATCGGCCTTAAGCCTGCCTTCCGTCATGAAGCAGCTATGTATTACCAGGCCCGGTCTGATCTACGATGCCAATCTCGAGGCCAACCTCTATTTTCACGATGTGCTTGCCGCAATAAAGGAGGCCTATGCCGACTGTGTGATCTATACAAACTCCTTTCCAGGGGAACCAACCTATCGTCATCTTGAGGATGTGGCAGCCTATTTCCGCGAACCTGCGCCTGACGGATTTGTCGTCATTGGCGGAGGAAGCACTATGGACCTCGCTAAAGGAGTTGCGCTGTTGCAGACTAATGCCGTTTCAGCCCTTTCTCTGAAAGGTTTTCCCTCCGACGTCAATGATCCATTGCCGCTCATTACCGTGCCGTCACTTCTCGGAAGTGGTGCGGAAGTGAGTTATAATGCGGTGTTTATTGATGAGGACGAGGGGCGCAAACTGGGGATCAACAGCCGTCAGAATTTTCCGAAAAAGTGCGTTGTCGATCCGTTGCTCTCAATGAGCGCGCCGCGCAAGAGTGTTATCGCAACGGCTATGGACAGCATGGTGCACTGTATTGACAGTTTCGGTTCCCCGAAGCAAACTCCCTTGAGCAGGGTCTTTTCCATAGAGGGTTTTCAGCGGATATTCTATGCGCTTCAGCAGGATCAGCTGGATCGTGCAGAGTCAAGGATCGATCTGGCTATCGGCAGTATCTGTGGAACTGTCGCTCTCATGAATTCCGGAGATGGACCGTCAAACGGTTTTGCCTATTATCTCGGAGTGAAGCACCAGGTCCCGCACGGCCTGGCCGGCGCGGTCTTTCTCAAGGAGGTTATGGCATACAATATCAGTCACGGTTACGAGAAGTATGCCGTTTTGAACCCTATGCGCGAAACCCTTTCTGCCAGGGCCTGTTCTGAACAGTTGATGGAGCAGATGGATGCGCTGTATCGCCAACTCGATATTCCAACGCTTTCTTCATTTGGTTTTACCCGGGAAAATGCCAGGGATTTCGCGCATCAGGCATCTCAGGCGCTTCAGGGCTCTTTTGCCGGTAACCCGGTAGCGTTTGACCAGGAATCGGCCTTGAAGGTTATTAATAGACTTATGTAAAAGAATAAAAGGAGTTGCATCCCAATGCCAGGAGCAGAATTAATCGGTCGTGAGGAACTGATGGAGATTCAGGACCTTTTCGGGAAAGAGAGGGTCAATTTATACCGTTACGGTCCCGGAAATTATAAGACACGCGAGTTTGAGGCTATGTTTGCTGAAGTGATGGGCGTGAAGTATGCTCACGCGGTTTCATCAGGGACCGCTGCTATTCACTGTGCCCTTGCTGGAGCAGGAATCGGGCCCGGTGACGAGGTTATTATCACCGCATGGACCTTTATCGCCCCTGTTGAGGCCATCAGTGCACTGGGCGCAATTCCTGTGCCTGTCGAGATCGATGAAACCTTTCATCTCGACCCCCTCGCGGTAGAAAGAGCGCTATCGTCAAAAACAAAAGCTGTTGTCGCCATTCCTATGTGGGCGCCTCCTCAAATGGACGAGCTGTCAGCGTTGTGCGATCGTCATGGGCTTGTGCTGATAGAAGATGCTGCACAGGCGCTTGGTGCGAGTTATCGCGGACGCAAGCTCGGTACGATCGGACAGGTCGGATCGTTTTCTTTTGATGCCGGTAAAACGCTGCATACGGGAGAGGGAGGTATGGTTATTACCGATGATCGTGACATCTATGACCGTGTTGCTGAGTTTTCCGATCATGGTCATATGCATCTTGCCGGACTGGCGCGCGGCAAAGACCCGAGACGGGCGAAAGGACTGAATTACCGTATGAGTGAGTTGACTGCTGCAGTCGGCATCGCGCAGCTGCGTAAAATGGAGTGTATACTCGAACGCTCCAAGGCCAATAAACGAAGGATCAAAGAGGGGCTTGCTGATCTTGCCGGACTGACGTTCCGCTCCTTCACCGATGAGGACGGCGCCCAGGGCGATACGCTTATTTTCAGTCTCGAGAAGAGGGAACTGGCTCTCAGGTTTGAGCAGGAACTGCTTGCCAGAGGATTCGGGACAAAGATTCTTCCCGAAGCACTCGACTGGCATTTTGCCGGCGTGTGGGGGCATCTTCTGCAACAGTATGATCGATATCGCGACTGTGATCTCGAATCGCTCTGGCCTGAAACCGGTATGAAGCTGCGCCGCAGTATCTGTCTTAATATTCCGGTTTTGATGGATGACGCAGCCATTGATGAGCTGGTCAGTGCGGTACGGTCTGTCGCTTTGAATGTGCTGGGAGCCTGAAGCGTGTGTGCTGAAAATAAAAAAAGCTGTCTCACATCGTTGAGACAGCTTTTTTGTTGTTGAGGCGAAGAGCGGATTCGAACCGCTGTAGAAGGTTTTGCAGACCTCTGCCTAGCCACTCGGCCACTTCGCCATCGTTCAGGGGAAGTAAATCTAACAAAAAGAATATTTTTTGCAAATACTTCCTCTGCTTTTGGTCTTCCGGTTATTCTTCTGCGATATGTTTTCGGTACTCATCCAGTGCTTTGCTGATCATGCTGTCACCTTTTTGGGTCTGCAGCTGCTGCATTGCTTCCTCAAGGACATCCTTTATCTTTTTCCTTTCCCAGTAGGCCAGCGCACGCATGACTTCAAGCGTATCGGTTCGGATAACGAATGAGGCTATGGTTGAATCGGAACCTATTTTTTTCTGCTGTTTTCCTTTGCCATGTGCCGCATTCTGTTCAGTTCCTGATTCGTTAACCGTGCTTTCAAGCAGGCTGTTGATGCCTCCGGAAAAGCTTTTTTTTCTTGCCATGATGAGAACAGTTTATTTCTTTTGTGTTTGTTATTTTTGTTATTAGTAATACTATGTTACTTCTTTTTTTTCAGAACGGCAAGAATCTCTTTCGTTAAGGCCATGTAATCTTCAGCACCATTGGATTTATCGTTATAGTCAAAAATATGCGCCCCTGCTCCCGGAGCTTCAGCCAGGGCTACGTTGTTGCGGATTTTTGAGGAAAGCGCTTTTTCTTTGAAGTGCTTGTCGATGGCCGATGCGACATCTCTGTTCAGGATTTTGCGCTTATCATACTGGGTGACGAAGATTCCCGACACTTCAAGGTTGTCGTTGATGCGTTTTTTGATTTTGGTGATGACATCAAGAAGTTTGGTCAGGCCGTCGAGTGCGAGAAATTCAGCCTGTATGGGGATGAAGACATGCTCTCCTGCTGCAAGAGCGTTAATCGTCAGGAGTCCGAGCGAAGGAGGGCAGTCGATAAGAATGTGATCATAGGAAGATTTAAGCGGTTCGAGTATTTCATTGAGAATATACTCCCGCCCGGTTTCCGAGCTGAGTTCGATTTCTGCAGCGCTGAGGTCGAGAGAAGAGGGGATGATGTGCAGTTTTTTCCCGAATTGTATCGGCTCAATATCCTTGTTTCCCCTCAGGACCTGGTAGATATTGTTTTCATGCTGCTGAATGCCGAGAGATCTGCTGAGGTTTGCCTGGGGATCGATATCGATGAGCAGAACTTTTTTGCCGAGCCTGCTCATGGCTGCTCCGATATTGAGCGTTGAGGTTGTTTTGCCAACCCCGCCTTTGTGGTTTGAGAAGACAAGAACCATGGTGGTTGTAGGGTGCTGATTAATAGAGGTTCCCTTGAAATGCCGGATAGATAGTATTAATATTAATAATGTTTTTTTTATATCCAATATTAGTCGTCTTTATGTTTGATGTTTTATTTATCATAATATTTGATTTGTTGTTATTTTTGTTATTAGTTTTATTCGTAAAGAATGATTTTCAGTTTCTTGTTCTCAGAAGCCGATGATGGGATGATGAATGGATGGCGGGGCGGGGGTGTGCGATAACGGTGAGGATTATGGCATGTTTTCGATTAATTCATTCCAAAGCTGTTTATAGGCTACAGCAGCAGGGGTGTGAGGGTGGATTGCATTGAGCGGTGCGCGGTAGATGCCCATTTTTTCGATCTCTGAATTATAGGGAATGCTTTGACTGAAAAATCTGTCTTTTCCGCTGTGAGCATCGACGATCTCTCTATGCATCGATTTTCGCTGCTCGACCATGGTGAAAAACGGTCTGATCTTTTTTGTGTCAAGATTGTTTTCCTTGAAAAAATTCACCAGCTGTTCATAGGTTCGAAGCGATAAGGTTGTCGGGATCAGCGGGACAAGAATAATATCTGAAGCAGCAAAAACACTTTCCGATAAGAGTGTCAGGTTCGGCGGGCAGTCGAAAAAGATGAATTCGTATTCTGTGCTCAGTTCCCTGATGTTGTTTTTCAGCTTTTTCTGAGGGTTTTTTTCCTCCCCGAGTTCGATATCGAGATTTCTGTAGGAAAAGTCAGCAGGAAGCAGGTCAAGCTGTTCAAAATCAGTGCCTTTTATATTGTCATAGATCTTCTTGCTGCCCTTGAGGAATTTGGTGCTGTTGTATTTTTTGTTTGGAACGATCCTGAAGTAAAACGAGCTGGCCCCTTGAGGGTCAAGATCGCAGATAAGCACCGGTGGCTTGATTGTCGATGCAAGGAAGCTCAGGTTGACAGCCGTGGCCGTTTTGCCTACTCCTCCTTTGATACTGTAGAGTGCGATGGTTTTCATGCGTTTCGGTATTGATGAAAAAGTTCTGTAAACAAGGCTTCGCTTTCGTCGCTGTCAAAATGATTGAATGCGGTATGGAATTGATTCCGGACCTCTTCTCTTTCATGGTAGAGGGTTGTTATTAAGCCTCCGATCGCTGCTGCAATACCGGTATTGTCCGGCTTGTGCTCCAGATTGGCAAGATAGAGGTCAAGATAATCCTGCTGTACCGAGAGATCAACGAATTGGCCAAGGTTGTCCTGCAGTTTTTTCAGATGCCGGATGACGGGGCCGATTGTTTTCGGGGGGAAAATGCTCGAGAAAAATTCGAGAAGGTATCGGAGCTTTTTGCAGTCAATACGTAATGCATGCAACTCGCTGTCCATTGCTTTCGGGCTTGTGCTTCTGCCGTGGCGAAGAACCTTTTTCCATGCCTTTCTGATAGTGAACACTGCTATTGCTGCGGTGGATTGCCGACTGTTTGGTGCTTGTGCGATGTCGGGTGGTGCGCTCTCATGCAGAAAGCTCTCCCAGGCCTCTATCAGCAGTTCATGACGTTGAGATCGAAGATAGCGTGAAAATGAGCGATGCTCGCTTCTTCGAGCTGATTTCAAGTCATTGAAAAACAGTTCAAGATGATCACGCAGATGGGCAGGGAGAAGGTTGCTGAACGTATCGGCTTCAAGAAGATAGACATCCTGATCTCGCAGGTTGTTTGTCCGCTTTGCAAGCGTTCTGAGTTCCTGCTGGAAATAGCGGAGTTGCTGTGGCGGAAAAATGCCTTTCAATTGTGCCAGAATGGAGCGGGAACGCCGTATGGCTACCCTGTAATCGTGCAGAAATTCAGTGTCAATATTTTTCGTCAGCCAGGGCTCGTTGATTTTCATGATCTGCAGCGTCTCCAGAAGCAGGCGTCTTGCGCTGTCGTGAATATCGCTTTTCGGGTCCAGTTTGGCCGATGGTTTTGAAGAGTAGTGCAGAGGCATCAGCGTTGCTGATGCAAGTATCCTGTGGTAGATGTCGGTGAAGGATATGCTTCCTGCGCTTTCTTCCGAGGCTTCAATCGTTGAGGCGAGTTCGCGAGCTTTTTCATCATATCCCCGAACGGGCAGAATTTTGATGGCGGCATCAATTACTTCAGGATCTGCTGTAGCATCTGAGGCGGCTTTTTTGCCGGCAAAGAGCATCACGGAGAGTGTTGCGATTGTTTTCTGGTTTTCATCGAGAACCTTGAATGTCTCGACGCGCTCTTCAATCGAACAGAGCCGTATCCATGCCCGGAGCGTCGTGATCTCTCTGAGCAGGGGAGCAATCGGGGAACCGGCGGTTTCTCCGGAGAGAAAAAAAACGGGGTTTTTTCGGAAGTCGCAGCAGACGATTTCGCTTCCCGTTTTCAAATCGATCAGGCAGAGGCGGTTGCGCTTTTTTATGAGACCTTTGTTTTTTTTTCGCGCTTGGCTTTCGAACGTATCGAAAAATGTAACGGTCTCATGACTGGTCGCAAGCTGTTCAATTCCGGCTGAAGCGTCTTGTTTCAGCAGAAAAGGCTCGATAAGAGAAGAGATTGTTGAGGTTGACCTGATTCTGAACAGAACGGGTTGATGATGCTGTCGCATGACTCCCGGGTTTATGCCGTAGTTGTGGACGATGGATGATCTGGTGTGGTTTTTACGAATATAAGAATTAATCACCATGAACAGACTTTTTCTGCATGTATTTTCACCGTTAACGATATTGCTGGCATTACGTTGCCTCTTTGCTGATGACTTTTAAACCGACAGGATTTTTGTTACATTTAAATTTTGTATCTTTCGCCAATTGTGGAAGGTAAGCGTTTTTGTATAAACCGGCATCTCCTGTTTCAGCTATGAAATTTTCAGTTGCATCACTGCTCCTGGTTCTTTTTTTTATCGCGGGCTGTTCATCAGAGTCTCCGTCCGGGGAGGATTCCCCCTCATCGAAGATGACTGTCGGTATGGTTTTCGACGTTGGAGGAAGAGGCGACAAGTCATTCAATGATGCTGCGTATCACGGCCTTGAACTTTCCAGAGATTCTCTCGGTATCGATTTTGTTTACATTGAGCCTTCCGGAGAAGGGGCTGACCGCGAGGCTGCTCTGCGCAATCTTGCCGCTGATGCGGATGTGAAGCTTATTTTTGGCGTTGGTCTGCTTTTCAGTCGCGATATAGTAGCCATCGCAAGGGAATTCCCAGATAAATATTTTGCCTGCATCGATTACGTTGGTGAAGATGGTGAGGTTTTGCCGCCAAACCTTTCCGGTATTGTTTTCGACGATCGTAAAGGCTCTTTTCTGGCCGGTTCCATGGCCGCTATGGTCACCCGGACCAGGACGATCGGTTTTATTGGCGGAATGGAATCGAACGTCATCAGGCGGTTTCATGACGGTTATGTCGCGGGAGCGAAATCTGTCGACCCTGATATTACGATTATTTCCGGCTACATTGGTATGACGGGTAGTGCATTTACCAATCCGTCGAAGGGGAAGGAACTTGCACTTGGACAATTCAGCAAGGGTGCTGATATTATTTATCAGGCAGCAGGAGCAAGCGGGCTCGGCGTCGTCGAGGCGGCTCGACAGACCGGAAAGCTGGTCATCGGTACGGATCGTGATCAGGAGTATCTCGCTCCGGGGCACGTCCTTTCAAGCATGATCAAAGGCATTGACCGGGCTGTTCTGAGAAGTGTCGAACAGCTGGTCAGCGATAGCTTTCCTGGCGGAAGCGTTACGGTGTATGGTCTTGACGGGCGCTATACTGACTATGTGTATAATGCCGAAAATGCGGCTTTGGTTGGTGATTCAGTACATGCAAGACTTGAATCAATCCGCAGTAAACTCATTGACGGCTCGCTGTCGGTCGACTGAGCCAGGCTTGTTGCTGCAGAAATATTTTTTATGAAATCAAATACTTTATCCTGATATCGTTAACATAAAACCATCAGAAACAATGAAGCAGAGTCTCACTTTTTTGAAACAGTTATGCGTTCTTCTTCTCTTTGTCGGTCTCTCGGCGTGCGGCAGTAACAGCGATACCCTGAAGGCTGAAATAGAGGAGAACATGCAGTCAGTCAGCGATCAGCTTACCGCCCTGAATTCAACCAAGATGGAGCAGGAGAGCGTTGTTGACGGTCTTGAAGAAGATCTCAAATGGGAGTACAGCCCTGAGTTTGAAACCGCCGTCAAAGCCTATGTTGCCGAGGTCGATAACCTTAAGGAAAATATTGCTGAACTCGATGCAATCTACGATGCACTGGGGGGCTATCTCGTGAAGCTGAATGCCGGGCCATTGGAATTCAGTCAGACACTCATCGAGGAGATGGCAGAAGAAAAAATCGATCGGGCTGAGGAGATTTCTGCCGATAACGAAGAGATTCAGGAAAAACTCTACGATCTCGGCGACAAGATTGATGAGTTATAATCATTAGAGCAGCGCAAACAGGTGCATAAAAAAGTATTAGTAACCGGAGCAACCGGTTTTATTGGTTCTCGTCTTGTAAGAAAACTGGTCTCCGGTGACAATGAGGTCTATGCTCTGGTTCGCAAAAGCTCGAGTCTTGTTTCGTTTTCGGGGATTCTCGACAGGGTTCGTCTCGTTGAAGGTGATGTGACGGACCCTGATTCTCTCAAAAAAGCGTTTGAGGGAATGGACCGGATTTATCATTCCGCCGGATATACCTATATGGGCGGAGACTCAAGCAGGGACGCCACGTTAAACGCTATTAACGTTCAGGGATCGCGCAATGTCTTTGATGCGGCTCTTGAGGCGGGCGTCGAACGTGTTGTTCATGTCAGTTCGATTACAGCAGTAGGGTTTTCTTCGAACCGTAAGCCGCTCAATGAATCATTTACGTGGAATTTTGATCAGATTCAGCTGAAATATGCTGAAACCAAACACCTTGCAGAAGAGGAGGCTCAAAAGGCCGTTGCCAGAGGTCTGGATTGTGTGATTGTCAATCCTGCGTTTGTTTTCGGAGCGGGCGATGTGAATTTCAACGCGGGCAGGATCATCAAGGATGTCTATGAGGGGAAAATGCCGGTCTATCCCTTGGGGGGTGTTTCTGTCGTGGATGTCGAGATAGTCGTTGAAACGACGATACGGGCTATGGAAGTCGGGAGGTGTGGCGAACGATATATTATCGGAGGCGACAACATTTCCTATAAACAGCTGGCAGGGACGATTTCAAGCGTTACCGGAGCATCAGCGTTTCGTTTTCCCCTTCCTTTCTGGATGGCCAGTCCGTTGCTTTATCTTATGAAAAGGTTAAATTTTCGTAAGAAGGTCTCGAAGCTCTTCAATCTTTCGATGTTCAGAGTCGCGTCTGAATTTTTGTATTTTGATTCATCAAAGGCTATTCGTGAACTCGGCATGAAATCCGAACCGCATGAGTTCAGTATCAGAAGAGCTTTTGAATGGTACAGGAAAGAAGGCCTTCTATGAGCCTGGCTTCCAGGTCTGTGACTGCGATCTGGAATGGTTTTTTCATCTTCAATTCAGGGAACCATGCCATCGAACACCATTGTCGAGCGGGTTGCCGCAGATCTTTCCACATATCCTCCTTTTGATCAGCTCGATAAAGAGGTTCTTTATGAGCTGGCAGCCTCCGTATCGGTAACCTACCATGAAGACGGGGAAACAATTTTCAGCAAGGGCGACAGCCTGAGAGAGTGTGCATTCATGGTGATGAAAGGTGCTGTGCGCCTTTTTGAAGATATCGACGGCAAAGAGGTCCTTGTCGATATGTGCGATGAAGGGGATATTTTCGGGGTACGCGCGATTTTTGCCCGTCACGATTACGTTCTTACCGCGCAGACTGCTGAGGAGAGTCTCCTCTATGAGATTCCTGTTGAACAGATTACCATGCTTTTGCAGAAAAGCCCCGCGATAGCAATGTTTTTTGCCGCGGAGTTTGCTCGAAGCGTGGAAGAGATAGAGCACTCGCTGACAGAGGCCATGGGACAGGGCAGACAGCGTATGAAAGAGCTTGCATGTCGCAGTTTTCTTGAAAATGAAACACTTGAAGTCAAGCCGGTCAGCAATGTGATAACCTGTCTTCCTGATATATCCATTCAGGATGCAGCCTGTATCATGGCAGAGCGTAACATCGGTTCTATTATCGTGGTCTCTTCCGAGAACCATCCTCTCGGGATTATTACCGATACCGATTTGCGTAAGAAAGTCGTGGCCATGCCGGGATCGGTCAAGGAAAAGCCTGTCAGCCATATCATGAGCAGCCCGGTCTATACGATATCACCGGGAAAAACCATTGCAGATATGGTTATCCTGATGGTGAAAACAAAATTACGGCATTTTTGTGTTACCGTGGATGGCTCTCCGGACAGCCCTGTTACCGGGATTATTTCCGAACATGACATTATTACATCCGAAGGCAATAATCCTGCTGTTATAATGAAGGCTATCATGCAGGCAGATAGTCGCGATCAGCTCAAGGAGCAGCGCGATAAAGCTGAAAGTCTTCTTCAGGTCTATATAGAGCAGGATGTTGCCCTGCATTTTATTTCCAGTATCATTACCGAGATCAATGATGCAATCATTACCCGCGCAATAAATTTTTCTTTCGATGAGCTTGACCGGGAGCGCAACAGCCAGCGTCCGGAAAGTCGTTTCTGCTGGCTTTCTCTGGGGAGTGAGGGGCGCAAGGAGCAGCTGCTTCGAACCGATCAGGACAATGCCATCATTTATGAGGATCCTTCAGATGACGATGCGGAGGAAACACACCGATACTATCTCGAGCTTGGCCGCAAGGTGAGCGCTATTCTTCAGCATTGCGGTTTTGTGGCATGTCCTGCTGAGGTCATGGCAAGCAATCCGCGCTGGTGTCAGCCCCTTACGGTCTGGAAAGGCTATTTCAGAAAATGGATTGTAACGCCGGATCCAAAAGCGGTTATGCATTCGACGATATTTTTTGATTTCAGGCCGGTCTACGGCGATCAGAAACTGGCCTCGGCGCTTAAGCAGGAGATTTTCGATCAGATAGGACAGAATCGCGCTTTTCTTCAGTTTTTTGCTAAAAATGCTCTTCAGAATCCTCCTCCTCTGGGATTTTTCAGAAACTTTCTGGTTGAAAAAAGTCGCGATCATGCCAATGAATTTGATGTCAAGGCAAGAGCCATGATGCCGTTGTCCGATGCGGCGCGGGTCCTGGTTTACGAGCTGAAGGTTCCTGAGTATTTCGGCACGGTTGAACGTTTCAAGCGTCTTGGCACGCTTATTCCGGGAATGAAGGATCTTGCTTCTGAAGCAGCAATGGCTTACGAGTTTCTTATGAGGCTTCGCGCTGTCAACGGTCTTGATGCCGCATCTTCAGGGCGTTATATAAAACCCGAAAGCCTTAACAAGCTTGACCGCCAGATGTTACGCAACGTTTTTGCGACCATCGAAAAAGTCCAGAAGACACTTAACCTGCGTTTCCAGCTCGACTACATTCGTGATTAACTTCATTGCCAGATATGTGGCCCGTTACCGGTGCCGCCACGCAAAGCTTCCTGAAACGGTGTGCCGCTATGTGGATGCGTTTACGAGGCCGAAAGATCTCTCTGTTTCGCTCAAGAGCGTGCGGTATGTGGTTTTTGATACTGAAACGACAGGTTTTGATCTGTCGCGCGACAACGTTATCTCTATCGGGGCAGTTGCTGTCATGAACGGCAGCATCGATATCAGTGACTCATTTGAGGTGCTTATCCGTTGCGATAGGGTCGGAGATGGAGATGCGGTAAGCGTTCATGGACTTCTTCGTCGTGATCTGGTTGGAGGATGCAATGAAAGGGAGGCGCTTGATGGTTTTCTGAACTATATCGGAGACAGTATTCTTGTTGCGCAGCATGCCGGATTTGATATTGCCATGATGAATGCCATCATGCGTCGTCACTATCATATGGAACTGCTGAACGATGTGCTCGATACGGCCAGTCTGGCTAAAAGGCTGGAAAAAGGACCATATTACAATCTTGCCCATAAAAGCGGAGAGTACCGCCTGGATTCGCTTCTTGAGCGTTATCATATCCGTCTCTATGATCGTCATACCTCAGCTGGAGATGCATTTCTTACTGCTCAGCTTTTTCAGCGTCTGCTCTATAGCGCCGCTTCAGCAGGAATTACGAATCCGCGTGATCTTCTGATGAAATGAACGTGAGGATAGATGGCTTTTCTGCGTGATCAGGCTGAGGGTTTTCTGCAGAAAATAAGCATACGTGGTGATTCGGCAGCAGAGAATGGCGTCCCGTTATAATCTCCCAGCACCTGTTCAACCTCAAAACCAGCCTCCAGAAGCATCGTTTTTATGTGTGCAGGCTCAAAAAGGCGTACCGATTCCTGAAATTCAAGGGTTTCTTCCGGAGAGGTTATGCAGATATCCTTGATGACGCGGTTGCCGATTATTTGTCGGTGTTCATCGACGGTAAGGTTGTCGATTGCTTTTCTGGAATGAGGGCAGAGTTTGTTTTTCAGATACTCGGCGTTGATCAGGTCAAGGACGTACCTGCCTCCGGGCAGCAGCGCATGAAAGACATTGTCGAGAACTTGCCGGTCATCCTGTTCGGACTCAAAATAACCGAAACTTGAAAAAAGCTGAACAACGAGATGAAAGGTGTGCTGCTCTTCGATATCGCGCATATCCCGTTCTGTGCAGTGCATAGAGAGGTTCTCTGTCGACGCCTGATCTCTGGCGCATTGCATGAGGTAGGGAGAGAGGTCGTTGGCTGTTACGCAGAATCCTTTTCTGGCAAATTCAATGGCGTGGCGTCCTGCTCCGCAGGCGATATCCATGATTCTGAACCCTGATGGTTCTGCTGTCTCGGGCAGAGCAACTCTGAGGATCGTTTCGACGCACATCCTTGCCTCATCCTCGTCGCGGTGGCTGTAGAGTTTGAGATAGAAGGGGTGATTGAACCAGGAGGAAAACCATTCGGGTGCGTTCTGAAGCGAAGAGTCCATCATTGCATTTGGTGCGCTATGAGGTATTTGGAGAGGAATAACGGGGAAAAGCAGGTGGCTGTTTTTCCCCGTATTGCCATTTCAGACGAGCTTATTTGGTCGCCTTGCTGATATAGTCGGAAAGAATTTTCTGTTCATTTTCGCCGTTTGGTATGCGAACGTTTTTTTCCATGAACTTCCAGGCATTTGTTTTTTCCGATTTTACGGAGTAAACAAGCTTGGCGACTTTAAAATCGCTGCCTTTTTTCTTTGATTTATCGCCGAAGGATTGGGTTTTAGCCATAGCTGATGATCAATTAGCTTTAAGGTTCTGCCGGTAATAATCCGGTAAAATACATAGAAAACCAATGTAATAAAAACAGTCGTAAATGACAATGTTTTTTCTTTTCGCGATCGGCGACTTTCTGATCAGTCAAGTCCAAGCAGTTTTCCTTTATGACAGATACCGATCGCTTTGCCTTTCATTGTTCGGCCGATAAACGGAGAGTTTTTTGCTTTCGACTTGATATGCTCGCTCTTCCAGGTCCAGGTGGCATCGGGATCTATCAGCGTAAAGTTAGCCGCTCTCCGGGGTTCGAAAAGCACAGGTTCAATATCCATAATCCGTCTTGGGTTGACTGAGAGCATCTCTATAGCCCGGCTGACGGATATGCGTCCTGTGTGGACCAGTTCGCTGAAGGTCAGTCCCACCGCTGTTTCCAGACCGATGATGCCGAATGATGCCTGATCGGGAGGGCATTGCTTTTCATGTTCGGCATGTGGCGCGTGATCGGTTGCAATGGCGTCGATCGTGCCGTCGACAATCGCTTCAAGGATTGCTGCGTGGTTATCAAGGCTGCAGAGTGGCGGTTTCATGATGAAGTTGCCTTTGTGCTCTGCCTTGAAAAGGGCCTCTTCGGTGAGGGTGAAATGATGCGGCGTGACTTCGCAGGTTATTGCCATGCCTTCTTTCCTTGCTTTGCGTACAAGATCCAGGGCGCTTCTTGTGCTGATATGGGCGACATGATAACGTGGTGCAGTCAGAGGCGGTGAGAGTTTATGTTTTCGGAGGTAGTCGATAAGCAGCAGGTCACGGCTGAGCGTGATTGCTTCTGCGACGTCGGGAATTCCTTTAAGACCCATCATCGCAGAATATTCACCTTCATTCATGACCCCGCCCGAGGTAAGGCTGGTGTCTTCACAGTGCTGGATGAAGAGTAAGTTGAAGTTGGCGGCGTACTCAAACGCCAGGCGCATGATCTGGCTGTTCTGAATAGCGGTTCCGTCATCCGATACGGCTTTGACGCCGCTTGCAAAGAGTTTTCCGAAAGGGGCCAGAGTTTCCCCCCTGCTTTCTTTGGTCATCGCCGAGATGACTTCGATGTCGATCGGCAGCTCCATGGCCGTCTGACGGATATAGGCGACTCCCTGCGGGTTGTCGATGACGGGTTTGGTATTCGGCATAAGAGCCACACCCGTAAATCCTCCTGCGACAGCGGCTCTTGATCCTGTTTCGAGTGTTTCTTTGTATTCCTGTCCAGGCTCTCTGAAGTGGCAGTGCATATCGAACAGGCCCGGAACGAGAAGTTTGCCGTTCATATCAATGACGCGGTCGGTATCCTGAGGGGGCAGGGGATCGTTTCCTGTAACGATGGTTTCAATCCGGCCTGAATCGGAAATACGGATCGATCCTGTCGTATCAAGGTTCTGGGCGGGATTGATGATTCTCGCCTGATGAAAAATGATGCTCATGCTTGCTCGCTGTAGTGTTAACGGAAAAGTTTTGTTTGGATGACGGCAGGCTCTTATGTGCCGGGTTCATGGATTGTTGCTTCGAAATGCGTCAGGGCTGTTGCGGCCCCGTTATGTGTTTGTTCCAGAATCGCTTCGAGGCGATCACCCGGTTCAACCGGTCCGACGCCTGCCGGTGTGCCGGTAAACAGAAGGTCTCCCCGGCGCAAACCATATATCCATGAAAGATAGGAAATAAGATGAAAGGGATTGAATATCATCTGGTTTGCCGCCCCCTGCTGGACTTTTTTGCCGTTCAGGATGAGAGAAAAACCAAGAGAGGCCGGATCTCCGGCATCTTCAGCGGTTATGATATCCGAGACCATAGCGCTTTGACGGAAACCTTTGCTTTTCAGCCATGGCTCTCCTTTTTGTCGGGCCTGCTGCTGGACGTCGCGCAGTGTCATGTCAAGACCGACACCGTAGCCTTGAATATATCGGGGCGCTTCGTCGAGCCCTATTTGCTCTGCATCCTTTCCAATGAGGAGCACCAGTTCGGCTTCGTAATGCATAAGGTGCGATACCGGTTGCTGTTCGATACAGGGGATCGATGTTCTGTAGTCAGGCGTAAGAGCTGAAACGGGTTTGAGAAAGATAATGGGGTCAGACTCATTCAGGGGCGGGAGCGTTGTGCCCCCGTCCCATTTCAGCATTTCTCTGGCATGATCTTCATAGTTTTTTCCTACACAGTAGATCGATGACGGGGCGAGTGTGGCGGCTGGAATAAGAGGCATGTCGGTAAAAAAGATATTGTTTGTTGCAGGGCTTTCAGTATTGCCAATCCGCTTCTCTTGCCGGGAGCTGGATTGTAATGGATAAAGTGAAAATCCGGTATTTTTGGTTGGTTGGATGGTTACATCTTTGTTACACTTACAGGACGATAAGGGGTATGCTTTTGGAATTGTTTATCTTAAATGTTTCAAGATAATACGTTGTAGGGCGTAAACAAACCCGTTCGGGGTAAGCAGCCGAGAGAAGACTATGAGAGCAGATAGGGATTGGACGACAGAGAAGAGCGCCGTGCGTCGCAGAATGATTGCTCTGCGCAGTGCCCTTTCGCGCCATGACTGGGAATTGCGGAGTCGGGCACTAACGGCTAAGCTCTTGTGTTTAGATAGTGTAGTGCGTGCAGAACAGGTGATGATTTATCTGCCTTTCGTTGCACGCAGGGAGGTGGATACGTCCATGTTTATGTCGTGGCTCGAGGCAGAGCAGAAAACAGTTTCAGTTCCGGTAGTAAAGGGAAAAGATCTTGTTGCTTCACGTTTTCATGTTGGCGACAGGATTGTTTCCGGCTGTTTCGGCCAGCCTGAGCCGGCCATTGTGCGCCCTTTGCCTGTCGTGGCGGACGTTATCATTGTTCCTCTTGTTGCAGCAGACAGGTCCGGGACCAGAATAGGGTATGGTGCGGGTTGTTACGACCGTTTTTTCGCTGCACTGCAGAAGCGGGGTTTTACTCCGCATGCTGTTGGTATATGTTTCAGTTTTCAGGTTCTCGACACCCTTCCGTTCGATCCCTGGGACAGGAAACTCGACTGTATTGTGACAGAACAGGAAGTGATAAGCATTCAATAACTCCGGAGTTAATATTTCATGATGGATAATTCTACAGAAAGCGTTGAAGACGCAGTTTCTTTGCCTGATTTTGACAATCCGTCCTTTTATGTCAACAGGGAACTCAGCTGGATGGCTTTTAACCAGAGGGTTCTTGAAGAGGCGTTGAGTCGTGACGAGCATCCGCTGCTTGAACGCATTAAATTTATTTCGATTTTCAGTTCCAATCTCGATGAGTTTTTCATGATCCGGGTTGCCGGTCTGGAAGATCAGTATGAGGCCGGTGTTCAGGACCGTTCAATTGATGGCATGACTCCTGCTGAACAGCTGGAAAAGATCCGCGAGGGCGTCACTGCCCAGTTTATTCAGCGCGATGCCTGTTTTTACGGAGATATCTGCCCTGAACTGGCCAGGCATGGTATAGAGTTTGTCGATTACCGTTCTTTTTCGGAGTCGAACAAGGAGGTGCTGCAGCAGTATTTCCGTCATGAGATTTTTCCTGTTCTGACCCCTCTTGCTTTCGATACCGGCCATCCCTTTCCCTTCGTGTCGAACCTTTCGCTCAATCTGGCTATTGAGCTTGAGGATCTGGAACATCAATCGATGAAATTTGCAAGGGTCAAGGTTCCCAGCATCCTGCCGCGGATTTTGAGACTTGATCTCATTGACGGGCTTGATTTTGGGGATGACCGCATAAGACTGCTCTGGCTCGACGATTTCATCTCTCATCATCTGGAGCAGTTGTTTCCTCTCATGAGAATCGTTCAGGCTTATCCTTTCCGGGTCATTCGCGATGCCGATATCGAAATCGAGGAAGATGAGGCCGGCGATCTTTTGGAAACCATTGAGCAGGGCATCCGCTCCCGCCGCTACGGCAAGGTGGTGCGGCTTGATGTGACGCCTGATATGCCGGAGTCGATCAGGCTTCTTCTGATAAAGCATCTCGAGGTCTCCTCGCGTAATGTCTATGAAATTCCCGGAGCTCTGGGACTGAGCAGTCTTATGGAGTTGATGCGTATCGATAAGCCGGAGCTGAAAGATGAACCTTTTGCTCCCAGCAACCCGATTGAGGAGAAGGCCGGAGGAGACATTTTTTCTGCGATCCGTCAGAGCGATCATCTTTTTTATCATCCCTACGATTCGTTTCAGCCTGTTGTCGATTTGATCAATCAGGCGGCCCGCGATCCTCAGGTGCTCTCTATCAAACAGACCTTATACCGGGTTGGAAGCAACTCTCCTATCGTGCAGGCGTTGATGCATGCTGTCGAAGAGGGAAAGCAGGTTGCTGTTCTTGTGGAACTTAAGGCGCGGTTTGATGAAGAAAACAATATCGTATGGGCCAGGGCCCTTGAAAATGTCGGTGCTCATGTCGTCTACGGCCTTGTGGGATTGAAAACTCATGCCAAACTCACGATGATCGTTCGTCGGGAGCACGATAAACTCAAGCGCTATCTCCATCTCGGTACGGGGAACTACAATCCGGCTACGGCTAAAATCTATACGGATTACAGTTTTCTGACAGCAAACGAGATTCTCTCCGAGGACGTATCGGAACTCTTCAACGCCCTGACAGGTTATTCCAGGCATACAGCGTATCGCAAGCTCATCGTTTCGCCGCTCAATACCCGTAAGCGCATCATTGCTATGATCGAGCGGGAGATTGAATGGCACAAAAAGGAGGGCAACGGCAGAATTGTTATGAAAATGAATGCCCTTGTCGATAGGAAAACCATCAAGGCTCTTTATCTTGCTTCCGCTGCAGGTGTTCAAGTCGATCTTATTGTGCGTGGAATCTGCTGTCTTGTGCCCGGTATTGAAGGGGTAAGCCACAACATTCGTGTCATAAGTGTGATAGGAAGATTTTTAGAACACAGCCGCGCGTATTATTTTCGGAACGGAGGAATGGATGAACTGTTTCTCGGAAGCGCAGATATCATGCCAAGAAATCTTGATCACCGCGTTGAGGTTCTCTTTCCTGTACTGGATAGCGAACTTATCAATGTTGTCAAATCTGAACTTGAGCTTATACTCAGTGACAACGTCAAGGCCTGGCAGATGAATGCCGATGGGACATACAGTAAAGTTGTCGATCAAAGGCCTGCGGTCAACAGCCAGAGTGTGTTTCTCCAGCAGGCGTCTATGAAAAAATCAATAAGTAAATTTAAAGTAAACGGATTATGAGAATTGCCATTGGGAGCGATCACGCGGGGTATGAACTGAAGAAAACGGTAAAATCATGGCTTGAGGATCATGGTCACGAGGTCAATGATATGGGCCCGTATTCCGACGAGTCTGTTGATTATCCTGATTATGCCCGCAAGGTTGCCCAGGCCGTTGCCGATGGAGAGTACCAGCAGGGAGTTCTTTTGTGTGGTTCAGGTATCGGCGTGTCGGTTTCAGCAAACAAGATCAGAGGAATCAGGGCCGCCCTTGCTTTTAATCCGGAGATCGCGTCGCTGGCACGACAGCACAACAATGCAAACATCATCTGTTTTCCGGCACGTTTTACCGATGCCGATACCATTAAAACCAGTCTTGGCAACTGGTTTTCTGCCGAATTCGAGGGCGGCCGTCATGAACGGCGTGTGCAGAAAATCGAGCCTTGAACGAGAGTAGATACTATGACATTTATTCGACAGTATACCGATGCCTCATATCCTGTTTTTCAGAAAGAGGAGTGCGTGGAGGATGCCGTGAAGCTTCTTCTGCACTCCCGGCTGTATGCTGCGCCTGTTCTTGACGGTAAGCAATTCCTTGCAATGGCCAGCTTGCATGAACTGCAGGCAGGCCTCAACGAGGCAGAAGATTCTTCATCTCTGAAAGTTTCGCACTTGCATTTCCGCTCATCGGTGGTTCTCGATATTCGTGAACATCTTCTGGACTCGATCAGTCGCATTGCCGATGATACCTTGCCGGTGATCGCCGTTACTGGAGACGATGGAGGTTATGAAGGGGTGGTGCTTCGCGATGAACTTTTTCGTGATGTCGCATCTGTTTTCAATCTTCTTGGCGATGAGTTTACGCTTGAGCTCGAGGTTCCCTCGATGGGCGTCAAGATTTCCGAGATCGTTCAATCCATAGAAAAGAACGACGCAATGGTTCTCAGTTTCGGGGCCAGAGCACCTGAACCCGATGCAGCGGGTATGGTTATCACATTCAGAGTTCATACCTCATCTCTCTACCGCCTTGTCAAGAATCTTGAGAAATACGGCTACCTGATAGGCTATCATTCACCCTATTCAGGCGAAGGGCGTGATGAGCTGCGCGACAAGGCTCTTGAGTTTATGCGCTATATCGATATGTAGCTCAACGCTATTCTTCCTGTTTCATGGAAGGTCATCCCCGTAGGTACTCCTGCAAAACAGGAGAGCCAGGGGTGTTATAATGTTCATGCAAAGAAGCAATTTACTTTTATGTCAGAAATTTCACGCGGAACCAGAGACCGGATCGGCAGTCGGGCAGATGAGTTATATCCTGTTGTCCGCGATATCCGGCGCGATATTCATCGTCATCCGGAGCTTTCGTTTCAGGAGTTCAGGACAACGGCTCTTGTCAGGGATTACCTGGAAAATCTCGGCTTTGAATTCGCGCCCCGTTACCTGGAAACCGGCGTCGTGGCGCTGCTGCGATCACTGAACCCTTCAGCGCAGCACGAGAGGGTGGTGGTTTTGAGGGCGGATATCGATGCTCTTCCTTTGCAGGAGGAAAATATATCTGATTTCTGTTCGGGTGAGGCTGGATGCATGCATGCATGCGGCCATGATATGCATACGGCTATTCTTCTCGGGACAGCATCTCTTCTCAGTGAATTTCGTCATGAGCTCCCGGGCGATATCCTTTTTGTTTTTCAGCCGGCAGAGGAAAAGGCACCCGGAGGGGCTAAGCCAATGATAGAGGCAGGCCTGTTCAGGGACTATACTCCCGCGATGATTTTTGCTCTTCACTGTTTTCCGCATATCCGCTCAGGCAATGTTGCGCTTCGGGAGGGTAGTCTGATGGCTGCTGCTGATGAACTCTACATTACGGTGCATGGAGAGGGGGGGCATGCATCAGCGCCGCATAAAGCAGCTGATCCCATTCTTGCTTCCGCTCATATCATTACCGCGCTTCAGCATCTTGTCAGCAGGGTTTCTTCGCCATATGAGCCTGCAGTCCTGACTATCAGCTCAATTTCCGGCGGGCATGCAACAAATGTGATTCCAGAGAATGTTGTCATGTCCGGGACCATGCGAATCATGAATGAAGAACTTCGTTCGACCTTTCATCATCGCCTGAAGAAAACCGTTGAACAGGTTGCCGATGCTTTAGGGGTTAGCGCTGAACTTGATATTGTGCACGGCTATCCGGTTCTGGTCAACGATGCCGCAGCTTTTGGCCTGGCGCGCGATGCTGCTGAAGAGATGCTCGGCGCCTCACATGTTGAGGAAAGCGAGCCATTGATGACCGCTGAAGATTTCGCATGGTATCTGCAGGAGTGCCCTGGCGCTTTCATTCAGTTAGGGACCGGACGAAATGAAGATCGCAAAGGGGACCAGTTGCACTCACCATACTTCGATCCCGATGAAGCGGCCCTGAAGACGGGAATGGAGGTCATGAGCTATACCGCGATAAAAGCTCTTGCACGTCTTGCCGGGGGGTGACTGGTTGTCGCTGCGCGATGGAGACGAGAGGCGAGAGATAAGAGGCGAGATGTGATGAAGAGTTGACTCTTGACGAATAACAGATTACAGTCCACGAATTTGCACGAATTGTCACGAATTGAAGAGAAGATTTTTGCCCACAGAGGTGATTGGTGATTGGTGATTGGTGATTGGTGATTGGTGATTGGTGATTGGTGATTGGTGATTGGTGATTGGTGATTGGTGATTGGTGATTGGTGATTGGTGATTGGTGATTGGTGATTGGTGATTG
>Ga0272443_10002677_pt1 | contig 22263 bp, 21 predicted proteins | sample SSMAcet12_FD_193581 | JGI IMG/M metagenome (GOLD analysis project Ga0272443, IMG submission 193581) | Marine sediment archaeal communities from Little Sippewissett salt marsh, Falmouth, MA, United States - SSM-Acet-12 | ecosystem: Environmental > Aquatic > Marine > Wetlands > Sediment ...
TCCAACACGAGGGCGAATCTCGTTCGAGCGGCGATGGAAGGGGTGAGTCTTGACCTTGGGCTCATCCTGTACCACTTCCGCTCCCTCGGTGTCGAGGCACCTCGCGTGCGGCTGGTGGGCGGCGGAGGGAAGAGCCCGATCTGGCGCCAGACGCTGGCGGACGTATTCGACGCGGAGATCGTCGTCTCGAACATCGGGCAGGAAGCCGCGGCGCTTGGAGCGGCGATGATCGGAGGGGTCGGCGTCGGTCTCTGGAAGGACTTCGGGATCGTCGATACGCTGACGGAAACGGTATCCATCACGAAGCCGACTCCGGAAGGCGTGAGGCGCTTCGCGAAGCTTCGACCGATCTTTCGCGACGCGGTCGCTGCAATCAGTGACGTCTGCAGCCGACTCGCCGCCGTAGACGACCAGTAGCTCGCCCTCGGTGGCAAGCACTCGCCTGTCGGCCGTCAACAACCGACAGGCGGGTTGCGCGCTGGGTGGAGATCCCCAGGCCTCTTCCCAGCGTGCTTTGCACTTCGATCCAATCCAGCAGGTCTTGACACGAAGCCACAGAATCATATAATGACGTAAAGCCATGTTTACAGCCTGATTGGCTAACGCGTGAGGCTCGGCCATGTTGATGTGCGACAGACGGATTCCGAAACCGGTCATCCGCTCCATAGATGCAGTTCATGTAAGCCTTTGCGCGTGCCGTCGTCTCTCCACGAACCTGATCGGCGCGCCGGCACCCGAAGCGGCCGTGGGCGATGTCCCTCACGCATGCCTCGCGCCGCACGGAGCTTTGGCAAAGGAACGTGGCGGGGGCGGAGAGCTCACGCCGTGAGGCTCGAGCTAGCAGTCCACAGACGACCGGTTGGGAGACGCAGGTAGTGGAAGCGACGGGCAAAGGAGGCAGCACATGAGGCACGTCGGAAGGATCAGCGGTGCGATACTACTCGTTCTGTTGGTGGCAGGGCTCGTGGTGTCGGCGGTGGAGAACCCCCTGAACTCGCGAGAGCCGGATTCGCGTGGCGGCGGGGACACGTTGCGCTTCGCGATGGTCACAATTGCAACATCCGTACAGTTTTGGGTCCCCGTGTTCCAGGGGTTCAGAGACGCGGCCGCGATGCTCGGCGTCCAGGTACAGCATCTCGGTCCTCCCGGAGGGGAGATCCAGGAGGTTGCCGACACATTGGAGACGCTTCTTGCATCGGGCATCGATGGTGTAGCAGCGTTCGTCGCCGTCCCGGGCTCGCTGGACGTCGTCATTGAGAAGTACATCGCAGCGGGCATCCCGCTCACCATTCTGGCGACGGGCGACGAAGCGGCGGAGAAGTATGGACTTGCATACATCGGGCAGGACAACTACGCAGCGGGGATTGAGTGGGGAAAGAAGATCCTCGACTTGCTGGGCGGCGCAGGGAATGCCGCCGGCACGCGCGTCGCGTTCCTGACGGAGAACCCCGGGCAGACGTCACTGGAGGACCGGATGGACGCCGGGAGAACAATCCTGGAGCCCGAAGGTGTCATCATCGACGTGTTGGACACGACCGTCGATCGCGGCGTGGCGTACGGGGTCGTCGAGAGCTACTACCTTGCGCACCCCGATGTCGGCGGGTTCTGCTCCGTCGACACGACGGGCAGTCCGGTCGCTGCCACATTCATCGAGAACAACGACCTCGTGGGGCAGGTCTTCTCCGCCGGCTTCGATCTTACTGCCGAGGTCGTTCAGGGGCTGACGAACGGCAGCATGGCGTTCACGGTGGACCAGCACCCATACTCGGAGGGGTTCCTCTCCATGATGCAGCTGTACTTGTGGTCGACGCTCGGACTGAAACCCTCCTGGGTGAATACCGGCGGCCACATCGTTACGGCAGAGGACGTAGCACTGTACAACCTCGAGGACCTGGTGGAATCTGGATATCGGTAGCCGAGAAGCACGTCGGGAAGCGGGTCCTTCTCGCTCTTGAGGAGGGCCCGCTTTTCGCCAGGAATCCGTGCACGAAGCAAGGATAGAAGGATAGGAGGTCTCTCATGAAGCGAACGATGATGGAGATCCTCGAGCACCACAACACGGCCGTGCTGACCGACAACTACGAGGAGATGATCGCCGACTATGCTGAAGATGCCATCCTGATCACCCTCTCCGATGTGTACATCGGGCAGGAGGCGATTGGTGGTGCGCTGCGGCGTCTGATACGCAGCATGCCGAACATGAAGCCGATCGAGTCCCCTACCAACTACCTCAAGGTCGAAGGAGATACCCTCCTGCTGCGATGGTCGGCTGAATCCGATACGGGACGGATCGAAAACGCGGTCGACACCCTCGTCATTCGGGATGGCAGGGTTTGGCGACAGACGACAAGCTTCGAGATCGTGCCGAAGTAGGCAGCGGACCGAAGTGAACCAGGAGCGGCCAGGTTCTGTAGGCGCACTGAGCTCGAGGCCGGGACTGCAGCCTGAGATCGCCGAAGCGGCGGCGTGTGGCAGCACGGAGGAAGGGAGCGTCTCGTTTGAGTCTGCCAGGTAGAGACCGGCTCCTCGTCTACGAGGGCATTGCGAAGTCGTTTGGTGGCGTCCATGCCCTCAAGGGCGTGTCGTTCGGGATTCTCCCGGGAGCGGTCCACGGGCTTGTGGGCGAGAACGGTGCGGGCAAGAGCACGCTGATCAAGGTCACAGGCGGCGTCTACTCGCCGGATGCTGGGCGCATCCTCTTCGAGGGTCGCCCCGTCATGTTCCACAGCCCGAGAGACTCGGAGGCGGAGGGCATCCGGATCGTCCACCAAGAGGTCCCGATCTGCCTGAACCTGAGTGTGGCTGAGAACATCTTCCTCAATCCGTCCCCACCAAGAAAGGGGATCCTGCTCAATCGACGACAGATGAACCAGCGGTCCGTCGATCTCCTCAAGCGGTTGGGGATTGATCTGGATCCAACGCGAAACGCCGGGCTCTGTTCGGCCGCGGAGCGCCAACTGATCCTGATCGCAAAGGCGCTCGCAGAGGAGGCTCGGCTGGTCGTTCTCGATGAGGCCACGTCGTCGCTCTCCGACGCGGAGGTCCAACTCCTCTTCGACGTGATCCGGAATCTGAAACGGGACGGAACGACGTTTCTGTTCGTCAGCCACCGTCTGAATGAGGTCTCGTCGATCTGTGATCGGATCACGGTGCTGAGGAACGGCCAGTACATCGGCACGTACGATCATCCGGACATCGATTACCTGACCCAGAAGATCGTCGGCAAAGAGATCGAGCAGGTCTCCCGAAGAGACGCTCAGCCATCGGAGGACCGCGAAGTGGTGCTTGATGTCGAAGGGCTCACTCAGGAGGAGTCCGGCCTCACGGACATCTCTTTCAAGCTCTACCGAGGGGAGATCTTGGGGCTCGCCGGGCTTCGCGGAGCAGGAAGGACGGAGCTCGTGGAAACGCTGTTCGGCCTCCGTCGCCGAGACCGCGGGAATCTATCGCTGCGGTCGAAACCGATCACCATTCGGGCCCCTCGAGACGCAATCCGCCATGGCTTCGGCTTCCTGAGCGAGTCGAGAAACGAAGCGTTGTACTACACGCACAGCGTCCGGTCGAACATCGCCTCGGTGATCATCGATCGTCTCCGCCGCTTCGGGCTGATCCACGGCCGCCGCTTCTCACACGTCGCGAGGACGTACGTGGAGGACCTGCAGATCACGACGCCGTCGATTCACACAGAGGTCGCCAGTCTCAGCGGAGGAAATCAGCAGAAGGTTCTTCTCGGACGCTGGCTCGCCGCCGGCCCCGACATCCTCCTTCTCGATGAGCCGACTCGAGGCGTCGACGTGGGGGCGAAGAGCGAGATCCGGAAGCGCATTCTCGGACTCGCGGCTCAAGGCGTGTCCGTCATGTACGTCTCGCTCGACTTCGAGGAATTGGTTCAGGTCTGCGACCGCGTCCTCATCATCAGCGAGGGGAAGCTGATCGATGAGCTCTCGAGCGGTCAGCTGACCGTGACAAACATCGTGCGGCAGATCAATGCGCTGGAGCGGGAGCGCGTCACCGCGCAGCCGCTCGCACGCGACGCCATCCTCAACCAGGCAAACGGATGATTCAAGGAGCCGTACCGAAGAGGCGACGCGGTGCCACGATCGGACGCTGACGCCGGAATGGGAGATAGCTGAGATGAGAAAGCTCTTGAAGCGAGTTCTGGTGATGCGCGAGGCCGGCGTGTTGGCGGCGTTGCTTCTGATCATGCTGTTCTTCGGCTTCTACACCACCACGTTCTTCACCGCCACCAATCTCACCAATGTTCTACGCCAGAGCGCCGTGCTCGGCATCATGACCATGGCCGTGACATTCCTGATCATCTCCGGGGAGTTCGATCTCTCGATTGGGTCGACGTTCGCGCTTTCGGCTGTAACGGCGGCCGTCCTGATGGAAAGCGGCTTCCCGATCCTTGCTGCGTTCTTGATTGGACTGGTCGTGTCTGTCGTGGTCGGATTTCTCAACGGACTGATCGTCACCAAACTGAAGATCCCGTCATTCATCGCCACTCTCGGCACCATGATGATCGTCCGCAGTGCGGTCTTGATGGTGTCGGAGAGGCGACCGCGCGTTCTGGCGGACCGAGGGCTCGTCGCGTGCGCGTTTGGGGGAGGAGAGCTATTCGGGGCCATCCCGGTCCCGATCATCTGGCTGCTGGTGATTGTGGCGATCAGTTGGGTGATCCTGGCGAAAACGCCGTTCGGATACAAGGTCTACGCTACAGGCGGAAATATCAGAGCGGCACGGCTCTCCGGCATCAACACCGATCGAGTGAAGATCACAAACTACATTCTCACCGCGTTTGCCGCCGGCCTGGCCGGTTTGATCTCCCTTTGCTTCCTCCGCATGGTCGCTCCCGTTCAAGGGGAAGGCTACGAGCTCGAGGCGATCGCCGCGACGGTGATCGGGGGAACCGCGCTCGCCGGCGGGGTCGGCAGCATTCTCGGAGCGTTCCTCGGCTCGTTCATGCTCGCGATCATCAAGAACGGGCTCGTCCTGATGGGCACCAACCCGTACCTGCAGGATGGGATTCTCGGGCTCGTGATCCTGATCGCTGTGGTTGTCAATCTTCGACTCGGGGCGGCACGCAGGGGCGGCCGTCCACTCGACTTCCTCCGTCGATTCCGGAAGACCCCCCGTGAAGACTCGGAGAACTTGCCCACCTCGCCGGCGTGAGGGGCACAAGCTTCACAGAATCAGCAATGAGGAGGAACAATGACGGATTCAAGGCGCGTCGCTCTTCTTCGCCAAATCGACCACTCCGAGCTGAGTACATCGGCCACGTACGGGGACGTCCGTCGAGCCTGCCTGGAGGCGCTGCATTACGGATTCGGCGCGGTCGTCGTTCACCCCATCCACTGCGCGCGTGCTGCCCACCATCTCCGAGGGACGGGTACAAGCGTCGCGGCCGTCGTCGGCTTCCCGACCGGCGCGTTCACGATCGAGGGAAAGGCGTTCGAGGCGCGGAACGCCATTGAGCAAGGTGCAGCGGAGATCGACTACGTGATCAACGTCGGCGCTCTCCGTGGCGGACTTCGTGACCTCGTCCTAGAAGAAATGCGCACTCTTCGCGACGTCGCTCGAGGGCACATCGTCAAGGCGATCCTCGAGACGAGCGTCCTGACCGATGAGGAGAAGCGGCTGGCTTGCGAACTCGCGGTCGATGCGGGCCTTGACTATGTCGAGACGTCGACCGGTTTCGCTTCCGGTGGAGCCACGGTCGAGGACGTGCGCTTCCTGCACGAGATCGTCGGGGACGCGGTTGAGGTCAAGGCATCGGGCGCAATCCCAGATGTGCAAACCGCACTGGCGATGATCGGGGCCGGGGCCTCGCGTTTTGGAACGAACGCCGGAGTTCAGATCGCACAGGCATTGGCGTCGATGTCGGACGATCTCGGCCGAGAGGAGGCAGGATGAACCGCACAGGACTGGCCGCACGGATCAAGACCGGGATCCTCGGCGTCAACATCACCGAACAGGACGTACGCTCCCACATCGCCGCGGCCAAGACATATCCATTCCTCGCCTACGCGGTCGATCTATCCTATCTTCAGCTGGCGAAGCAGCTGTTGCGAGAAACCGACATGCTGCTCACCGCTGCGGTCTCCTACCCGTTCGGTGGGATGACGTCGGCGACGAAACTGGATCAAATACGGTTCGCGTTGAGCGTTGAAGCGGAGGAGATCAACGCCACGCTCAATCTGAATGCGATCAAGTCGGGAGACTACGACACAGTGTCATCCGAGCTTCGTGCGATGGTCGAGGTGGCCGATGGCGCGATCGACGTCATCGTCATTCCTCAGTTCGAGATTCTAACGAGCTCGGAGAAACTCAAGACGTGCGAAACGTTGCTCGAGGCCGGCGTCTGCGCGATCAAGACGGATGGACATGGCGGACTCTGTCAGCCAGAGGACGTACGCCTGGTTCGCCGTGTTTTCGGCGACGCGTTCTCCATCGAAGCGTCCGGCGGAATCCGCACAGTCGCTCAAGCATTGGAGCTGCTCGACGCCGGCGCGAACTTCATCCACACGTCGACCGCGCTAGAGCTACTCCGGGATGCGTAACGCTCAATCCAAGGAAGAAAGGGCGACAGGGAGGCACGACGCCTGCCTGTCGCCTTCGCGCATCATTCGATCGCCGACTACTAGACGCCGAACCGCTCCTCGAACGCCTTCATGAGGGTCACACCCGCGCTCGTCCCGAGGCGAGACGCCCCAGCGTCGAGCATCGCGAGCGCATCGTCGAGCGACCGGATCCCCCCGGACGCCTTCACTTCCAGTTGGGGAGCCACCGTGCGATGCATCAGCTTGACGTCCGGGACCGTCGCGCCCTTCTTGTAGCCGGTCGATGTCTTGACAAAATCCAGCCCGGCCTCCTTGGCGATCTCACACGCCCGCGTCTTCTCTGCATCCGTGAGGAGGCACGTCTCGAGGATGATCTTCGCGATGCATTCCCCGGCCGCCTTTCGGAACAGCTCGAACTCCCGCTTCAGCAGGTCCCATCGCCCGGCCTTGGCCGCGGCTACGTTCATCACCAAGTCAACCTCTGCCGCCCCCTTGCGAATCACGTCTTCTACCTCATGCGCCTTCAGTTCGGGCGGGTACGTGCCGAGGTGGAACCCGAGCGCCGCGCAGACCCGTACGCCGGTCCCCTCCAGCGCCGCCGCCGACAGCGGTACGGCAACCGGGAAGACAGCCACCGAAGCGAACTCGAACTTCTCCGCCTCCAGGCAGACACGCCGGATCTCCCCGTCGCCGGAGCTGATCTTCAGGTACGTGTGATCGATCGTGGCCGCGAACTCGCTTCGCTGCATCGTCATGCTGGCTCCTTCTTCCGATACGTGGGCTCCGCATCAACGCCCATGACCTGGAATGGCTTGCTGGTGTGGAGCCGCGCGGCTCCTGCCGCGAGCAGCGCGGTCGCGTCGTTCGTCGTCCTCACCCCGCCGGAGACCTCGATCTCGATGTCGTCCCCGAACAGGCGCTTGATTAGCACGACGTCCTCCACCTCCGTCTTCCACCCGAAGCCCGAAGCGGTCTTGATCGTCGAGCACCCGGCTTTCAGCAGCGCCTCGCACGTCCGTGCCTTCTCCTCGTTTGTCAGGATCGCGACCTGAGGAATCATCACGATTTTGAGCGGTCCCGCAGCCGCGACGACACGCCGCACTTCCTCGGCCGCGCTTTCGAAATCACCGGACTTGATGGCAAGGTAGTTCATCGAAACGTCGATGTCGTATGCGCCATGGTCCCGCGCGTACTCCACCTGCCTGATCTTCACCTCGGTCGTCATCCCGCCGAGCGGATACGACGAGACGGTCGTCGTGCGAGTTTCGGTCCCCGCCAGCAGCCGATTCAGTAAGTCGATGTAGGGGAGGTCGACTGCCAGCGACGGGAACCCGTAGGGTTTCACCGCCTCCACGAACCCAACGAGGTCTTCCTCCGTAACGTCCGCTTCGATCAGCGACGAGACAATGTACGGCGACAACTCGGCGGGCTTCATCCGATTCGCGCTTTCCAACGGGACCTCCTCCTTCCGTGCCGATCCAACTGCCTCCGACAGGCGCCTCCTACCGCTTCCGCCAACGGCCTGTGCCCCCTACGGTCCGAATCACGTCATCGGGCATCCGGGCCGCGGGCCGAAGGGCCGTGACAGAAGTATGTTAGGCTGATATGTTGACGTGCTAATATTACGCACACCTGCGCGCTGCGTCAACTCCGAAACCTCCCAACGTTGAAACTACGACGTTTAGCACCCGTTGCGGTGAGAGTCCCCGAATCTTGACGAGGCGGGGTACTCGGCGTATAGTATTCTTGTTATGCTGTCACTACATTGTGCTCAGATGGCAGGGTCCTCAATCGGAGCGCCTCCGGATGACTGACCTGGATGCGCTGCTCGCTGAGATGGCCGAGCGCACCAAGCAGCTCGCCGGCGGATCCATGGGCGCGTATGTGAAGGCCTGGCGTCAGTTCAGCGCCGTGGCGCACAAGAGTGACGCCCTGCATCGAAAGGACAAGGAGCTTATCGCCATTGCAGTCTCCCTCGCCAAGCGGTGCGAGCGCTGCATCGCCTACCACGTCCGAAGCGCCCTGAACGAGGGTGCGAGCGCAAAGGAGATCCTGGAAGCGTGCTTCGTCGCGGTGATGATGGAAGGCGGCCCCGCACTCGCCCACATCGGGCTCGTGATGGAGGCCCTCGAAACGCTCGACGAAGGGAGAACCGCCTAGTCCATGCGGACGAAGGCGACGGCAGCGTCAAGGAGGTGTCCGGTGTTTGTGCAGTTCTCGTACTCGCTGGAGCCGAGCCAGATCGTCATGCCCGGCCCGATTGCCCCCCCCGAAGTCATCCCCAGGTCGCGGATGGCCGAGAGGCCGGAAGGAGGTCAGGACTCTGTCCGGTGGGCTTCCTACAACAATACAAGTTTCGTCCACATGTTCGTCCATTCGGGGACGCACATGGATGTGAACTTCCACGTGGATCCCAACGGGCACAAGCTGGGAGCGTTCGGGATCGACGACTTCGTCTCCGATCGGCCGCTCCTGCTTGAGATCCCGAAGGGAGACATGGGGGAGATCACGGTCGACGAGCTTCGCGAGCACCAGCGCGAGCTGCAGGACGCGGACTTCCTGTTCGTCTACACCGGGTACTCCAGGTACAGGGGAGAGGATCCGGAGCGGTATCTGACGAAACAGCCGAGCTTCTCCGTCGAGGGCGCGGAGTATCTGATGAAGACGTTCCGTCTCAAGGGAGTGTGCGCGGACTTGATGGGGATCGAGAACATCGGACGCGCCAAGACCCTCGACCCGCAGTTCCCGGTGCACAAGGCGTTTCTCACGGCCGGGCGGAAGTTCTACCTGGTCGAGGACGCGAACCTGGCGCCGCTGGCGGGCCGGAAGCTTCTTCGCTCCTACGCCATCCCTCTCTTCCTCCCCGATGCCGAGGGGATGATGGTCACAGGGTTCGTCGAGGTAGATGAGGGGGCCCGATGAAGCTCGAGCATGTCGGCGTGTACGCACAGGACACGAACGCCCTGGCCGATTGGTACATCGACACTCTCGGATTCCGCGTCGTGCGCACCCTCGAAAAGGAGGGCCGTCCGCCGATCTACTTCCTATCCGCTCCGCAGGGCGGTCAGATCGAGATCCTGCCGACCCAAGAGCCTCGCGCTGAGCGCAGCCTGAGTCAGGGTGGATTCAGCCACGTCGGACTCACCGTCGACGACTTCTCGATTTCGGAAGCGAACCTGGCTGCAAAGGGGATTCACCTGGAGGGCGTTCGCAAGACGAGCAACGGCTGGACGATCGGTTACTTCGACGATCCGGAAGGCAACACAATCGAACTCGTGTGCCGATAGACGGACTGGCGCCGAGCGCAAGCCCGTCCGACTGAGGCGGGACGGAGAACCGGAGAGAGGTGAGCGATGGCCAGGATGAAAACGGTCCGGATGCGGTACAGCACAACGTGGATGGACATCCGGGTCCCGGACGCAGCAACCGTGTTGGAGTACGCGACCGGTGCCTTCCCCGAGATCGCTGTCCATCCGGATCCGGAACAGGCTGTGCGCGACGCACTGAAACGCCCGATCGGGGCCCCCCCGTTGCCCGACCTTGCCGGAGCCGGCGATCACGTGGTCATCGCGTTCGACGATAGCTTCAAGGCCACCGACGCGAATCGCTACGTCATCCCGATTGTGATCGAGGCTCTGACCCAGGCAGGAGTGCGGGAGAAGGACATCGAGCTGGTGGCCGCTGTTGGGGGGCATCGGAAGTGCATGCCGCTCGAGCTACGGGAGAAGCTGCTCGGGCCGGAACTCTACAGGCGATTCTGCCCATTCGACGGGGGAACTTCGCGGATCCGAAACCACGACTGCACGGACGGGAACTTGTACCTGGGCGTCAGCGACATGGGCGATCACGTCGAGTACGACCGGGCCGTGCAAGAGGCCGACCTGCTGGTCTACGCCGGTTCCATCAAGCCGCTCGGCTTCGGCGGGTACTCGGGGCAGGGGGTCTCAATCGGGCTGGCCGGAGCGCGGAGCCTCGACTCGCTGCACAGCCACTCCGTCTACAAGACCCGCGAAGTGCTAAACGGCGAGTGCGATCCGAAGAAGAACGTCTACCGGGCCCACAAGCTGGCCGTACACCGGAAGGTCGAGGAGATCACGGGGAAGCGGATCTTCTACGTGGACACACTCATGGGGCCCGGGCACCGGACCGTGAAGGCGTACGCGGGCTACGTGCCGGAATTGGAGCAGGTGGAATACCCCGACGCCGATCAGCTGTTCCTGGTCGACGTTCCGCAGTTCGATATCGTTGTCGCCGGCGTCCCTCACGATCTCAGCTACGACACCAGCGACAACCCGGGGACGCTCGGAGTCCATTCGCAAGTCCTACGGATGGCGCGGAACAAGCCGCTCCTGCGGGACGGAGGCATTCTAATCAGTCTCGGGCAGTGTCGGGGGATCATCTCCAAGCATCGCCCAGCCGATCACGAAGCTCTCCGACTCCTGCGGGAGTGCTACGACCTGGAGGAGTTCTTCGAGCACTCCGATTACTTCTGGAATCACCCCGAGTACCTGCGCGCGTACAGACACCACTACGCGTTTAGCCCGAAGCACAGCCTCTTCATGTGCGGAGACGCAGCACACCACTGGAAGCTGACCAGGAAGTCGATCATCGTCGGCGACGTCCTCCCAGGGTTGATACGTGAGCACGGCCTCACACCGACGCGTAGCTTCGATGAAGCGCTGCGGATCGCCCAGGAGGCCGTCGGCAGGAGCGATCCCGACATCCTCGTTCTGCCCCGATTCTTCGACGACCCGCGCCCCGTGTTCCACGTCGACTAGGCGCGACGAGAAAGGTGATGAGATGGAGGAACGGAAGGAAGGCGAATCACCGGGGAGACTCGTAGTCTTGGCTCAGAACTGCCGCGGGTGCCGAAGCTGCCAATTGGCTTGCTCGTTCGAGAAGCACAGCGTCTTCAACCCCGGCAAATCGATGATCGTCATGGAACGCGATCTCGTGAACGGGCGGGTCGCCCCGATGATCAAACCGATCGGCTGCGACCTGTGCGGAGGAGATCCAGTCTGCGCGAGCGCGTGCAAGTACGGCGCTATCACCTACGAGGCGGGGCCGGCGAGAGAGAAGATCGTCGTGCGGCCGTGGAGCAAGGAGGCATCGTGAAGCGACCGACGACTTGGATCGTGCGTGTCGACCTGACGACGGGGAACGTCGTGCGCTCTGCGGTGGACGGTTCCCTCAGTCAATCCTACCTGGGAGGTCCGGGTGTCGGGTGGAGGCTCATGGCGGATGCGCTCGCCCCCGGGATCGACCCGCTCTCGCCCCAGAACGTGATCTGCATCAACCCCGGCGTGCTCGTCGGTACTCTGACACCGGGGACACCGAAGACGACGGTGATCACGAAATTCCCGACGGAGGCTTCGGAAGACGGCAAGCACTTCGTCGGAGCGTGCACCGCCGGCGGGCGGTACCTCGGACTCGCGCTCAAGCGAGCCGGTTGCCACCATCTCCTGATCACGGGAAAGGCCGACAAGCCCTCCGTACTGAGGATTCGAGACGAAAGCATCGATCTCATCGACGCCTCCAACTACTGGGGCGAAGGGATCGAGGACGTGATGATCGATCTCGTCGAGCGCGAGGGACCGGAATCGGGAACGATCGTCATCGGCACATCGGGAGAGAATCTCGTCCGTCACGCTCTCACGATCGTCGACCGTGCGAACTCGCTCGGGCGCGGCGGACTCGGCGCGGTCATGGGCTCGAAGAACCTCAAGGCGATCGTCGTCAACGGGACGGGAGACATCGAGGTCGCCGATCCCGCACGCTTCATCGAGGCGTCGGAACGGCTGCGCGACTCCGTGATGCAGTGGCCCCGAAGAGAACACTGGATCGACCTGGGTCTCGCCGCCGGTTGGGACACGTTCAAGCACACCCAGTACCCCGGCATCTGGCCCAAGGATCGCTGGGACGAGCTCTACGGCGAGAAGACGCGGATGGAGACCGTCGAGGACGTCATCGGCTGCAACTCGTGCATCCTTGGTTGCCGACTTCGCTGGCGAACGAAGGGCGGGGAATTCGACGGGGAAGTGGGTTTCGGATCGCCGTTTAGCAAGAGCGCGACATCCGGGATGCTCCTCGGCGAAGAGGACTTCCGCCGAATGATTCACTTCGTCGCCGACGCCAACTCGAGAACCGGAATCGATTTCTATACGACCACACGAATCATCGACTTCGTCACGAAGATGTACGAGCTGGGGCGGATTGGACCGTCACAGACGGGAGGATTGGAGCTCTGCCGGGACTACGATACGTACCAGAAGCTGTATGAGATGACGGTGAACCGAGAGGGGTTCGGCGATGTCCTCGCCGACGGATGGATGCGGCTGAAGCGCGACTTGGGGCTCGACCCGCAGGAGTACTGGTACGCCGGGATCTGCAAGGGGGTCGACTTCATCTACGACGCCAGGCCGTCGAACTTCCATCCGCTGATGATGACATTCACGACCCGGCCCCGTCCGCATCACGGAGGTTCTCATACCCGAACGAACAGCCGCAACAAGACGCTGGAAGAGATCCGGGATCAGGTCGAGCGATGGGGACTGGCGAAGGAGACAATCGATCACATTTTCACCGAGTCGTCCTACAGCGGGAAGTTCAACGTCGGTCGCTACACCCGATACATGGAGGACATGATGCGGGTCAAGAACGCGATCGGACTCTGCACGATCTACACGTACCAGGGGCTGCTCTTCGGGGACGACATCGCCGAGCTGTACGCAGCAGCCAGCGGGCACGAGATGACGGCCCTCGGGATGGTGGAGTGCGGCGAGCGGATCCACAACGTCGCGAAGATGATCAACGTACGAGAAGGTTTCGGCCGTGTCGACGATGCGATCCCGGAGGTCTGGTTCCGCGCGATGGAGTCGCCCGAAGGACGGATCGAGATGCAGGACTACTACCAGACCAAGACGCTTGTCAAGGCAGATACAGATCGGATCCTCGATGACTACTACGACGAACGGGGCTGGGACCCGCGGACCGGCCGGCCGACGGTCGTACGACTGGAGGCGCTCGGAATCGAGGAGTTTGCGAGTGAATTGGCCGCATGAGAACCGCTTGAAACGCCTCTCCGCGCGATTCGGGGGCGCCCTTCGGGCGCAAAGGAGGTGAACTCCGCGACGCAACGTGAGACAGCCGTTTGATTCGGTCGTTGATTTCGGTCAAGGCGGCACGTGCCATGTGTTGCCCAGCTAAAGGAGGCGGTATGCGCAAGCGTATTCTTGCTTGGGGGGCAGTGCTTCTCCTCATCGTCACGCTCGTTGGGGGCGTTGCACTGGCTGACAAGAAACCGGTGTCGGACATCACCATCGGATGCGTTATCAACACCCTACGACATCCCTACTACGTCCAGATTGTGGACGGCTACAGGGCGGCAGCCGAAGAGCTTGGCGTCAACATCATCATCAGAGATCCGGACGGAGATTCCAACAAACAGGTGTCGTTGATCGAGGAACTCATCTACGTGAACAAGGTCGACGCGCTTTGTGTTACTCCGTGTTCGCCTGGATCTCTTGCCACAATCACCGCCGAGGCAGCTGCTCTCGGCATTCCGTTGATTGCCGAGTCGGGCCACATCGTGGGCGAAGTCAGCTTCGTCGGAAGCGACAACTACGTCGGCGGCAGGTTGGCCGGCGTCTATGCGGGCCAATGGCTCTCACAGAACGTCGTCGGCCGCGCGCCGGTGGTCGCAATCCTGGAATCGCAGCAGTATCCGATCCCGAACCTTCGGATTCCCGGATTCCTCGAAGGTCTTCGCGAGTTTGTAACCGACGCCACGATCGTCGTTCGCGACACGAGTCCGGAGAAGCTTGTCGCCATGTCCATCATGGAGGACATCCTGACGCAGTACGACCGAGTTGACTGCACCTTCGGCATCAACGACCCCACGTCGCTCGGCATGCTGGCGGCCTGCGAGGCGAAGTTCGGCGCGCAGGACATGATCGCGTGCGGCTTCGACTGCGATCCTGACGGGATCGCGACGCTGAAGGACCCCGAACACCCGGCGTTCATGTGCGACGTCGCGCAGTATCCTGCCCTGATCACGCGGTGTCTGCTCGTTCAGGCGATCAAGGTCGTTTGGGGAGAGGAAGTCCCACTCAGGATCTGGGCGCCTTGCCGGCTTGCAGAGCGGTACAACGTGGATGACGTCGTGTCCACCTATCCATTCTATCCGGAGTGCGAGCTCGTCAATCTCGACGAGTAACGGTCGACGGGTCTCGCCTGCCCTTCGGCGGGCGAGACCCGCCTGGTTGCAAATGGCCTCCGTCAGCAGGCCACTCGAAGAACGGAGTATAGCATGTCGGAAACCGACGTTCACGGCAGTCTGCTCGACGTCCGTGGAATCACCAAGCGGTTCCCCGGCGTGCTCGCCCTCGATCACGTCGACCTCCAGCTCGAACGGGGCGAGGTTCACGCCCTGGTCGGCGAGAACGGGGCCGGGAAGTCGACGCTCATCAAGATCATCGGAGGCGTCATCCGTCCGGACGAGGGCACGCTCACCTTTGAGGAAGCGGACGTCCCTCATCTCAACCCACACAGCGCCCGAGACCTGGGGATCAGCATCATCCACCAAGAGTCCGAGTTGGCTTCCACGTTGAGCGCAGCGGAGAACCTCTTCCTCGGGCGCCAGCCGCGCCGGCTGAGATGCCTCGTCGATTGCCGTCGTCTGCACCGGGAAGCCCGCACGTGGCTCGATCAGGTCGGGGCCGATTTCTCCACGAGGACGCTCGTACGTGACTTGGCGATCTCCGAGCGCAGGCTCCTGGAGCTGGCTCGGGCGATCTCGATGCACGCGAAGCTCGTCATCATGGACGAGCCGACCACCGTGTTCACCGACAAAGAGGTTCAGAATCTGTTCAGACTCGTGCGCGAGCTTCGATCCCGCGGGGTCACGACCCTCTATATCTCGCACCGCCTGGAGGAGATCTTCTCGATCGCCGACCGGGTCACCGTCCTTCGCGACGGCCAGCGGATTGCGACGTGTCCGATCGATCAAGCCTCGGAGGAGCAGTTGGTGCGCTGGATGGTGGGGCGCCAGTTGAAGCGCGACTTCCCAAGGCGTTCCACGCCCCCCGGCGAGGAGGCATTCTCCGTCTCCGGGCTGACGCGGCACGGAGTGATCGAAGACGTCTCCTTCTCCGTGAAGCGGGGAGAGATCGTCGGGCTCGCCGGGCTTGTCGGCGCAGGCAGAACCGAGGTGGCAGATGCGATCTTCGGTGCGTCGAAGTTCGATCGCGGTGAGATTCGCCTCGATGGCGAGCTGATTCGGATCGGCTCCCCCGCGGATGCCATCCGCCACGGGATCGGATACATCACCGCCGATCGGAAGCTTGACGGCCTCCTCCTCTCGAAATCGATCAAGGAGAACATCTCGCTGGCCAGTCTGCCCGACTTGTCTCGGTTTTCATTCATCAAATGGCAAACAGAGAAGTCGGAAGCCCATCGGTACAAGGATCTCCTGCAGATCAAGACACCGAGTATCCAGCAGTTGGCAATGAACCTGAGCGGCGGCAATCAGCAGAAAGTCGTCTTCGCCCGCTGGCTGTTGGTCCACGCCAAGGTCCTCATCCTAGACGAGCCGACGGTCGGAATCGATGTCGGGGCGAAGCAGGAGATCTACCGCCTGATCAACGACATCGCCGAGGAGGGACGCTGCGTCATCCTGATTTCCTCGGAGCTCCCCGAGATCCTCGGCATGTGCGATCGGGTTCTGGTGATGCGTGGAGGCCGCATCATACGCGAGCTCAAGGGGAGCGGAGCGACCCAGGAAGAGATCCTCTACTACAGCGCAGGGCTCAAGGAAGCCACGTCGACAGCAACCACGAGGGAGACCTACTGATGAGACATGACGATCGGCCCCGCAAGCCGCTGAGCACGGCCGCGAAGCTGGGACAGGGCGCAGCCCTGTACATGTGGCGGAACCAGAAGGCGCTCCTTGCGCTGCTCTTCATCGCAGTGGTCTTCGCGTTTCTGACCGAGCACTTCTTCACGTTCTACAACCTGGTCAACGTCGCCCGACAGACGTCGATCTGCGCCATCCTCGCTGCCGGAATGACCCTGGTGCTGACACTCGGGGACATCGACCTCTCAGTCGGCGCGAACGCCGGGTTCTGTGGCGTCATCGCCGCCTTCCTTCTCAAGAAGGTTGGGATCGACGTTCCCGTCACATTCCTTCTCGTTCTCGGCGTCGGCGGCTTCATCGGGTTGCTGAACGGGTTTCTCGTGGCAAAGGTCCGTGTGCCATTCTTCGTCGCCACTCTCGCGACGATGAGCGTGTTGACCGGCGCGAGCTTCCTCATCACCGGTGGGTATCCGTTCTCCCTCCTTCCGAAGGCATGGCGGTTGTTCGGCCGAGGGGTCATCTGGGGCGTCCCCGCGCCGGTGATCATCATGGTGCTCGTGTTTGTCATCTTGCAGATCGTCCAGAGCCGCAGCATCCTCGGACGCAAGATCTACGCGGTCGGGGCCAACGCACGAGCAGCGCGGCTGAGCGGGATCAACATCGACCGCGTTCGAATCGTCGCCTACACACTGTGTGGCGTTCTCGCCGGTCTCGGCGGCATCGTTGTCAGTTCTCGTCTCGATTCAGGAGACCCGTCGGTCGGGCCCTCGTTTCTTCTCACGATGGTCGCCGCCCCGATCCTCGGTGGCACGAAGCTCTCCGGCGGAGAGGGGACGATGATGGGAACCCTCATCGGCGCTTTGGTCCTCGGGGTGATCAACAACGCGATGAGTCTGATGGGGCTGAATACCTACTGGCAGGACGTCGGACGCGGTCTGATCCTGCTCGCAATCGTCATCCCGCAGATCACTCGACGGAGATCATGAGCGAGGTCCGAGCAGACCGGCAGTCAGGAGGATTGACATGAGCAGTAGCTACACCGGACGGGTTCTTCATGCAGACCTGTCCTCATCACGCGTTTGGACGGAAGAGCCGGAGAAACACGACCCCCACTTCTACCGCAGATACTGGGGAGGAAGCTGCCTCGGGACCTACTACCTGCTGAAGGAGATCCCGCCGCAAGCGGAGCCGTTCGATCCGGACAACGTGCTCGTGTTCGCGACAAGCGTCGTGGGGGGTGCGAAGGCCCCCGGGCTGGCGCGGTACGCCGTTCTCGCGAAGTCACCGATGACCGGAGGGGTCGGCGAGGCGTTGGCCGAGGGAGCGTGGGGACCAACGCTCAAGCGGGCTGGCTTCGACGCGATTGTCATCCACGGCGCGGGGGCCGGACCCGTCTACCTGTCCATACAAGATGGGAAGGCGGAGATCCGTGATGCCTCGGAGCTCTGGGGTAAGGACACCGGGGAGACGTTCGACGCCGTTCGGGCCGAGCTTGACGACCCAGAGGTCCACGTAGCATGCATCGGGCCGGCGGGTGAGCAGCTTGTCCGGTATGCATCGATCGTCAGCGACGGCACGTTCATGAACGCCCGAACCGGGATGGGCGCCGTCATGGGATCGAAGAACCTCAAGGCCATCGCCGTGCGGGGCACGGCTCCGGTGACCGCCGCCAACCCCGCTCGCGTTGCGGAGCTCTCGAAGCAGTTCACCGAACACTTCCAAGATAACTTCGTCAACAAGGCGGTGTTCGATGCGGGAACCGCTTCGTTCCTCGGATACCTCAATGATGCCGGACTCACCTCCTCGCGAAACGCCAGTTCCACTCACTGGGAGAGCGCAGGAGGTGTCTCCGGAGAAGTGATCCACGAGGCGCACTTCGACCGAAGGACCCCGTGCTACTGTTGTCCGGCTGCCTGCCATCGCACGCTCAGGGGAACCGAGACGTACGGTGTGGACCCCCGATACGGCGCCCCCGAGCTGGAGACACTGATGGCGTTCGGGAACGGGTGCCAGATCGCTGATCTCGGCACGCTGCTCAAGGCGCACGAGCTTTGCACCCGCTTCGGTCTGGACCCGACATCCACCGGCGTCACCGTCGCGTTTGCGATGGAATGCTACGAGCGAGGTCTCCTCAAGGAAGTCGAAGGCCTCGATCTTCGGTTCGGGAATGCAGAGATCCTGCCGAAGGTCATCGAGCAGATCGCGTTCCGCAAGGGGATCGGCGACGTACTGGCCGAAGGGACGATGCGCGCAGCGCAGGCGATCGATCCCCAGACCGAGCCGCTTGCAGTGCATGTGAAAGGCTTGGAGCTTCCGCTTCATGATCCACGCACGAAAGCTATGCTAGGACTCTCGTACGCACTGTCTAGCACCGGACCGGACGACATGGCCGTCGAACACGACACCGACTACGACGACAGTGCACCTCAGCTGTTCATGGATCGCGTAGAGACACTGGGGATCTTGGAGCGCCGCGAGGCGACAGACCTAGGTCCGGAGAAGGTTCGGATGCTCTGCTACCTCCAACAGGTATTCAGCTTCATGGACAGCCTCTGCCTGTGCAAGTTTGCCTTCGCGCCGTGTCGCTACTACAGCTTCACCGAGATGGTCGACCTTGTGTCAGCAATCTCCGGTTGGGAAACAAGTCTGTGGGATCTACAGAAGCTCGGAGAGCGGAAGCTCGCGATGCAGCGCTGTTTCAACGTCCGTGAGGGTCTGCGCCCTGACAATGACCGCCTTCCGCAACGAGTGTACGAGCCCATTTCCTCGGGTCCGAATCAAGGCGTGCACATGGATCGAGACATCGTCGAGGAGGCGAAGAGGACGTACTACCGGATGAGGGATTGGGATCCGGTGACCGGTCTGCCCTCCCCCGCGAAGCTTGTGGAGCTGGACGTGGGCTGGCTACGAGATCTCGGAAGATGAATAGGAATCTGGACTCTCACCCATCAGAGGAGGAACGAACGACATGACCCAGAAGTACATCCTGGCCCACGATTTGGGCACGACCGGAAACAAGGCCACGATCTACGATCCGGAAGGGAACCTGCTCGCAAGCTCGTACGACGAGTATCCGACCCACTACTTCGGCCTCAACTGCGTCGAGCAGGATCCGATGGACTGGTGGAAGGCCGTCTGCTCCTCAACAAGATCCGTCATCGCGGCCGCGGGGATCAGCCCCGATACCATCGCATGCGTCACGTTCAGCGGACACATGATGGGTTGCCTTCCCGTGGACAAGGATGCTACGCCGCTTCGTCCTTCGATCATCTGGGCGGACAGCCGCAGCGTCGATCAGGCGAACCATCTTGTCGAACAGGTCGGGATGGAGGAGGGATATCGGATCACCGGCCATTGCCTGCTTCCGATGTACTCCGCAGCCAAGATCATGTGGGTTCGGGACAACGAACCCGACGTGTTCAAGAAGACGCACAAGGTCCTGCACGTCAAGGATTTCATCGCGGCCAAACTAACCGGCACCTTCGCCACCGACCTTTCGGACGCCTCCGGCATGAACCTCTACGATCTGAAGCGCAGGGGGTGGTCAGAGCCGTTGCTCAAGGCGTCCCAAATCCCGGTGGAGATGCTGCCGGAACCCCATCCCTCCTCTGACATCATCGGAGAGGTCACGAAGCCGGCGGCTCAGGAAACGGGGCTGAGGCCCGGGACGCCCGTGGTCATCGGGGGCGGGGACGGACCGTGCGCGGCAGTCGGTTCCGGCGTTGTCAGCGAGGGCAGCGCCTACAACTACTTCGGCTCGGCTGCGTGGATCGGGATTGCGAGCAAGCAACCGGCCTACGATCCTCAGATGCGCACGTTTACGTTCTTCCATCTCGATCCCGACCTGTTCATGCCGGTCGGCGCGTCGAACAACGGCGGCTACTCCTACCAGTGCTTCCGCGATGCGGTCTGGTCGGCACAGCATGCGATCGCGGACCAACTGGACGTGAACCTGTTCGATCTCATGGGTCTGGCGGCAGCGAACGCGCCGGTCGGGTGCGACAAACTCCTGTATCTGCCGTACATCCGCGGTGAACGATGTCCCTACAACAACCCCAACGCGCGCGGCGTCTTCCTCGGGCTGACACCCAATCACCGCAAAGAACACCTGACGCGAGCCGTCATGGAAGGTGTCGTCCTCAATCAACGGATCATCCTCGACGCCCTCGAGAGCCAAGGAGCCCACGTCGAGGAAATGTGCGTCATCGGAGGCGGAGCCAAGAGCGCGTTGTGGCGCCAGATCATGGCTGACGTCTACAACAAGCGGATCCTCAAGCCGCGGTTGCTGCAGGAAGCGACATCGCTGGGCGCGGCGATCGCTGGGGGCGTTGGGGTCGGGCTATTCAAGGACTTCCAGGCGGCAGAGGCGATGGTCCAGATCGTTGACACCCAGGAGCCCGACCCGGCGGCGCATCAACGGTACGGTGCGCTCTACACGGTCTTCCAGTCCGCGTATGCGGCGCTCGTTCCCGTGTTTGAGGAGATGGCGGCGCTCGAGGCCTGACCGCGTTTCTGTGATGAGCACCACCAATGCGGGGGGCAAAGGACCGACGGTTTCCGTAGCGTGGGATTGCAATCCGCTGCTATCGCGTTATAATAGACACTATGTCGCATATAGCTGAAACGCGGCGGTTGAACGGGTCCGTCCTCAAGGCGCTGTCCGTCCTGGACGCGTTCGGTCCTCAGCGCGATCAGCTCAACGGATCCCAGCTCGCCGAGATCACCGGGCTCTCCAGGGGCTCGCTCTATCCGATCATCCACTCCCTGGAGACGGGCGGCTATCTCCAGCGTGTCGCGCCGCGAACCTACAGCGTCGGCTTCCGAGTCGTCGAACTCGCCAACGTGGTCCTGCGTCGGCTGGACATCCAGGAGAGCGTTCGCCCCGCGCTGCAGCGCCTCGCTTCGACCCTCAAGGTAAATGCTCACCTCGGGGTCCTAAACGGTCACGACGCGCTGCACCTCTATCGGGAGATCGGAGCGGACGCCGTCGTCGTAGGGGAGATCGTCGGCTGGCAGGCCCCCGCCTACTGCACCGCACTGGGCAAGGTTCTGCTGGCGCATCTCCCCGGTCGCGAGCTCGACGCGTTTCTCGCGTCCGCAGTGCTCGTCCCGCATACGCCGACCACGATCACGAACGCGACGCAACTCGCCGACGAGATCCGATCGATCGCCGAGATCGGACATGCGGTGAGCCAAGAGGAGTACCATGAAGGGGTTGTCGGCATCGCGGCTGCGGTTCGGGATGCCCAGGGCGTTGTCTGCTGCGCGATCAGCGTTTCGGTGACGAAGCCCCGCTTCGATCGGGAGGAGCGGACGCTCGTGGATGCCGTGCGGCAGGCCGCCGCGTCGATCTCCGACCAGCTTCGCCTCCGCACGATGGTTGCCTCAGCATCTTCGCAAACGGACTGGCTACGCCAGATAGCACGAGAGAAGAAGGAGGAACACCACAATGGAACCTAGGATCTCGGGAATCATCCCCCCCCTACTCACGGCCTTCGACAAGAAGGGTGCCTTCGACGAAGCGGCGCAGCGGGAGATCGTCTCCTTCCTCATCGACAAGGTTCAGGGATTCTACCCCTGCGGTACGTACGGCTCCGGCCCCCTGATGAGCGTCGACGAGCGGAAGCGCGTCGCGGAGGTGGTCATCGACGAGGTAGCCGGCCGCGTGCCCGTCATCCTCCACGTCGGCGGACCGACGACACGATTCGCGGTCGAGCTGGCCCAGCATGCGGAGAAGACAGGTGCCGCTGCCGTCGCCTCCGTTCCGCCGATCTACTACGGATTCAAGGAGCCCGAGGTCGAGCGGCACTTCCAGGCGCTCGTCGAGGCAGTCGACATCCCCGTGTTCGT
>Ga0272443_10002678_pt1 | contig 22252 bp, 17 predicted proteins | sample SSMAcet12_FD_193581 | JGI IMG/M metagenome (GOLD analysis project Ga0272443, IMG submission 193581) | Marine sediment archaeal communities from Little Sippewissett salt marsh, Falmouth, MA, United States - SSM-Acet-12 | ecosystem: Environmental > Aquatic > Marine > Wetlands > Sediment ...
ATGGGATCCTTGACTGATACGGCTATCTCGTACCCGAAACTTGCGACACTGGCACAGTGGGGTCGCGTCAGTGCAGACAGAACCCTACTTCTTGATGCGGGAAACACTATCGGAGGAAGCGAGTTAGCCCTGAATGATAACGGGGAAAGCCTCGCTACTGTTCTGGAAATGATCGGCTACGATGCGATTGCTCCCGGAACTGCCGAGTTCACCTTTCCTGTCAGCTATCTGAAACAGGCATCAGACCTTTCCCTCCAGATGGGCTACGTTGATATACTCTCAAGCAATGCTCTTGATGTGAACGGTCAGCAGATTTTTACTCCATACAAGGTGTATGAACTTGAAGGCATCTCTGTAGGAGTGATAGGTCTCAGCGCACCCGAACAGCAGATAGATGATGTCATTTTCTATTCAGCAGAAATCGCTGCTCAGGCTCAGGCCCTTGTTGATGAGGTCCGTGCCGCAAGTGATGTCGTGGTTCTCCTTGGAGGGCTGCCGAAAGAAAGCGGTCTCAGCAGTAGCGATATTGCCCGCTCGATAGAGGGGATCGACCTTATCATCGAGGGCGCCGATGCAGATGCCGAAAATGGTGGTTACCGCGTTGGTGACACGCTTATCGTAAGCGCAGGTGAACGCCTGTCGAGTATCGGAATTGTAGAACTCACCTTTGCGGACGGTGTATACACTGCTTCGAATGCATTGACGGTAGATGCCGATACGGTGAATGATCCATCGAGTTCCTCAATTGCCCGGATGTATGGAATACAGCAGGTTCCTGAGGATCAGAACGTGACATCCTACATCGAAAAAGCAGCTACGGCCTATGCTTCAGCTCCCATGCAGAAAGAAACACGGACAGAGACAGAAGCAGCACCTGCTGAAGTAAAAAAAGTTGAATCTGATGCAGTGGTTGAAGATGGACAGACACAGATTGCAGAAGCACCTAAAGGCGAAAAAGCATCTATTTTTGAATCCACAGAAGTCTCAGAGCAACCTGCTGCTCCTGCAGAAGAGGTGGCGTCAGTTCCCGCTGCAGAGGATAAACCCGCCTCTGAAGCCCCCCTTACGGTCAGCACGAAATCCTCGATCACCGCTGACACAGGAGAGACTCCGCTTGTCAGCGAATTCGGAGTCCGTCTTGGCTACGATGCTGTGAGGGAAAACGTTGTCTCCTCCGGTGATGTATACCATGGATTCAGTGTAAAGCCCTTCTTCACTATACTGAAGACGCAGGTAGGACTACAGGCCTATTACCTGACCGACGGATCTCTGATAGATCCGCAGAGTTCCCCCTATACGAATCTTAACCCATCGTTTGACTCAGGTCTGTTCGATATGACCCGAAGTGCCCTGAGCTTCCTGGATTATCTGATAATTGGGGATGAGACCGATCCGTTCTATCTCGTCATAGATGATCATACCCCCATCACGTTCGGTGAAGGATACATGGTTAACGGACTTGCGGTTAGGGAAACATTCCTCGGAGAAAAGCTTGGTCTTTATATGAAGGCACAGGTGGGGGCAGTTGGTCTGGAAGCGTTTGCCGATGATCTTTACCTGAACGCACTCGATGCAGGTGAGAAACAGACCGGAGGTCTGCGATTCACCTTTAACCTTGGAAAAGCATTCACTCTTGGTATCGGATCTCTCGTCACATCCGACAGATCAATTGACGAGGTGACCTTATACCCCTCTATAGACGCCCGGTTCATTCTCAACGATACACGGACCCGTAGCACCTCGGTGCTTCTTGGTCTTGCAACGACCCTTGATCTGAGACCGTTCAGCATAGATCCGATGTTTAATACAGCCGGAAGCGAAATCCTTGACAAGTTTGCAAACTTCCAGGTCTCCGGAGGAATCGATCTCAGACTGAATCAGTTCAACATGCGGTTACTGGGATCCTACATCAATGCGACCGATCCTCTTCTTGCTCTGGGATCTCTGAACTCCACTCAGTACTCAGGACAGAGAATGGTAGAAGACGGCAATCCGTACTTCTCTTTTGCAGCCGAGATGAAGTATACAGGTGAAGCTCTGGCACTGGAGGCATCTTATGCTGTACCTGTTGCCTATGACTTCTCCCGTATTCTTGAGCTTGATGCCACTCCGGGAACCTACGCAGACACCTTCAGAGGCGGGGTATCCTATGAGAAGGGATCATTCAAGGCTTCGATGGGACTGCAGAGAGTAGGTTTCCTCTCGGGTATCGAAGAGGTGCTCTCCTTCAGTGACCTGTCAGGCTTGCTTGGTGACACCTATGATCTGCTGACGGCTGACGGCCTTGCTCAACCCTATGCAACAATGTCACTTGGGGTTGGTCCTGCACTGCTGTACGCAGACCTTCTGTTCGAGGCAGACGGCACGTCTCTTCTCAAAATCGGAGCAGATCTGACACTCGGAAAGCGGGCAGCAATTCAGCCTGCGGTGCAGGCGCCTGAGGGAACGGAGGGAAAGAATCCTATATCCATCGGCATGAGCTATGATGTGCACAAGGGATTCAGAAGCGGCCATGACCTTTTCATGATGTCATTCGCACCCTACGCCGGATATGAGAAAGACGGTTTTGCTGTTAGAATATCACCATATATTTCCTTTGATCCGACCGATTACTCTCTCTATTCACACAGTTACACCGATCCCTTTACCTTCGGCAGCACATCTGTATCAACCTTTACAACCGCCTATGATATCTTCAGTGATTCAATGGCACTTATCGATATGCTGAGAATCGGAGAAGAAGGGAACACCTTCTTCCTGCAACTCGCGAGGGACACAGAATATTCCAACGGACCGTTTGTCGACTCTGTTGATGCCTCGATCGATTCAGATCTGCAGAAACAGCTGGCAATGAATGCCATGTTCGATACTGAGGTGTTTGACGCATATATCTATGTAAACAACCTGATAATGCCTCAGTTCGCTGATATCGGAATGACTGTCACTCCATCCGCCTCCTACCAGGCAGAGATAGGTCTATCCTCACTGTTTGAAGCAGACCTGACGGAGACTACAAAGAGGGCATATGCTATTCCAAGCCTCTCCATTGGTCTGCCGATCATCGGCAACCGAGCGAACGGACTTGCCCTTGACCTTCAGGGAAGTGCTCTGCTGGCCTATGATACAAATGATGGGTTCTCTATCCTCTCCTACGATTCCTCTGAACCGGCTTTCCTTGACAAGTTCAAGAACTATTATGCGTACGGCGGCCTCTCCTTCGCATCAGAAACAATTCACGGCTATGTGGGTGCGAGTGTGAAAAACGGCATGCTCACCAGCAGCATGTATAATTCCCTGTACCTCAGAGAACGGGAATCACTCATTAGCACGTACGAGGCTGTGTACGGCGGAACATACGTGTACGACGGCATAGAGTTCGATGCATCAGGCGCCATTGCACTTGATACTGACCTGATCGATATCACCGCTTTCTACACGATCCCGCTCAGCAAGGACTTTGCATTTGAAACGGATGCTGACCTCGCTCAGATCACAGCATCACTTACGGCAGGGAATTTCACCTTCGATGCACAGTACAGCAGAAGGGGACTGTGGGATGCGGTCCAGACAGATGTTCTTGACTCAACCGACTCACTGCTGAATAGAGCGATCACCTTCCTTCTGAACGATGATACCTATGCAAGTGTCGCTGCTGCGTACACTATAGACAATCTCTCACTCCATACCCGTGTCGGTTCCTATACAGACCTTCAGGCTGTCAGCGGCAGCTATAACGGAGTTGAGGTGGTGAGAACGATTCCATTTGTCACTTTTGGAATGGATATAAGCTATTGATGCGGTACGGGAGAACCGGTTTCTCCTGCTATTCCGCAGTTTTTCAACGAACCCCTCCCTCTGGTGAGGGGTTCCTGTTTACGATATAAGGATGTTATGAGTCAAGAGAGAAGAGTACAGCTTCTAGAACCCCTTGTTGCGCAGAGAATCGCTGCTGGTGAAGTGATAGATCGACCGGCATCGGTCGTCCGTGAACTTATTGACAATTCTCTCGATGCATCTGCCGCCACCATTTCCATCATCATAGAAGAAGGGGGCATACACCGTATCAAGGTTATCGATGACGGAACAGGCATCCACCCGGAAGACCTGAGAATCATCGGGCATTCTCACGCAACGAGCAAAGTAAGGACTCTCAGCGATTTCGACACCCTGGAGACTCTCGGGTTCCGTGGAGAAGCTCTCTACAGTATAGCAGCAGGGGCGAAAGTTACGATCTCCAGCACGCCGCAGGGAACCCTTGGAGCGAGTATCACGATTCACGGTGATACGTTCGGCCCTGTCGAGCCCGGAGGCCCGACGAAAGGGACTATAGTAGAGGTTGCTGATTTATTTGCCGAGATACCAGCCAGAAGGCTCTTTCTCAAACGTCCGTCAAGTGAAGCAATGATGGTGAAACAGGCGATCATCGAAAAAGCCCTTTCATTTCCCCATGTTTCCTTCACTATGAGCCATAACGGAAAGGAATCGCTGTTCCTTCCTGCAACCAGCCTGAAAGGACGAGTCATTCAGGTGCTGAAAAATAACAAGGATGTTGTTTCCTCACAGCTGCTTGAGATGCATGAAGAGGGAGAGCACTTCTCCATATCTGTCATCTCCACTGGTGCTGACACCTACCGCACTGATAGAAAATATATTCAGATCTTTGTCAATAATCGAATTGTGGATGAGTACTCATTCGTACAGGCAGTCACCTACGGGTACGACCCGTACCTTCCGGGGGGAGCTTTCCCTTACTGCTACGTCTATCTGACGGTAGATCCTGAGTTTGTTGATTTCAACATTCATCCAGCTAAACGGGAAGTCAAGCTGCGTAACAGGGCACAGATTCATCACCAGCTCGTCCTTCTCATTCAGTACAACCTTCAGTTCAATCACTTTTCCCGGGCTCGTAAAACAACTCAGAACGAGGACATCCCTACTCTGTTCACACCATCGGAAGAATTCCTCACTGAGCAGCCCCGCGTATCATGGCAACACCGCTCACAACAGGACAGCATCAGCGACGTACATCCTCAGTCACAGTATCGATTTCTCACCCCAGATGAATCCGAACGCAAGGAAACCTGGTTTGAAACGGCCAAACATCTATTCCAGGAAGAGCCGAAGACGAAAGAGCCCTGCCGGCAGGAACCTGATGATTTCATGTACCATGGTCAGATCTTCTCTCTCTTTCTTCTCGTAGAGAAAGGTAATTCCCTGTATCTGGTAGATCAGCATGCTGCTCACGAGCGAATACTCTATGATGAAATGCGGCAGTATGATGGCTTTCAGCCTTTGATGATCCCGATCGAGTTTGAGGTCGAAAGGACCGTCGATGAGTTCCTGCAGACTCACAGTGACATGTACGCGTCTCTCGGTATCCATCTTGAGAGAAGGCAGGATCTGCTATGGGCTATCGAGGCTACGATCCCTCACTACCGCGAAATGGAGAAGGAGCTGATCGAAGGTATCCAGTCTTTCAGTTCGGGAACGATTGAGGAGCTGCACAAAATGCTGTTTGCCACTGCAGCCTGCAGAAAGGCTATTAAGGAGGGTGACCCGATCGACACAGTACAGGCTGTATCACTCCTTCGAAAAGTCTTTGCCCTTGAAAGGCCTACCTGTCCCCATGGAAGAGAGTTCGTTATTGAGCTTACGAAGGAAGATCTCTATAGATCGGTAGGCAGGCTGCTGTGAATCAACAGCCGGTGTACTATCTGCATCTCGCGAATATCATCATAATATGAGATGTGCACCCTGATTTCTTCAATCTGATCATCCGATGCTAGGAAACGCGGATTCTTCGAGGTAAGAGTAATGACTTGCCCGGATAAGAGGACTGCACCTGACCATTCTATGGTGTTTGGAAGTCCGGTTACGAGCTGATACTCCTCTCCCCGCTTTTCCAGACGCAAGCCTGCTTCTTCATACTCCATCGAAGTACTCGACCTGACGGTCAGAGTCTGCCGGGTTGTCATCCCTGCAGGACTTACTATCTCAAGAGAGTATTCACCGGAAGGGAAAGGAGTCTCTCCCGGCATGAGAATGGCATTAACCTCCAGAGCTGGAGAGTTGCCGACCTGAGTGACCGGCACTGTCTGTTCCCAGACAAACGGATTGCCAGAGGTGTTCCCTGGGCCTTCGAATCTGATCTGATACACCTGCTTGGATTCCAGGTCCTCACTGCTGATGAGAAGCAGGAGGCCTGCCTGAGAGAGCGTGAGATCATCCACTCGAGAGAAAACTGCAGTGGGTATAAGCGATACCGCATCAATTTCAAACGGTTGTTCGGTACATGAGGAGAAAAGAAGCAGCGGCACAAGGATTATCAGGAATATTCTCCCTGTGGTCATCGTCACAGACCAAGTTCCTCAAGCTGCATGACAACCGGGTTTGCATACGATCTCAGAATGCTCCTGCGAACTTCCTCACTCAGCCCTTTGTACCGTTTGAGAAACTGTTTCGTATCAAGGGATTCATACTTATCCTCAAAACGGGTCGGCCCCTGAATCAAATCATAGGCGAAGTAGTTGGTATCCATCAGGTGATACCCGATGTGAACCTGTCGATCGATCTCTCGAGCGACCTCATCAGCATTCCTGAAATCTCCTTTCAGAGGTTTCCCGAAATTGACATGTACATTCCCCTTGAAACGTCTCAGTCCCCGAAGCATGTTGACAAGATCTTCATATTTCTTCTTCTGGTAGGTGCCGTGCAGCTTCTTCGACAGCTGCTCCCTTCCCTTGTTGATGTCGTTAGGGTCGTACTGGTAGCTGATGGCGACTGGAACAATGTTCAGGGAATTTATCAGTTCATTGAAAGGCACCCCTGATCTCTTGTAACTCAGGTGAAGCATCTTGATGATAGCCGGGTTCGTGACATCTATTCCGTCCTTGGCTCTTCCGCTTTTCTGTGCCACCCATATGGACTTCTTCTCATCGCGCACCAGTTCTACGAAATAGCGGCTCAGATGCATCGACTCAGCGTATTGTTCCCTCATGGGAAGATTCCGTTTCACCGTAACTCCGCCGTTGAGCTTGAACAGATCCTCGGTGAACTGGTTGACAAGCAGATTATCACCGATCGCCATCTCACAGATGGGAAGGTCAGCCTGAAGCAGGGCGTAATCAAGCAGAGCACAGTCAAGAACTATATCGCGATGGTTTGATATAAACAGATACGGTGTCTCTGCATCCAGATGTTCTGTCCCGGAGTGAGTAAAACCCGTCATAGAGACTTTTTCTATGATAGGCAGGAAGAACCCTGCGGTGATAACACGCTGAAAATCATCATAGTTACGCACTGTATCGAGAAGGGGGGGGAGTGCATCCTTTATCTGATGCGATTTCCATCTCTTCTTTATGAAATTCCCCCCATACAGGACATCAGCCAGGTTTGACAGAAACGCGGGGTGACTTTTAAGCCTTTCCACTGCATCTAGTACATCCTGTCCTGAATAGGGCGCTATGTCTCTGTACTGCTCTCTATCCATTGATTAAAACTCCACGTTCAGGGATTTCATATACTGACTTCTTTCCCACACTGCAGGATCTTCCAACCGCTTGTGTGCAAGAGCACCTCTGAAATCGACGAACGATTCATACCCGCTCTTTTCCATCCAGGAAGTGAGTGTATCATTCATCTGGGAAATAATACCCAATCCGTTTCTCATCGCTGCAGTGACTACCTGTACCGATTTGGCCCCTGACAGAAGGAGTTTGATGAGGGTATCACCTGAATGGACTCCTCCGCTTGCGCAGATATCACCATTAAGATAGGCAGACAGGAGGGCAGTCCACTGCAGAGCCTGACCGTAATCGTGTTCAGTCGAGAAATTGACCATCGGGCGGAGATTCAGTTTATTGATGTCGATATCAGGCTGATAGAACCGGTTAAACAGCACAAAGCCTTCGATACCATACGAATCAAACTGTTTTATCGTATGGGCTAGAGAAGAGAAATATGGTCCCATCTTGATAGCTACAGGAATGGAGATACTCTTTTTCACTTCTTTCACTACAGTGTGGTATTCCTGTTCTATCTCCTGGCTGGTGGTGTACATATCATTGGGGAGGATATACTGATTGACTTCCAGAGCATCCGCGCCTACTGCACTGAAACGCTCGACGTAATCGACCCAGGTACCGTGGCTCCTGCAGTTAACCGATGCAATGACCGGGATATCGAGAGCTTTCTTAGCCTGTTCGATCAGGGAGACATAGCGGTCGATATAGAAGTTCCTTGAGACTTCTTCAAGAAAGTCGGACCCGTCGGTGTGAGCAACATAGTCACTGCTTTCTTTAATCATCTGAGCAGACTGAGAATCTATCTGTTCCTCGAATATCGATTTTACGACGACAGCACCTGCGCCGGCGTCTTCACATTTCTTCAGCCCGTCAAGGGTACTCGTTAGAGGGGAAGACCCGATAATAACCGGATTCTTGAGTTTAAGTCCCATATATGTTGTCTCGAGTGTTGGCATGTACACATATCCTCCTGAGTATAGTATCATACCCAAAAACATACCTGTTGTACAGTGATGAAGCTTCTTTTACCCGTTCTGCAGGCATGTGAAAAAACAGATGCCCACAAGTGTGTATCACCTATGGGCACAGGAGGTCTCCGAGCGGTTACCCGCCCGTCTGTCAGCAGATGAACAACTTCTGCGGGTATTCGATGAGCTTCTCACAACCGGTGTCGGTGACAAGGAAGGGCTCGGAGCACTCGAATCCGTAGGTGTCCAGCCAGATACCGGGCATGAAGTGAATGGTCATTCCCTTCTGCAGGACAGACTTGTCTCCCGGTCTGAGGGAAACACTCTTCTCTCCCCAGTCAGGCACGAAGGCAAGACCGAAGGAATACCCTACTCTGCTCGGCTTCTCAACTCCGGTTCCAACGAGCTGTTCTCTCCAGATCCGCTCGACTTCCTCAGCTGTTATTCCCGGCCCGATCCGTGAAAGGGTCTTCTGAAGTCCGTTCACAACAACATCAGCAACATGGCGAAGGTCAGCGGGAGCTTCCCCGATGAATGCTGTACGCGATAGAGGTGCATGATAATGGTGCCGAGCTGAGCCGATCTCCAGCAAAACAACATCACCTTTCTGATACAGTCTGTCACTGTCATAGGTTAGATGAGCCGAGGATGTTCGTTCAGCAGAGGGAAGAATCGGGAAAATAGCGGGAGAGTCCCCTCCATACCCGTTCACACCTCGGATCTGGGCTGCCGATACCAGTGCAGCGACCTCCCGTTCGGCAACTCCTTCGCTTATATGATTGAGGGCAATATTCATAGTCTCAACCGTGATAGCACCTGCCTGTCGTATATAGGAGATCTCACTCTCACTCTTGATCGTCTTTGCCCATCCTACCATGTTCTCTGCATCTACTATCTCTACGGCGGGAAGCTCACGATGCAGAACCTTCTCCATCTTCGGGTTGCACCAGTACCCGTCCATTTCGATGGCCAGGCGCTTTCCCCGTCCCCTTAGAAGGGCGGCAACATACTCCATCGTGTGGATATACCGTGACTGCACATACTCATCCTTATACCCGTGAATGTTCTCCTCGGGCAGATACGTGGTCAGTCTGGCGGCGTTCGAGTCCTGAGCCCGACCGAACCAGTGAGGATGTTCCTCATCAAGAAAGATCAGAAGTCCCTGATGGACATAGAAACTCCATCCATCAAAACCGCTCAGATAATTCATGTGAGACGGGTCAAGAACGAGGAGCATCTCTATTCCCCTTCTATCCATCGTCTGTTTCACAAGATTCACCCGTCGTGCATACTCAGCACTTTTAAAAGGCAGCGTCTTCACATTTCACCTCCGCTGTGGAATCTAGATTGAGATTCCCAGCCCCTTGTTTTTTGCAAGTGTATAGGCCAGCATAGCGACCATCGTATCCTGAACGCCGACCCCTGTGAGGTCACAGATGGTGACCTCGTCATCATTCTGGCGTCCCGGTTTCTTCCCTGAGATGACCTGCCCGATTTCACGCACTGAGGAGAAGTCGGTGATAATCCCGGCTTCTTTGACAGCCCTCAATTCTCCGAGTCTTGTTGACTGGCTCAACAGGTCACAGGCGACAACATCTGCCTTCCTGAACACATCAGCATACAGCTCCTGCTTATCTTCAGCATCACTTCCCATACTGGTGATATGGAGTCCTTTCTTGACCCATTCAGGTGAGAAGTAGGCTTTTCTGCTCGGAGTCGTCGTTACAACCACATCACTTGCAGCCACGAGGTCTGCACCGTTCTCAGCGACTATAACTTCGACATTGAGACGTTCCTTCATATCATTAACAAAAGCCTGTTTCCTCTCGGGTGGATCAAGGGAGAACATGATGATCCTCTCGAATCGTCTGACCAGGGCCAGGGCCTCCATCTGATAGCGTGCCTGAACTCCCGAACCAAACACACCAACGGTATGTATAGTCTTTCTAGCAAAATATTTAGCCGCTATTGCGCCTGCGGCAGCAGTACGAATCTGAGTAAGATATCCGTTATCGAGCAGAACTCCCTGCAACATGCCGGTGACTGTGGACAGTACAAGCATCTGACCTGACTGACTGGGAAGACCCAGATCGGGATTCTCGAAAAACCCGGAGGCGATCTTCACTGCCATCAGGTCCATAGTGTGGACGAACGCACTCTTTATATCGACTTCACCATCCCGCTGGGGAACCGGAATCATCATGATAGGGGGCACTGTCGCCTTTCCGTCACTGAGGGCAACGAAGCCCTTCTCGATCTCCTCGATAAGCACCTCATCAAGCGGAATATTATCCATCAGTTCTTTTTCATTGACAATCAGAATAGGTTCTTTTTTCATAGTGTTTCCTTTGTATCTTCTGTACGTTTCATCATGCCTCGATCACCTGTCGGTACTGGTCGTAATCAACGTTTCTTCCAGTACACACTAGTGCGGCATTCTTTCCCCTCAGATCCAGTTTTCCACTGAGAGCAGCAGCAAGCGGGACAGACCCTGCTCCTTCGATTACAAGACCGAGGTTCTGGTAGAGTGCTCTCATGGCCATTGCCGTCTCTTCTTCGTTGACGACAACATGGGTATCAACAAACCGGGAGACAAGGTCAAGTGTATAGTGATTTTCGACACCGATCCCTCCAAGGAGGGAATCTGCCAGGGTGTCACTCTCATCGATGAGAACGGGCTTACCTGCCTCAACACTCCTGAGCATGACCGGTGAGCACTCTATGGAAACACCGATCACCTCAACAGAAGGTTTCAACTGTTTGATGGCGAACGCCGTCCCTGCAAGCAGTCCTCCCCCGCTGAGAGGGACGATGAGTGTATCGAGCTCTTCAAACTGCTGATACAGCTCTAAAGAGATCGTCCCCTGCCCGCTGACCACGTACGGATCATCAAAGGGAACAACCGGAATGAGATCCCGCTCCTTCCTGAGCCGTTCGTAGATCAGTTCTGCCTCATCCTGACTGTCACCGTCCTGCACGACCTCGGCACCGAGAGCTCTCATGGCCTCCACCCGATAGGACGGAACCCGCTTCGAAACACACACCACAGAGGTGATATTGTTGCGAGATGCGACAGAGGCAACGGCCCTTCCATGGTTTCCGGTGGAGAAGGTGATCACCCCGCGTTTCTTCTGTTCATCGCTTAATGAAAGGATCCTGTTTGCAGCTCCCCGCTCCTTGAAGGATCCGGTCTCCTGGAACATTTCGGCCTTGAACGCAACTCTCTCTGCGTGGAACAACGTTGTGAAATAGTCACTGTCAAGCAGCGGAGTGCGCCTGACAGTGGGATATATCCTTCGTGAGGCTTCATATACTGAAGCTATGGTAACTTCTTTCATGCCATCCGCCACTACGGATTGAGGACGATGTCCATCGGATAGGTGAACAGAGGCTGATAGCCGTTCTCCGTGAGAACAATCGAGGCGTCAAGTTCAAAACCGACATCGTCATACCAGATACCGGGAATCAGGTGGAGAGTCATATTCGGTTTCAGAATCGTGGTGTCTTCACTTCGCAGACTGATCGTGTGCTCGCCCCAGTCTGGTGGATAGTTCACTCCGATCGAGTATCCGAGACGGGACTCCTTGACGACGGTCGAGTGGGCTATAGCGGCTCTCCACTTCGCTTCGACATCTGCAGCGGTCACTCCCGGCCTGATCCAGTCCAGCGTAGCCTGCAGACCTTCGATAACGACCTTGGCAGTATCCTTCATGAGCTGAGGAGGTTCATTTCCAAGAAAGATCGTTCGAGCGATGGGTGTATGGTAATGGTTATAGACTCCACAGAGTTCAAGAAGAACCGCTTCATCCTTTTTGAAAGGAGCATCTGTCCAGGTGAGGTGGGGGGTCTTAGATTTCTCACCAGCCATCATGAGGGGAACAATAGCAGGATAGTCTCCTCCGTGGGCAGGAGTGCCTGCATACTGAGCACGGACAATCTCGCTTGCCGCGTCACATTCCCTTACTCCCGGTCTGATATGCTTGACAGCGGCATCCATGACCTTCTCGGCGATCGTACCGGCGATCTTCATCATCTCGATCTCTGCATCACTCTTTACCACGCGGACCCAGTTGACCAATGCATTGGCATCCTTGAAGGTTGCATCCGGAAGAGAGCGTTCCAGTTCAACATAGGAACGGTGGGTGAAATAGAACTGATCCATCTCGACTCCGATTGCCTTCCGTGCCCAGCCGTTCTGCTTGATGATATCTGCCACGAAGTGCATCGGATGACGCTCCAGCGACTGCACATAGTTATCAGCATACTGGAATATGCTTTCATCTGAGAGGAACGAGGTGATTCTTGCACCGTTGGCATCCATCCCTCTTCCTATCCAGATTGGTTCTTCTCTATCCAGGGAGACAAGGACACACTGATGAACATAGAAACTCCATCCATCATAGCCTGTAAGATAGTTGAGATTTGCAGGATGAGAGACCATGAGCAGTTCCACTCCTCGCTCACTCATCAGTTTTTTCGTGTTTTCAATGCGGCGTTGATACTCCGCTTTTCCAAATACAGTCATAACGACCTCCTCGTGTAAATTACATATGACCGGTAAACGTACGTTGTACCACAGCATCATGAACGTAATCGATCATGGTGATATAATCAAAAACAGGTAAGCCCGTCGCCTCACCTACCGCATGGGCAAATGGCGGGAGCAGGGAACACTCAAGCAGAATCGCTTTTGATTCAGGATGCTGCTCTTTCATCTCTTTCGCCTTGTTGACAACACAGCGCTCGACAAGGTCGGTATCATACACACCCCGTTCTTCAAAGACGGGTACGGTGAAAGCCTCGCAGTCCTCGAGCCCTATGATCCTGCATCGCTCGATATACTCCTTCTGCACGGAGAGAGCCTCGAGCAGAGAAGGTGTGAGCGAAGGGGAATTGGCTGTGATGATGATGACCTCGGCTTTTTCAGACAGAATGGGAAAAATGAAGTTGAGCTGAAGAAGGGAGGACAGGAAAAGGGGAACCTTGATGGTCTCTCTCAGTTCCTTCTGGAACAGGGCGAGAAATCCGCAGTCCCCGGTAATGGCCCTCACTCCTGCCTCCTGCAGGGCGAGAGCACAACGCTCAAGCTCTGCAAGGCTGCTCGTATCGTGGGAAAACAGCTTCTCCACTGTTAGACCGATAACCGGCTGAAACCTCACCGGATACCGGTAGCTCGTCGCATTCGCTGTATCCCCCGGGATAAACGGGGCATAGTTCTCTATCAGGAGAATCCCGATGGCCTCTCCATAACTCAGCTGTCTGCCCCGCGCAGTGACTTTCATTCTCTCAGAGCCTCCACTCTCAATAAATTCTAGAACCCGGCTGCGTTCGGAATGAACAGTGCGATCTGCGGGAACATGATGATCAGAGCCGTCGAAAGAATAAGGATCAGTACGAACGGTGGAGTCTTTCTGATGACTTCAAGATACGGCCGTCGGAAGATCAGCTGTGCGGTGAATATATCGCATCCGAATGGAGGGGTTGCCGATCCGATAGCTGCCTGAAGAACAATCAGGGTCCCGAGGAATACAGGGTCGATCCCTGTCATCTCAACGTACGGCTGGAAGATCGGAGAGAGGACATAGATCGCAACGATCGGGTCCACGAACATACAGGCTACGAAGTAGGCGATGACGACGGTGATGATCAGCTGCAGCTGTGTAGGATCGGTACCGATAATGCTGGGCATGACAGCCTGAGGTATTCTCAGGAAACTGATTGTCCAGCTGAAGACCTGTCCTGCTCCGACAAGGATGAACACAACTCCTGTTACGATACCGGCATCAAGAATTGCCTTTATCATCTTTTCCCAGGTGAGAGTCCGATAGATTGCGGCCTCAAGGAGAAGGGCATACGCCACACCTGCTGCAGCTGCCTCAGTGGGCGAGAATATACCGGCATAGATACCGCCGACAACTATGAAGGGGAAACCAAGAACCAGATATCCGTCCTTCAAAGCCTGTATCCTTTCTTTCGTAGTCGCTTTCTCCATGATCGCAATCTTCTTGATCTTCGAATAGAAGAAGACGAATATGCTGAAAAGAATGAAGATCATGACTCCGGGACCGATACCCGCCAGGAAGAGCTTGCCAATGGAGGTGCTTGTGACAACCCCGTAGACAATAAAACCTATCGATGGAGGGATCAGGAGTGCAATATCACTTGCATTGATGATCAGTCCAAGCGTGAACGAAGAGGAGTACCCTGCCTTGAGCAGCATCGGTCTCATCGTTCCTCCGATAGCGGATACTGTTGCCTGTGTCGACCCCGAAACCGCACCGAACAGGGTACAGCTTGCGTTGGTGGTGATCGCCAGCCCCCCGGGGATATGACCGACAAAGACACGAATCATCTCAACAAGACGTGTTGCTGCCTTTCCGCTGGTCATGATATTCGCTGCGAGGATGAACATAGGGACTGCGACAAGTGATGCCGGGGAGAAACCGCGAATCAACTGCTGGACAACAACCTGCAGGTTCATGTTCGGCATATTCACCCCGAAATATGCAAGCAGAGGTGCCAGGAGCGTGATGACGAAGGGGAACCCGAGCATCAGTAACGCTATCATCAATAATCCAACTATACCCATACCCATATTATGTACTCTCCTTAGGCAATTCTGAACCGAAGGTCATGCTTGCCTTGGCTTCTTCCAGCATGACTTCCTCATCCTCGAATTCTCCCTTCTGTTCGGGACTCAGCCACACTTCCTCTTCTTTGAAATTCTTGATCACGGTCCTTACGTACTGGAAAGAAGCCATGAACAGACCGATCGGTGCAATGAGCACAAAGGTCCAATAGGGTGCCCTGAGCGAAGAGGTCACTGTCTGTCTCTGGTACAGAACGATGACATACTCAAGAGCGATCGCTCCGAGAATAAAGAAGATAGCTGCACTGATGATCGATATGATAATGATAAGAACCTTCTCGACTTTCGTCGGAAGCAGTTCGAGAAGTGCTCCCATTCTGATATGTCGTGCTTTTCTTGCGGCATAGCTGGTACCTACAAAGGTGATCAGCATGATGAAGAGTCTGGAAAGCTCTTCTGCGAAGTGGATACTTCTGTACACGTTTCGCATGATTACATTGATTATCAGAAGAATAGCGAGTGCCGCTGTACTCACTACCAGGATAGTAACCTCAAATCTGTCTACAGCTTTCGAGAGTACCGCCCCGGCCTTCTTCATTCGATCCTGGAATGTCTGATGTGTTCCGGTATGTTTACCCATCTGTTTTTGCCCTTATGAACCCTGTGTCCATTTCTGGACACAGGGCACGTGGTGTTTCTTGCGTGATTACAGTCCGAGAGCTGCCTGAGCATCTGCGATATCCTTCTGGAGCATTTCCAGAAGCATCTCAGAATCTTCGCCGGCGATCTCACTGAAGGTAGGCCATACTTTGGTCATAGCCATGTCCTTCAGCTCTGCGACCTGTTCTTCATTAAGTTCTTTGAAGGAGATTTCAGGACGTTTTTGTGCAATAGTGTTTTTGAAATCAGCATTCTTCTGAGCAAACTGTTCGCCGCTTTCCTTGACGACTGACTTCCAGTAGTCGCGGATCAGCTTCTGGTCTTCTGCAGAGAGAGAGTCGAACACATCTGCATTCACTGCCGGGATACCGATGAACGGTTCAGCCCAGAGCTGTACGAAATGGTCGGCAACTTCATAGAAGGCCATTGAGTAGTTAGCGAACATAGGCTGGCTCTGAGCGTCGATCAGACCAGTCTGAAGACCGCTGTAAATTTCTCCGTAGGGAAGTGGAGTGGGATCAATGCCGTATGCAGCATAGTCTTTTGCAAGCATGGCTGAACCCATGATACGGGTCTTGAGTCCTACGAGATCGTCTACAGAGTTGATCGGGGTGTTCTTCGTGGTGAGCCACTGCCAACCTTCAAAGAAGACACCGAGGGGGATGAGACCCTTCTCTCTGTATTTCTCTTCAAGCTGACCCATGAAAGCACCATTGTTGTTTACCCAGTCAAGGATATCAATAAGTCCCTCTCTCGGCCACACATAGTGAAGTGCGAGCACATTGGTCTGCGGGATGTAGGCACTGAGCCAGCCGTAGTCTGCGAACACGAATTCGACAACACCGTTCTGAGCAAGCTCAACTATGTCATCATTCTCCCCGAGTGTTCCATACGGAAAGACATTGACTGTCCATCTGCCGTCAGTCTCTTCGGCCATGTACTCTCCGAAGTTCCTCGCCCACACAGTCATGAAGTCGCCTTCTGACTCACCGGTCGGGAAGCGCACTTCATATGATTTAGAAGCTGCTTCATCAGCTCCCTGTGCGAACACAACTGCACCGCTGAACAGCAGTACAAGAATAAGTGATGCGATAAAGAATTGTTTCTTCATACGTTCCTCCTGTTATTTTTCTACGATTCATCTGAACCGTATACATTACTCTATACATTCCCCGAAAGAACCTCCAAGACTTCGGGGCACCTGTTTTCAGTGAGCCTCCCTGTCGGTGAAATAGGAAAGCGCTGCCGAGACAAGATACTTCACACCGATTGCAAGTGACGACTCATCGATCGTAAACCTGGAATTGTGGTGGGGATAGGTACTTCTCGCCTCATTACTGGCAGTTCCGATAAATGCGAAGATAGCCGGGACATGCTCTCCGAAGGCGGCGAAATCCTCACACGCCATCGACTGGTGTTCGACAACCATATTCTTTCCCACGAGACCTGCTGCAGTATCATAGGCCAGTGAAGTCATGTGGGGATCGTTCACCACAGCATCGTTTTCGTGGTCGATGGAGATATCGGCAGTACAGCCATAGGTGGCACACACCGAATTCACCATCTTCTTGAAAGCATCGGTAGGATAATCCTTCTCCCCCGGACTTGTGGAGTAGAGGTATCGAATCGTCCCTTCAAGTTCAACACTCTCCGGAATGATATTCCCCTTGCTTCCACCGCTTACACGACCGAACATGAGAGCGATGGGTTTCATCGGTGAGATGAAACGGGTCTGAATCGTCTGTGCCTGAGTGATGATCTGAGCTGCACATACAACCGGATCGACGGCACTGTCGGGATAGCCGGTGTGTCCGCCCTTACCGTTGATCCTGACCTTGAACACGTCCATACTCGCCGTCACAGCACCACTGCGGATGCCGATACGGCCGGTAGGGATGGGAGACCAGAGGTGAACGCCCATTGCGGCATCAACGCTCGGGTTCTCAAGCACTCCCTGATTGATCATGATCTGGGCACCCGCGATCTCTTCATTGGGTTGGAACACGAATTTGATCTTCCCTTTGAATCGGTCTGTCATGCCGCTGAGTATCTTTGCAGCTGTGAGCATCATAGCCATATGGCCATCATGCCCGCAGGCATGCATCACACCCTTGTTAGCGGAGCTGAACGGAAGCCCGGTATCCTCTTCAACGGGAAGGGCATCCATATCAGCTCTCATCAGAAGTACAGGACCATGGTCATCATCGCCACTCAAGGTGGCTACAATCCCGGTCGTAGCGACCCGGGAAGTCTCCAGGCCAAGGGCCTGAAGATATGCTTCCACTTTTTCGGAGGTTCTGAATTCCTGGAACCCGAGTTCAGGATAGGTGTGAAAATCCCTTCTCAGGTCGACGAGTTCATCATAGAGACCGTCTACCAGTACGCTGATATCATTCACTATACTAGTCCTCTTGAAATAAGGGTCTCAGCAACCTGAACAGCATTCAGGGCAGCCCCTTTTCTGATATTGTTTGAAACAACCCAGAGGTTGATACCATTCTCGATGGTGAAATCCTCTCGGATACGACCCACCATAGTCAGGTCTTCATCGTTACTTTGTATCGGCATAGGATACACTTGATTTGCAACATCATCAACGACTTTGATACTTGGAGCCTTCGAAAGGAGGTCTCTGACCTCATCTGCGGTCAGTTTCTTCTCGGTTTCGATGTTGATACTTTCCGAGTGACCGTACCATACAGGAATCCGCACACAGGTGGGACAGACTTCGATGTTCTTATCGAGCATCTTCTTCGTTTCATTCACCATCTTGTACTCTTCCTTGGTGTAGCCGCCCTCCTGGAATACATCGATATGAGGTATTGCATTGAAGGCGATCTGGTACGGATACACCTGCGGAGCCGAGACCTTACCGGTTTCGAGCATCTCTTTCGCCTCGTTTTCCAGAGCATCGATTGCTCTCTTTCCTGAACCGCTCACCGCCTGATAGGTTGATACCACAACACGTTTGATGGTGGCAGCAGTGTGTATGGGCTTAAGGGCAACGAGCATCTGTATGGTCGAACAGTTCGGATTGGCGATGATTCCGTTGTGCCAGTCAAGATCTTCGGGGTTCACTTCGGGAACGACGAGAGGACATTTGGGATCCATTCTCCACTGACTGGAGTTGTCTACCACGATCGCTCCCTCTTCGACTGCCATAGGGGCCAGGACTGCGCTTGCATCCCCGCCCGCACTGAAGATCGCGATATCGACCCCTTCAAAGGCACCCTTCTTAGCTTCAGCAACTGTCCATTCCTGTCCCTTGAATGTGACACTCTTTCCCGTATGGGCGGCTATGTCGAGAGGGACAAGCTTGCCAACCGGAAAATTCCGTCTCTCGAGTGTCGACAGCATCTCCGTGCCGACAACTCCCATCGCCCCAACAACTGCAACTGTATATGATTTTGCCATGATATTACTCCTATTCTACCTTTCCTTCCTGGATATCTCTGATGACGCCTTCGATGATATCGATGCCCTTCATCAGATACTCTTCGGAGATCACGAGCGGGGGAAGCAGTCGAGCCACGTTATTATGGTGTCCACCTACTTCGATCATGACACCTCGCTGATGGGCATATTTCCTCACCTTCTTCGCAATGACTGAAGAGGGCTTCCTGCTGGCAGAGTCCTCTACCATCTCAAGAGCGATCATGAGACCGATACCGCGCACTTCACCCACGATGTCATAGGTCTTCTCGATCTCCTTCATTCTGACCATAGCCTTTTCACCAAGCTCTGATGCACGCTCGGGGATCTTGTGATCGGTCATCCATTTCAGTGCAGTGGCACCGGCTGCGAAGGCAACCATGTTACCCCGGAATGTTCCGATACTCTTTCCTGCAGGCCAGGTGTTAAGCTCTTCTCTGTACGCGATGGCAGAGATCGGGAACCCTATTCCTCCGAGAGCCTTACTCATCGTGATGATGTCTGGAACGATGTCGAAGTGCTCAAACGCGAACATCTTTCCGGTACGACCGAGTCCTGACTGAATCTCATCACAGATCATCAGCACTCCGTGCTTTTCGGTGATCTCTCTCACTCTCTTCATGAAACGGGTTGAGGGAATGATCGTTCCGCCTTCGCCCTGAACACTTTCAAGAATGACTGCCGCAGGGAGGGAGTAACCGGAGTGTGAATCCTCCAGAATCCTCTCGAGGTAATTCGCAGCCTGAAGGTCAACATCCTCGTCGGGGCAGCCGAACGGATTGCGGTATGCATACGGATAGGGAATGAACTTGACATCGGGTACAAGCTGCCCTACTCCGTCTCTGTGTGAGCTGTCTGTTGTAAGTGCGAGTGCGACACCGGTCATGCCGTGATAGGCACCTTCAAATGCGATGATGCCGTTGCGTCCGGTATTGAATTTAGCAAGCTTGATAGCCTGTTCGACTGCGTCCGAACCGGTCGGTCCGCCGAAGAAGACACGGGTCAGCTCTTTGGGGAGCAGTGACTTCAGAGTCTCAACCATCTTCTGTCGTGTGGGAGAAGGGATGTCGAGGGTGTGAGTGACCTTATCGATCTGCTCGTGAGCTGCTGCCAGCACCTCTTCATGGCCATGTCCGAGGGCCATGACCCCGGCACCACTGAACATATCAATATAGATGTTTCCATCAACATCCTGGATCGTAGCACCTTTACCGGTGCTGATCGCCATCGGCATTCCTTTTGAGTATGAGACTACTGAACTTTCATTTTCAGCCTGATACTGCAGAATCTCTTTCGACTTCGGTCCGGGGGGAACTGTCGTGATCTTAGGTGCTCCAGCCATAGACATCTGTTCAAACATCTTTTCGTTTTCCATATATATCCTCTCTTTACGCTCTGAATACTCTCTACCAATTCAGAGGTTTGTTATTCTGTATCATTTTCTCGGTGATCAGAGCCGCACTCGTTTTCAGCGGTTCGATACACTCTTTAAGTTTCTCTTCGGTAAGTCTCATAGAAGGTCCCGAGACACCGATTGCTGCTATCACATCTCCATTGCGATCCCTGATAGGACTGGCTACCGAGTTAAGATGGTCACCATGCTCAAGAAGCTCGAGAGCATAGCACTGATCCCCGGCCTGACGGATCTGACGCCTGAATTCATCTTTATCGGTGATGGTGAACTCGGTTCTTTTTACCATCTCCAGTGAATTCAGATAGGCATCAAGATTCTCATCAGTGTACGAACTGAGAAGTATCTTTCCCGATGCGCAGGTGTTGACCGGATAGGTGTATACGATATCGGGATTGAGAACCACGGTATGTACACTCTTCACCTCTTCAATCGCTATCACCTGGTCATTGTAGAGCACAGTGAGATACACGTTCTCCCGTACCAGACGTTCCAGAACATGCATCTGTTCCCGCGCCAGTTCCCTCAACTGCTCTTTTATGGGCACCGTGGACCCGAGCTGAAACAGTTTCAGTGAAAGCTGATACCCGTTTTGCACCTTCTCGAGATAGCCTGTTCTCACGAGCGTTGCAAGCAGACGATGAACATTCGCTCTCGTCAGTTTCAATTCGCGTGTAATGACAGCAGGCTGCACCGGCTGATGATGGGCGACGAACTCAAGCAGCGTCAAGGCTTTCATCACCGTGGTAGCCAGCGGGTAGCTTGTATCATTATTTGAACTCGTGTTTGTATAATGACTCATATGCCTAGTATTAGGGATTACCTCATAATTGTCAAGAAAAAATTTGAGATTATCTATTTTACCGATACAGAATTATCGGAAAAACAAATAAAGAGGCAGAAGAACACCGAAAAGAAGCCTTCTCATCGTGTCCCTTCCTCTAGAGTCAGCCCTCCTGCAAGGGCAGGAGACCTCTCTTCACTTATATTCGATATTTTCATATCGAATATAAGCTCTATGCTTTCTTTTACTCTACGATATCGAGGGCATGGGAGTAATGAAAACCTCACGACCGATGAGGCAGCTGATCGGCACGCGGTGGTTCATACAGACACACACCGGGAGAGGATCATCATGAACTGAGAAGCACTCGGTATCTGGATGCACCACACTGTTCTTCTTATACGCGGGACTGCAATCCCATCCCCTCTGCAAAGCATTGCATCTCACTTGCCTGACGGCACTGCCGGAAACCTGCGCAGACCACTATTTCACCATGTATCAGAAGGAAGTCAGATGATGAATTATCCGGGTGAAATCCTTACGGAAGTAAAAAAATGACGAGTCATATATTCTCCATACAACGGGTTTCTTGCGGAATCATTGAGTAAAATATTCTCAGTTCCTTTCATTAACTTACAGCATCATTCATGGTACCATATGAATAAGAGTTCCTGTGAGCATCCGACAGATACGAGTAAGCTCTTCGAAGGAGGCACAATGAAGAATTCATTCCGCCGGCATATTGCGGCAGTTTTCCTGATCGCTTTCGCACTTGTATCAACCGGGTGCGCATCAAGCCTGCTCGGCCCGTTTGCCGGTCCCACCCCGATTGCACAAGAAGACGAGACTGAAGCACCCGCACAACAGACGACCCAGTCATCACAG
>Ga0272443_10002679_pt1 | contig 22231 bp, 23 predicted proteins | sample SSMAcet12_FD_193581 | JGI IMG/M metagenome (GOLD analysis project Ga0272443, IMG submission 193581) | Marine sediment archaeal communities from Little Sippewissett salt marsh, Falmouth, MA, United States - SSM-Acet-12 | ecosystem: Environmental > Aquatic > Marine > Wetlands > Sediment ...
CCGCTGGTCGCCATGGCCTCAAACGCGCGAATCATACCAAGCGTGGTGCCAAGCAGACCGACCATTGTGGAAATGGATGCTATAGTAGAGATAGCGACAAGGTTTTTTTCAAGCAGAGGCATCTCCATCGTGGTAGCCTCTTCGACCGCTTTTTCCATCTCACTGATTTTCTTCTCGCGATCGCTGATATTATGTTGTGTCAACATCTGGTAACGCTGAAACACAGCCCGTAAAACTGCCGCGACAGAACTCTGGTGGTCGTCGCAGCGGGCAAGCGCCTGATCGATTGCTCCGGCATCGACATCCTGTTTCAGCTCTTTGACAAATTCGGCTATATTTCCCTTTCCTGAAGCTTTATTGAGCGCGATAAGGCGCTCTACAATGTATGCAATAACCATCAGAATCAGTGCAATAAGCACTGTTACCACATAGCCGCCCTCATAGAGATTATGAAATGTCGACCCTTCAGGGGTGGTTCCCATCCAGCTGTAAAAAATTAGCGACACAGCATACGTGACAACGATAAGGATCGCCGTAAATAAACCCTGTTTCATAGCTATAAAAAATTAATTTAACCACATGGCAGCAAGGCTGACCGAGAAATCATCTTCTGAGCGAATTTCGATATATTCAGCAATATATACAAGCAGGTACTACATATTTTCAGCTTTTTCATATAACGCATTTTCACAGTATCGTCCAACAAACATAAAAAAAATAACGCGTTACGTAAAGCTGTTAGAGGTATTCCTGTTTTTTTTCTTTTGCTGAACACCATACAGGATGAGATTTTCCGGATCAGAAAAGATTGTTATTTGCTTTTTTTCAGCCTATCATAGCTACCGTTATAGCAGGAAATGCAGGAGCAGCAACCCTGCTGTTGCCGCTTGTAAGAATCCGTGAGATGAAATACGATCAACACAACCAGTACCAACAGTTGAAGCGATGATTCCGAACAACAAAATAGATGAGATTCGGGAAAGCTGCGATATTGTCGATGTCATCTCGGATTATGTGAAACTCCAGCCTTCGGGCAGAAACTATAAGGCTCTTTCACCGTTCACCCAAGAAAAAACCCCTTCGTTTGTCGTCTCCCCGGATAAACAGATCTACAAATGCTTCTCCAGCGGAAAAGGAGGAAACGTGTTTACCTTCATTATGGAGATGGAAAAACTCTCTTTCCCTGAATCGGTTGAACTTGTAGCCAAACGCTGCGGTGTAGATATCAGCAAATACCTGAAAAACCAGGCCTCCATCGACACAACCGAACGCAGTGAACATGAACCCCTTACCTGGGCGGCAAGGCTCTATAACCGACTGCTGAATTCTGCAGACGGACAGAAAGGGCTCGAATATCTTGTAAAGAAGAGAGGGCTGTCACAGAAAACCATTACCTCTTTCGGCCTTGGTTACGCCCCTGATGCGTGGGATTATCTTCTGAAACATACCGGAAGTTCGGCTATTGGACTCGAGCGTTTCGTCAAAACCGGACTCGTCTACCATAACGAAAAGAAAAACTCCCACTACGACTATTTTCGACACAGAGTCATGTTCCCGATTTTCTCCGTCGGAGGTCAGGTTGTCGGTTTTGGAGGAAGAACGCTCAGCGATGATAAACAGACTCCGAAATATATCAATTCACCTGAAAGCGCAGTTTTTAACAAATCCAGACTGCTCTACGGCCTTCATGCGGCCAAGGATATGATCCGAAAACAAGGTTTTGCCATTCTTGTAGAAGGCTATATGGATGTGCTTGCCCTGCACCAGGCGGGTATGATCAATGCCGTAGCATCCTGCGGTACCTCCCTGACCAGGGAACAGGCAAAAATCCTCAGGAGATACACTGAAGAAATTCTCTTTATTTACGACGGTGACCAGGCGGGTATGAAATCCATGCTCTCAGGCATCGATGTGCTCGTTGCGGAAGGCCTTGCGCCATGGGTAGCCACCCTCCCGGCTGGAGAAGATCCAGATAGTCTGGTAAACAGCAAAGGCCGAGAGGGGTTTCTGCAATTCATCGACAGCTCAAGAAAATCATTCATCGATTTCCAGATAACGTTCCACCAGGAGGACGGATCGTTTGACGAGCCCGAGAAAAAATCCCGTGCGATCGGAGAAATCCTGAAAACGGTCATCATGATAAACGATACCGCGCGAAAGGAACTCTATCTGCAGGATCTCGAACAGAAATTAGGAATCAGCGTAGCGGTTCTGAAGCGCATCATCAGTGAAATAAAAACATCAAAACACTCCTCACCACGATCAGCTCGTGATGATCTTTCAGGGAAAAACCAGGTTCAAAAAGAAGAGGTACTTTCAGTGCTCGAGAAAACCTTCATTAAATCGCTTCTGGAAAGCACGTGGTATGGCAATGAGGTACTGGAATTCTCGGCTTCACATGAAGCCCTCCTGAAACTGTCCAACCCGGTTGCCGCTCATATACTGCAACACCTTGTCAAACGGTACCGGGAGAATAAAGTCACTCCCGGAAGCTTCCTGGATATAACCAGTGAAATCGGATCTATGAGCAGCCCCGAAGCGCGTGACCTTGCCTCGGGGCTGCTCATAGAACAACCCGTCAGTGAACGTTGGCAGGCATCATTCGACGAACAGCAGCAGAAAGCCAGACGCTGCCTGACTGCCTTTCTCGATTCCGTAAGAAGTCTTATCCTGAACGATTTTCGTGAAACAAGAAAGCATGTAATCGATCAACTTCGTACGGTAACCGACCTCGATACGGAAAAAGCGCTCACTGAGAAACTCCAGCAGCTGCGCAAAGAAGAGATGAACACAGCCAGGGAGGTCAACGACATGATCAAAGCAATTCTGCAGAACAGGTAACGATGAACAAGCAACATACTATACCTGTCCACCGCCTTCCCACTCCTACCTTCTACCTTCTTACTTCCTGCCTTCTTACTTCTGACTTTTGACTTTTGACTTCCTACTTCTCTTATTCCGGGCCGAAATCATTGAGCGGCAAATCCTTACACATCGCCTTCACATCACTTCTCACCTCAGCGCAAACCTTTTCGATGCCTTCGCTGTTAGCCGCGCTGATCACCCGGTCAATGAAGCCGACAATATTTTCCGCATGAGATTCCTGCATACCTCTGGTCGTCATCGCGGGCGTACCGATACGGATACCACTCGTTACAAACGGTGATTTATCGTCAAAAGGCACCATATTCTTATTGACGGTAATGCCGGCATCATGCAGCAGGTTTTCAGCCACCTTTCCCGTGACATTCTTGTTGCGAAGATCTATCAGCATAAGATGGTTTTTGGTTCCACCGCTGACGATCTGATAATCCAGCCCGCTGAACCTGTCAGCCATAACCGCAGCGTTTTTGCGCACCTCTACAGCGTAGTCCTTGAACGCTGGCTGCAAAGCCTCACCGAACGCGACGCCCTTTGCCGCGATGATATGCATCAGCGGCCCGCCCTGTATACCAGGCATGATCTCGGCATCAATCACCTCCGACATCATTTTCGTACGCGATCCGTTTTTAGTTTTTACGGTGATTCCGAGAGGGTTCTCGAAATCCTTGCCCATCATGATCATCCCACCGCGAGGTCCGCGCAAAGTCTTGTGGGTCGTGGTGGTCACAAAATGACAATGCGGCATGGGATCGTTCAGAAGACCTGCCGCAATAAGACCGGCGGGATGCGCGATGTCTGCCATGAGAAAAGCGCCCACCTTGTCGGCAACCTCCCTGAATGCCTTGAAGTCGAAACCCTGCGAGTAAGCACTGGCACCACAGATAATCAGTTTAGGCCGGACGTCGAGAGCCATTTCCTCAACCTTGTTCATGTCGATGCAACCGGTCTTTCGATCCACTCCGTAGGAATGTGCCTCAAAAAGCTGCCCTGAGAAGTTTACCTTACTGCCGTGAGTCAGATGACCACCATGAGACAGATCAAGCCCCATAATCCTGTCACCCGGTTTAAGCACGGCAAAGAGCACACCCATGTTCGCGCTGGAACCGGAATGAGGCTGAACGTTCACATAGTCACATCCGAAAAGCTTTTTAGCCCGATCCCTGGCAAGGTTTTCAGCGATATCGACAAATTCACAGCCACCGTAGTAGCGTTTACCGGGGTAACCTTCAGCGTATTTGTTCGTCATAACCGACCCGCAGGCTTCCATAACAGCCCTGCTTGCAAAGTTTTCCGAAGCAATCAGCTCAAGGGTTTCTGTCTGACGACGCACCTCTGAGGTTATTGCATCGAAAATCCCCTTATCCTGTCTCTGAAGGATATCCATGTTCATGCGTTCATATGTTTTTTATATTTACGGCAGGTATAGTTCCAAGTTCTGTTCCGTCCGGGGGCATTTCATTTACACGTTCAGGACTTAACCGCCCCCCTTTCGCTTAATTCCGGTTCCCGGCTGCTGACTCCTCCTCCGTTTCCCTGTCCGTGCACGCACAGGAGCAATTGATCATGTGTCCCATTTTATCCCGCTTGGTTTCAAGGTATACCTGATTCAATGGATTGGGAGCGATTTCGATAGGAACCCTCTCTACTATTTCAAGGCCGTAGCCTTCAAGACCGATAATCTTTTTAGGATTATTGGTCATCAGGCGCATCTGCTTCACACCGAGATCCTGCAGAATCTGCGCACCGATACCGTAATCCCTCAGGTCTGCTTTGAAACCGAGTTTTTCGTTGGCCTCAACCGTATCGAACCCTTTGTCCTGAAGATTGTAAGCTTTCAGCTTATTAATAAGGCCAATCCCTCTTCCCTCCTGCATCAGGTAGACAAGGACGCCTCTGCCCTCTTTTTCGATCTGCTGCAGAGCGGAGGCAAGCTGATTGCCGCAGTCGCAACGGAGCGAAGCGAAAACATCTCCAGTAGCGCACTGTGAATGCACGCGCACGAGTACCGGCTCGTCGGTTTCGAAATCACCCTTGACAAACGCGAGATGGTTCTGCTGATGTTCGTCGCAACAGGTTTCATAAGCAATAAGTTTAAACTCTCCGTGCAGAGTCGGCAACTTCGTTTCAACCGACCGTGAAACCAGCTTTTTGCTTTTCATCTGGTAGGCGACAAGATCCTTTATGGTGATAAGCTTCAGCCCGAACTTCTCTTTTATCTTCAGAAGTTCAGGAAGCCTTGCCATACTACCATCATCATGGAGTATCTCACAGAGCAATCCCACAGGAGAACATCCTGCAAGTTCCGCAAGATCCACCGCTGCTTCCGTATGCCCCACTCTCCTGAGAACCCCTCCATCCATGGCTCGCAACGGAAAAATGTGGCCCGGTCTTGAAAAATCATCCGGATGAGATGCCGGGTCTCCAAGCATTTTTATTGTTATATAACGGTCATAGGCAGAAATTCCGGTTGTAACGCCCTCAGCCAAGGCGTCAACTGATACGGTAAAGTTGGTCTCATGATGTGAGGTATTCCTCTGCACCATAGGGTCGAGTTGCAACTCCTTCGAACGATCCATGGTAACTGCCACACAGAGCAGTCCTCTTGCCTCCTTGGTAATAAAGTTTACCATTTCAGGCGTCACTTTTTCCGCTGGGGCGATAAAATCGCCTTCATCTTCACGATCCTCATCATCAATGACAATGACGAGTTTTCCTGCCTTCATATCCTCTATTGCAGAATCTATTGAATCTATCCTTGATGCTTCCATACTGATATGCTATTTCCATGTTACTGACACATGCATCGAGCGATGGTTTTCTTGCAGCCAGAACAACAGCTTCATTTCTGAAACGCTCTACGCAGGTAATCCAAAACGCTGCTTAACGTACAGTAATGTAAAAAATCTTCGGATACAAACCCCCGTCTTTGATAACCCTTTGCATTTTTGTATACTTCACGGATTTTCGTCTGCCTCGCTTTTTTAGTATCTTTTTAAAGCTTTCGTTTCAAGCTTCAAAACACTCATCGACACTGCATGACCACTGCCGCTTCAGACCTGTCAGAAGAGGTCCTCAGCCTGACGTACAAACTATCGAGAGAACGCCTTGTAAAGGCAAAGGAACACGGTTTTTCCGATTGCCAGCTTGCCTATATCTTCAATGTGTCCGATACATCCATACGGGAACTCAGAAAACATTACCATCTTGATTCCGTCTTTAAAACCGTAGACACCTGTGCGGCAGAATTCGACGCGAAAACGCCCTATCACTACTCCACCTACGACGAGGAAAACGAGTCGGTCAGTTCCGACAGGGACAAAGTGATTATTCTGGGAGGCGGTCCGAACCGTATAGGACAGGGTATAGAATTTGACTATTGCTGCGTTCAGGCGGTTTTCGCGCTCAAGGAAGCAGGCTATGAATCCATAATGGTAAACTGTAACCCTGAAACAGTTTCAACCGACTACGACATTGCAGATAAGCTGTATTTCGAATCTCTTACCTTCGAAGACACCATTCGTATTATCGAACACGAAAAGCCTCGTGGTGTCATAGTCAGTTTCGGGGGACAGACCCCGCTCAAACTCTCTACAAAACTTGAAGAAGCCGGAGTGACGATCCTCGGCACCTCGTCAAAAGGGATTGATCTGGCTGAAGACAGAAAGAAATTCGGCGCGCTTCTCCGCGAACTCAATATTCCGCATCCTGATTACGGTACAGCTGTTTCGTTTGAAGAAGCACAGGAAATTACCAGCCGGATAGGCTATCCTGTTCTTGTAAGGCCCAGCTATGTGCTCGGCGGAAGAGCGATGAAAATCATTTACAGCGATGACTCGCTTAAGGAATATGTCGATCAGGCTTTGTTTATCTCCGAGAAATTTCCCCTGCTGATTGATCGTTTTCTTGAAACTGCAGTTGAATTCGATATCGACGCGCTTGCAGACTCTACAGACTGCATAGTTAGCGGTATGATGCAGCATGTCGAGGCAGCCGGAATTCACAGCGGTGACTCGACATCCATCCTCCCCTATCACAACATTGATCCGGATGTCATAAAAACCATGAAGGAATACACCCGGAGGCTTGCCGAAAGCCTGAAGGTGGTGGGGTTGATGAATGTTCAGTATGCAGTTCAGAATAACAGCGTCTACGTCATTGAGGTAAACCCGAGAGCAAGCAGAACCGTACCTTTCGTAGGAAAGGCAACTGCCATACCTCTGGTCAAAATAGCAACCAGGATAATGCTCGGAGAAAAACTCTCTGACCTGCGTAAGGAATACCGTCTGGCTGACTGTGACGAACTCGGATTGCCTCACCTTGCAATCAAGGAGCCCGTGTTTCCTTTCTCTAAATTCCTTAAATCAGGAGTCTACCTCGGTCCTGAAATGCGTTCCACAGGCGAAGCCATGAGCCTTGCCTATGATTTCCCTGAAGCTTTTGCCAAGGCATATCAGGCAGCTAACATGGAACTGCCGAAATCCGGAACCGTCTTTATCAGCGTAAACAATCATGACAAGGACGAAAGGATCATCAGGATAGCGAACGAATTATACCGGATTGGTTTCGATCTTGTAGGGACGGTGGGCACGCAGCAGTTTCTTACTGATAACGGTATTGAATGCAAAAAAGTCTACAAGGTAGGAGAAGAAGGGCGTCCTAATGTATTCGACACAATCCGGCTCGGCAAAATTGACCTTGTGATCAACACCCCGCTGGGAGAGCGGGCGCTACATGACGAAGAGGCTATCGGAGCAGCATCAGTCATGAACGGCGTTCCTTTTGTTACAACGATAGAAGCCGCTGAAGCATCGGTTCAAGCTATCGCCTGTCTCCGCAAACAGGAGTTCGAGGTTAAAAGCCTTCAGGAATACGCGGCTTACCGGGACATGTAGAGTTTCCGGAGAAATTCCAGCGACAACGCATAGATTGCAGGCTCTGAACTTGACCTCGGGCCTGCAACGTTCAAAACCTTCACGCTATTGCTTTCCAGCCACTCATCAACTGCTCTTTCGTCAGCTCCTTCGGTAAAAGAAACCTCCAGAACAGGCTTGCCCATCTTTCTCGCGGTTTTCAGGGTATAGAGTGTACCTCCCTTCAACTCGCGATTGATGATAATCAGCGTAGCATCAGTATCCCTAACATTCCATTGGGTTCTCTGACGGTAACTCCTCTCAGGAGTTTCCTGCAGATTATAGGTCGCTGATATCTTTCCATCCTCAGCTCTTCTACCCCTCGGACACCAGCCGCCATGTTCAATCCCTTCGGCAAGGGCAAAGTCAAGAGCCGCACGGTCAACCCCTGTCTGCCCTCCGGAAACAATTTTCAGAAACATGGGCCGCGACTACACTGTAATCCTCAGGGTATCACCATCACGGTCCACCCTGTAAACCGTCAGAGGCCCTTTAGCCGGTCCCTCAATCAGGGAGCCGTCATAGCTGAACGTCGAAGTCCCCACACTGCAACACTGAACAGTGTTTGTTCCCGGCACGGGATCAAGGGCTCTCTTTCCGTGAGTGCATCGATTTTTAAAAGCACGGTATGTATCGTCATCACCGTGAACCAGAAGAACAGGCTCGTTAAGCCCCTGACCCTCAAGGCGAACCGCTGAACTTTTGCTTTTCAGTTCCGGCATAGCCCCGAGATCGAGTATAATCTTTCCTGCCGAAGCAGTCCACCCTCCCTTTTCAGAAGGTCTGCGTGTTGAGCAGATGCCAAATAAACGCTGAAATATATTTCTGTCAAGTTTTTGAACGCTCATACTATGCTCCTGATTTTTGATTGGGAAAAAGCACGCTCACAAAAAAAATACAGCTTTGACACAAGGTTTGAAACCTTATTGCCGATATTTACATTTGTATAAAGCTACAGTAATATTAACAACATGTGTTTATGAATAATTCTCTCTCGAAACTGCTGGAAATCTCAATAACCCATGAGATCACTATCAGCAGACTCTATACCCTGTTTCATGATTTATTTGAGGAAGACGAAGATTTCTGGTGGCAGCTTTCAATCGAAGAACGCAGCCATGCCGCGCTTCTTCGCGATCAACAATCTTCCTGCCATACTGAAAGATCCGTTCCGGAAACCTTGCTTGCATCAAGCATTCAGGACCTGAAAACGTCAAACAGTACTCTGGAATCTCTCATCAATGAGTACACAAAAAAACCACCTGCCCGCGAAGAAGCGCTCCTGACGGCATACAATCTTGAGCAGTCAGTAGGAGAAATCCACTATCAGGAATTCATGACCCGGAAAACCTGCTCGCTTTCCGACGAACTCTTCAAGCAACTCAACATGGAAGACAAGGATCACGCAGACAGAATTAAATCCTACATGCTCGTTAACGGTTTTTCCCTGCAGGAAAGGCACTAAATCCTGAAACCAAATATTAATTTCGCCTTCCTAATTTTTATTTTGTCTAAATAAAGAAAACATTATATTGTTATCAGCAGTGGTTCTCCTACCATTGTTGATTCTCCTTACCAACACCCCTTTGCAGCATTTACAAAGGGGTGTTTTTTTACTGTCCTGAAAATTGAATTTGCAGATATCATGCTTAGTGAGTCCAGTGAAATGTACCTGCAAACGGTTTTCCGTTTGTCCGAGAAAAACAGTGATGTAACCATCGGTCAAATTGCCGAAGCAGTGAATCACAGCCTGTCAACCGTATCAGAGAAAGTGAGAAGGCTGACAGATCAGGGTCTTCTTCTCCACGAATGGCGAGAAGGAGTCGCGTTGAGTGAAAGCGGTAAACGTGTTGCGGGCAAGCTACTCAGAAAAAGAAGGTTAATTGAAACGTTTCTGGTTCAAATGGCAGACTACTCTTCTTATGAGGTCCACCAGGATGCCTGCCGACTCGAACATGTTATATCGGATCGTCTGGCCGAAGCACTTGACAAAATGCTTGATTATCCGGTTCGAGATCCGCACGGACATTTGATACCTTCGGCAGAAGGCACGTTGAACAGAAAAAACACAGTCCCTCTTTCGAAGATCGATCGTGGAATCAAGGCAAGGGTCTCTACTATCTGCGCAACAGATTTCGAAATGATGAAATACATCGATCAGCTCGGCTTTAAACCGGGCAATACGTGCAGAATTATAGACAGGGCTCCATTTGATGGCCCGGTGACTGTTTCCGTTAACGGCAGCAATGTTGCTGTAGCTGCGTCTTTGGCATCATTGATCGAAGTAGAAACGTTTGACAACAGCTAATAAAACAACTTCGTCATCATGAATACCGATTCACTGAAATTTCAAAAACCTATTTTTCTGAAATGGAAGAATAAACTCGGGTCGACTGACGTTTCACAAGATTCTTTTGAACGGTGGCTTTTTGTTCAGGTATCGGGAGTAATTTTTGGCGGGAAAACCGGTGAATTGCTTATCCTGAAAAAAGACTTTTTCAACATCTCTTTCGACAATTGCCAGGAACATATCGGCTCTTTCTGCAAGTCGTGGCAACTGAACTATTCAATACTGGTTGTGACTGGCGGCTCCGTTAAAATCATCATCTACAGGAAAGAGGCTGTCAACCTCCGCTTGAAAAGAGCGTCAAAGAAAATTCTGCACTGTCATCTCAACTATCCGTTCGGGCTGAGTGCACAATCCTTTCTTTACGAGATATCCGAACGCTGGCAAAAGAACGGTCGTATTCCACATGAAATAGGTATAGCGCTCGGTTATCCCCTCAAGGATGTCTGGGGTTTTATGGGGCTGAATAATTTCAGATGCAACGGCAGCTGCGGCTGGCAGATTTTTGGCGATCCGGAACCTTCGATAAAAGCCAGGGCTCGATATAAAAACGCCCGTAAAAGAGCTGAACTGCTTCTACAGGCAGCTTGACAACTGAAGACAAGAAAAAAGTTATCTTTTTCATTCTCATGAGGTCTCCTGCAATCGGCATATCAGAACGAGACGGAAACCTCATACGACGATCTCTGTTTGTTGCGCAGCAAGAGAGAGCCTCCACCAGTGCACCTCTATGTAGCGCAGAAACCCCTTTCCATCCGCTCAACAAAGCAATTGAATCGCAGAATAAACACATAGAGGCACCAATAGTCAGCCCTGTACGATACACTCCTCCGGACAAACCGAAACACATGCCTGGGCATCGAGGCCCTCACACTCATTGCATGTATTCGGATCAATAACGTAAATATCATCACCCGCAGAAATTGCATTGACCGGACACTCCGATTCACATGCCGCACAGTATGTGCATGTTTCATTAATGTAAAGAGCCATTGTGTTCCTCCTTTATTAAGCGTTTGACAAGGTCGGGCTCTGCTCCCGGTGACTCGTAAAGTGAGCAGCATCTTCACTTGTAAATATAGAGCAGGAACGAAGGTTCGTCAATAAAGAAGATTTCAGAGAGGTCGACCGAATTACCCTGTCCACTGATACCATATATCCCGGCTCCCTCCACAGGAACAAGAAGCATGCTTTCCGCCGCAGGAACTTTCTGCAGTTTCCTTGCGGAGCTTTCCTTTGCGTATCCAGTGTTCAAGCATAGGTTCCAGCGTTTCCGGTGATGTTCTAAAATGTATAAAGAGGTCGTTTATCGAAACGATATTCCTGTTCTTCAGATACTCTTTCAGTTCAAGAAGTGACATGATTGCTGTATTGTTTTGTTTGAAATAGCAAAAACGGGAGCAAACCGGCGGCCGTCTGCTCCCGTCGTTTTTTCCGGTTCAGATTTGTTCGGACTGCCGCCCCTTAAACCACATACCGGCGACAGCCGCCGCAAAAACAGCGAGCAGTGCCCCTGTCCAGAGCAGTGCCCCGGCAGGATTTGCGGAAAAGGTACCGAGCTGGTAAAAAATCACGGCCGCGATATATGCCAGACCGGTTGTCCACAATCCGGCAAAAACCGTCCACCCAAGGTTTGTCTCGCGATACACCGCCGCAATGGCCGCTACGCAAGGGAAGTAGAGGAGAACAAACAGCAGGTAGGCAAATGCGCCAACCTTGCCGTCAAACAGATTCACCATCGACCCAAAAACAGAGGCATCGACCTCCTGCTCTTCTGCTGCGGTTTCAGGATTGGAGACATTCCCGACAGAGAGTCCCAACGGATCGAGCACCGTACCGGCCAGATCTCCCAGATTCGCAGGGATTGTCGCAAAGGACTCGCGGATACCTGCCAGTAAATCAAAGCCACCTTCTTCACCTGCGCTATCCTCTTCGCCGCTGACGCCTATCTGCGCATACATCGCATCAAGGGTACCCACAACGGCCTCCTTGGCAAAAATACCGGTAAAAATACCGACGGTTGCCGGCCAGTTGTCTTCAGTAATTCCCATCGGAGCAAACACCGGCGAGATGGCTTTGCTGATTGATGTCAGCACTGATGATTCGGTATCCTCGTTGCCAAATGAGCCATCCGTACCGAGAGAGTTGAGAAAGCTCAACACCACGATGACCGGGACCAGTATTTTCCCGGCACGTACCAGGAATGATTTCAAACGATCCCATGTCCTCAATAGCACTCCTTTAAACGAAGGGACATGGTAAGGAGGAAGCTCCATAAGAAAATGACTCGCCGCCCCTTTAAGCACGGTGTTTTTCAGAACAAGTCCTGTCAGCACTGCGAATCCAACACCAATGATATAGAGCAGAAACACGATGTTCTGTCCACCAACTGGAAAGAAAGCCACCGCGAAAAGTGCGTAGACCGGAAGCCTTGCGCCACAGGACATGAACGGACTCATCATGATCGTCATAATCCTGTCACGCTGGTTCTCGATGGTACGGGCACCCATAATGGCTGGAACATTACAGCCGAACCCGACCAGCAGAGGTATGAACGCCTTTCCCGGAAGTCCGAGAAAACGCATACCGCGGTCCATGACAAATGCCGCCCTTGCCATATAACCCGAATCTTCGAGAAAAGAAAGAAACAGAAACATGAAGCCGATAGGCGGGATAAAGGTCGCCATGGTTTGAATACTGCCGCCAAGACCGGATGCCAGAAGTGTAACCAGCCATTCAGGAGTCCCAAGCGGTGTCAACAACTCGCTGAAGCCGTCCACGAAAATCGTTCCAGTGAAAATATCGAAGAAATCGATAAACGCGCCGCCAAGATTGATGGTAAACATAAACATGGCGTACACGGCAAGCAGGAAAATCGGAATACCCCAGATACGACTGAGAACAACCTTGTCAATTTTATCCGAAACCGTTTCCGAAACCTCCTGTTTTCTCCGTACAACTTCATTGATGATTGCATTGATCTGCCGGTAATGAGTATCGGCCACAATGATGTCGATATCTTCATCGAGCTCCGTAGACAGTTTTTCCCTTGCCCGGGAAATTTCCGCTTTCAAATCCGGGCCGACAAGTTTTTCAAGATGTGCATCGCCTTCGAGAAGCTTGACGGCAACCCATTTGGGATCAGACTCCCCCGCAATACCTTCCGAGACAACCTTTTCGGCAAAAACACCAATAGCACCCTCAAGGCTCTTCGGATAGCGGACAGAGTAATGAAACTCTTTCTCTCGATCGAGTTCCTGGCAGATTGCGATTTTCAGGGCTTCGATCCCTTTTTTTCTTGAGGCGATAATCGGGATAACCCTGTAGCCAAGCTTTGCTTCCAAAACATTGACATCAATTTCAAGACCGCGCTCATTTGCAACATCCAACATGTTCAGCGCAACCAGCACCGGAACATTCATTTCAAGCATGCGGCTTGTGAGGTAGAGGTTTCTCTCCAGATTCGATGCATCGACAATATTGATAATCAACCGAGCTTCTTGCGAAAGAATATACTCTCTTGCGATCTCCTCATCAACGGACGAGGCAGTCATTGAATAAACACCGGGCAGATCGAACAGCTCTATCTCAAGATCTTCATGGGCAAATGTTCCTGTCTTCCGGTCAACGGTTACGCCAGGCCAGTTACCCGTTTTCTGGTTCAGGCCGGTCAGAGCATTGAACAATGTCGTCTTTCCGCAATTAGGGTTTCCGGCAAGAGCAATGACCGCATTTCTGACCCCGCTTTTCCCCGGCGCAATCTGTTCGCCTATCATCATGGTATCAGACATTAGTGTACCTCCTCAACGGCTATTCCCTCGGCATCTTTTTTTCGCAACGAGAGCTTGTACTGTTTGATCAACACCTCGACCGGATCACCGAACGGGGCAATCCGGACCACCTGAACCACCTCTCCGTTGAGAACGCCCATGTCGATCAGTTTTGATTTGAGAGACCCGGAACAGAAAAGCTTCCTGATCCGTGCACGTTGTCCTTTTTTGAGTTCGGAAAGTTTCATATCTGATTGTTCCTGATTAAGATTTTCATGGCCAGTCCGCGCCCCAGAACCATTCTGCTGTCCTGAAGCTTGACGATAAGCGGACCTTTTCCCCTGTTCTGGACTACAGTTATCTGCTGCCCCTCGTAAAAACCCATTTCGCGCAGCCTTGCCGCGCCATTATGATGCAACCCGGGGTTTCGGCCTTTCTGGTGACGGCCTTCGTTGACCACACCGCTGATCTCACCGGTGATACCCTCATGCATATCAGATAACGTTGTCATGGCAGCAGATTTGTGTGGTAAGCTTAAAACTTGGCAGCAAGCTGAAGCGTGTATATATCCTCGCTTGAATCATCGCTGTTTTCGTTGCGCAGATACTCGACACCAAGCGCGACCCCTTCGTACAGATCATAGGAGACAGTTGCACCATACTGATTATCAACATCAAACTCATCCCCTCCGGCAACGCGCACGGCAAGACCCAGTGGGGACGGAGCATCCCAGGAGAGTTCAAGATTATAGGCTGTTGGTGTACTTCCCGCCCTGTCGCCATCGGTAAATTCTTCAGCTGCTCCCATGTACTCACCACTCAGCTGCACGGTATCGAATCCGACAACCAGATAACCCGAATAGCCACCAACGAAATCACCTGTCTTACCACCTACAAAATCATCCACAAGACCGTCACTGTCAGCAAAGTTGTTTGTATAGGAAACCCCGGCTTCACATGCCAGCTTTCCAAGATCACCACCGACATTCAGGGCACCTACCCAGGTATTAACATGGCCCTCAACTGTTTTCTGTACATCCCCCTTGTATACGCTTACCAATGCTTCTACAGCATCGTTGCCCCAGCCGAGGGCGACAGATGATTTCTGAGTTGTTTCCCCGAGATCAAGCGTCAGCGGATCAGTAAGCATCGATGAAGGAAACGCTCCGATGCTTTGAGCAAAACGCCCCACGTTCAGGAAAACACCGGAATGACCGGGGATGATGCTTGCAAATGCCTCGTCAACCTCGACACCATCGGTTTCATCTTCTTCATAGAGAAACAGAATGTGCGTAGAAAACCAGTCGGTAATATCTGCATCAATACCAAGCTCCAGAGTGGCAAGCACGATATCGGATGCATCACCATCGCCCGTGTCGGTATATGAAGCTTCTGCTTCGACAAGACCGCTTAGTTCAATGTTGTTGGCAATTTTCTGGCCTGCATGAGTAGGCAACACAGGCATGGCAAGGCATGCAAAAAAAACAACCAGCTTTTTCATAGTCATCAAGGGTTATGTATTTATTTAGAATTATTATAAATAAGATTCGATAAAAATACCCTTATTTATATTTAATCCAAATAAAATCAATAAAACCATAATCCGCACCCGATCTTCAATAATTTCATTGCAACTGAATGACGGAATACCTCAATCAAGACAAGCAAAAGAAAAACCCATGCAAGACATCGTTGCAGACAACAGAGTACGCTGCTGAGAAAATGTCATTGCGGACAGCACCACCATCACTACAAATACGTGATGTTGACCATACCGCAACAAACCCTTTTCCTCATCATGAAGGAGTGCTATGAATGGAAAGCAATGCGCTCGGTAAATCCAGAACTATTCCACCAGAAACCGCCGAAACTAAAGATCGGGATTGCAGAACTCACTCTTTACGGGGAAGATTTCGATGTTTTCAATGCAGCTATTCAGCAGGAGGCTTCCGAGGCGCTGAACATAGACGGAATTCTCGAAAAAAATGTGTCAGAGAAAAAAATGACAACAGCCAAAAAAATCACCAAAGTGGAAAACAGAGAAACTTATAGCCGGAAGCTTCTGTTTTTTGATAAGTTACAGATTAAATTCCGAATCATTCAACCAGAAAAAAAGGAGATATATTATGCTTAGTAAAACCCTTCAAAAAGCACTTAACGAACAGATTGACAAGGAATTTTACTCCGCTCACCTCTACCTCTCGATGGCATCGTATGCAGAAACCCTCAATTTACCGGGTTTCGCACACTGGATGAAACTGCAGCAGCGAGAAGAGTTCGGCCACGCGATGCAGATCTATAAATACGTGAACGAAAGAGGTGGCAGAGTTGAACTCGGCGCCATTCCTCAGCCTCCCTCGGATTTCAATACACCTACAGCGTTGTTTGAGGAGGTGCTGAATCATGAGCGATCTATTACAGCTTCGATCAACAAGCTCTATGAAAAAGCTGTCAAGGAAAAAGACTATGCTACACAGGTCATGCTGCACGGATTCATAGAAGAACAGGTTGAAGAGGAAGCATCGGCATCCGAGATCCTCGAAACCCTTCATATTGGGGGCGAAAAAGGCCCTGCCCTGCTTATGCTCGACCGCCAGCTTGCGCGTCGCGGTCTGCAGCAGTGAGAATGATAAAACTGGATAGCTGGATAGCTGAATAGCTATTCAGCCTTCTGGCAAGCAAGCCGCAAAGCCATTAAGTCATATATCCACAAACCTCTGCTTACAGCACCCCTCTCCGTTTATGACAACCTCGCTATAGCGCTTTGGATTGACACCGAAGCTACCGCCGTTGATAACTCGTATCCCTCCGGCCGTGTATGCCTGAAAACGGTGAAAGTGCCCGTGAAGCAGCATATCGGCGTTCAGCTTCTTCATGGCCACGAGAAGTTCGTGACGATTTCTCAATTCCATTGTCCAGTCAAATGCCTGATCGAGGAAAGAATCCGTACCGTATATTTTATAGGCATGGTGAAAAACGCCTATCACAAAACTGTCTATGATCGCCTCCCGCACCTGTGGAGTGTCAAGCGCCTTAAGTTCACCAAGACTGACATATCCTCTGGCTCCAAGCGGATTTTCGATATTCATCCAATGCGAAATCGTGTTTACCATGACAAGTGAAAGAGTGACATCACTATACTTGAGCACCTTGATGAACGGAAAACCCAACTCCTCCTCTTCGCCGGTCATCAACTCACTGAAAAACCGGCAGAACTCCAGCATCTTTCTCCTGAACCTCTTTTTTCTGCCGTTACCAAGAGGATTAAGAGCATTATAGAGCCGGGCCTCCTCTTCGAGATTGATAAGGTCGTGATTCCCAGGTATCAGGGTCACCTTATCCCATGCGTAGAGTCCCCTCTTCTGCAGAGCATCCTTGACAATCTGCCAATCAGCAGGGTTGGGCGAGTTAACAAGATCTCCGGTTATTACAATATGACTACAGCCGTTGCTGACAATAGCCGTCAACAATTCATCAAGATAACCCAGCTGGCGGCGTGCGGAGCGTCCGGCAAGATGCAGATCGGAAAAATGCGCCAGTTTTAAGCTTTTTTCAGTCAATGAGACAAACCTGATTTCCGGGCCCTGATAATATTATTATACTTTAGAGGCTACCTTTTATTATAGAAACTGTAAATTACCGCCGTTTAAGATAACGATTTCAGGAGAAACTCTGCTGAGAGCCTTTATTACACCATTATTATTTATTCACTTATGCCTTACAAAATAGAAGCTTTACAGAAACTGTCCCGCAATCTCTGGTGGTCCTGGGACACCGAAGCCAAGGAACTGTTCTATTCACTTTCACCGCTGCTCTGGGAACGGGTCAATCATAATCCGGTCGAACTTCTTCACCATATCTCAAACGACGAGATCAAGGCACGTCTTGACAGCAAATACGGAGAAAAACTCGCCAGCGTCTCCCAACGCTTTGAAGACTATCTCAACGATAAGAGCACCTGGGTGGCACAACACGCCCCTTCTCTTGCTAAAAAAACTGTTGCCTATTTCAGCGCTGAGTTCGGTATTCATGAAAGCGTCAGAATCTATTCGGGAGGGCTTGGGGTCCTTTCCGGCGATCACATCAAATCCGCCAGCGATCTGGGACTGAATTTTGTGGGCATTACACTGTTCTACAAGGAAGGGTATTTCCGTCAGTGCCTCAACCATGAAGGTTGGCAGATAGAAGAATATCCCCTGCAGTATCCGGAAAGCCTTCCTCTGGAAAAAGTTACCGATGCCGAAGGCAAAGACCTGATTATCTCATTTGACATAGCGCAGAGCGAAGTGTTTGCCCAGGCATGGTGCCTCAACGTAGGGAGAGCGAAGCTTTTTCTGCTCGACACCAACATACCCGCCAATGAATCGCACTATCGCGACATCTGCTCAAGAGTCTACGGCGGTGACCAGAACATGCGAATCAATCAGGAGATCGTGCTCGGCATCGGAGGTGTCAAACTGCTCAAGGCTCTTGACATCGATCCTGCCGTATACCATATGAATGAAGGACACTCGGCGTTTCTAACGGTTGAGCTTCTTGCCGCTGAACTCGCGAAAGGAAAACAGCTTGAAGAAGCTATTGAACGTGTGAAGGAACAGTGCGTCTTCACCACGCACACTCCCGTTGCGGCAGGCCATGACCGGTTCTCCAGTGACATGATGCACTACTCGTTCGATAAGTACCTTCATAAAATCGGTTTACCGTTCGATGATTTCCTGAGAATGGGCGCAGAAGACCAGTCCAACATTCACGGGCTGTTTACCATGACCGTTCTTGCGCTCAACCTCTCACGCACGGCAAACGGAGTGTCGAAACTCCACGGCGAGGTTTCCCGGGAGATGTGGAAACATATCTATGCGGCAAAAACTGCTAACGAGGTACCTATCGGGCATATCACCAACGGTGTGCATATGTCAAGCTGGAGCAGCGGCACAACAGATCGGTTCTGGCGTCAGTACACGGACAGTCTCGATACCCTGACATCATCACCCGAGGCAGCATCAGAAATCCTCGCCAAGGTAACCGATGAAGAGCTTTGGAGCCTCCGATTCCGTCTCAAGCGAAACCTGATTGATTTCATTTACAAATACCTTTCCAACCAGCTTTTCCATCAGCACTCCTATGCGGCGTATCTTGAATATGACACCTCAAAATCAAGAAAAAATCCTTTATCCCCGGATGTCCTGACGATAGGCTTCGCGAGACGTTTCGCGACCTATAAAAGAGCACCCCTGATCTTTTCGGATATCGAGCGTCTTTCAAGAATAGTCAATAACGCCACAATGCCCGTGCAGATCATTTTCTCCGGAAAGGCCCATCCTCATGATGATGCAGGAAAACACTATATACAGCAGATTGTAGAACACACACTGCAGCCACAGTTCAAAGGAAAAATTATCTTTCTCGAAAACTATAATATCGGCGTGGCCAAACGCATGATATCCGGTGTTGATGTCTGGCTCAACAACCCTGTACGACCCCTCGAAGCCAGCGGCACATCCGGACAGAAGACCGTTCTTCACGGAGGTTTGAATTTCAGTGTTCCCGACGGCTGGTGGCCTGAAGCCTTCGACGGTGAAAACGGCTGGTCAATAGGGCATGGTGAAGTATTTGATAACCATCATGAACAGGACCGGCATGATGCAGAACAGCTCTACGATGTTCTCGAGAACCAGATTATTCCGACGTTCTACAACCGAAACGCGGACAACATCCCGGTAAACTGGTTGAAAAAGGTTCGCAACGCCATTATCACCATCGGTCCGGAATACAACACGCACCGCATGGTAAGGGACTATACGACAAACTATTATCTGAAAGACTGAACGCTCATCCATGGATTTGACCCCGGCTGTACCCAATCATGATACCGTCGGGGGCACTTCCTGCATCCCGGGAGCCCTGCCGGACAATACAGCACCCGAAAAGCATGACGAAAAACCCTGAACAGCACTCCTCAAAACATGCAGCCCAGTCCCTTGGACGTGGCCTGGTTCTGAGATCGCCCGTCCTTCTTGCATCGGGAACGATCTCCTACGGCGAGGAGCTGAACATGCTGACCGATCTGGGGAAAATCGGCGGCATCGTCACCAAAGCCATCTCACCCGAACCGCGCGCGGGAAATCCTCCTCAGCGCATTGCCGAAACGCCATGCGGCATGATAAACGCCATTGGGCTTGCCAACGTCGGGCTCGATCAGTTCGTCGAAGACAAAATCCCTTTTCTGCAACAGCTCGACACCGGAGTCATCGTCAATATCGCAGGTAAATCCATCGACGACTACTGCACGGTTATCGAACGACTGGAAAGCTTTGAGAAGATCAGCGCCTATGAGATCAACCTCTCCTGTCCCAACGTCAAGGGTGAATGCATGATCATGGGTGTCAGCAGCACCGCTACCTTCGAAATCATCAGCAAGCTGAGAACCCTCACCGAGCGGCATCTCATGGTGAAACTCACTCCGAACGTCACCTCCATCAGCGCGATCGCCATCGCCGCCGAGGACGCGGGCGCGGATTCCGTTTCGCTGATCAACACGCTCGTCGGCATGGCCGTAGACTACAAAACCAGAAAACCGCTCCTGAAAAACGTCACGGGCGGCCTTTCCGGTCCGGCGATAAAACCGGTAGCGCTCGCCAAAGTGTGGGAGGTGTACAACGCCGTAAAAATCCCTGTCGTGGGCATGGGCGGTATATCCTCTTTCAAGGACGCCATGGAGTTTCTGCTCGCCGGAGCCAGCGCCATCCAGATCGGCACCATGAACTTCGTCGATCCCGACATCGGCGAAACCGTCGCCAACGCTATCGAAGAGTTTTTCGCCGATCCTGCAAATCCGTCGTTGGGGGAGTATGTGGGAAGTTTGATTGTGGGGTGAGAAAAATTGTTGAGATGTTGATTTGTTGAATCGTTGAGGAGTTGAAGAGACAGATTACGGTTGGGAACTCAAAGCATTTGCCCTGAACACATCTTCAGTATGCCCATGCGTTCGCGTTGAAAAGCGCAACCTCTTTGGGTATAATAACTGCTTCTTTTTCTGAGGGCGAACCTACCACAATTTTAGATACATCTATAGAAGACTTTAGATCTTCGTTACTAATCCAGTCATTCTTCCAAAGCTCAGCATTCTTTCCATTCACTATTTGGCAAATCGGTTCATCGCTATCAAAGGCCTTATCTATTTCCAAAGGAACCGCCACACGCTGCAACCAGATCTCTAAGTAACCATTGTGTGGCACACGCCGCATCTTTTTGATTACTTTCGACCATAGATCTTTTTTTTCACTCTTTGATGTCAGAGAAATAAGTTGACTCAGAATACCCGCTATCGCAGGAAATGCTTGTGGCGAAACAACAGCAATGTCAGTGGCAATAGCAACTTGAACCTCTAAATCACTTGGCATTTCGGATTGCTTATGAATCTGATTATGCATCTCACACAATAGTCGCCGCAACGCACCGCTGTTTGGAAAACGACGACCAAAGGCATGTAACCTCAAAAGTTGCTTCTGAATCGTTTTCGCATTTGCCTCACCCAAATCCTGAAGGTCAATTCCTGCCAGTTTATCTGGCTTAACTGAACCCTCAACAACATTTGAACTCATAAGAGTCTTTGCACTCCCCAACCTCATCCCAACTGATCGTAATTTGTCGCTTATAGCCTTAAGTATCGATTCAGCACGATTGTCACTATTTGCAAATATCCGATAATCATCACGGTATCGAATGATTCGAAAATCTTTCTGTTCACCAAGCTCTTTTGTCACCTCGTGATCAACATAACCAAGAACCATCTCTGCAATAAAATCCATTAAAACCGATCCTTGAGAGATTCCATTTGTTTGCCCATATCGGCTTTCCCGAATATGTTTATCAATCTTGTCACCAAGCAATGAATCTCTATGCTTTTTCTTTTTAGACAAGTCAATGCCATGAAGCGCCCATGAAATACTATGAGTGTAAAGAGCCCCGTAACAATCCGTTACATCTGTGTGCAAAACGTGACTGAACTCAAGAGAACAAGAAATAGAACTTTGTTCAACCTTTTGCCACCAGCTCTTCACCTGATTTGCTTTATCGGATTGTTTGTCGAGAGATATCACAGGCAAGCTGCAACACTCAACAGCCGAGTTTCTAAATTCATTGAAACGATTAATTATTTTATTCCAGTTGGCCGGATCACAGATCAAATCAACCAAAGAGACATATATTGCGGGGTGAATAAGCTCAAATGGCCTCCAAGAGAATCTACCATCCTTGTTAGCAACAAAACTGTAATTAACGCCGGCATATAAACTAGGGTTCTGATCTTTGAACGCAGCATAA
>Ga0272443_10002681_pt1 | contig 22221 bp, 19 predicted proteins | sample SSMAcet12_FD_193581 | JGI IMG/M metagenome (GOLD analysis project Ga0272443, IMG submission 193581) | Marine sediment archaeal communities from Little Sippewissett salt marsh, Falmouth, MA, United States - SSM-Acet-12 | ecosystem: Environmental > Aquatic > Marine > Wetlands > Sediment ...
GACTGTATGTTCCCAATCTCGAAAGAGGTTCTCTATATTACTATTCTATGTCTCGCTTCTGAACTTCAAGCATCCGCATCATGAAAAAAATTCTTCTTCCTGCAACAATAGTCATGCTTTGCCAGTTTGGCCCCGCCTCTGTAAACGGGTATTGCGCCAACCAGGCACAGGTCAACCAGTTACGCTCCGATGTCGCGACATGGAACAGCTTGCGCAGTAAGGGCTCCGAACCGGTCATAGACCTCAATTATGCAAAACTGAACGATGCCAACCTCAACGATGCGGATCTGCACGATGCGTCGATGATCAAAGCCGGGCTCAACGGAGCCGCTATCAACCGCTCAAATCTGAAGAACGCAAACCTTTATCTGGCAAAGCTCAAACGCGCAAACATCAAAGATGCCTCTCTCGAAGGAGCAAATCTCGTAAAAACGGATATGAGAAGCGCCTGCATGTCGCGCACAAACCTACGATCGGCAAATCTTGCCATGGCCGACTTGCGCTGGGTCATTCTCGATGAGGTGAACCTCAATAGCGCGTTCCTGGAAAAAGCGAAACTGTTCGGGGCAACACTCAAAAGTGCAGACCTGAGAGGTGCTAATCTGAAAGGAGTAGAAATGCTCGGACAAGCCAACCTCACAGGAGCAAAGGTTTCCGTAAATACTATTTTGCCAAATGGGAAGCGCGCAACATCGCTCTGGGCATCCATACACGGAGCCCGATTCATCAAAGAACCCGAAACTCCGGCTGTTGTCATGGACTACTCAGAGATCAGCCTTCCTGAAATAAACACGGTCGGAATTCCAGAAAAACCGAACGATTCCACCACTCCCGGCCCCCCTGCACTCAAGCCGCAAATCATACTGGAGCAGGATGTTCAGGCATGGAATGCCATGCGCACGCAGCAACCGGAACTCAAGCCGGACATGGAAGAAGAAGACCTCAGCGATGCCCGCCTTGAGGGAGCCGACCTGAAAGCCCTTGCAATGAACAATGCGACAATGGACGGAGCCGATATGGATAGTGCGGACTTTTCAGGCTCCCAGCTTGCAAACACCTCATGGAAAAGAGCTGATCTGAAAAACGCAAACTTCCAGAACGCCGATCTGACAGGCGCAAACTTCGAAAATGCCTTCATGAGAGGAGCAAATCTCTCGAACGCCAATCTCACAGGAGCGCGTTTCTATGGAACAAGGGTTCAGGACGCCAACATGCAGAATGCCGATATGCAGAAGGTCAATCTCTTCAACGCCGATCTGACAGGCGCCAACCTCTGCGGAGCCAATCTGAAAAACGCACAGCTTATGGATACCATCCTCAACGGGGCACACATCTCAACATCGACAATCACCCCTTCGGGAAAACCCGCCACACGAAGCTGGGCTGTACTTCGTGGGGCTCGATTCACTGACAACAAAGAGTAATGAAGGTGACTTCGATAATCCTCAAAACGAATTTCTTATGGCAAACATTCTTGTTACGAGCTATTACAGCCGCTGGGATCTGAAGGAGCACAAAGGCAGAATAGCCATGTATGACTCCAGTAACCAGCTGATAGAAAATCACTTGTTCAGCGATCCTGCGGAGTTTCAAGCTGTCGTCAGCATGCTCCGCAATGAAAAACCTCTCTGGTATGACACCCAGGTCCAACACCTGAGAACCGGCTCGGAACCGGTAGGAGAAGGGGAAAACAGAATGCACGAAGGGGTATAAAAAAAGGAGGCTTTTAAAGCCTCCTTTTTTTATACTGATCACTGATTCAATCAAGATCGGGAAAGCGCTTCTTGAACATAAAAAGTTCGAGCAGGTGCGCCTTATGCATGTTCGGATCATCAACCTCAAGACAATGTTTTTTTCCTGTTCGGGTCATAACCTCGACCGTCCCATCGTCATTGACATCAATAACTTTCCAGAACTTATCGACAACATAGTGATAAGCTTCACCTTTCTCCAGCGGATAGACCTGTTTCGCCCTCGGACCAGGGACAGGTGAACTTTTCGGCTTCCGGTAGATAACCGGATCACCGGGTTTTAACTGTACCATAGAACATCTCCTCGCCGGTGCCTCCCGGCAGCTTGTGATGAAGAGAAACAATTAACAATTGCAAAAAAACGTAACTAAAAGCTACTATGCCTGAAGGTAATAATCAAGGCCTGACCACACAAAATCAAAACGACAATCCTTCTTTACCGCCCCGCCTGGGCAACGAACTTGATTCTCAAATGCTCTCCGTCCATCTCCGCTCCTGCAGTTTTAAGGGCTGCAAGAGCCTGAGGCAGAACGATGTTTCTCCGATGATTGCCGATGCGAACGTTAAGCTCATCGCCCTTCTTGCTGATCTGCACCTGGTCCTTCTGAATGCCGGGGAGAAACAGTTCGAGCTGATATCCGTTTTTCACCTGGTTGACCTTGAAAGTCGTCTCCTTATAGTAGACCTTTGAGGGATCCTCATCGGCATACAACAGCCTGCTGAGCTTTTCAAGAGTCTCAAGTCCGCAGATCTCACGTGAGTAGAGAGGAACCTCCTTAACAGGAAGAGGACTGAAGTTATCATGAATTTCCCCCCGGTAAAGACGCTGATTTTCCTTCCAGTACTGAAAATACGGATCAGATACCTCATCAGGAATAATTCTGTTGGCAATGATAAGGTCCGTCGAAATATCGTACAGACTCAAATAGGCGTGAGCCCGCAGCGACTCGTTGATGACCATTCTCTCGGGGTTGGTTACAAGTCGCACGGTGGTTACGGTATTATCCTTGAGAATTTCCCCCAGCTTCTCTATTTTCTGATAAAACTCATAAGGAACATCCATCATCTCCTTATCAGGAAGAGAAAATCCTGCAAGAGGCCTGAAAATAGGCTCTACTAACGGACGAAGCGTCATCGCCACTTTCTCGAACGGTTTATAGAGCCGGCGCATGTACCATCCGCCAACTTCAGGAATACTCAGCAGCCTCAATGCCGTTCCGGTCGGTGCCGAATCGATAATCAGCACATCATACTCCCCCTCCTTGTAATGACGGAACACACGCACAAGCCCGAAAATCTCATCGGAGCCCGGAAGAATAGCAAGCTCCTCCGCCTGAACGCCCTCCAGCCCTCTGGCCTGAAGAACCTCGGAAATATAGCGCTTGACAGAGCCCCAGTTCTGCTCCAGTTCCTCAAGAACATCAAGCTCCGCACCCCATAAATTTTCACAGATCTTACGAGGTTCATGACCAAGGGCAACAGCAAAACTATCAGCAAGGGAATGGGCAGGGTCAGTGCTTAATACCAGAGTCTTGTATCCCAACTCAGCACAACGAAGACCGGTTGCCGCAGCCATAGACGTTTTTCCCACACCGCCTTTCCCCGTCATCAGAATCAAACGCATAGAATGCTCCTTATGTCAGAAGAATATCGAAACCAGGTAAGTGATCATTGACATAGGTATAACAAAACCCATGGTATAATAAGTTTTGTCTGCCGATGAAAAAAAAGCGGGAAAAAGCGTCTGCCTGAAAGTTCAGCAGGAAAACAGACATACAGCCAGAATGCGGGGCAAAAGGAGAAAGGAAACCTTTGTTTTACATAACCTTACGAGGACGGAATACAGCATTATTTTGATAATAATTTTTTTTCTTATATTTATCAATCGCAATCGAGATTTTTTCGGGTGTTTTCACAAAAAAATACCCCCCTGCTCTTCTCTCCAGACACAATTGATATCGAAAGAACAGGGGTAATCAAATAATAAGAGAATGAAGACAAGACGTATACCCTTCCTTCCATTGATCATGGTCATCATGCTTGCACAGCTGACAGGCTGCCAGACAAGCTCAACATATACATCGCTGCAATCAGGCATTCCCGTCACAGGCCTCAGTCCCGCCTGCGACCAAACCCCTGATACTGAGGACAATGAGCTTTCATGCGATGAGAACGCCGAAGACCTCGGGACCCTCTGTATGGTCATTGAAGGCAAAGCCTCATACTATGCCGACAGATTTCACGGACGTCTTACCGCCAACGGCGAACGATTTAATATGCATGAGATGACCGCTGCACATAAATCACTCCCGTTCGGCTCGATGGTCAGGGTTACGAACCTCACCAACGGAAAAAAAGTAGTTGTCAGAATAAACGACAGAGGCCCTTACATCAAAGGTAGAATTATCGACCTCTCAAAGGGCGCAGCAAAAGAGATCGGCCTCATCAAAAAAGGGGTCAGCAAAGTGAAGCTTGAAGTCTATGACGGCAGCGATACCGGTGAGTCGCAGACATCATAACAACCCACAGGCTGCAACAGAGCCACAAAAGCCCGCTTATGAAGCGGGCTTTTTGCATTGCATCCCTTGCGTAAGATCAAGCTACTCGTTTTCGCGCCTTGCGCTCACGACCGGCTCATCACCCTCAACCGACTGCACGGTAAGGACAATCGGGCTGCAGCATACCTCGCAATCCTCCACATACTCCTCCGGCGGCATAATCGAACAATCGATCAGCTCTTCGTTCAACGCACCGCAATAGGGGCACTGGATCATTACGGTTTTCATGCACTCCATAAGAAACTCCTTCTCTGGTGATCAAAGAGCGTTCACATAGAAGAAAAATACAGAAAAGCCCGAACGAAAAGAACTACTTCATCGATCAAGAAGAACAAACGCCACGGCAAAAGGACCGTCATGCGACAGGGAGATTTTGATCGACGACGCCTCAATCCCAAGGGATTTATCGAGAACATTGACGACAGGCCTACCGAACCCGTCATTGAGCACTTCGACGCTCTGCCATCCGAACGCCTCCGATATCCCCCGCCCCAAAGCCTTCGACAACGCTTCCTTAGCCGCAAAACGAGCCGCCACACTCGCCATCATATCAGGTTTTTTCCGGCAATGCCTGATCTCGTTCCCGGTCAGCACCCGCCGCAGAAAGCTCTCGCCGTACTTCTCAAATGAAGCTTTAATGCGAGAGATATCGACAATATCGACACCGATGTCCCGATTACTGGTCATAGTTTGTGACATGTCTCCACATGAATCATTATTTCCCGATGCAGAACCGATCAAAAATCACATTGAGCACCTCCTCGCTGACCACCTTGCCGGTGATCTCCCCGACATAGTCGAGGGCGGAGCGGAGTTCGAAGGCGATGAATTCGGTTTCTTCTTCACGATCAATCAGTTCCCTGGCGTTCTGTAATGCATCGGCAGCGTTGCGAAGGGCTTCATAGTGACGCATGCTGGTGACCAGAACGCTGGCATCGTGGAGTTTATCGAGGTTTTCGGTCATTGCGCCCATTGCTTTTTTGAGCTCGTCGAGCCCTTCCTGCTGAAGAGCTGAAATCCCGAGCACCATGCAACCTGTTTCCTGGCCTACCATCTGCATCCGCTCTTCACAGGAGTCCGCCCGGTCGGTTTTGTTGGCGGCAACGAGCAGTTTCGTGCCGGGATATTGAGCTGCGATAGTGCGTATTGCAGCAATCTCTTCGGCAAAGTCATCCGCGCTGATATCCATGAGGTAGAGAATAAGGTCCGCCTGAGCTATTTTCTCATAACTGCGACGGATACCCTCATGCTCAATCTCCTCGACCGCTTCGCGTAAGCCGGCGGTATCGGTGAGACGAAACATGGTTTTATCGTAAACGAAACACTCTTCGATATAGTCTCTCGTTGTTCCCGGCATATGGCTCACAATTGCGCGTTCTTCACCAAGAAGCGCATTGAGAAGCGTTGATTTGCCGGCATTCGGCCTGCCGATAATAGCGGTAGCAACCCCTTCACTGAGCAATCGGCCGTGCTGATAGGAATCAACGAGTTGACCGACTTCGCACTGAAGCCGTTCGACCTGGTCCGTCAGCTCGTCACGACTCTGAAAGCGAACATCCTCTTCGCTGAAATCAAGTTCCAGTTCAAGCATCGCGCAGGATGTCAGGAGCCTTTCGCGCAAGGTGTCGAGTTTGCCGGACAGGCCGCCTTTCATCTGATTGACCGCGGTCCGGTATGCCGATTCGGAACGGGCATGGATCATCTCGCCGATAGCTTCAGCCTCGAGCAGGTCGATTCTCCCGTTGATAAACGCTCTACGGGTGAATTCACCGGGCTGTGCCAGACGACAGCCGTTATCGAGCAAAAGCTGCAGCACATGCCGGGTAACCACCGGCCCGCCGTGGCAGGTAATCTCGACCATATTCTCAACAGTAAACGAGTTTGGTGCCCGGAACACCAGCACGATCACCTCATCGACCATCAAATCGCCATCGTAAAGCCTTCCGAAATGGGCGGTATAACCGGGCGAGTCGGCAATGGGCACTTCGGGGGCATGGGCTTTGGTAAATACCTTATCGGCAATGGCAAAAACCCCCCCGCCACTCATGCGGACAACTGAAAGAGCACCGACACCGACCGGAGTTGCAATCGCTGCAATGGGATCGCCCTCAACGGGCGGCAAAACCTTTTCATTCATACTCTTCATAGACCTCTGTTACAGCGGCCGGACAACCACCTGGTCCGGCAGCATATCGTCGGGAAGTTCAATCATGGAAAGAATAACACGGGCAACATCCTCTGTCTTCATCAGCTTTTTAGCCTCTATGCCCGCATGGTCAAAAAACGCTGTTCCCGTTGAACCGGGATTGATAGTGCAGACCCTGATCCCCTCCTCGCGAAGTTCTTCGACAAGCGCCTCGGAAAACCCGTTGAGTCCGAACTTTGACGCGCAGTAGGCTGAACCATTCCTGAACCCACGCTTGCCGGCAATCGATGCCACATTGACAATAGTACCCCTCCGGATTGCTTTCATACCCGGCACGACACGGCGTGTACAGAGAAAGGGTGCGGTCAGGTTGGTCGCAATCAAGCGGTTCCATGCTTCGGGATCGATGGTCTCGATACTGCCGAAAAGCCCGAAGCCTGCATTATTGACCAGGAGATCAACCTGCTCATGCTTGCCCAACACCGTATCGAATGCCCGGTCGGTCTCTTCCTGGCTCGTCACATCTGTTTCGAGCCAGGTAAATCCGGGATGTTCGAGCGGGGTTCTGCGACGGCTCAACCCGTACACAGAAGTACCCTTGTCGGTCAGTAATCCGCACAGCTCGAAACCGATACCCGAACTTGAACCGGTCACGACCGCTGTCTTGCCTTTCAGTTCCATAGCTCCACTGTTGAGTTCAGGATATGCTGCTGAACAAAAGTACAGAAAATCAGACAGAAATATTAATTTGCCCCCACTTGCAATAACCATTATCAGTAGCGGCAACAACTCATGGAACCATCACAGAACCAAAATATCGCACGCCTCCGCGACGAGGTGCTTAACAACAAAGGCACCTCACTGCAGGAAAAATTTGACCGGGTGCTGAATCTGGTGAAAGTGCTCCGTTCCGAATGTCCGTGGGACCGGAAACAGACCCCGCAATCGCTTGCCCACCTGCTGCTTGAAGAGAGTTATGAACTGGTGCACGCTATCGACGAAGGGGATCAGCAAGAACTCAAAAAAGAGCTGGGCGACCTCTTTCTGCATATCTCTTTTCAGGTACTCATGGCCGAAGAGGCCAAAACATTCACCTATGCTGAGGTCTTCGACGCGCTCTGCGACAAATTGATCAACCGCCATCCGCATGTCTTCGGCGACACCACCGCAGAAAACGAGCAGGACGTACTCAAAAACTGGGAGTCATTGAAACTCCTTGAAAAAAACCGCCGGAGCCTGCTCGACGGTGTTCCGAAAGCCATGTCCGAACTGCTCCGGGCCTACCGGGTTCAGAAAAAAGTTGCCGGAGTCGGTTTCGACTGGCAAAGCGATGAAGGGGTTCTCGACAAACTGACCGAGGAAATAGCAGAACTCAAAAACGCAAAAACCTCTGCAGAACAGGAAGAGGAGTTCGGCGACCTGCTCTTCACCATCGTCAACTATAGCCGCTTTATCAGCACCAATCCCGAAGACGCTCTGCGCAAAGCGACAAACAAGTTCATGAGCCGGTTTATGCATGTCGAAAAGATGGTGCAGGCATCTGAAAAAAGCTGGAGGGAGTTCTCCCCCGAAGAACTTGATGCACTGTGGAACAGCGCAAAAAAAGCGCTGTAAAGCCTATATTGGGGTAAGAGCTGCAAAACTCCTTCTATAGCCGGCTGCCAATCATCCATTCCCGACAAAACCAACAGGCCCATGCAATATCTCAATGCTCAGAAGTTCACGGGATTCCCTCTCCGTCCCCTCTCAAGCGTGCTCCTGCTCATTATTGGGCTCATCGCAATCACCCTTACTCCCCGGACGGGACAGGCAATTGAGTTCAAAGCATTGCCTGAGCTGACGCTCAAAAAAGCACCGCAAACAGCTCGCCTCATTCCTCCATCAAAAACCAGTGTCCGCATCTGGGATGGTCGCGGTGAGTATGGAAAAGAACATTTCCAGTGTCTGGAAGAAGCTGTCACCTCCGTTCCTTCAGTAGACAAAATGAAAGCGTGGTGGGTGATGTGGTCTACAGAAGAGACCGGCTTTTCGAAAGCCATCTATCAGGTCTCCCTGCTCCCCTTCCCCGAAACACTCCAGAACTGGCAATCCCCGCCCGGCCTCCTCAAAACGGGAAACATCAAGAACATATCAGGAACAGGTCGCCAACCATTGTTCACCGTCGACCTGGCGACCCTGGTTCCCGCAACGAAGCCGGTATCACAACGGGCCGTCGCCCCTTCAGGGCAACTGCAGCCCCCCTCTTCGGCAAAAAAATCCCTCTTCCAGAAAGAGAAGATACTCACGAAGAAGGCTGACATACGTTCGACCCTGCAACGCAATCGCCCCGATTTCCAGCAAACGACAAAAAAACCGGTATTCAGCCTCTCAGAAGAGCAACCGCTGGCGATCTCTTTCTACGTTCGCATCGTGACCCTCAACGCAGCCGGCCAGCTTGCGGCAATGCCCTCCAAAGCGGCAGAGCTGCATATCAGCACCCCCGGAGAATCTCAGTTCGTCTGGTACGGAGACCCGAACCCCAACCCGGAACGTCAGGAGCTCCATAGCCCCCGGATACGCATTGTCAGTTATGAGCCCTATCAGCCTTACATGAGCGATTGGGACCGCATGTTCATCGTCACCAAAGACATGCCCATGTTCGGCTATACCAAGGGGCAGGAGCTTTTCTTTCCCCGCGATGATGGATCGAGAAGCGGCTGGGAAGCGGTATCCGATGCAATCGGCAGTGTAGCGGGGTTTGTTGTCGACAGTGTCAACAGGGTTGCCAACGCTTATAACAGTTTGAAACAGAAAGCGCTCGACCTGGCAATCTCCCTGGCAAAAAACACCGTCGGCTGCGGCAAAACCTGCCAGCAGGCATTTTCTTTCGGACTTGACTACGGCCTGGCCGCTCTTGGAATGCCTCCGTCACTGCCGGATTTCGATGCAATGATGAGCATGGGAAAGGACTATATCATAGCGGAGATCGCATCGGAAACATCGCCATACCTATCGGAGGAGGATGTCAAAGCGGCAGTCAATCTCCTTGAATCCGAAGTCCGAAAAACTGCCGACAACGGTTCTGACGGCAGCAAATGGCTGAGGCTGAACCCGAAATACCAGTATCGCGATGCCATGCTGCTTCTGGAAATATCAAATCCTACAGCCACAACGACAGACAGGATAAGCTGCAGGATCAACCAGTTCCAGAAAGCGTTTGACTTCCCCTTTGAGCCGAAAGACTACTATATCAACATTCCGCCCGTGCGACCGGGCCAAACCATGCAGATCCCGATCATGCTCAGACCAAACAATGTCCAGTGCAATAATGGCAAAGGGATGCTGATGAGAGACTGGAACAGGATGATGGATAAAGGGGTTCTGCTGCAGGTCTACCCGAGCCAGAATGAACAGGTAGTCATCAAACGCTGATCACACAAAAAAGTCCAGAAAGCTGCCGGCCTCGATCGGATACCGGTCGGCAGCATCGTGAGCCCCGTTGAAGAGACATGCCTCATAAGCGACCCCCGCCTCCCTTAACCTCGAACCATCCCGCTCAAAAAGATGCTCCTTGTACATTCTGTCTCTCCTGCCGCGCGCGAGATGAACCCTGTTGAGCCCCTGAAGATCAGCAAACTCCATGGGAATATCACCCCCGCAGAGCATCACACCCGAAACGCTTCGTTCTCCAAGCAGCGCCCCTCTGACGGCCATGGCCGTCCCTTGTGAAAAACCGTGCAGCACCATGGTTTCGTTAAGAGGAACGTGCTGTCGAAGATGGCTCAGCACGTCATCGGTATAACGGATATTCTCATCGATACGCCGTTGCCTGTCGCGGCTGGTCATCCAGCTTGCGCCCGGCTTTCCACCACGGCCATAGAAATGATGCAACGCCTCGATTGCACAGCAGCACCATGGCCGTTGACCTCTGATAGATTTCAACAGCGCCAGTTCGTCCTCAGCCGTCTGTCCATACCCATGAAACCCTGCAAGCAGCCCGAAAGGCCCATCCCCGTCAGGCAGATCAACAAGATAACGCCCGGAAATACGAACCGGCACATAATGAACAGCGTGCATAGATGGTTGATCTGGTTGAGCCTTCGCAGCTCACAAATTACGAACCACAGATTACAGATAACGAATAACGGATAACAGATTACGAATAACGAATACAGCTTCACTCAACGCACTGCCACATCTCACCTCTCACTTCTGCATTCTCCCCGACAACAGCCGCTTGAACAGGATGTCGACAACAACAAGTGAGCTGCTGACCAGAAGGATCAGCCCCCAATCCTGCAGCGACAGGGCAGCAACGCGAAAGGCATCGTTGAGGGGCGAATAGAGAACAAGCGCCTGAAGAGCGATGGATATGGTAACCGCCCCGATCATCCATGGGTTAGAAAACATCGACATACGAAAAACACTCAGAGTTTCCGATCGCGCCAGAAACGCGTTAACCATCTCAAAGCAGACCAGTCCCGTAAAGGCCATGGTCGAAGCATGGATGTAGACGCTTCCGTCGCCATCGAGCGGGGCACCCCAGCTCCAGCCTGAACCGAACAGAACAGAAAGATAGAGCCCCAGCGATCCGATCGTAATCACAGCACTCACCACAGCAAGCCGGATCACCATAGGAGCATTGACAATAAAAGCCGCTTTCTCCATAGGAGGGCGCTTCATAATATCCCTTGCCTTGGGTTCAAACCCTAAAGCAAGCGCCGGCAGTCCGTCAGTGATGAGATTCACCCATAAAATCTGAATCGCAACGAGAGGAAGTTTCAGCCCGACAACCACCGCAACTATAATGATCAGGATCTCGCTGATATTGCTCGAAAGCAGAAAGAAAACAAACTTGCGAAGATTGTCGAAAATCGCCCTGCCCTCCTCGACCGCTTTGACAATCGACGCAAAATTATCATCGACAAGCACCATTGTCGACGCCTCACGCGCAACGTCTGTCCCGCCCCTCCCCATAGCCACACCGATATCGGCCTGCTTCAGCGCCGGAGCATCGTTGACGCCATCACCGGTCATGGCAACGACATGACCTTTCTCCTGAAATGCCTTGACAATGCGAATTTTCTGCTCCGGGCTCACTCTGGCAAACATCGACACATCTTCAATGATCGTACCGATATCGGCTCTATCTTCAAGTTCAGCACCGGTCATTGCCCTGCCGGTGATCCCCAGTTCACGACCGATCGCCCGAGCTGTCAGCTTCTGATCACCGGTGATCATCACCACCTTGATGCCGGCATCGCGGCACATCCTGACCGCCTCGACCACTTCCGGTCGGGGAGGATCGTTCATCGCCTGCAAACCGGAAAAAATAAGACCCTCTTCGGTGAACCCGTCATCCGACAGAACCGGTTTCCAGGCAAACGCCAGAACTCGTAGAGCATTGGAAGCAAATGCCTTGTTGCGTTCGAGAATTGCATGCCGCATCTTCTCATCCAGCTCGACCACTTCGCCTCCCAGCATAGCAGCCGTACAGCGTTCGAGCAACACATCGGGAGCTCCTTTCGAGTACATCACCAATTCATCTTCAGGACCGTCGTGAAGGGTAGACATCATCTTGCGATCTGAATCGAAACCAATCTCGTTCACCCTGGGATAGTGCCGCTGCAGATCAGGCTGCGCCATGATGTTATGCAACGCTGAACCCAGAAGAGCAACCTCGGTAGGATCCCCGAAAACCTTGCCGTCATCCTCCAGTCGGGCATCATTGCAGAGGGCGCCGATATGCATCATCAAGGCTATATCAGTATCAATACCCCCTTCCGGCTTTCCATCCAGCAGATTCGTCTCCCTCCCCGGAACATAGACTGCCCGCACACTCATGCGGTTCATGGTCATGGTTCCGGTCTTGTCGGAACAGATCACCGATGACGACCCCAGAGTTTCGATCGAGGGCAGATGGCGCACAAGAGCATTGCTCCTGACCATCTTCTGCACGCCGCGTGCCAGCGTCAGCGCGACGACTGCGGGCAGTCCTTCAGGGATAGCGGCAACAGCGAGACTGATCGCCGTTTTGAACGTTTCGAGAACATCCTCACCCGAGAGCCAGGTAAGAAAAAAGATCAGCAACGCAGCCCCGATCACCACCAGCGCAAGACGCCGTGAAAAGTGGTTGAGTTTCTGCTGCAGGGGACTTTTATGGCTCTCCTCGTCCCCGGACAGCAGCTCGGCTATCCGCCCAAGCTCCGTCTGCATAGCGGTAGCGACAATCACCGCTTTGGCCCTGCCTCTGGCCACAACCGTCCCGGAGTAAACCATATTAAACCTCTCGGCAAGAGGCGCATCACCGGCGACAGCGTCAGTTCTCTTCTCGACAGGCGCCGACTCTCCGGTAAGCATAGCCTCCTGGGTATCGAAGTTCATGCACTCGATCAGCCGCCCGTCGGCAGGAACCCGATCCCCTGTCTCAAGCAGAATCACATCACCGGGGACAAGCTGCGAGGTATCGACTTTCTGAAGATGACCGTCGCGCAAAACGCGAGCCTGAAAACCCGAGATTTTCTTCAGGGCACCAAGAGCTTTTTCTGCACGGTACTCCTGCAGAAAACCAATAACACCGTTGACAACGAGGATAAAGACGATGACCTCGCTTTCGAGAACATCGCCAAGAAAAAGGGACACCAGAACGGCAAACAAAAGAAGCCAGACCAGAACGCTGTTGAACTGCTGTATGAGCAGCTTCCACAATGAGATCTTCTGCTCCTCAAGCAGCCGGTTTTCGCCGTAGGATGCGAGGCGCTCTGCAGCCTCATCCGACGTCAATCCGCCGGATGAGACATTGAGAGCAGCAAGCACATCCTGTATACTGTCGTTATAAGCATGCATAAAACGTCAGTCAGGAGTTGAGACCCCGGGCAAGACAAACCGGGAAAAAAACCTACAACTCGAGCAGCCTGCTGAGACCCTTGAGCGCAATCCCGACCCATTCAGGACGGTTGTTCAGCTCATAGTTCAACTCATAAATCGCCTTATCCATAAGATAAGCGCGAAGAAGCAGATGCTGCTCCTTAACATCTTCAGGAATGAGCCCCTGTCCCCTGACGGCATCTTCGTAGACATCGAAGAAGTGCTGCCCGGTATAGAAGCTCCACAGTTCAGCCCACGGCTCAAGTCGTTCAACATCTTCCTGCCTGATCGAACGATCCTGAATCAGCACGTTGAATGCCGCATAATGGAAGGAACGCATCATACCTGCAAGATCACGGAACGCTGAACGCTTGATACGCCGTTCGCTCAACGATCGGGCAGGCTCGCCCTCAAAATCGATAATCACAAAGTCCTTACCGGTCCACAGTACCTGACCGAGATGATAATCGCCATGGATCCGGATCTTGGACGCGGCGATCTTGCGGGCTTTGATATGCGACAGTTGTTCGAGGATCTCCCCTTCGCGCTTCAAAAGCCCGGCAGCCAGCCCCTGGTACTCTTCAGCGACACCTCCCATCTGCTCGCGCAGAAGCACCATGCCGCGCTTCACCTGCTCCCTCATGGACTGATAGATCGAACGCTGGTAAAGCGTGGTGAAGGGTTCCGGGATAAAGTCCTGACCAAGGTCCGGTGAGGCCAGTGCAAGGTGCATTCCGGCAGTCCTTTCAGCCAGTCTCGACACCATCTCGAGGTAAGGTTCTCCGATAAGGCCATGGATAATTTCCGGCATTTCGACAGACTCTCCTCCGGTAGATGGGAGGACGGGTACCTCTGAAATCTGCGGCAGCATGACGAGCACATCTTCGTAATAACGATGCACGAAATGCAGCGTCTGGCTCCATGCATCACCCTCGTTCGGAATGAAATTCTGCAGAATCCCGAGGGAGCACTGGTCTTTACGGCTCCGGGTAAAATGAAGGGCACCAAGATAGGCGGGCGAACTTTCGAACGATGTCTTTTCTGTCAGCATACGGCAGATCTCCACCTCAGGAGAAACCCCTGAAGAGATCTTACGATAGATCTTCAGGCAAAGCCTGTCGCCATACATGATCGACGTATTGCTCTGCTCGGCCCCGAAAAGCACGGAATTCATCTCTCCATCGTCTTGGGTTTCAAGAAACTCTTCAACGCGGGAACCCTTTTCACCCGTCAGTTTACCGGTCGATCCTTTCAGCCCCTTACTGCTGACAATGGTATCGAGCAGGAAGCTGTGGAACGATTTCTGATAAGCCGAATCGCAGAGATAACCCTCCTCATCACCTATTTTTACGCTGCAGACGACCTGCTTGAGAAAGTAGTCATCATCAGGATTGAACTCTCCAGCCGGGAGAAACGTCACCGGAAGCTGATAGGTATCGTTCGACCCGCTGGGATAACGTACTTCGACAATCATGTAGACCGTGTTGTCGCATGCCGTCACAGGAATATGCTCTTCGACACTCACTCTGACAATCTTGCGCGCTTTGCCACCGAACCACCTGCACCCCCTGATATATTCAGGAAGAACTTTCGTTTCAAGACGTTCGAGGGCTTTACCGGCGAAAAGGTCCTTCAGAGAAGCAACCTGAGCAAAGGGCTTGTCAACATAGCGGCGTGAGCCGATCTCCTCTTCGGTCCTGATGAGCTTGAACCAGAAATAACCGTACGGGCCAAGCGTTACCGTATAGGGCCTCGACGTAATGCCTGGGAAGTGGCTGAGACTGAACACCTCCTCGGGAGTATGGCCCTCATACTCCGACAGATCGACCGTGGCCGCCTGGGCGTTACGGGAAAGGTTGATGATACAAAGCATCGTTTCATCCTCAAAAGTCCTGCTGAAAATCAGGATCTGGGGATTCTGACATGCGATAAAGCGTATATCTCCACGGCTCAGCGCCTTGTAACGGCGCGAGGTTGAGAGCATGTGACGAGTCCACCACAGAAGAGAGTTGATGTTGCTGTCCTGCACCTCGACATTGGTTGCCTCGTAGTGATACTCGGGGTCGATAATAACGGGCAGCTGCAGCTGTTGCGGATTGGCCCGCGAAAAACCGGCATTGCGGTCCCCGTTCCACTGCATGGGGGTCCGCACACCGTCACGGTCTCCAAGGTAGAAGTTATCCCCCATGCCGATCTCGTCACCGTAATAGAGTACCGGTGTTCCCGGCAAGGAAAGCAGCATGATGTTCATCAGTTCGATCTTGCGCCGGTCGTTCGACATCAGGGGCGCAAGTCTGCGGCGGATACCGAGATTGATCCTTGCCTTCGGATCATGAGCGTAGACCCGCCTCATGTAGTCGCGCTCCTCATCGGTCACCATTTCGAGGGTAAGCTCATCGTGGTTACGCAGGAACGAAGCCCACTGGCAGGTTTCGGCAATCTCGGGCGTCTGGTCGAGAATATCGATGATCGGAAAACGGTCCTCCATTTCCAGGGCCATATACATCCTCGGCATGAGCGGAAAATGAAAATTCATATGGCACTCGTCGCCATCCCCGAAATACTCGGCAGCATCTTCAGGCCACTGGTTTGCCTCGGCAAGCAGCATCCGGTTAGGGAACTTGTCGTCGACATGCTTGCGAAGACGCTTCAAAAACTCATGCGTACGCGGCAGGTTCTCGCAGTTGGAGCCCTCTTCCTCGTACAAATACGGTACAGCGTCAAGGCGCAACCCGTCCACACCCATCTCCAGCCAGTAGTCAAGCACCTTGTAGAGCGCCTTTTCAACCGAGGGGTTCTCAAAATTAAGATCGGGCTGATGGTGGTAGAAACGATGCCAGAAATACTGTCCGGCGATCGGGTCCCAAGTCCAGTTTGACGACTCGAAGTCCTGGAAAATAATCCGTGTTTCCGAATACTTTTTCGGATCGTCAGTCCACACATAGAAATTGCGCTCGTCGGAGCCCTGTTCTGCACGACGGGCCCTCTGAAACCATGCATGCTGATCGGAGGTATGGTTGATAACCAGCTCGGTAATAACTTTCAGCCCGCGCTCATGCGCTTCATTGAGAAATGCTCTAAAGTCGTCGATCGTACCGTAATCGGGATTGATATCCATATAATCGGCAATATCATACCCATCATCTCTCAGCGGAGAAGGATAAAACGGCAACAGCCAGATCGCCGTAATACCAAGACTTTCAAGATAGGGCAGCTTCTGACGAAGCCCCTCAAAATCACCGACACCGTCATTGTTGCTGTCAAAAAATGTTTTGACATGCGCTTCATAAATGATGGCATCCTTGTACCATTGCGGCTCAGGCTGGCCGGTTGTGCGTGTTTTCGGCATAAAATCCCGATAAAAATAATTATGAATGAAGAAGAACGTTAAAAATATGTGCCGGAGTCGATGCGGGATTGAGCGAAACAAAATTCCATTCGCCATCCCATTCATACGTCCTGCCTGCAAGAAGGTCTTCGACCTGGAAGCGGTGATCGAACGACAGTCCGAACTGCTCAAGAGGAAAACGAAGCCACCCGCCCTGAGTCCTGTGGGGATCGAGGTTCACGACCGTAAGAATGACGTTCGTGCCGTCCGCACTCTTTTTCACATACCCTATCAGCATGTCGTGCTCATGCCCGTCGCCGGAGTCGATGCGGACAAACGTCACGTCATTGGTCTGCTGCAGTGCGGGGTTCGCTCTGCGGATATGGTTAACCGCTGTGATCTCTGCACGGATATTGCCCGGCCGGTCCATATCCCACGCCTTGATCTCGTATTTTTCCGAATGAAGATACTCCTCCTTGCCCTCCATGACCGGTTCATTCTCGCACAGCTCGTAAGCCGGGCCATACATGCCGTAGTTGGAGGAAAGCGTTGCCGCAAGCACCATCCGGATAAGAAACATCGGTCTCCCATGGTGCTGCAGTTCCTCATGCAGAATATCAGGCGTGTTCGGCCAGAAGTTGGGACGCATGTATTCAGAAAGTTCGCTTGTCGTCAGTTCCGTCAGGTACTCCTGCAGGTCATGCTTGGTATTGCGCCAGGTAAAATAGGTATAGGACTGGCTGTAGCCACCCTTGGCAAGCCGAGCCATCACTTTCGGGCGGGTAAACGCTTCGGCAAGAAAGACCGTATCGGGGTGCTCCCGGCGGATGGCATCGATAGCCCAGTCCCAGAAAAGAAACGCCTTGGTATGCGGATTATCGACACGGAAAATCTTCACGCCCTTATCGATCCAGAAAAGAAAGACGTTTTTGAGCTCTGTCCACAGGCTCTCCCACTCTTCAGTCTCGAAATCGATCGGCAGGATATCCTCATAGCGTTTCGGTGGATTTTCTGCGAACTGCACCGTGCCGTCAGGACGCCACCGGAACCATTTCGGATGCTCTTTGACCCATGGATGATCCGGAGAGCACTGAAAGGCGATATCCAGCGCAATCGAGATACCGTGATCAGCAGCCTCGCTGACAAACCCCCTGAAATCATCAATACTCCCCAGTTCAGGATGAAGAGCGGTATGGCCTCCTTCCGGACTGCCGATCGCCCAGCAGCTGCCGGGATCATCAGCGGCAGCAACAAGCGAATTATTGCGTCCTTTTCGTTTGGTCTTGCCGATAGGATGAACCGGAGGAAGGTAGATCACATCAAACCCCATGCGCCCGATAAGCGGCAGCATGCGGCGGCAGTCATTGAACGAGCCGTGCTCACCGGGCCTCTTTGCCCATGAACGGGGAAAAAGTTCATACCACGTGCTGAAGCCGGCAATCTTCGGATCGACCTGAACAGGCAACACCTTATTGTATCGGGTTGCTGCAGACTTGTCGGGGTAGGTGTGCATCAGGCGCAGCAGTTCACCGAGCTCCGCTGCCTCTACCGCCACCTCCTGATCCGCGTTGTTCAGAATCGATACCAGTTCGAGCAGTCGCCTGGCATCCCGGCCCGATGCGCGCGATGCCGCTTTTTCCACAATAAGCGCCCCTATCTGAAGTTCGAGGGAAACATCCTGACCGGCATCGACCTTCTTTCGAAGGCCCGACTTCCAGGTCACGAAATGATCAATCCACGCTTCGACACAAAACTCCATGCGTCCCGGCTCACCGACAATGAACGACCCTTCCCAGCGATCGTTGCCCGCCGGCTCCATGGCAACAGCACTCCATCCACTATCCTCAACACGACGATAGTTGAGCACTGCAGTGATCGTATCGGCCCCGTCACCGAAAATATCGGCCCCGACCCGAACAGACTCTCCGCTCACCCGCTTGGCCGCATATCGGCCACAATCAATTTCAGGCGACACCCTCTCGATAATCACCCTGCGCCTGCCGTCAAATATCTGGTTCTGAAAAGTCGATTCAAGATGGTAAAACATTTCACTCATAAGGAGGTCAGTCATGATGGTTCACGTCATTGTCCGGCAAGCAGAACAACGCTAAAGAAATAAATCCCTGTTTACTCAAAATAGGAAAAGTCGCATACTTTTCTCGACCCGTTTAACGCAATTATTGCCTTATAAACACAGGAGAAATAAACTAAGTCAGGCACGTTTACCCATCCCGGTACGACGTAACGTCATCCATCCTCTGCCACTCTTTGATTTCCATCAAAAAAATTGATTCTTTAAAGAGATCTTAGAGCGCATGCAAGAGGCTCGCAATACCACATTTATCACTCAAGAAGAAAGGATCTCATTATGTTTGAAGGAGAAAAAGAGAGGCTGCACGAACTGCATCACCGTGTTGAACAGTTACGGGGGTATCTTTGACATCGATGAACGACTGAAAAAAATAGAAGAACTCGAGCAGATCACAGCCGAACCCGACTTCTGGAACGATCAGAAGGAAGCCCACAGAATCGTCAAAGAAATCAATGAGCACAAGACCTGGACAGATGATTTCCAGAAAATTGCAGCCGACGTCGCCTCGCGCCAGGAAGAAGTCGAAATAGCTGAAGAGCTCGAAGACGAATCACTGGGTTCAGAAATCGCCGGAGGAATTGATTCGATCGAAAAAGAGATCACCGCACTGGAATCGAAAAACATGCTCTCCGGCAAAGACGATCCAGGTAATGCGCTGCTGACCATCAATGCCGGTGCTGGCGGAACCGAAGCACAGGACTGGGCGCAGATGCTCTACCGCATGTACATGCGCTGGGCTGAACGCAAAGGCTACAAGGTGTTCATGGACGACTACCAGGAAGGCGAGGGAGCAGGCATTAAAACCGCGACACTCGAAATTGTCGGGCCCTATGCATACGGCTACCTGAAAGCCGAAAACGGCGTCCACCGTCTGGTCAGGGTCTCGCCCTTCGACTCCAACGCCCGGCGTCATACATCGTTCGCCAGTGTCTACACCTATCCTGAAGCCCCGCCCGATGCGGAAATTGATATCCGTAAGGAAGACCTTGAACTCTCCACCTTCCGAAGCGGCGGTAAAGGCGGCCAGAACGTCAACAAGGTTGAAACCGCAGTGCGCATCAAGCACATCCCATCCGGCATCGTCGTCTCCTGCCAGCAGGAACGCTCTCAGTTCCAGAACCGTGAACGGGCAATAAAAATGCTGATGGCACAGCTCTACAAGAAACAGCGCGAAGAAGAGGAAGCGCGAAAGCAGGCTGTGGAAGGTCAGAAAATGAAAATCGAATGGGGAAGCCAGATCCGCAGCTACGTCATGGACGACCGGCGTATCAAGGACCACCGGACAAACCATGAGCGGCACGATATCGAAGCCGTGCTCGACGGAGATATCGACGACTTTATCGAAAAGTATCTTTCGGAATTCTCCTGACCGCAACTATGACCGGCTCCTCCATCACGGTGCGTTTCGGCATCATCGCCGACATTCACATGTCTGATTGCGCTGCAGAAAAAGCCCGGACTGTCGAAGACCTCGAAAAGTGTATTGATTCATTGGAAAACGAAGGCATCACCCATCTCATCCAGATGGGTGACCTCGTTGAAGGGCCACAGGAAAATGCCGAACAGCAGCTCGACGAGGTCAGCGCTATCCTCAACCGTTTTTCCGGCACCATCCACCACATCATCGGCAACCACTGCCTCGATGTCCCCATTACAACACTGATGCACCGCCTGGCGCTCGACGCCCCATACTACACCTTCCGCATCGGCGCTCTGCGCTGTATCGCCCTGCACGGCATGGATATCACCGTCGCCTCATCGCCGGAAAGTCCTGCCGACAGAGAACGCCGCCAGCTCCTGCACACCGAAGCCATGGCCAGGCAATATACAGGAGCCATAGGCCAACAGCAGATCGACTGGCTCAAGCGTGAACTGCAAACAGCTGCCGACAACCGTGAAAAGGTCATCATCTGCAGCCACCTTCCACTGCACCCCGAAACAACCGACGAGCGGCACGGCATCCTCTGGAACCACAGGGAAATCACGAATCTTCTCTCAGGATATCCCGACATCATCGCCTGCATCAGCGGCCACTACCACCCGGGAGGCTCCCATCGGCAGAACGGCGTCCATTTTCTCACCATCCCGGCCTTCTGCAGACGATCCGAACCCCCTTTTTTCAGTTATGGAATTGTTGAGATCCGAAATACATTACTAACAATAGAAAACCTGCAATCGCAGCCGCACTAAAAACTGCACAGCAACAGAACACTATGAGACAGCGTCGTCCCGGATTCATTGCATTCTGCATCACCCTGATGCTTCTCCTCTCAAACACAATCCCGCTCCAGGCCGCATCACCCGATCTGCAACTCGACAGTACGAAAAAGCAGCAGGGCAATTTTTTCATCGCCACCGTCTCCGGCCTCCAGAAAGCCCCGAGGCTCTGGTTCAACGGCTCAAGCTACCATATGTTCCTCCAGAATGACGGCACCTTCAGAGCGCTGATTCCTGTCGATGTCATGCTGACTCCGGGTAAGTATGCCATACTGGCGATCAATGAATCGTGGAAGGAAAAAATACCGGTAGAAGTCAGCTCCAACGGGCTTTCAGTCCAGAAAGTCTGGCTTGATAAAAAAACCTCGGGCCTCAGAGCGACACAAGAAGAAAAAGCACAGGTCAAAACAGCCCTGCATAGACTCACAGATCAGAAACAATGGTCGGGCCTCTTCCTGATGCCAGCCACAGGCCGTAAAAGCAGCCCCTTCGGCGTCAAGCGCTCCTACAACGGCGCTCCTGTCTCCAGCTACCATAAAGGCATCGACATCGCCGCCCCGCAGGGAACCATCGTCAAAAGCCCGGCCGACGGCAAGGTCATCCTCACCGGCTACGAATCAAACCGATTCCACGTCCACGGCAACACCGTCATCATCGACCACGGCCAGGGACTCACCTCCGTCTACCTTCACCTCAATGAGATCAAAGTCAACACTGGTGACATCGTTAAAAAAGGCGACCCAATAGCCACTATCGGCAGCACCGGCATCTCCACCGGACCCCACCTGCACTGGGGCGTCTACCTCTATGGCACGAGCGTCAATCCGGAGCTCTTTGTAAGGAATGAGTATTGAAAAGCAGCCGTCCTGAATCGTTTGCCCACAGATGTCACCGATCGGCACTGACGATAAGATAAATCAGACATATCGGGGACGATGCCATCGATCACCCGGACGGCTCCGGCGAAACGCTTGTCGAAATACGTCTCCTGAAGACAGTCTTCGGTGACGCCTCTGGAGAGAGAAAAATGGATAACGGTGTCGTTGCCGATAAAAATGCCGACGCGGTTGATGCGTTTCCCACGTGTATTGAAAGTTTTGAGTTTAACATGGGAAAACGCACAGTCAAAGACGAGCCCACCTGCCATAGCCATCGCACCGGTTCCTCCTTGCGCCTGCAAAGATAGGTTGGTTCCGGATCAAGCACCCAAATCCCCGAAAATTCCTTTTGCAAATGATATCCATACAGACTTATTTCACCTAATCAACGACGTCCCCTACTTT
>Ga0272443_10002682_pt1 | contig 22221 bp, 25 predicted proteins | sample SSMAcet12_FD_193581 | JGI IMG/M metagenome (GOLD analysis project Ga0272443, IMG submission 193581) | Marine sediment archaeal communities from Little Sippewissett salt marsh, Falmouth, MA, United States - SSM-Acet-12 | ecosystem: Environmental > Aquatic > Marine > Wetlands > Sediment ...
AAACTATACAAAAAATCTTGTTATTTATTTTCTTTAATTTAGAAGCTAATGAATGACCAATTGCAATACTTAATCCTTGTCCTAAAGAACCTGTTGTTGCATGTAAATATTTTAACTTATTTTTATCTGGATGACCTTGTAATTTTGAATCAATTTCTCTAAAAGTTTTAATATCTTCATCAGTTAATAATCCTAATTCATAAAAAACTGCATATAATGCTGGAACAGCATGTCCTTTAGATAAAATTAATTTATCATGATTAATAAGATCATAATTTGAATAAAGATATGCTACAATTTCACATATAGAAAAACTTCCACCTATATGGCCAGATTTCTTATTATACACCATATCTAATATATGATGTCTTAATTTATTAGGATCTATTGTTTTCATTTTCTACAAATTGCTTAAGTAAACCTGTTATTATATGTGTTATTTTAAAAATACAGTCTTCAAAATGAAAATTATTATTGTTTCCTTCTGTATTGCCAGGAAAATAAGAAATTCCTTTAACTCGTAAAAGAAGATCTACATCTTTTTCTATTTCAAGTATTTTTTCAGATCTAGTTATTAAAACTACTATCATATTTAATTCTTTTGCAGTTTTAATAGCGTTAACAATATTTTTAGAAGTTCCGGATCCTGACATAGCAAATAAAACATCTCTCGGGGTTCCTTGATATTTAAGTTGTTCACTATATATATTTTCAAATCCTATATCATTAGCCAATGCTGTAATTGTTGTCGGTTCTGTAGAAAGACTTACTGCATGAAATAAATTTCTTTTTCCTTTTCTTTTAGATTTATCATTTGATACAAATGGATGAATATTTAAATCAGAAATTAGATTTTGTACACATGCAGAATTTCCTCCATTACCACATGCATAAACAACTTTTTCATTAATATAAGCATCTAATATAATGTTATAAAATATTTCAATATCTTTTGTAGGAATTGATAATAATGCATTATGTGATTCTTTTTTATAAAGTTCAACTAATTCTTTTATCATAATTTAAATATTTAGTTAATAGATATTTTCCATATAAAAATAAAAATTTTCCATACTCTCCACCATGAAAATCTTGATATAAACTAGAAATTCCTAAATATTGTAGTATACTTAATATTTCTATGTTAGAAAAGGAAAAATGTTTTTGCATACAAAATTCTTTTAATTGATCTAAGAGAAATAATAGATTTATTCTTGCATGATGAAAAATATGTGCAGAATCTTCCTTAATTTCTATTTTATACATTCTATGACGAACATCTGTATTATTTAAAAGTAAAGAATGATGAAGTTTTCCTAAATCATAGTATAAATCTCCTATTTTTAAACTTTCACCAAAAGATTCTCTCCAATCTAACATAATAAATTTATTATTATCACTATATATTACATTTTCAGGTGTAATATCTCCATGAAAATAACTTGGCGTAGCGTGATCATATATACTGTTCCAATCAATTTTATTCAACATGTCATATATTTTTTCTACCTTTAGACCATTAATATATTGAATATTATCAAGTTCTGTATCTGCAAAATATTTACATCTTTTAAATGTTTTATCTTTATACATTGATATACAATCATTCATAAATTCTTCAGTTTTTTCAAATCGTTTTATGCCCAATTGTTTATACCATAATGGAATTAATTCTCGTAATACTTTTTCATCATATATTTCAGCTAACATCTTTCCTGGAATAAAATCATAAGAATACATATTATCATTTATTTTTGAAACAGAAGGAACAGATCCATTTAAATATTTTATTCTTTCTATTCTCATATCTACTTTTCGTTCATTATAAAAATATTTAATAACTTTATCATTTTGAATAAAAAGTATTTCATCATTCTTATTTGGAACTATATCATTACAAAATCTATTTCTAGCCTTTAAATATGATTCATTATTTCCAGTATCATACCATTTAAATGATTTAAGATGTACATTAGATGTATTTTCAAATCCTAAAAATGTTTGTTTTTCTTTCTTTAATAATATGCTATTTTCTAATTTTTCCCAAAATTTTTTATATTCATATACTCCGGCAAGACCAATAAACGCTTTTTCTCCATATCCAAAATAAAATTTGTTTAAATAATTTTCACCATCTATTAAACAATATCTAAATGAATCTTGTACATTTATGTTAGAATAACCAACCCAATCATATAACAAATTATTATAAAGATAATGTTCTTCTGTTATAGTATCTGCAGCCGTGAATATAAATGGACATTGTAGATGAGGCCCGCATGTTAATAAACTTAATCCTGGTCCCGATCCTTCTTTATCATAATTTTGAACATCAACAAAAGATATTTTTCTATCTGCATGAGTATAATTTATAAAAGATTTAACTTGTTCAGATTGATATCCTACTGCTATAACTATTTCTATATTTGGATGAAATTTCTCAATTATATGAGAAATTATTGCTTTATTTTCTAAAGGCAATAAAGATTTATGAATACCTTTTACAGATGTATTTCTAGTTCCTTTTCCAGCAGCAAGTATGCAAACTTTATAATTAAACGTGTTCATCTTGTATTTTTCCTGATTTTCTATTTAGATCATCTTCATGACGTATTACATCATTTAAATAAGGAGAAGAAACTTCTAATAATGTAAAATCTTTATGAGCTATTACACGATGTTTGCGATGCAAAGGTATCGACCATCCCATTCCAGCTTTATAAATTTTAGATTCTAGAATACCTTCATCATTTTCTATTATAACTTCAGCTTCTCCTTCAATTACAAAAATTGATTCATATTTGTATTCATGTGATTGAAGACTTCCTTTATTTCCTGCATTAAAATGAATAAGTTTATAAACATAATGTTCATTTAAATCCATCCAAATTTCATAACCCCAGGGTTTTTCAACTCTATATGAACTTAATGATGTATTACTTTCTTTTTGTAAATCAATTTTATCTTTATATTCATTTAATGATTCTTCTATAAATGAATTTTTGTGTTTATATTTTTTCATAAGTTTATTTTTATATTTCATTTTATTATTTTAATTAACCAATTTTCAAATTCTCCTATATTATTTATTAACTTATCTTTTTGATCATCTCGAAAAACGGAGGCATTATACATTTTTTCAAATTCTTCTACATTATTATCTATATATTTTACTGTATCTATTACATTATTAAGTTTTGTTGCATTTATAAATGCGTCAGAATTCCAATCTTCTTCTACTCTTGGATCTCCCCAATATATGGGAATAGAACCTATTAAAAAAGTGTCCATTAATTTTTCTGTACAATAATATCTAAAAGGACTGTGTTCATATGTAATTGCAAATTTATGAGGAACATTTCTAAAAAATTCAATTTTTGCGTTTCTCCAATATGTCCCTCGTGATAATTGTTGTAATGAAAAATCATTCGTTAAATATCTTCCATAAGAATAAACTTTTTTATATTGTGATAAAGATTGAAAAATTGAATTTCTCATAAAGTTACTTGGATTAGAAACTGTAAATGAACAAAATCTTTCAAATGAATCATGATTAACTTTATTAAATAAATCATCAAGATATTGAGGATCTCTTAATAAAAATACTTGCCATAACGGTAATCTAAAATTCTTTTTATCGTGAGGATCAAATGAAATTGTATAATCTGAATTAAATTGAGATGCTCTATAATTTTCTCCAATAAAAAGAATTTTTTTGCAATTATATTTAGGAGTTTCTTTCATTCCTCCAAAAATGGAATGAAATAAAACGTCTGGATTATTTTGATTTATTTCAAGATCAAAATATTTTTTAAGAATAGGTTCTATAAAATTTTCTTCTGACCATTCAGGCCAAAAATCAGCATATGCTATTTTTATTTTTTCCATTAGTTTATATAATTATAATTCTTTTTTATAATCATAAGTTATAAAATCTATATCATAGACTTTATCTATTATATACTTTAGATCTTTTGTTATAAGTTTTCTTTTCTCTTTAGAATTAGAAGATTTATTCAGTATCCTTAAATTTGTATAAACATTTTTTCCTGAATATTCTTCTATTTTTTTACAAACATATTTCCAATCGTAATGTATATTTTTAACTTTTCCAACAAAGTTTATTTTAATTCCATTTGCCCCACCAAGAAAAAAATATGATGGCATAGTTATAAAATCTTTTTTTAGTTCTACGTGATATTTATCATGATTTTCTAACCAATCATCAAATGCTGTAGGATCATCATAATTTTCTAATAAATTTGCTTCTAAGTTTAAAATATAATCTCTAAAAGTACGATATTTAGTTATATTAGGTTCTTTTGAAGAAAAATATCTTGATAGAATTCTATCATATGGATTTCGAACAAATCCCCATTTAAATACATGTTTAATCTCAGGATATCTCTTTATATAATAATATAATGAATTATGCCCAGTTCCTCTTATAAAATGATATCTTTCCATAGAAGAACCCGCACATTTTGGATTATGTATAAATAAATGTTTATAATTTTTATTATAAATACTCATACTTATATTTTTTTAGTTTCAATAATATTAAATCTCAATCTTAAAGAAGGCTGTTCATAATCTTTATATCCTGCGTATCTATGATAAAATAAACCATGTCTCTTAATATTACATAAATCTATTAATGATAAAAATGCGCTGTTAACAACGTGAACTTCTGAAGCTTTCTCTATAGTGTATAAAAAATCAAAAATACTAATATCTGGATAGTCTTCTGGATTAATTATTATTTTTATAGATGAATTAATATATTTTCTATCTATTAAAACATTTTTATTTTTATTTTCATGTAAAAATATAAATTTATCTTCATCTTTAAGATTTAATTTATTATAAAATACATCTTTTTCTTTCCTTATATTTCTTCTTAAATTGAAATTATTCCACTTAATATGTAATGGATATCCCAATTTAACATGAAAATATTGATCAAAAAACACGGGTTTTCCATTATACATTTCAGAAATTTCTTTATTATCCCATTTTAAAGAAATATTGTTAACATTCTTAATATTTAAGTTAAAATTAGATTCTTTTATTATCTTAATATTTTTTATTGGTCTATATAATTTTTTAACATTATTATAGTTAAAAGTTTCATCATTCATGATGATTATTATTCTTTGATATATATCTGATAATTCTTTTAATAAACCATAATACATTAAATAATTTCCTATATGATCATTACATAAAACATAAAGAGTTAAGAAATTTTCTTCTATTGTATTTTTAATATTTCCATAATATTCTAAACCATAAATTATATTTTTATCTAAATACGGTAATTCTTTATAAATATTTTTTGGAAATTTAGTTAAACCCGATGGATACGTTAAATACATATCAGGATATTTATATAAATTTTCCTCATCTTTCTCTTTTTCATATTTTTCTGGAGAAAATTCACTCCAAATATCTCTAATATAAATATCTTGTTTAATAGCTTCAGCTAGGTTATCTTCTCTATAATATAATAATTTTTCTTTAACTCTTTTTTCACTTATCCAAGAGAAATGATAAATACAGTAATTAACATCAAAATGATAGGGTGTATAATTTAGTCCTATATTACAATGTCCATATCTATTTTTAGGTTTATGCCTACATATTCTTATAGAACTTTCACCATAATTCCACATTATATTTTTATCAAAAGTTAAAATAAAATCTGTATTGTACCAAAAATTATAATATGGTAATTTAATACTTTGATAATGAGTTTCTTTAAATACTTTTTCTACTTCTGCAATTAATTCACATTTAAAAAATTCATCCATATCAGTACACCAAAAAACATCAATATCATTATTAACAAATTCACTTCCATAAGAAAACATTTTTTGTTTAATTATATTTGTCATTCCTAATGGTTCAACTCCATCTAAATTTGTTCGTTCTATTAACGTTATTTTATTTTCTGGATCTGGATAATTTTTAATAAATTCATGGCTTCCATCTAAAGAATAGTTTCTTTCATCACCATATGCATGTAAATCATAAAAAATAATTTGGTCAAAATATTCATAAAGAAATGGAAGCTTAAGCCTTAAAAAATCTATTTCATTATATAAAATAGAGAAATGACAGTGTTTAAGAGTTTTTTCTATTTTTTTGAATTTTGGTTTTTTAACTTTAATTCTTCTTTTAGATTTAGAAAAATATTCAGTAAAATCATTTGTTTCTTTTTCTATGTATTTTAAATTTGGATTATCTTTGTTTTCTTTAATCCAATCAGAATATTTTTTTCTTTCTTTTGAATAAAATCCAGTATTTCTATTTTGAGTTAAACTATTACTTCTGCATCTTCTACTAAATAATATCTCAGAAATATATCCTACTTTTAAATTATTATTATTAATTCTATTTAATAATTCTGAATCGGCTGATATTGGCCAGGGCATATATCCTCCATAAATATCAAATACTCGTTTTTTAAAGTAAGCTATACCATGAGGAAGTTTAGCAAATTTAACTTTAACTTGGTTAAAAACTTTCTTTTCATTAATAACTAAAAAATTATCAGCCATAAATCTAATTAGATCATAAGATTTAGAATCTTTCATTATTCTTTCGACCATATTAGGTTTCATAATATCATCACTATCAAATCTTATCAAATTATTATATTTAGCTAAATCTATTAATGTGTTTGTTGTGATATAAGTTCCTTTATTACTATTCATCATAAATACATAAAGATTTCTATATTTAGAATGAATTTCTTCTAATTTTTTAAGAGTTTTTTCACAATTATCTATACCGATTAATATTTCATAATTATTATTATTCTTAAAATATATTTGATTTTCTATAGAATCAAGGCACTCTTCAATATAATCTTGAACATTATATGCAGTAATTAATATTGATACAGATTTTTTCATTAGGATAATACAATTTTATTTAAATTATAAGGTATTAATTTTTTAAATAATTCTGGGTAATACGAATCATTTTTCATAAAATTGTTTACAAATGGCTCTGGTGAATTACATTTATATACATCTATATTTTTATTTATTTTAATATATTCTTCTTCATTATAAGATATGCCAACCGTGATATTATAATTAAAAGAATATTTTTTTGATAACAAATTATCTAATTTATATAAATCTTCAATATGAACAATATCTTTTGACATGTATAAAAATAATATAGAAATATTAGTTTTATTTAAAATATCAAAAAATTTCCTTCCTATAGTTTTTTTATATTCAATATTATCTTTATGATGAGGCCAATATAATTTTTTGTATCGATAAGGTGTTTCATAAATTTTTTCTGAATTTACCATATTATCAATATACCAATTATAGTCATTTTCTATAATATCATGGACTGCGTGTAAGTTACTTGTAGCCCAATCAAAAATTAATCCAGATCCTATAGTTTTCTTTTTAACACCATTGGCTATACATATGGCGGCAGGAACGCATGAATCTCCAATACTTATTACATAATTAACCTCTTTTATCATTTAAAGTTTGAAATTCTTTAGTATATTTATATCAGAATTAAGAGATGCATATTTATTTAATTCGTTTCTTAAATAATCTCTATATTCTTCAGGAATTGAATTTAGTGTATACTCAAAATAATCTTTTAAAAAATCTACGTTTAAATCTTTATATTCTGCTAATTCTGGAATATCAAAGTTTCCTTTTTTCATACCATATATCAGACTTGCACCTTGTTTTAATGGTCTAGCATTAATAAATTTATTTATTTCTAAGTGTGATCTATAATCTTCAATTAATTCACCATTAAATAACTTTTTTCTAAAACACTTATAACATGCGCCGCATCCTTTACCATCAATACCTCTAATACAAGATTGCGCAACTAAATTATTATCTTTAACAATTTTATTATTTAATACTTCTGAACATGGAATACATGGAAAGAATAAAGGTAAATTAGCATCTTTAAAAAACGTAAACCATCTATCAAAATAACTACTATTATGAAAATCTCTATATTCATATCCTCCCTTAATATAAGTAGATTCTAGCATCATACCTGTAGATAAATATCCTAATTTTAAATAATCTGCCAATAAAACAACTCCTCCATAAAATGAAAAGTCATTTAAAAATCCAACCATTTTTCCAGTTTTTAATCTAATATCTTCTAAATTAGATTCTATTATTAACACATCGTCTGGATGATGTTCAATAACGAACATGGGATTTTCGTGTTTATATAAAGTAGGAGAATTAATAATTCTTTTATGATGAAATAAAACTAATTTATCTTTAGGTAATAACGCAGAAGCGGCCACAGAATCAACACCACCTGAAAATGCAAGACCTATTTTATCTCCAGCACTTTTTCTTGTAAATTTATAATTCATTAAAGTTTTATCAATAGGATAAAATAATAATATTAATGATAATCTTTTTAGATCTTCTGATACATCATCAATATTAAAATAATCTGGCATAGAAAAAGTAACTTCTGTATCTAGATAATTTACAGTTACAATATTTCCTTCTTGTGTAAATATTTCTTTAAGATTCATATACTATAAATTTAATTATTTTTTCTGTTAATAGATTTCTATAATAAGAATGTTTTCCTTCACAAGTTTTTCTAAATTCTCTTGAATTATAAATAATTTCATTATATTCTTTTTGCGTTAAGCTTATAAGTCTATTATATAATTTATTTAAATCAAATTCTCTTGTTTCTAAATTATAATAAGGACGTAAATCTATAAAACAATTTAATGGTATATGCTTTTCTATATTAGGATCTCCGAGATAAAGTGTAACTCTATCAGAATTAATACCATCCCATATTTTTTCTGAAATATAATTTGAATGAATTGTGTTTTCTAGTGCTAGTACAAAGTCAACATCATATTCTTTTATCTTATCATGTTTATCTTTTCTCCATCTTTGCGCCTTTTCTGTTTGTCCATTCCATCCTATTCCCATAAATTTGCTAGCCGGTAGTTTTTCTGAAAAATATTCTGCCATAATTCTTCTTAAATGTGTAATACTATATCCTCCACATTCATCTCTAATATTTTCATATGTATTCATTATTCCCGCAAAAAATATTCCTCTATTTTTAAGAGTTAAATCTTTTCTCTCTTGAATATATGCATCGGGTTTTGTAGGATAATATTGTGTGGAATCATCAGGCGTAAAATTTATTTCGTTGAGATTTTTAGCATTTCTGCAAACTACAAATTTAAATTTATTAAAATTTGAATAACACCATATTCTATGTTCTGTTCGAGGAGGCTCAGCTGCAATATATATAGTTTTATGAATTAAATCTATATTTTTAACAGTACTTTGAGATATTATAATATCAGCGTCTACATCAGAATTAACTAATTCAATAAAAGAATGTTTTTCTATTAATTCATTATCTAAAAGATTTCTGCCATCTATATATACTTTTTTTATTTGCATTTTTCAAATACTTCATCAGCTCCTAATTTTCCCAATAATTTATATCCTTTAGATAAAATTAATTCAGTTTGTTTTATATCATTATAATTATTTTCTATAGTCATTAATTTAATACTATATTTTTTAAAATCTATAGATTCTACAATTTTTGCCTCATTTCCTTCTGTATCGATACTTAAATAATCTATATTATATAATTTAAATTTTTCTAATACTTTATCTAATTTTATACAAGGCAACTTGATTTCTACTATTTTTCTATCTAATTTTTTGGCTGTATTTTGAATTCTCTCTATATGCTTAGGATGATAATCATCTGTTATTCCGCTTAACATATATGCTGTATTTTCAATATATGTAAATTCTTTATACAAAGAATTGTCATCTACAACTCCCGCATTAATACATATACAACTTCTATTTTCTTTTAATTTTTTAAATGATTGTGGAATTGGTTCAAAGCAAATTCCTGTCCATTCTAATTCTTTTTCTAAATAATATGTATTAGAAAAACCAATTCCATTGTTAGCTCCTATATCTATAAATACACCATTTCTTTTATTATTAAAGAACTCAATAACGAATGCATCTTGACCACTTTGGCTATATATCTTTTTTTCTTTATATTTAATTCTATCTATCATTTTTAATAAAAATATATTTTCCTTTCTATTTAAAAGTTTTATTAATTATATTATCTATTTCTTTATAAGGATTATTTTTCCAAATTACTGGTTCTATTTTAGGTAATGGTTTAAGCCACATTTCCTCTCTCTTTATAGATATTATTTTAATATTTTGTTTATATAAAAATGATGCTACATATACATCTGACATATTCTTTACTTTAAAATCTTTTATGTTAATTTTACATTTTTGTGTATAAAAACATGATGTACCTACACCCGGAATTAATACTTCAGTATTAATTAATAATTTTCTTTTAAAGTGAAAACAAGTTTTTCCTTCTTCATAAAATTTAGAATCTTTCGATAGATCTACATTACTACCATGTACACAACATACTGTATCATTATTGTATTTTAACATATTTTCAATTAATATATCAGAATAATTATCAGGATAAATTATATCATCATCTATAGTAAAATAGTATGTATCGTTTTTAATATAGTCATTATAGTTAAAAAATCGTAATTCAGATCCTCCAAATTTAAAATTATTTATTTTTATTTTTTTGTGTTTACAAATTTTAGGAATATTATCAAAACCTATAAGATTTATATATAATATATCAGCCTGTTTAAGTATATTAGGGATGATATTATTTAAGTTGCCCTCTCTCTTTTTTATAACATTTAAACTAAAAACATTCATTTAATTTTTCCTTTACAAATATTAATTCATATAGCGGAGATATTTTTAACATTTCATCTAAAATAGGATCTATCATATAATTAGGCAAATCATCAATAAAATGTTTAAAAAAATGATATTTATCTTTCCACATTTGCTCTTTATTTTTTACATCTCTAAACAATCCTAAATGTAATCCATGATTAGGACGATATGTTAATATATTTTTATATTTATCTAAATTAATATTTTCATTAACTATTTCATATAAAAAATGTTCATTTCTTTCACACTTATCTAATATACTATCTAATTTATTTTGGTCATATAAATATTTTTCTGGATCAATTAATGAATAATATTTTTTAATTTCTATAAAATGGAGACCTGTTAATCTAGTAGTATTATTTCTTATAGCATTATCAAAAGGTAATTTTGTTGTTTTAATTCTATTTATATGATAATCCAATAAAGTAGGCGTTTCTTTTTTAATTAACATATCTACATCTCCTATATACGCATATCTAAAATCTTTAAATTCTTCATATGGTATAATCCATCTATTAATTTTTTTATTTCCTCCAATTATATGATTGTCTTTAAATTTTAAATTATTCATATAATTTTCTTTAATTTCAAAATTATTAGAGTTTATTAACGAGACAGCTCTTTTTTCATTATAATTTAAGTTATGATCTACGAATATTTTAACATAATATTCAGGATAACTATTAACTATCGCATATATATAGTATGGAATATATCTAGTATAATTTCCAAAAACGTATGTTGAAAAAACTAAATCATTCATAATTTCTTAAAAATATATTTAATTCTTTATTAAATTTTTCTCTAATAGTCTTTAATTGTGAAGATACCCATTGATGTCTACCTCCGGGTGTATTATTAATATCAATTACATAAAAAACATCATTTTTATTATCTTGTAATAAGTCTATTTCTCCTAAGTCAAATCCAAATTTTTTACATTTATTATCAATTTCTTTTAATTTCTTTTCAGGAATGACATTAATATTTTCTTCTTTCCACAAATATTTTCCTCCTTCTTGAAACATATGTTCTTTCCATTTAGAAACTAAAAATTTTCTATCTTTAAAATAAAAAATTCTATAATCAATATAATAATTATTCCTTTTTGTATCAATAAATTTTCTATATATATATTCATCCTCTTTTTGAGAAGGGCAGATAATTAATGTTTCTTGATCATCTCCTTGTTTTTCTGTTTTTCTTACTACTGGTCCATTATATTTTTCTGGGTTAACTATTATATTATCGAATATATTTGCAACACGAGTTTTAGTTATATCATAGCATCCTTTATTTAAACATTTTGATTGTAAAATAAAATCATCCTGTATTGTAATAGTTTTATGATATGACCAATAAATTATTAAATCATGATATTTGTTTTTATTATTGTGATATTTTATTCCTAAATCATTTAACGCATAATAAATTCTGCATTTAGGAGTTATATTATCGGGATAAAATAATATTGTCATAAGTTTAGAATATTTTTATATACAAATTCTTTTGATGTATATTTTTTGACCCACATATATTGTTCAGAAACTTTTTTAATATATTTATTATTATTATTAATATAATAATTAATTGTCTCTAAAAGATTTTTTTCATCTATATATACAATAGGGGGATTGGAAAAATATGGTTCGCATATTAATTCGATAGCACTAGTCATAGTTAAGCATTTTGTAAGCATTGCTTCTAAACTTGATTTTCCTAACCCCCCTTTATATTTAAAGGCGTGATTTTTTGGTTGTATTTGATCAATAAAAAAATGTGATTTTGATTTTCTTTTAATACAATTTTCCCAAGTTTCATTATAAATTATATCTAAATTATAATTTTTTAATATTTTTCTTATTATACTGGTTCCTTTAAGATCTTCTTTATATTTAAGGCCAGGTGAATGAGAAATACTAACACTAGAAGTTTTATTTTCTAGTGTTATATTATTAATAGGTATATGTTGAAAATATGGACGATATGGAATATCTTTATCTAGGAATTCTAATAAATCCGGCATTATTAATACTTCGATATTATATTTTTTAATTAAAGAATTCCATTTTTTAGACTCTCTAAAAAATGTAGAATCTGATATTATTAATGTACAATATTTAAAATTATTTAAAATATTAATATCAAATAATTTTTCGGTTAATATTTTTAAAGTCATAACACCGAATATAATTAAATGTGTAGTATTATTTAAAATGTTGTTAACTTTTAGAGGTTCTTCCTTATGTATTATTTTATTTAAAATCATTTTATCAAAATCTTCTCGTTCTCTTTTTAATAAAATGACGTTATTAAATTTATTTGATATAAAACTTATTCCGGCATATGAAGAATCGTATGATATTAAAGTTATATTCTTATGTTTAGTGGCATCAATCATTTCCAAAAAGAATACATACCTTTTTCTATTTCATAATCCATTTTTTTAACTTCTCTATCAGGCTGTTCTTTAGCCCATAAAAACATTTCTTCAAAAAGATTCTCTATATTTGTTTCGTCTTTAAACTCTAATAAATTCTTAGCTTTAGTATGATCACAATAAGCCATTTTAACTTCATGCCTTGGTTCTTTATGTTCTATAAAACATTCATATCCATGTTTATTAGCTATTTTTTTAAGAAGATTTGCTGCATCTATTATTTTAATAGGCTTATCTGCTCCTATATTAAATGTTTCATAACTAAAGTTATTAATTACTTTTTCAAAAGGCTCCATATAATATTTTATATCGGAAAATGCTCTTTCTTGTAATCCATCGCCATATATTAACATAGGCTCATTATTTAAAATTCTTCGCATCCATATTCCTATAACGTTTCGATATTTATCCCATATGTTTTGATAAATTCCTACAATATTATGAGGTCTTATAATAGTATATTCTAAACTAAATTGTTCATTTGCTTGCTTAATATCTTGTTCAACTGTGTATTTTGCAATTGCATAAGGATCTATAGGAGAAAGTGATTGTTTTTCAGTAAATGGAGGATTTCCTATTCCATATACAGACATAGAGGATGTAAAAATTAATTTTTTAACATTGTTATTGATACATGCATTAATAATATTAACAGATGCAATTAAATTATTTTCATAATTATATTTTCGTATAAAAGGGGATAGTCCTTCTGCAGCATACGCTGCGAAATGAAATACAACATCAGGTTTAAAGTACTCAAATATTTTATTTAAAATATCTGTGTCAAGTAAATTAATGTAAGAAAAGCTTCGTTTTTCTACAAGTCTTTGATCTACATAATCCATATATCCTCCTGACAAATCATCTATTCCAAATACATCATATCCTTTGTCTAAAAGATATCTAGAAAAATGAGATCCTATTAGTCCTGCTACTCCTGTTATTAAAATTTTCATATCTAAAATAAATTAAATAATGTATGGCTTCTTTTAACTCTTATTTCTTTAGAATATAATATAGAAAATATATTAGACAACATCCCTTTAACTTTAGTAGAACCACTCTTTCTTAATCCAAATAATAAAACGTCATCTATATTTAAATATATATTCATAAATACATTTTTTATAAAATAATTATTTTATATATAATAAATTATAAAAATTGCCCCATGGTTTTTTTGTTGTTAAACTATTAATGGATCCATCACAAGAAAAATCTTCTTTAATCATTGGACACCAAGAAAAATCTATGAGTCTTATTTTTCCATCTAATATTACAGTATTTTTAATATCAAAATCATTATAATAACATTTATTTTCCATTAATATTGCAAATATACGTAATAATTGCCGACAAATACCCGGATCTTTTAAATCTTCTTTTGTAACATTTATGCCACAATAACTCATAACTATTGTATTATCATATGTATTAATAATTTTAGGAGCAATATCAAATGGCTCTAATTTTTTAAGCCAATATATTTCTCTTTCTATTAATTCTTTATTTAAATTAGAATCAGGGACATAATTAATATATTTATAAATTATATTTCCTTTTTTGATTATTGTAGCACTATTATTTTGTTGTAATATAAATTTTTCTTTATTTTTTGTAAAATCATAATATAAAACTGTGGTATTTATTTCGGGATATTTAATATCTTTATCAGGAGTTCTAAACGATCTATATACTTCTGCAACTGGTTCAGCAAAAGCTAATATAGCATAATCACATATTCTAACTATTTCATCAAAATATTTTTTAGGTTCTTTCATAAAATAATGCATTACTCTTAATGCAACAAACACGTCATATTGTTTATCTTTTATAGGCCATGGTAATTTAGCCATATCATGATTATATGTTGGTGAGTATAACAATGGCCATCCCTTATTTGGAAGATCTAAATCAATAGTATCAGAATTTTTGCATATATTAGTTCCCATTGTTCCAGCTTCTAATATAGATTTGTTGTCAATATTAGGAATTTCTTTTAATAATTCTACAGTTTTTTCATGATATTTCCATCTTCCTTCTGCTGATTGCCAATGATATATATCAATATGTTTTTGTGTAAAATCATCATATTCTCCTTTTGATAAATATCGATTTTTAAGAATATACTTTTCTGGATTAGGTATTTTTTTCATCCAACTTGTGTCTTTAAAGATTTTATCTGGTCTTCCAAAAATTTCTTTAACAGCTTTAGGAACATCTCCTCCATAAGTATGATAATCATGACCACAGATGATCCCGCCTCGTTTGATTTTTCTTAGCGCATAATGTATATCATTTAAAACATATTCATAATCATGATTTCCGTCTATGTAAATAACATTTGCTTTAGGAAGAGATTTAAAAGCACCTGAAAATGTTGTTTTGAATTTTACTATATTTAAATCTTTAACATTTTCATCAAATGTTTTTTCAACAAGTTTAAAATCAGATTTAGAAGCATTATCAGTATCATTATATCCTGCTTGCCAAGGATCAACTGCATATAATTTTTTAATTTTTCCTGATTCAAAAAATAATTTGGTGCTTTCTCCTGCATAGCTACCTATTTCAATCATTGTAGCTTTATTTGGAAATTCTTTACATAAATCTAAAAGACCATTTTTAGAATATTCTTTATCTCGCATTTTAATTATATAACCAATATTTTCTTTAGCAAGATCGGCTATAACTTCAGGTAATGGGTCATTAAATTCTTCTGTATGAGACCAAGTCTTAGGCCATATAGGATGTAAATTTTTAGATTCAGGGGTCCATTTAAGCCATACATCATTATACCATTTATCAACATCAAAATCTTTATGATGGCTCCAAGTTTTTATTTTTCTATATACTTCTTCATCATTTAAGACATATGATGCATGATAACAAATAACATTATTAATAAGCGCGGCATTATTTGTCTTTATATCTCTAATATTATCATATTTTTTTGCTTTGTTTAAGTTAACTACAACGGATGGTGTTCCTCCAATTTTTTTAGCTTCTGGATTAATTAGAATGTATTTAAAAGATTTCCAAAATACGTACCAGTTAATTTTATACTTTGTATAATCTGGATTGCTTATTACGGCACTTTTAATTTTTTCGTAATCTTCATAAAAATAAAATTCATCTGTATCTTGGGCAATTAGATAATCAAATCCTTCTTCTTTAGCTTTTTTAAATACAGCGTTTCTTTGATCTGTATCACTATTCCATTTTCCTTCTATAATTTCTATTTTATCGATATATTTAGAATTTTTAACAATATTTAGATCAAAGTTATTTGTATATGTTTTTTGAGCTTCTGGATTATAAGCCCATGGATATTTACTATATGATACATAAATTTTATCTACATGAGGGTACATATTTTCTAAGCATCTAAGGACCCATTTTTCTTGGTCAAAGACCATTATATAACTCGCAAATCTCATATTATTTTATTTAATTAATTTCTTTCCAATTTAGTTTAAATGTAGGTCTCCAAAAAACTTTTTTTCTAACATAATCATGATAAAATAAAGCTGGATGATCTTCTTTTAAAACAAGATCAATAAAAATTGCTATTCCGCTATTAAAGGAATGAATTTCTTTAGCTTTTTCAAATGTATAAATTAAATCTAATACACTAATATCTTGAATATCTAAAAGTTCTATAGTTTTAATATCTTTATTTATATATTTTCTATTAATTTTATAGCCTTCAGGACGATACTCAAATCCTCTTGTTGTATCTTCATGAAGAAATATAAATTCTTCATTATCTTTTAATTCTAATTTATCATAAAATATTTCTTTTTCTTTTTCTAAATTTCTTTCTAAATAAAAATTATCCCATTTTAATTTAAATGGGATAATTGCATTTTTATACCATTGTTGCTCACATCGCCATTCCTCTGGATTATCTCCAAATTCATCTCCTATAGGTAAATTCGGATTTTCACGCCAAGGTTTAGTTTTAATTTCCCATTCGGTTGTATTTGCTATATAATAATCAATCTTAATATTTTTAAAAATAGCGGGTTCAAGCATTATTTTTATTGTAGGAATACTTGAATATAATCTTAAAGAATTTTCATATGTTATTTTTTCTCGAGGAAGATTTGAATAATATTCTATTTCATCATAATATTTAGAAAATTCCTTTAACATTCCAAAGACTGAACAATGATCTCCAAATCCTAAATATGATGCTACTTTAAATGCCATTTTTCATCTTTTTATAATATTAATTTACTATTTTCCAATTTAATTTTAATATAGGTTGTTCAAATACCATAGGTCTAATATACTTATGAAAATATAAATTTTTATGTTGTATATTCATATAATCAATATAATGTGGAAAACCGGTATTAAATGTATGAACTTCCTTAGCTTTCTCAATAGTATATAGTATATCTAAAATATTTATATCATTTAAATTAGAAAAATACACCCATCTAATATCTGTAGGTACGTTTTCTCTTTTTAATAACCAATTTCTATTAGGATCTTCATGCCAAAAAATAAAATCTTCATTATCTTTAAGTTTTAATATATCATAAAATATTTCTTTTTCTTTCTTTTCATCTCGTTCAAAATAGAAATTTTTCCATTTAAAAATAATGGGTATCGAAGCATTCATATACCATTGATTATCAAATCTCCAATAATCATTATACCAAGTTGGCGCAGGTAATAAAGGATTATCTATCCACGGTTTAACTTTATCTTGCCATGCTTTAGTATTTGCTATTCCCCAATCTTTTTTATGTTTTTCTTCATTATACGGCTCATCCATAAGAACTACATTTTTAATAGAAGAATATAATCTTTTATTTGTATCTCTTAATTCTTTTGTACATTTATCAGTATACATTAGAATTTTATCATGATGTTTAGCAAATTCTTTAACTATACCATATGCAATGCAATGATCTCCAAATTTAGGATATGTATATACTTTATAAGGCATTATTTTTTATTTATAATTATTTATAATCAGATTCATTAATTCCCATTATAAATATTGATTTAGTTTTTTCATAATTTTTATTTTCTCCACGAATATTTGATGTTAAATTTTTTGATGGAATAACTAAAGGAGGACTAGCAATATAAAAATTGTATTTTCCGGTAGTCATCATAGTCCAAGAACCTCTATCTGCAATCATAGGAGCGTTATCCATAAGATTTATATACCCTTCCATTGCTTTTTTATTCATTCCGTATGCAAGAAATGACCAACTAGCATATCCTTTAGTCCATCTTGGTTTAACTCTAATATTTTCTGGAAGTAATCTATCCATAAAAGAATATAATAATATAGCATGAGTATCTTCAGGAATTGTATTTAGATATTTTGGAAGTAATTCATTCCAATTTTCATGAAAAGCACAATCATCTTCAAATACAAATAAATTTTCTATGCCTTCTAATAAAGCTGTTTTAATTACATAATAATGACTATGTAATGTTCCAAATTCATTAGGAAATTGTTTATTAAAACGAACATAATTTTTAGAAAGATCATTATATTGATCTGCATAAGGTTCTACAAAATGATGAGCATATCCTAATATTACAGGATGATAAAATTCGGCTTTAATATCAAATTTATCAAATCTTTCTTGAATATATTCTTTTTTATCTGGACGTTCTTTAAGATTTATACATACGACTTTATCGTATTTTTCATTTAATAAACTCATAGTTAATTAATTAAAAGAGTAAGTGCGTCACAAATTTTTTCTTCCAACCATTCTTTATATTCTTCAGTATAATGAGTAATTCTGTTATAATCAAGATATGTTCCCGGCTTGCCCATTTCCTTTAAATATTTATGTCTAATCATTGAAGTATGTGTTAAATCTATATGTTCAGATTCTAACCATGCTGCATATTCACTTGTTAAGTTACCTTTATAATTACACATTCCACTCTGCGGATATCCAGTTTTACCAGTTGTAGGATCATATCCAGTTTCTGATTTAAATTTAATTCTTAATTCTATAGATGTCATAATAATTTATTTTTTATGTGATAAAACTTTGGAATATCATTTTCTATATTCTTATCTAAAAATAAATTAACATTTCCTATCATTCCAAATGATTCATTAGTTTCATCAGATTTAGATGTTACATATATAGGTTCAGTACTTATTAATTCATATAATTTTTCATTACAAAAAATCGTATTAGAACTATTTTTAACTGCTGACATAAATAACGTCTTCGTTATTTCTTCAATATCATTTGATGTAATTTCTATAAGATTTTCCATTTTAAAATAATGATTTTGATTTAATATACTTTGCTTTATTTAATTCTTGTACATCGTCTACAAGCTTTTGAAATATCCACTCACTATCACAATGATCTCTTGTTACTTCATAACTACATTCAAGATACTTCTTTTTTAAACCTTTATTTGTATATATATCGTTTATTTTTTCAACTACTTCTTGAGCATTACGTATATCCCAGCCTTCACCTCTTATTTTTTCTGCATCTAAAAATAATCCATAATGTTCAAGATCTGAGAATTTTTGACCTGTTTTATTTCCATTTTTATCATATATCCAACAATTCTTTGCCCAATGATAACTAAACATAGGTATTGTTCCTACACCAACAATTTCACATTGAGCATATTCAAAATTGTCACCATATGCATCTTCCGCTAAATGATAAAAATCGGCACCTACTAATGAGGAACTTAATGTTTCCATTCCATCTATATAATCATAAGGCCCAAAAATATAAACTTTATCTAAATCTCTTTTATTATTATCAATTACAAGACCATTTTCAATTGCCTTTGGATTGCATTCAATCATTTTAGAATTAGGTATTCTTTTTCCAATATCATCATAAAATATTGGTAATGCACCCAATGATCTCTCAATACCTTTCATTTCAAGTAATAGATTATTATTTTTACTATAAGGTAATAAACCATAAAGTAACTCCGGTGCCTTAAATGTAGCAAATCGACCTAAATAAGTTATCTTTTTAAAATGATCAGTTTTTTTGTATTTTTCAAGAGGTTCAAAATTAAATCCTACATGTAATTGAATAAATTTATCTTTTATTTCAGTTCCATATAATTCTATAAGTTTTTTATAAAATGGAGACGTAATACTATGAGATACAATTCCGTCTACTAATTCACAAAGCTCAAAGAAATTTGCATTTCTGTGAATAGATGCAGGCTTATGATCATTTTGAAAAATAATCTTTTTTGTGGTAATATCTTTAACCATTTGAAGAAAACCTTCTTGAGCCCATTCTGAGTGCTTTTTACTTGGAACACTATTCAAGAATACATAATCATACTTATTAAGTTCATCTGCAATAGTTTTAATGTTGTCTTTTGTAATGTCCTTGTATTCTGGCATATCTTGAGCTTTTCCTCTACCCCATTTCTTATCATCCATTACGTAAACTTGATGTTCTATATCAGCTCTTGAAAGAAATCCACAAATTTCTATCATAAATCGCGTAACGCCGGCGCCCTCGATACCTCTTCCTAAAATAAGTGCTATTTTCATATTTATAATATTTTATCTTTGTTTTCTAATTCTTTTATTAGTTCTTTGAAATTTTCTTCTCTTTCAATCGCGTCTTCTAACATATATTCATTTCCATAAGTATTTTCTAAAGTTTCTCTTCTTTTTTGAGCATCTTTAAGACGTCTCTTAAGAGCTCTTAGTCTTTTTTTATCTTTATCTGTTAACATTTCAAAATAAATTTTTGGATTTAACTTTTTCTAATTTTTTTCTTTCCTTTGGATATTCTATTAATAAATCATTTATGTTTGAATACTTTAATTTTTTATGATTAAGATAGTTAAAAGTTTCAGACATTAATGGTTCTTTATTTGCAAAATTAAAATGAAGCAAAGGTTGTTTTTTAGGGTATATTGATTTTTTAACAAATTTTTGAATGATACTATCTGTATCTAATGTGTCTAATTTATCTCGAATTTTACTTATTTCTCCGGGTCCAACACACGTAATAGGAATTTTTAAAAATGCTTCTTTATTTAATGAAGTAAATACATCATCAAAAAATGGAACCTCTAAATAAAATACAGAGAAATCGCAATTTCTATTACATTTAGATTTGTTATTTAATTCATCTATATAATCTGATTCACTTTTAAGTAATTTTATAAATGACGAAAATTTTTTAGCAAATATTTCACTAAATTTTTGTGTATACATTTTAGGAATAAAAAAGTTTGTAGCCATCATAAATAATGGGTCTCCACTCATATTATCTTTATACCATTTATAAACTATAGGCCATTTTTTCTTATAATCTTCAATTTTAGGCCATGTATCTTTATCATGAATTATTTTATCTGAATTTTTTATTTCATAAAATGATTTATTGTAAATTAAAATATCATCATCTGTCATATATAAATCATCATGCACTAATAGTCTTAGTTCAGAAATCATGTTTAAAAAATACATTTTCTTACAATATGGAGCATTAGGTAAATAGTATTTTCCATAATATTTGATAATATCACTTCTATCAAATATAGTTGTTTTAGATTTATCTACAATAGCTTTAAATTCTGATGAGTCTTCTTTATCTACATAAAGAATAAGATTTTCTTTTAGTTCAGTATGTAATTTGTGTTCATAAAAAAGTTTAAAAATAGGAAATTGGTGCGTCGTAACTGCGGTAATCATATGATATTTTATTAACTATTATGTAAATAATTATATAATGCTTCTCTCGGAGAGTTTTTCCATTCTTCTTTTTTAACTATATTAAGCATTTCCATATCTTCTGGATCATCTCCTTCAGGAACAGTTTGAAATCCTGTTGTTGTAAATGCCCAGTGGCCATTATCATCATATAATAAAGAAGGGCACCACCCAAGTTTAGATAATTCATCTATAATAAATTCAAATGGTAATATATTAAAGTGTTCTTTTATATA